>Ga0058699_1000669_pt1 | contig 10502 bp, 12 predicted proteins | sample AgamicAtPe_FD_55078 | JGI IMG/M metagenome (GOLD analysis project Ga0058699, IMG submission 55078) | Agave microbial communities from Guanajuato, Mexico - At.P.e | ecosystem: Host-associated > Plants > Phyllosphere > Phylloplane/Leaf | place: Guanajuato, Mexico | collected 2012-10-15 | reverse complement strand
GAGGGGGGCGCCGAGCTTGCGGCCGCCAAGCCGGCCCCCGGCGCACGGACGCCATCTCGATGCTTAATTGGCGCTCTCGTTGCCTTTGTCCTCCGGCAAACTCATTGCCGAGCATCTAGATAAGCGAGCTCTAACTGGCGCATCAATCTTCCCTCCTCGCCAAAACTCCCCCCCCCCACCTCGAACTCTCTAATCGGCCTAAGCGCAACACCACGGCCAGCGCCAACAACACTGCGCTGGCTCCACCTGAGACAAGCGAGCCCGCGTCTCGACTCCGATGGGCCGGCTGGCAACAATTGAAGGTCGGCCCAGAGTTGGCTCGCCGCTCGGATGCAGTTTGTTTGGCCGGCGGACTCCCGTCCGCTCAGCTCGCTCTGGCCGCACGCAAACGAGACCCAAGCTCGTGAGCGCATAGGTGCTCTCAGTGGACACTGGCAGGTGGACTGCTCGCGCGCAACCGGATCTAATCTAATTTCGCTCCAACTCGAGCCAGAGACGACCAGCCACTCCGAGAAGGTTTGATCTGAGCGAGGATCTCGAAGGCTCGCTCGCTCGCTCCAATTCGAGCCCATTACAAGCGGCCTGTCTGTAATTCACGCGCGCAACTCAGACTGAACCATCTCTCAGAGGCCAACATTCATAACTCCTAGCGCCAGAACGCGCACTTCCAGGGGCTCGAGACGGACAATCAATTCGGGCAGGTGAGAGCGAGGGTTTGTTTCGCGCGCGCTCCTTGCGAGCTGGCGCAATCATTAGGCGCCCTGAGGCTCCTCTCGCCATTCAAACTAATGGACCATGCCGCACTTCAATCCGTTGCTCGCGCGCGCTCCCAATCCTGGATCGAGCGCCCACCTCCACCTGGCATCTCGAGGGGAGGCCCTCAGCCTCCGTCCATCATCTCGTGCGCCCAGCCAGCCCTCCACAGGTACATTTGTCGGCTTTGCCTCCAGCTCAACTCTCAGCTGCGTTTCAAGCTGCGTGACATCGTTTAAGCTGGGCCAAGTGGGCTCAGATGGGCGAGGATCCCGCGGCGAGCGGACAATAAAGGGGAAAGATAATGGTCTTGGCGAGCAACTCTCGCGCTTCAAAGTGGACCAGCGAGCAAAGTTGATTGCAGATTTACCTTTTAGCTTGGACGCAAACTGTGCCGCTTGTACAAACACTAAGCAAACTTTGTATCCAAGGGGCGAATGAGAGAAGTGGCTCCGTTCGGCTCAATTAGCTCGGAAAGTTCGAGAGTTAAATTTGTCAAGGGAAAGTTCAATGTTGCGTCAGCGCGAATGAGTCATGCTAATCTCAGATGCTCGTTTTACACTGCCGAACCTACAGTTCAGTGCAAAAACATGCGGCGTAAAGTTGTGTGCGATAATCTGACTGTCGGACACAACAGCTCTCGCTTAACAGGACTCCCCTTTACTTGATCCACGCGAGTTTTGTATTTTATTTTATCCTCTCCTATTCTATCTCTCTCTCTTTCCATGTCAACCAACCTACATGGACCACAACTAGCCGCCTCCATTCCACCACTGGACCTCTGAGAAAAACCCTATCACGGAGCAACGTGAACCTCACTGCCAAATAGTGATCCCCAGACAAGGGACCCAACCGAAGCGCAGGAGGATAAAAATCAACACCAGGGAGACTAGTCATGACAGCGCCAAGCGAAGCCGGATTCGTCCTGCCAAACTATCCAGCCTACCCCCAGCCAGCCTACCCAAACCCACAACAACAGGCTCCCCCCTACCAAGCACAACAGGTCCCTTACCCGCCCCCGCAGGTCCCGTATGCTCCCGCCGCCGGCTACCAGCACCAGCCCTTTCCAGCCCCCATCCAGCACCAGCCCGGATTCGGCTCCTCTCCGCAGGCAGGCGTCCAATGGTTTGCAAACAACAATTTCCAACACTACTTGAGGGACGCAACCTCATTTCATGTCAAACAAAAGGTTGAGCTTCTGGAGGCATTCGTCGGTTGGGAAACTCCAAACAAGTACACAGTCAAGGATCAAGCTGGAAACAAGGTCTTCTATGTGGGCGAAGAGTCAGATCTATGTCTTCGCCAGTGTTTTGGCAGAAACAGGCCATTCACGCTCCAAGTCAAGGACGCGCAAGGTTCGAATATCCTGACATTTGACAGATCATTGAGTTGCACTTGTTGTTTTGGAATGTGTTGCTCCGACTCTCTGACCGTCAGCGCCCCCAACGGCCAGGTGCTTGGAACGGTGGTTGAGGAATGCAACATTCTATTCCCTATGTTCTCCTTGAAGGATGCGGCCGGTAACACTCTACTCAAGATCGAGGGCCCACTCTGTCCGATGACCTTCGGCTGTGCTCAGGGCGCAGTTTTCAGGGTTTTAACACCTAACGGAGTCTCTGTTGGTACCATCAGTAAAGAATGGTCGGGTCTCGTAAGGGAATTGTTCACGGATGCTGACTACTTCTCAATGTCATTCCCCAGAGACTTGGATATCTCTATGAAAGCAGTCTGCTTGGGAGCGCTGTTTTTGATTGTAAGTTTTAGTGCTTTTGTATACACATCATACATGATCAACACAACCTCTCTACCTGGTGACGAAACTAACTTCGTTCCCTCCTTTTTGCAGGAATTCGAGTACTTTGAGGCCGGCTGCGACGACAAACAAGGAGGACGAAGGCTCTTTGGTTGATAAGAACGGAGTTTGTCAGAAATCTATTTTGATTTGATACTGAAGGAAAATACAAAAAGCCTAAGGAGCATTTCCATCAAAAGAATCTAAAAATTTCGGAAGAAAGAAATTAGTTTCAAAAGTGCGCGAGGTTCCATGACTCTGAGATAACTATTCGGCATAAACCGAAACACATTGTGACTGTCCGTGTTTCTACCCAGTTTTGACCTTACGATTCAGTCAAAATAAACTTGAAAGTTGTAACTTTATTTTTAGAAAGCCTTTGAATGATTCCTCTCAAGCTCTCATCTCGTGGTCAGGCTGAACTTGCCTGTTCCATATCTATTTTTAGGTTGACGGCGGATGCTGTCCGACCCAAATTTCAAATGATTGGCCGTAAGCTGTAGCCTCTTGTTGATTCGACTCTTGCGGAAGTTAGAAATCCCGTCGTTTACCACAGAATACAATCAGGAACTAAATCAACATGAGGGTCCTTGGTGTTTCAGTAATCTCAGCATTGTTCTTGTTCGCCTCAGTGGTTTCGTTCACCGATCAGGCAGAGGTCGGCAGGTGGGAGAAATATAGCTATGGTAACCTGAAAAATTATGTGGTCAACATGGTCAAGGATGGAATCTTGAGCCGGAGCGAGATGGCCAGATCCTTCCAATGGACGATGAATCGCATCAGGACTCGTTATGCTGAGGCACAGCAAAACGGCGAGCTAGATGGCAAGGATGAGGTGCAAGCGCAAGCACTTTACTACAAGATTGTGGTCGAGGAGCTGAGGATTCTGCGCGAAAGTATCAAGGTCGATCCAAGTGTCATGGAGGAACTGAAACCAGAGTTGGAAAAAATCAATCAAGATTCTCAGAAGATTGCAAAGGTTTGCTCTGTTTGTGGCGGCAAGTCGTGTCCGCATGATTGTCAGAAAATAATGGGAATGGAAAGTGAGGAAGAGGACGAGAAGGAGGAGCTAGAGTTATTGAACGAGTTGGACGCCTTGGAGGAGAACTTGGCCCACGAGGATGAGATGGGCTGGGCCCTGAGCGAGGAGGGCCGACAAGCTTTGAGGCTGAGAACCAAGGCTGTCCTGGCCGACCTAATGTCCAACGAGATCAGACAGTTGGCGATGGAATTGATAACTAGTTACATGATTGAGGGGGCAACTGGAACCGTTGCTGTTGCGCTCAAGGCAAGCATCAAGTTCAAGCTGGTTCAATACCTGATGAATTGCGTCATGGATCTTTTGGCATCAATTATGGGCGCTAGAATTCAGCTCACTCCAATTGAACAACTTGCACAGCCGCCAGTCCAACAACCCATCCTGGCTTCCACTTGAACTGGTGCCAGATTTGAATTACAAAACTTTTAATGGATTTCTCGCGAATAAAGTTCGTTTGCTGTCAACATTGAGTAGGTGAACGTTTCTAATCCTCCAACGCTCAAACCTTAGACTGAAGCTTGTAGTCGATGGCCGTCGATCTCAATCTGTTGAAGAATTCGTCCAAACTGCCGTCCTTGTTGGTCTCGTCGTCCAATCCAATTCTCGCCAATAAATCAATGATCTCAAGCAAGCTCCTGAGCGCGATTGACTTCGGGGAGGAGTTGGGACAGGCGTCGTCGGCAAGCTTAGCAGAGCGGCTGGTCACTTTCATGGGACCCCTAAAACTTCTCCTCGACGAGCCAAAACCTAGGCCAAGTTTGTCAATGAGATCCGGTTTCTCCTTGCCGCCGGCCGGTTTTGTCAGAACTGTCGACTCAAGGGCGTCAATGAGGAGCTCTGGTTGGGTTGGTTAGTTGGTGGAAGTCAGAATGATGTGAGGGTTAGAGAGCGAGCAAGTGTTGGCTACTCACTGCCTTGCTTCAGGCTGTCCTGCAAATCAATTAGACTTTCCGGACCAAGCTGCAGCTTTTCAATTGGCCCATTGGACGCTTCATCAGAATTGTAAGATATAAAACTTTTGAGCTTCTCTGCCACCACCGGCTGATTCAAGAATTCCAGTGCAGACTTGCCGTCCATGTCTGTTTTTACCAGGTAGATCCCTTTCAGAATATCATCCAACTTTGCGTTCCCCTCCTGTCCGCCGGCTAGCTTCATAGTGTCGTCATGGCCACTCGACTTATGCAGCTCGACAAATCTATCCTCGTAACTGCTACCTCCGGCGTCGTTCGACTTTTCATCCACAACAACTGACTTGATGACTGATTCGAAAACTGGATATGCAGATGCCCTTTTCGCTGAGGGTCCAAGCTCAGAAGAGGGCTGAGTTTCGCCGGCATCCCTCTTGATTGTTGAAAGATTTGTCTCGTCCAACAGGATTGGCACTATTCCTGCCTTAGTCTCAGCTTTCGAGGCAGGACTCTCGTTTTCAATCACACTCAAAGCCTGCTTCACCTCTAACTGTTTGGACGCGAGCAAATCATTTCCAGCTTCAACATCATTTCCGGAAACTGCAGCCACCAAGGGCAAGAACAAGGCCAAGGTTAAAAAGATAACCCTTAAATTGTGCCTCTCCAACGTGAGTTCCATTGCTCGGTCTTCGGGGTTGGTTTCAACTAAATCTTGTTCTCGTAACAATCCTTACCTATCCTGCTTCTGCACCGAGATTTGCTGCTGACATTGAATAATTGTCCACTCAATGATCACCTGGCCACCTGAGAGCTTGGCTTGTGCCAGCATTTGCTAGATCCATTAAGCGAGTGAGCCATCAATGCGACGCCTCGTTATGGGCTAATGTTCCAAAAGTTTGCCTACGAGTCACGGTGTCTCGCCCTCGAGCTGAATTTGTTGTGACTTCCTGCTGGAGCAGGTGGCTTTTTAATCAGAGCAAAGGTAAAACAAATTTCAAGATGTAAGATAGAGGATACAGTTGGGTGGCCGACAACCAGATGGCGCCAGGGTCGCGCTGGCAAAGAGTCAAATCTAAACTGGCCGAAGCCTTCCATCGCTAGCACAGCTTATCGTCGTGGACAACATAAATGGGCTCGAGAAATAGAGACAGGGCGAGAGACGGGGGGGGGGAGAAAGAGCAAGGAGCGCTACTTGACTTGAGTCCTATATAAGGAGATGATAATTAGAGCTTAGCTCAGTGTTCTCGCTAGCGGGCGTTCAATTTCTTGCAAACGCGCCAGTTTGAAGCTGGACCTTCGGATTTGTTAGCCGTCGAGCTTGAACTATAAGCGTCCGTTTGCGCTGCCGTCGCCCCCTGGCTTCCGTGGCCGGCAAGCAGCACTCTCGGCGGCCCGTGCATCGTTCTCGTTGGAAGCCGGCGAGCGAGACAGAGTGTGACGAACTTGGGCCCCCGTCGCCTGCAACAAGTGGTTGCCAGTGGCAACAACAAATGCTGCCTAAGCGGCCGGCTCAGGTGGCTTTGATTGGCGGGCAGAGTTTTGGCGGTTGGACGGGCGGATCAAAGAGGCTAGCAACAGAGTGAATGGGCTAGATGTTGGCCCACGAGCAGGGAGCTGGAGATGTCGGCTGCTTGGCGGCGCTTCGGTCGGCCAACTGTCACCCATTAAAGTTCCAAATCGAGCTGTCTCTTTCCGTCTCTGACAAAAGTGGAATCAGATAAGATTATTGTTATTGCTATTATGGCAAAATAATGATGGAAATAATCTTCCAAAGCTGGCAAAATAAAGGTAGATTGGAGACTCGAGAGCGCGAGAGAGGAGAAGAGAAGAGGCGAGGTGAGGTGAGATGAGATGAGATGAGATGAAGTGAGGTTAGCTAAACGAGCCCAGGCTGATTGTGGCACCAATTTCAATTGGCTCCTTCTCTTTTTGCCTGGCGCTGAGTTGATAAATTGTGACTTCGGCCGTCACAGGATCAGCCAACTGGCTTCGCCAACTTTCGTTCGTTTTATTTGCTCTNCGGGTTTGTTGGCGCTGCTAGCCAGTTTCAATGTCATTGTTTTATTCTCTACGTTTTCAAAACTTTTACTCGCTCAGGTAGAGTGGCCAAGAGAGTGGAGTTATAATAAACGAGTGCTGTGTGTTAGCTGGCTGGCTGGCTGGCTGGTTGATTGGACGAGCGATAAAGGTTGAGCTGCAGTTGGAAATCAATACAAAAGCAAGCGCAAGTTTGTTCACTTTCACCCCAAGCGAGGCGACAAACAGCTTTTGGGCAACTTTTCGCCACTCAGGTGCAAAGTGGAGTGAGCGAGAGTCGGCTGCGAGCGAGTGATTTGTTTGCCGCCCGTTTTTGGCGGACAGATCCAGTTTTAGCATCACGGAATTGGGCGAGCGAGAGATGGGAAGACAAACAGAGGAGTTGGCCAAACTTGATGAGCTTGTGTGGGAATTGGCGGCCGCTTGCTTGTGTTTGCTTGCGGCCCCGTTCACTTGGCTGGGCTTTGAGCTCGAGCCGAAGTTGGAGGGGCGCCTCCGCTTATCGGTCGGCCCCAATCTCGCTCAGGTGGCCAGGTTGGCCGCTTGATTAATAGACTGGAGCTGGCTGCTGCTGGCGCGTCCTTCGCGCGCGCTTGCCGCTGCCGGCGCAACAAGTGGCCTCGCTGAATGGGACTCGCACGAGAGAGAGAGAGAGAGAGAGAGAGTAATTGGCAATTTGGTAAGCAAATCAAATTATCCTCCCGCCTCCCCTGTCCAAGCTCGCCGCTCTGGCTGGCAAACGCGAGCAAACCTGCGCGCCGCCGAGTGAATGGAGCAAATGATAATTATTGTGGCGCAACGAGCGCTCGATCGGCCCAGTGAAGGTCAAAGTGGCCTCCTTTGTGACATAAGCGAAAGTCTCATTAGTCGGGCGGCAAAGTCTGCGTCAAGTAATTAGACGAACGGGAGGCAGCCAGTGTCGCCGCTCGGCCGGCCGGCCGACTGGCCAGCCTTGGAGGCCTCTCGGCCAACAATGGTCTCGTTGTTGTTGTTATTATGGTTATTATCTGGCTGCGAGCGGTGCCACTGCGGCCAGGTGAGTTTTGCTCGCAAAATGTTAGTGCGAACGAAAACGCGAACTCAAACTCGGCAAAATGGAAGCCAAATGGAGGCTTGGACGCGAGAGCAAAACGCAACAATTGCACGAAAGCAGAAAATGAGTTTTCTCTTTCTCTCTCTCTCTCTCTCTCGCTCCTCGTTCAGCTGATAAACTGTAAACTCAAACCTGGAAGCAACCAACTTCAGCCAGATTAATGATCAGTTCTGGTAACAAGCGTGAGAAAGGCGGCCGGCCATTCACTTGCCTCGGCCGGCCGGCCCGCTGGCTGCGACAAAGAAGCCAATCGGAGGGCGACAGGTAAACTGGGCGCGCTCGTCCGGCCGCATGCAAATGGGCCGGCGGACGGGCGCGGCGGCCGAAGGGGGGCGCCAGGAGGAGCCTTAAAAATTAATAAATCGCTTCCAGTTTCGAGCCAAGCCGAGCGTCCGAGGAGCGTCTTCATCATCTCGCGGCGAAAGTTGGCCGGCCGACAGGAGCGCATTCAATTGCGCCAACCTGAGCCCATTAACTTTGTCTCGCTCTCGCTCTCCGTCCACCTGTCTGCCGCTTGCGCAACCTTGTCGCACGCTTCTCATCGCGCACAGCAAACCCGCTGACAGGCGCAATCGACGGGCCGGCGAGCGCGCCAGACCGAATGATCGATCCGCCAGGCTCGAGGGCGCCGCTCAGGGCGCCAGAGGTCAGCGGCCGCCCTTGTGGCCGCCACTTTGAAGTGGACCGACGGCGGAAGTGGACAATCAACTGCCCGGCTTGCGCGGCCGGCTGCGAGCGGCGAGCGTTGCTTGCGCTGGCCGGCTGCTCGGCGCGCGCGGCCAGATAAGAGCGGGGCGAGCAAGTTTAATTAGAGCAGATGAAGACGTCCGCTCTGGCCATTGTTTTATTGNGCCGCCATCGGCCACTTGTCGCCGAAGTGCAAGCGGCACACTTCGCACCAGCGGNCGGCGCAGGCAAAGGGCCGGGCGCCGCCTATAAGTGGCGCGGGCGCAGGTGGCGCTGCGGCCGCCGCGGCCGCTTCCGGCGCAGGCGAGCAAACAAGCCGAGCGGCCGCCGGCTCTTGAGCGGCGAGCAACAGGCGGCCAGGCGGCGCTCGCGACGTCGCTCCTCTCGCGCGACGGCCCCCTTGATTGATCCAAGCTCCTGATGCGCGCCAGCGGCAGAGGCGGCTCATCAATCATTGGGCGAGCCCTTCGCGCGGCCCTTACCTGTTTGCTCGAGCCGGATCCGCGAGAGGGCCACTTCATTTGCGTGCGAGCGGGCGGGCGCGGCTTGCGTCAGAGGCCCGCTCAGGCGCCCAATCGCCCCGAGCTAAACGACGAGCGCGACGACTCAATCGGCGGCCAACTGGCGCCTAGATCGGCGCCCAAAGTGACCATCCGCCGGCCGCCAATCGGCTTAGGCCCGCCGGCTGGGCCCCGGCCTACCTGGCCAGGTAAGGCCCGGTTCGGCTCGGCTCGGCTCTGCGCCCTTTGCGCGGCCTCCCCTGCTCGGCCGCTCGGGGTGAGCCGAGCAGAGTTGCGAGCACAACAGGACAACTCAATCGGGCCGAGCACGCGCACAATGGGCGCCCGAGCAACAATGCCGGCCGAGGAATAATCTTGCATAAATCCCTCCAAATTACTCTGCCAGCGCCGCCGCCCGCCGCCGCCCAAAGCGCCAACTCGGCCAGCCATGTAAACGAGATGAGATTAGACCCAAAGCCCGGCGGCCGCGCAAAAGTTTGTATCCATTTTGTCGGCCCAAAAGCCAGCTCGGCGCCGATTGGATTCGCGCGCCCCTCGCGCCGGAAACCGAGCGCTTCCGGGCCGAGCGCTTACCTGTCGCGAGCGCGTGTTTGCGCGCCGCTTCCGCCTGCCTGTCGCGCGGTCGGCGCCGAACCGCTCCGATTGCGCCCCTTCCGGCGCAAGTGTCCGGCTTCCGCTTCCGCCGGCGCGTGAAAGTGTTCCCGCTCGAGTTGGGCTGGCGGGGAGGCGAGAGGGCAAAGCTTTGCTTGCCGCTCCAAGGGCCGCTCTTGTTTTGTGTTCAATCAAGAGGATCGCTGGTTCATTTATTAAATGTTAATTCCGGTGCGGCCGCTTCCGCCGGCCACGAGCGAGCTGGCGGCGGCGGCGGCGGCCAGCTCGCGGGGCCAAAAGTGAATTAGAAATGGAAAATAAACATCCATTGTGCCGATTGTGCAATAAATGAGGTCAGGACGAAGAGAAATTGTTGCCTCTTGTTGGCCGGCGAGCGGGGGCTTGAGCGGGCGGGCGGGCGGGCGGGCNGGCAGGCAGGCAGGCGGCCGCAGCGAGCCCAGGCGAACAAAGGCCGGCATCCAGGTGAGCGGCCGCAACAGGAAACGCGCGCTGGACACTCGGTGGACGCGCGATCGGCGGTCGTCGCGCCCAAAAAGGCGTAAAGAATCGCCCAAAAGGAGGGGCGCCTCTCCTGCCCCGTTGGCTTTGGTCCGCTCGGCCGCGGGCGCGCTGACATTGGGAGGCCCCTTCCAAGTTCAACTGGCGGCGCCGGCGGGTCAAGTCTGGCCGGCCGCTCGGCTGGCCTCTTGGCCGGTGAGCGTTAAGGAAAACATAAACATTGCAACTTGATTCCTGCGCCGGTCAGCTGCGGCCCTCCGCTTGTCGCGCCAAGTTTGCGCCCCTCGGCCGCCGCCGCCGGAAGTGGGCGCGGCGGCCGGCGGGTGGGCGGGGCTGCGAGCGGGCTCCAGCGGAGTGCAGCGGGCGCAAGCTGCCAAGGCAAGGGCGAGGGCGAGGGCTAAGGCAAGCGCAAAGGGGTGAAGGTCGGCGGGCGCAAACGGGCGGCCGCTGGCTGGCCGCCAGCTGCCTGCTTGCCGCAAAGTGGGCGATAAAAGCGAATGGGTCTGCCGCTGCCGCTGCCGCCGCTTTGTGAGCGGGCGAGTGGTGCCATTCAAATGGCCTG
>Ga0058699_1000668_pt1 | contig 10514 bp, 7 predicted proteins | sample AgamicAtPe_FD_55078 | JGI IMG/M metagenome (GOLD analysis project Ga0058699, IMG submission 55078) | Agave microbial communities from Guanajuato, Mexico - At.P.e | ecosystem: Host-associated > Plants > Phyllosphere > Phylloplane/Leaf | place: Guanajuato, Mexico | collected 2012-10-15 | reverse complement strand
TATGTCGGTCCTGCAGCCTGCACGACATGATTCGTTACACATGTTTTTGATGCAAACTTGAAGCCAAAAATAAACGCCCGTCAATGTACTCCAATCAGATATTGGCATCCATTCATCGAAGACAACGAATTCAGTGCCCAGGAGACTCTCATAGCTCTACTAATTATGGATACGAAACAGCCACCACTTTGGAACTAGCAACCTGTAATCTGACAATACGATATCATCGGCTCATCGAGTCAGACTTTATTCCTCCCGCAAGAGCGATTCTCTAGCCAATAAAGCTCGTCGCCATAATGAAGAAAAAGGTCTTGCTCATGGGAAAGAGCGGGTCTGGCAAGACGAGCATGAGGTCAATAATATTTGCCAACTACATAGCACGTGATACACGCAGACTGGGGGCGACGATTGATGTCGAACACTCGCATGTAAGATTTTTGGGCGACCTGGTTCTGAACCTCTGGGATTGTGGCGGGCAGGAGGGTTTCATGGAGAACTACTTCTCGAACCAGCGTGACAACATTTTCAGGAACGTGGAAGTTCTGATCTATGTTTTCGATGTCGAATCGCGCGAGCTTGACCGTGATACTCACTATTATCGCACTTGTCTGGATGCCCTCTGTCAATACTCGCCAGATGCCAAAGTGTTTTGCCTAATTCATAAGATGGACTTGGTCCCAGATGATCAGCGCGAGCCAGTCTTTCGTGATAGAGAGAATCGACTACGTTCGCTGACACCCACCATGTCATGCACCTGCTTCAGAACATCAATCTGGGATGAAACTTTATACAAGGCCTGGTCAGCAATAGTTTATACTCTAGTCCCCAATGTGCAAGAGTTGGAACGACACCTGAACCACTTTGCTGAATCAATTGATGCAGACGAGGTTCTCTTGTTCGAGCGAGCAACGTTCTTAATCATATCATATTGTCAGAGAAAACAACATCGAGATGTTCATAGGTTCGAACGAGTTTCTAATATCATCAAGCAGTTTAAACTTAGTTGTAGCAAGTTAGCCGCACAATTCCAGAGTATGGAGCTCAGAAATTCGCGCTTTGCTGCCTTCATTGATATCTTTACACCTAACACTTATGTCATGGTTATCATGTCAGACTCATCCATACGTAAGTGATTGATTAACTTCAATTCCGATTCGCGATTTGACGAGACTAACGATTGCTTCATCAACCCAATAGCGTCCTCTGCAACACTGCTCAATATCAAGAATGCAAGGAGGCATTTCGAGCAGCTCGAAGGAGTGCCATCAAAATCACGGTGATTGGATGAACGAGAAACTTACGCCTTCCAAGAGAATCAATCTGAATTGGTTAACTATGCATAGCGAACAACCCGTGCCTAGATGTAGACACCCTTTTGTATTATCCTCAGCAAGATGATTGAACGACCAATTTAAAGGAGCATGCTGCCATTGGAATCACAGTTTTGATCGCCCAATTTCACGTGTCGAGCGACTTCACTTCAATTGCATCCGAAACTACCTTATTGGAACAGGCTCTAATACAGAGCTGTTGATGCACTTGAGCGCAATTGCCTGATAACTTCTCTTTGATTCAATTTTACCTCAATGTTATCTAGAAGTCTAACTTCACCGATCACAATGGATATCAGAAGTCTAGTTTTAATCACTAGATCATTGCAAATTCCTAGCTGTCGCTTGACACAATCCTCCTGACAATCGAAGAAGCCACATCCAGGTTTGTAACTCACACTGCTGAAGTCTCGCGAACACCTCAAGTCTAAATAATCAACTTCAATGAGTTCAAATGTGTCAATAACGAGGCTAATGGTTGTTGTCGCGAGCATTGAAGCCATGATTGTCAGATCGATCTCATTTTTGTTGGGACTTTCTGATTCGAGAGCATGCTTGGCATCCCTAAGTATTTTACACATTAGTGGCGCTGATCGTCTCTGGCTTGCACTCAGTCTAACATTCCTTGACGAGAGTGGTAGAAGATCATGCTCACGAACTGTACCCACTGGGAAAATGTCCGTGCCCAAGTTAAGATCTTCGACCATCTTGGAGACTAGCATGAGTTGTTGATAGTCTTTTTCACCAAAGTAAGCGCTATGTGGTCTGATTATATTGAACAGCTTGTTAACAATCGTGAGCATACCCTCGAAGTGTCCAGGTCGCGATCTACCTTCGAGCACGTTCGCTAGGTTAGCAGGTGGTCTTATTGAGCATTGGTCATGAGCGTCCTTGCAATACATTTCCNCCGTTGAGGGCGAAAACACTAAATCAACTCCTGTCTGTCTGCATATATCAAGGTCGGCATACCAGTCTTTGGGATAAGTGGCGAAGTCGGTTGAATTGTTGAATTGCCTCGGATTGACGAATATAGACACGATCACTACTGGACTCTTCTCAGCTTCACCTAATTTTAGCTTCGATCTTGAATCTCCAAGATCGGCAGCTGAGTCTATATCGGCTGTATTTGTGTCAATCCTATCATGGCGGGCACGCTTGATAAGCGAAGCGTGGCCCATGTGCAAGGCGCCCATCGTAGGCACAAATCTGATTTCTCTTCCATCTCGGCGAACTTGGTCACAAATATTCTGCATGTCCTTCACGAATGTAACTATCTCCATCTTGGCTAACTATTTTATCTTCCAAAACGCGTATGTATGCTGTTCCGTCTCCTTCTAGTTTAGGACCTCACGTTTCACGGGTCTCGATCGAACTTTATACACCCCAGCGAGTCGAAGACTATAGCTCTTTTGATTGTATCTTGCTCCTCGAGCCAGTTCGGTTCCCATTCTCCAGTTTTCTCTGTCTATAAGAGCATACATAGCCCAGACAGGCGGTTTGTTGTTCGGGATCGCTTTTGAGCTCCCACTTTCACTTCAAGAATAATATGCTCTCCCAGCTAAAAATAAATCAGATCTATGCTTCGTGGCCTCTCTGTTTTGCGCACTGAGTATTCCCGGAGCGGCAGTGGAAGGTCGNAGCCAAGTGCGAGCGCCGACAAAGAGACTTGTTAATCCTCTAGCTAGTTGATCGAAGTCTTTCTTCCACGCAGACGAAAAGATGACCCTCTAGAAAAGTAAATCGTCGGCTGATGCCGTCGCCCCCGACTGCATTGCCTTTGAAGTACTACACATAAAACCTTCGGTACCCTTAGATTTGAGGCCTAAAGTTAGATTGGTAGAGACTGCATCCAAGTGTCTTTCAGGAACTGTGACNGTGCAGATTTGGAGATAGACAACATCGAACACTACTCAAGAGTTCTGGCGAAATTGGAACCTCAAGATTGCGATATAGGATTAGATTGGTTGAATACAATGCTTAATCAATCCGAGAATATCTGATTCTTGGCTCTAGATCNAGTCTCCTCACCTATTGAAGTTGAGGTTCTTCGTTTCAAGGTGCCCCAGGTTGTTGAGAGTAACCAGTGCTAGAACCGATTGAATCAGTGATGCCCCATCTATGCACCCTCTCGGCGGTTCCCCGGCCAAAGAACTCGACATGCATATCACAACTGGATACAATGCTTCTATCCAAACGCAAGAACTCACAACCTCAGTATGACCATACTTAGTCCAACCATCTGAGTAAATCTAAACTTCGCTGAGGATCCTTTTCATCGAAAATGTGTCCAGCCATAACAGGGAGTCTCGTCGCTAATGAAAAAGGAAAGTGTTCGACTATCTGAAAAGTTTGCTCCAAGAGGATCAACTTAGGCGCCTCCGGATGTCAAGAGAAGCCTACTTATAACACGTATTGAAAGACGACCCTTATTAGCTCTGATGGACACAGACGAGCTAGCAAGAGTGTAGTTTCGAGTTCTACCTCTCTAAGCTCAATAATTCACTTTAGATGTAGACAAAGGTGATGCACCAATCATCCGATCGTTAAACAACGTTTTTATCAATTGAAGACCCTTAAACCACTGATTGGTGAAATCGAATAAGAATTGGAGTAAATGGATGGTAGACAAGTATCTGCAGGCTTGAATGCATTGATCATATTTACAAGTCTTAGTCTTGGCCAGTTCCGGTTTGGACCGATATCTCTGCCTTATGGTTATATTTCGATCACCATTTTCTCAACGGCATTTTAGTAATGTATCGATACTTTTTCTGCNTAAAAAACACTTGAGCCCTTAGTTCCATCCATCTGAGAGAGGTAGTATGAGTTCTAGTTCGAATATTTTAGCCCTGGACATGCAAAAGTGGTCGCTATGTTCATTCCAGCCGTTTAAGACGGATTTTCGAGGTGAGGAACAAAGGCAGAATTGGAACCCAGCAGAAAACTGGCGACTTGTAGAAGGCTTGGATTTATTCATCTTCAATTAACTGATTGTCTGGTCACAACTGTTTCTCTGAACCTACCACCGTCAATGAATGAAGTACCCGTATCTCGATAAGGGGGTGACATTCGGCGATACGCACTTCGTAGTCCTTCAACTGCTGAACTCTACCTTTATTATCTTTGCAATTGTGTTGAGCTGTATGTTGGAGGTCCCTTCGTAAATTTGTCCTATCTTAGAATCACGAAGGTACTTTTCAANTGGGTAGTCTCGGGTGAACCCTACCCCGCCCATCCACTCAATGGCTTTGTTTGAGGTCAAGACTGCAACTTCACCAGCATGATACTTTGCCATTGCTGCCTCTTTGACGTAAGGAAGCCCGGCTTCACGTAAACGGGCAGCNTTGTAGACTAGGAGACGAGCGGTTTCAATCTTGGTAGCAATCTCGGCAATTTGGTGTTGCATACCCTGGAAGTCGAATATCTTTTGCTTAAACGCAGTACGTTCAAGAGTATATTTTACAGCATGTTCAAAAACGCCCTGGGCTAGGCCTAACATCTGGGCCCCAATGCCGATGCGACCCTCATTCAAAGTTTCGATCGCAATTTTGTATCCTTTGCCAAATTCTCCAATGATGTTACTCGATGGAACGCGAACATCTTCGAAAATGACTGGACATGTGCTAGAGGCTCGGATGCCAAGTTTGTTCTCTGGCCTTCCTAGGCTCAAACCTGGAGTGTCTTTGTCCACTAAAAAGGCAGTGATCCCTTTGTAACCGATAGAAAAATCAGCATTCGCAAATACAATGAACGTACCCGCTTGCTCTGAGTTTGTGATCCAGCACTTGGCTCCGTTGATGACGAAACTATCACCGTCCCTCCTAGCTGAGGTNTTGAGAGAGAACGCATCAGAGCCAGCCTCAGTTTCGGACAATGCGAATGCGCCTATCAAATCCACGGCACATCTTGGAAGGTATTTCTGTCGCTGGTCTTCAGATCCATAGACTGCTAGAGTCTCAGCAAATAGAGTATTATGCACATCCACCATCACGCTTATGGACGGATCGACTTTGGCAAGTTCCTCTATAGCTAAGATGGTGGCAAAATAAGTTGCACCGGCACCATCATACTTGGGATCAACGCTTATGTTCATCAGACCGTTTTCAAACAGTGTTCTAACCACGTCNGGGTGCATCTTCGATTTTTCATCCATATCTCTGACCATCGGTGCGAACTTTTCTCGGGACAGCTTTGAGACAGCTTCCCTCATGGCCAATTCTTCGTCGCTGAACATAGTAAGTGGCGTGGGCTTATTTGCCGTAGTTGCTACACCTGGCTTCAATGTTGACATCAACCTTGTTGTTGGACAGTGAGATACGCCAGACTTGGTCAGTCTTGAGGCTAATGACAAAAACTTCATCCTTTTGCTGTATATTGATGGAAACTCGAGTGACAAATCATTCGTCAGTACCCATATCAGATAGGAGAGTTCACTTCAGGTTACTGTCAGGCCTGCAGGGCTTTGTTTGTCGGTCACAAGTGACAAATAGAGAGGTTGCCGGGAGTATCTGTTCCTGGTTTCTCAGAACGATTCAAAACACCATATGGATCCAATCAATTTATAAGCGGACAGAAATCTGGACGGCGAATTGTGATAGCCGATATAAATTCGAAACCAAGAGTAGATATCGAATCACAATTATTCTATAATACGAATAGTTAAAGTTCGGACATTCATAGGGAATTTTTAGTATACCCGAATCGGGAATCCCGATTCTAATATGAACTTATAGCCCGAAATTCTTAGATTTGCACCCTAGAAAGTTCTTGTTGGGCTTAGACGCGATTCCCTCAAATTATTTTGTTCGCTTCATTTCAACATCGTCTGAGAAAACAGGGAACCCTGTCTCGTCTACGGACGAAAATCTGGGGAGTGAGTAATTTGTGAAAGGTAATCGTACCTCTGATGACTGTCATTATCGCGCAACATATTGCTAGTTTTCTTGCTCACAGGCGCATTATTATATCTATTTGTTATCTTTTAGTTGTTATTTATATAATTCAATTTAGATTGATACCGATCGGAAATGGCCTGGAACGATCCGCCCAGTTTTAGCTACCAGCAATTGACTAATCCTGGTAGAAAATTCAAGCACCGATACGTATCGAATGATACAAAATTGGGTCAGCCCCAATTGCAGCATAGTCAGCAGTCGCTGGAATCTCAGCCAAATTCAAGTCTTTTGCAAAACCAACAATTCCAGCAACAAGACCAATATGACTTTCGGAACCTCGACCCTAGACCATTGCAGCAATCCAACTATGGTGAGCCGAATCGCACCATGAATAATCTCGTTTTAGGCACGAATAGTTTTTATAATAACGGTCCTAATCATGACCAAATGTTACCAACGTCACCGCCAACGTCATTCCCTTCTCAGCCAACTGTGTACTCGCATCAAAAATAATCAAAATAATAAATAAAACGTTTTTATTCTAATATAAAAACTTTGACGGTTTTTGAACTCGGCTATCCAGATTCAAAAAGCTAATTATTTGCCCAAGACTTGGCTAGATACTTCGCATCATACCAGATATCGATATGTATTGTGAATTTTGTGATGCCAATCTCTATGATCTTGCTAAAGCAAGACGGCATATGTTGACAGTGGATCACATTCGAAACAAGAGGAGTTACGATCTATCAACATCAAAATTTGCCGACAGGATGCGCCAATCTGCAATTCATCCAAGAGATTTCACAGAATTAACAAAACTACTCAATCTCCATTCAAGAAAGGATGTATCTGCTCTAGCCGAGCTGGACTTTTTTCGGATAAACTCTAAATCGACTCTGGAAATTGCTCGAACTCTCATACCAACTCTTCTGGACCATATTAATGATTACTATGTAAACTCTCTGCCACCACAGATGAGACAACCATTCCTAGACGCAATTAAGAATCTCTCAGAGTGACCCAGACTGTGTCTTTCACTATCCGATTGTTCAATTCTGTTTGTTAACTATTCACTCGAAGGCCACGAGGTCGAATAGGTCCAATTGGCTATACGACTCTGTTGGACTCTCATCGAGTTGTTCGCAATCCAAGTGGTGTCGATGAGATGAAAAGCTAAATTGTTGAATACATCTGAGTGCTTAAACGCTCCATCATCGACGGTCAGTTCGACTAACGCATTCGCTGATTCTTTGGAATGGAAGGTTGAACTTGATCCCTTTTCCTTCTGCCTTCTATTGGGCTGTCTGATATCATCGCTGAAACTGTGAACTAAGGTATACATGTAAGGCAGCTGCTGTTTGCACCTATTTGTGGGCTCGTGGTCAACCATCTCGTGGAAACTGTTACCGAGAATTAGAAGCTTGGTCAAACTGCCGACGTGCCAATTGGCTCCCATCAAGTTGTTGTAGAGGTATTTATCTAGATGGGGCATATAAATTAACACACAGCTGTTAATATCACCAATAGAGTTAAACCGGCGAGCACAATATTCATTGTTCTCTATCAATTTGAATCCAGGATTTGAGAATAAAAGTAGTGTATCCTTGTCCAATTGCTCGAAGCTAGGGTCGAATATCTCTATGAGTGGATGTAAGGGGCCTTCATGTTCAGACAGGTATTCATATATCAGCAGGAGAAGGGCAAGCTGATAGCGGGAGGCAACATCGACTCCATTTGAGAACGAACCGAGTCCGTAACAGATTACCTGTACTATCTTTCTATCGCCCAACTTTTTCAAGCATTCTTTCAAAGTTCTTCTAAATTCTACGTTGAAGAAGCTTGAGTGCCTCAATTCGTTTACATATCGACCAATAATTTTGCCTCTTAACCTCCTTTGATTCAATTGCATGTATCTCGATGCTGCGCTGAATTTCTGTAAGAGTTTAGTCCAATATCTTTTTCCACTCTTCTAGCCGTTGAGTATATTTGGCCAGAAGGCTCTCTCTGGCCCTCAATTTAGTTCTGAGATTTTTGATTTCTTCGCAGCTTTCGCCGCTGTCAGATAACAATAGCTGCTTCTGCAGAAAGAAAACCTCTAATTTCCTAGCTCCCTCGATGAATTTGGTTATGTTTTGCTCGGCACTCGACCTCAGATCGTCCGCTGGAACTGCAAGACAAGCATCGAAGGCCTCTTGTAGCTCATCAACAGCATTCATATTTAGCTTAAGTTCGAATTCATGTATAGTGTAACCAATCGGAGGGTAGAGTGGCCTTTTTGTTTTCTCTTAGCCTCGGACTCCAAGCCTTGTTTTCTCCAGTAAGGAGCGGCGGCGGTGTGAGTGACGTCCACTCTACAGAGTGTTTCGGGCTCTATCTTCCCCATCGTCCAATAGCTATAGAGTGCTAACATCGGCGAGTCTTATATATGGCTCAGTGCCAATCATAGACTGCGCTAATCAATAAAATCGCTTGCCATAGCTCCAAAAGGTACTTGTCAGGCTGCATATTACAGGGAGGCACCTGCTGAAGGTGCGCCATATGCTATAAGTTGAGGTGTTAAACTCGAGGGCGTCGCGTTGAGCTCGTGCATGACTCACGTGCTGGTTATATCAGAGCCCTCAGGCTTGCTGATTGATTAGGCTCTTTTACCTCTCTCGCAAAAGCTACGTTTCACTGATGGTCACTTTCCAGCGGGTCTCTACTCTAGGCCATGCACACGGACATGACCTAGAATAGAACATGATCTAGACCAATGAGACTTTCCGCCTCGAGTCTAAGCCTCAACGGGGAGGGGGCGTCACAGCCACGATCAAGTGACAATATTCAACTCTGCCTTATGCACCCAATCATTGCGTCGCCAGGGTGACTTGATTGTGGGCATGCAAGACAAATATTTGCTTTGGTTTGAACTCTACGGCATCCATCGGCGAGAGATAACTCACGTGGTGGTTGGAGCAGCGAGTGAACCGACAAGGGGGTCGCCTTTTAGGAAATGAGGCCGGAAGTGATGCGAACACGAGATGGCGGTCCCAATTTTTTTGTGACGCAAAGTTCACATAGGATCCGTCAATATGCCAGCAGTTTCGTTCCTAGAGCTTGATTGATATGGCACTTTGGTTTTGCTAAACCACATGCCTGATAATCAACATGGACCCTGTAAGGAGGACAGCCGATCGGGCAAATAACTTAAGGAAGCCCATGGTGACACCTTTGGTTGACGCCAATTGGTTAGCGACGAGATTTTCGTAAAATGCTCTCCTTTTAATCTCTAAACAGCTCAAATTATTGCCTCTATCTCAACTGAGCGCCAGTTGGCCTCAGTTGAGAGAGACGTAAGCCATACGATATGAGAGACTCACCTCATGCGACGTAATCAGTTAGAGATTCCTTGCATCAGAGATCAAGAGAAAAAGAGCCTATCAAGGCTTGCGCTCGAATGAGTTGCCTACTTATATTAAGGCCATGCATTTTGGCTATCTCGCGAGTCGTCCACGTTNCACGAGGACGACAAACCTCTTTAGCAATCTCAAACACAGTTGGTCGGTTTGTCCAACTAAGCGCCCGCGCTTACGTCACTGGCCGGCAATTCCGCCGCTGGCCAGCATATTGAACTTCGGGATCTGAACTTCTAACAGCCACTTCCGACCGTCAGCCGACCCGTTAGCTGACTGACTGACCCAAGTAAACCAAATCGGACTCNACGGTTTTGCTTCAAAGGCACTTTTATCGACTACGTGGCGATATAATTAACCCGGCCGCTGCAAAGCTAACGCTCAAATCAAACAACTATAACGACGCTTGACATCCCTCTTCCCCTCTCTCCTACTCTTTCCATGTTGTGGCCAACCGTTGGCCCATTAGTGATTGTTTACCTTCTGCAACGTCGAGTTTAGGTNGGACCAGAACCTTGTAACTAGACTGCAGATGCCGCAACTGCTCGGTGGGGGCTTTGTTTTTAAGCCTAGGTATGGAGGAAACGCAGCAGGCTTTCCATGGAGGAGCGAGGCCTTGGNGGACATAACTGACCGCGCTACAATTCATCCAGGTAGGATCATCTGCGCTTTTCAGTTCCGATATATGAGCCATATTTTAGTTGCTGTTCCTCGTTGAGCTTCGATCAATACAATAGCTGTCCGCTAGTTCCGTAACAATAGGATGCAGGTGAAACTAATGTAGTGATCGAACCCCAAAGAGCGCCTCCAATTTGAAAGTTTCCCCATCTACTAAAGAGCTCTAGCTTGTAAAAGCAATGAGAAAGTTTAATATTAGCCCTACTCTCTCTCTC
>Ga0058699_1000662_pt1 | contig 10533 bp, 6 predicted proteins | sample AgamicAtPe_FD_55078 | JGI IMG/M metagenome (GOLD analysis project Ga0058699, IMG submission 55078) | Agave microbial communities from Guanajuato, Mexico - At.P.e | ecosystem: Host-associated > Plants > Phyllosphere > Phylloplane/Leaf | place: Guanajuato, Mexico | collected 2012-10-15 | reverse complement strand
AGAGAGAGAGAGTGAGACTATGGCGACATTTGGCCAGACCGGCCGAGCGAGGACGACAAATGGCACTGGTTGGCGGGCGAGGGCGGCCATTTGGCTGTCGTCAGAGCTGCCTGTTTCGTTGCAAAACAGTCGGCCGAGCTGGCGGCCGTTAGAGATCAGCCTTGAACGCTTCGGTGGTTCGGCGATTCTGCGGCCACCACTCTGGATCGAGGCGACCGGCCGGCAAGCTTGCTCNACCAACAGCTGCTCCCAAGTCCACGATGGAGGCCTTTTATTTGGATTGAACGGCCAGTTTGGCAGCTCGCTCCCATGTTGTGTCCTCGCGCCCAAGTCTCCAGTTTAGGGCGAAGGTGGCAACAGAATTGGGTTGGCTCTCNATCATTTGGCCGAAGGATGGGGATTGAAGGTGAAGGGTCAAATCGGCGAGCAGCTGAGAGCCGCGCTCGTAGCCCCAAATTGATTTCTCTCGTTCCTAGTAAGCCGAGTGGAAATGTAAGAGAAAACCGCCTCTACATCAACACAATGGCCCCCCTCTCTCTCTCTCTCTTCCCATCCCACAGGCAACTCCATGGTCCCGTCCATTTACCTCGTTTAACTCAGACGGAATTCAATTTGTGTGTGGGCTGCAGGCTGCAAGCTCCTCAATCTTAGCCTCTGGCTCCCAGCTCTCAAGTCTAAACCCGCAGCTGGCTAGCTGAGCAAGTCTATATTTAGGCCTTAAACTCTACCCTCAGCCGCCAAATTAGAAACTGGCGAGCTCTTGGCCGCTTTCTTTTGTCAGCGACACATTTTCATTTCTCGCAACAACAACAATAAACATTCTCCTCCACTACTTCGAGCGCCTGGATGGCTTTCGTTTCCGTCCGCTTCCATTGCTTTCCGTCGGGAGGCAAGATTTCCTCCAGCCGCCAACTGAGTGGAGGAAAATTGCCAACAAGTTGCGAGAAAATAAATAGTCGTGAGCCTAAAACCACACTCTCTACTCCCTCCCAAGCTCAACCTTTTTCCGCTAATCCATAAATCACGAAGAGACTTGATGCAGCGCAAGAGGTAAATCGGCCAGCTTGTTCCTGTTTGTTTTGACTCTGCAGGCCTGGCCACTGGGGCGCCGGCACATTATCAGTCTCGGCCGCGCTCGGCTCGACTCGGCTTGGCTGGGGCAAACATGAAGAATGGCCGCCCGAATGGGATGCTCGTCTGGTCGCCGAAAGCCCTCGGGGTTCGAGGAACGCTCGCCTGGCCAAACCAAGAGCTGGCTACATTTGGCCAGCTAGCAGGAACAAGCCCAGCTTGGTCTTGCTTGCTCGCTGCCAGTGACAGGTGAATTGGAATTGTGTGATGGATAACATTATCGCAAGCCGTTCAGCTTAGCGGGCTCGATGGGTAAACGATCTGGGCAGCCCATCAGCAAGCTAAGGCAAAACAATGAAGCCTTAAGAGAGTAGAGGGGCTTTAGGCTGGCTCATGTCCGCGCCGGCTCCTCTACTTGTTGGCTGCGGCCGGCGGCTAGGACGCGCCGCTTGTTTGCGGNGCCGCGACCTTTACACTAACTTGAGCCAGCTCGCCCGTTTGCACTCAATTCAATTTGTCCTCTCGCTCGTCGGCTAGTCGGTCTGGCTATAAGTTATCGGATAGACAACTTGCAGAGCTTGGCAAACGAGCGCCAGCTTAACGGTGGAGGACACGAGCAGCTGTTGTTGTCGTTGTTATCCCCCCATGAGATTGCAAGCTCCCACTCTGGCTTCACTATCAAGCTCGGCTAGTTTCATTCGGGCCGCGGCCGCCGCAAAGCCTNTGATCGCAGCCGAGAGTATTGAGCGAGTCCGCTTGTAAAGTTTATGGTCAATTTAGGAGCAAACTGGCCTCGGCAGATTGCAAGAAAAACATCAACAACAACAAGGGAATTGATTAACTTATTGGCCGACTTTTCCTTTCTGCCGCGATTTGCATATGAGAAAAGGAGTTGGACACTTCTAACTTTGTGAGAGACTGCTTGCTGGGCTAAGCTAAGCTTCCATTCAAATTGGCCATCTCAGCCTAACNGACCCACATCAGGCGGCCAGCTGAACAGAGACGACTCCACTCCTCTCTCTACTCGTCTTTTGGCCGCGACACATGCCAGCGCTGAGCAGGCCTGCTGAGCCGCATCTCTTTACGCTCCACTCGACCCAAATATGACTTCTCGCCGGAAGCCCAAATTGCCCATATTGTTCCATAAGTCCTCTCTGCTCTTCCACTCGGTTTCGCCCCCTTAGTTTGGCCGCTCCCATCCTGCGCTCATGCTGTCTGAGCCCCGCGACGCTCGTGGGCGAGCCACTAATTGCTAGCTATCGACTGGGCTGCTCAAACGAGCGAGACGGAGACGGAATAAGGGACACAAATGGAGATAGAGACGCAGACGGAGATGGAGTGCCAAATTTGCATGTCAACGGGCCACTGCCAGCATTTCTGGCGCTCGTGTTGCGCAACNGTAGCGACGACAAGGACAACCCACAATGGCAAATGGCTGACAGATTTGGCCATGCGCAAGCCAAGAGTGTCGCCGCCGGCAGTCAGACAGGAGGGCTAAGCTTGAAGTGTCGCCTTGTTCCGCTTTATTGGCCTCAATCTGAGCGAGTACTTGAGTTCAACGCTGCTCCGTTGGCACTTTAAGTTGTTTGCCGAGCTGCCGCGCTCAAAGGGATTCACCGAGCTAACCAGACAATCGAGGGGCCTTAGAGTGTTGGCCAGCAGCCGGCCTGGTCTCTGGAGGAGGCCCGAGTTGGCGCTTGACCTTTGGCCCACCTCCTGCACCGACGGGCGCGCCTCGGAGTCGAGCTCGGCGCGGCCTCGCACTCCCTCGGCGGGTTCAGCGGCCAACAGGTGCGAGTATCTTAGCCTGTTTGCAAGGTTAATTCCGCTCATGTAGTTGAGCGCAACCCAACTAACCGAGTTCAGTTGTTGCTCGCTCGCCGACCAAAGTCTAGCCTCGCGCATGGCGGCCAGCGGACGGCAGAGGCGCCTATTGTCGCCACTTGGCGCGCTACTCGTTGCCGGACACTCGCTACCTGGCGCCGAGGCGAACGTTATGAGAGCCGTGTAGAAATTTGCATTCTCTTTCCTCGCCAGCTCCGCGCCATCGCCGCCCGATGAATGGAGCTGAGCCAGCTCGTCGAGAAACTGGCCACTGAGAAGCGAGTGGGCAGGCGAATGAGCTTTAACTCTGTGAGAGACTTGCACCAACCGATCCTGGAGCCGCTTACCTGCCGAGTCGGCCAGCACGGCCCTTTGTTCGAGCGGAATTTGCAAGTAGAAGTAGNGNTTCCCTCCCTCCTTCCCCTCAGAGCTTGCATTTGTTGCCACCACAACCTGATACTGGTAGAGGCAGCTCGAGCTTGAGTGCGCGCCCGATTTCAGGAAGTGCTGGCCCTGACTAAATGATCCCAACGCAGCCTCCTCTAGCCGCGCAAGCTCCGGATCCTCGGCCTCCTTTTCCCCATTGAAACTCTCGTCCTCCTCCTCCCCCTCCTCTTCCTCTCCTCCTTCCTCCTCCCCATGAACTTCGCCCGATCCCGAACTGTTGCCCTCCCGTTTTGGTTCCAAGTCTTCGAAGCTCAAACCCGTGAAGATGCAACGAGGATCGTCGTCCAAACAGAAGCCGCACTCGCCAGCCTTGAACGCGGACCACGTGTTGCAGGCAAAGGCCATTGGATAGCAGCGCTCCTCCTCCTCCTTCATCTCCTCGTTTGCCTGTCTCGAAGCGCCCGACTGTCCGCCTGTTGTCGAGCCGAGCAGTGTTCCAACGAGCGGCGCAAAGGTGTCCAACAAGTCGTGGGCGTAGGAGTGCGCACAGGCTAAATCGAAACTGAACGAGCTGGAGAAGTCGAGCTCGAGAAAACTCTTTAGCCTGTCGGCCGGGTTTAGGCTAGTGCATTCGGGTTGTTTGAAGCCTCCGTTGACGTAGACGTCGTAGTGGGCACAGTTTTCGTTTAGGCCAAACAGGGATACGTCTGTGTGTAGGGCGACCACCAGGTTTGCGCTAGCTGGCGAGAGGCGCCGCCTCGACGAGTCCTCGTCCAAGAATCCCGACTCTCTCGCCTCGCGCTCCTCGCCCCTCGACCCGCTCGAGGCGCCAAAACAGGGGCCAGCCGGGTCAAGTCCAGTTATGCGCCCAATGGAGCCCACCGAGTAGCCAACAAAACCGCTTATGTGCGCGCCAAGCGAGTGGCCGACCAAATGGAAACGACTGGCGCTCCTTTGGCCCGATTGTTCAAGTAGAGACGAGACAAAGTGGCCAATGAGTTGGGCAACAAACTTTGTGTTGCTAACGGCGGCACTGTAATCGATTGGAAGCATTGGCTTTGATCCGCCTGACCAATCGACAATGAACACGTTTGCTTGCGTGTTGTTTAGAAGCAAGTCTTTTGTCTTGCACATCCAGGAGCTGCTGTCCCAGCTTGCGAGGAAGCCGTGAATTAGGATGTAAGTTTTAAGGCTTGCATCGTACAGTTGAGGCTCGATCAAGTTTTGGCTTATGTTTTGGCCGAGTTGCTTGAGCATTTCAGCCTCATTCTCGTTATTCCTCCAATCGTCGGCGTCCTCAGAGTAGTCGGCCCGCTCAGCGTTTGCAGTTGAGTTCAAGGTGAACTTGACTGCAGCCTCACTGCAGCCGAGCGTCTTTGGCGAGTGGAGTTTCGAGGAGAAGAAGTATAAGCTTGGGTTGTCGCTTAGTTGGGCCTGCCGCTTCACCAAACACATGGCCTGAAATCGGGTCCCATTCGAGCTCGAGTTGTTCGGGTTTGATGAGCTCGAGCTGGTGTTGATGTTGCTGTCTGTTGTTCCCTTTGAGTCCTGGTCGCTTGCCCTGGCTACTCGGTTGCTATGCAAAAATGGACGCGCAAAGTCTCGAATCGCGCTCCTCACTGGCGACAAAACTCGCTCACCGAGGGACTCGAGCCAGCTCGAGTCTGAGACACCTGTTTGCGTTAGAAGTATCGCAAACGCAAACAAGCAAACCAAAGAGGCTCGCTTGTTTCCCATTTTAAAGTCTTGGTCCTCCTCCTCCTCTTCCAAGTTAAACCCGCACTCCTTCTCACTGTCAGATTATCACAGATTGAGCTGAGTTGTGGCGACGCAGAGTGAGCTGGTTTCAATTGAATGGGATCAGATCCATCTGTTTTGCCCGCCAAATCGAGTGCTCGCTCTCCTCAGCAGTGCCTTTTCTACCGTCAGCAGAACCATTATCTTTCCTCCTCCTCCACTTGTTTGCGCGTCATTGAATGTCGTTCATCTAGGAGCCCATAAACTTCTTACTCCCCATCACATTGTGTGCTAATTTCACCTGAATGGGGCGACCTTTTGTCTTTTGCTCGCTCGAGCAGCGAGCTCTGCGCCCATTGTGCTCGTCGCTCCACTGTCAATGCCTATTGATGTTACCCAAGCAGCAGCAGCAGCAGCAGCAACACTGATCATCCGGATCCCAATTGCGATCGAGCTCTCACACTTTATCGCACTCAATGTACCTGACTANCTGGTGTTGGTCGTTTATAGCGACTGGACACAAAACGCTCGAGTATTTCGCCCGAACCCTTTGTTGTATTGAAGTGAGAGTTTGGCGAGTTAGTGGTGATCCATGGAGGAGAGGAGAAAGTGGAAGCAAATTAGCACTGAGGACCAAAATGAAGATACTCACTCAGGAGAGATGTTGCTCATGTAATTGATTTCCACTGAATCTGCAAGCACAATGCCATGAAAGTAATAACTTATAATTGATTCGCTCACTCTAACTGGCTCAGGTTGGGTCGAATTGAGAAGCATTGTTAGCTCCACCGCCTGNTCACTTCCGGCCGCCAACGCTCGCGGCCGATTGTCGGCCGCTTGAATTCTGACCAAGTTTCGTGCATCCTCGAGCATTGAGAATCCCTTGAAGAAGTGGCCCTTGCTGTCGGTCAGCTTGATGGTCAGATGCAACATGTTTCTGCTGCTCACCATTGCGCGCCGATCACCCTCAAGCTGGAGCTCGTTTTCGCCCAATCTTGGCCTAAAGTTTGCCTGCACCGCCAACCTGTTTGGCGCCAGCCCCTTGCCAACCAGCGACCTCTGTAGGCGAGACTCTGCAATGAGAACGCGCACCTGGTAGTAGTTGACGCAATAGGGCGAGATGGCGCCAGTGCCCACAAAGTATTGGGGCCCATTGGCCGAGCCGGCGGGCAGAGCCTGGCTGCCGACCGGCGCCTCCTCAAAACCCTCCTGGCTCGAGCGCCTCGTGGGCCATCAAGCTTGGCTGACCTATCTCAATGGTCGTTGGTGAGATGCTCAGAATGGGCGCACTCAAATTCTGGCTCAAATTTGGTGCCGTTGATGATGGTGGCGGCAGCTTGCTAAGGACCAGGGAGCTAACCTTGAATCTAGACTCGCCGCTCTTGAATCCGCTCCAACCCTCGGCGAGCGCGTTCCTCGTGTCGCTCTTTAGCTTGTCGATGGTTTGAACAAAGCGGCCCTTGTGGTCGACCGATAGACGTCGCTCAATCCTCTGCTTGTGGCCCATCTGATTCGTTGTTGCCTGAATTTGGCTTGAATTTTTCTCCCCTCCTATTTGAGCTCCTGAATCAGCTCGCCGATTGTTGTTCTCATTCTCGTTCTCATTTACTCCAGCCAAGTTCAGTGTCAATCTACGAAACCTCAAAGAGATCGGACTCAAGCTCATGAGTCGACACTGATCGTTCGCCTGGTTGCATTTGCCACATTTTCCAGCCAAGAATCTGTTGTAGTCTGTGCACCTGTAGCCAACAATCTGGCACTTGTCAGGCTCGCTGCTCAGGTCGTCCTCGAAGAGCGAGAGGGCTCTCATGTGGCTGCATGGGGTGAAGCTGCCTTGCGAATCAAATAGCAGCGACACGGAGGAGGTAGTTGAGTTTTTAAGCTCAGATTGGCCGCCGCAGCCTATTTGGTCTCGGCCGCCGTTGACCAAAAAGTTGCTCAGACTTCCATCGAGAGGATTGTCAAATAAGTTTAGTGAAACGTGCACTGCTTGTGTATCTAAGGCGTCGCTTGGACTCAGACGAAATCTTGGCTCAGAGAAGAGCCGACCAAAGCAAAGGCCAATGGGATCTAGGTGGGTTATTTTGCCAATCTGATGGCCGATAGCGTTCATCGCTTTGCCCGTGAAACCTGCAACATGGCAGCCTGCACGAGCGCGATCAAGGTTTAGATTTGGATTGGAGGTTAGTGATCCCTCCTGTCTCGAATTGAAACAGTCTCTAGGCTTAAGAGCAAGGAGACGAAAGGGCGGAGGGTCACAAGGACACACACACACATAGACAGGGTAGCTTACCTAGTGAGTGGGCGATAATTTGGATGTTGCTTGCAGGTGTTCCGCACTGGCCGACCAAGGCGGCGAGAAAGCGCGCGATTAGCCGGCCAACCACTTGCGCGTTAACGGCAGCCCGAATGTAACGCGACCTAGGAACTGGATTGGCCCCATTAAACCAATCGACAATGATCACATTGTACTGCTGCTGCCGAACCTTGAGCTCTATATCCTCGGTCAGCAGGTAGCTTCCATTGCTCTTTGAGGCCTCAGTGAAGGCTGCAAGCGCTTGCTCGCTCACCAGCTTGTTGATGTCGAGAATTCTGTTCTTGATGTTGGTGAATCCGTCGACTAGCGTGTAACCGGCGAGATAACCATGGATCAGTAGGACGGTTTTGCGTGCTGGATCAAAGCGGCCATTTGCTATACACTCGCTCCTGCTTGGCTTCATCGGCAGCTCAAATGGAACGTCAACAAAGTGTTCATTGAAGAGCAAAAATCGTGGCAAAAGCGACTCTTCACCGTCTGGTTTCAATATTGCTGCACAATTCACTGAGCCCAATTTGCTAACCACAAACTGTGTTGTTAGCTCGCCAATTGAGGCTAAATTGAACGAGTTTTGAACCCAATCAGTTAGACGTCTAACATCACCATCGGCTCCTATTGCATTCAAGAGCTGGCTCATCATTGATTGCCTTGTCGAGCTCACAGATTGGCGGTCAATGTTTGTAATTTGCTCGCCCAACTTGCCGCCCGCTTTGTTGCCATACTGCTCGTGAAGCATCCCCAGTAACTCGATTACAAAGGTGCGCTTATCAATCTGATTTGGGTCCGCATTTTTCCTCGTCTCTTCCTCATCGTTGCTGTTTAAATTGGTGCTTGCGCTCGACTTGTCCTCTTGCCTCTCGAGCAGATTCTTGCTCGGCTCCTCTTCGAGTGTCCGAGTTGCTTGGCTTTTGCCGCCCGAGTTCATGAGTATTTGAAAGATCAGCATAGAGCCCAAAAGAGGCGCCAAGTTTGCTCTCATTTTCCTCTCTCCCTTCTTCACTCTGGTCAATCGACTAAGTCTCGGCTGAAAATTTTCACGTTTGCTCCACTTTGTCGCCACACGTTTGCCGATAGGAGGATGCGAGATGAGTGCTGTTTTGGCGAGTGAGCCGAGAGAGTATCGCAAACAGGATGCGCTCGTGATACTGGCGACATTTGCCGCTAGTTGCGCAATCGAGCCAAGATGTGGCAACTTTGCCGCGAAATTGGCCAACTCCGTGTGTGCGATCAACATTTGTGCATGATCATGGAACTAGTTTGCCATAAATTACCTGGCCACCACTTGGGCTAGGCGCACATCACTCTCCATCGAGCCGCAATCAAGGGAGAGCGAGAGCGGCCGCCACAGTGACTCATCCACTTTGCAAACGAACGAGCCACAAAGGTGGCTAAACTGGCGGAATCGAGCTCCAATTAACTCTCCTCTCCAACTCCCGACAACCAACCGACAGTCTGAGGAAAACAGTCGGCCCAAACAGCGTCAGGGATCCAGTGACAGGATTCACATGTTTGCATCATGCGTCGTTGAATGGACACTCGCACTGCGTTCGGCTCATACTCGACCATGGGGCCAAGTTGAATGCCGTCGACTACAAGGGCTCGTCGGCCTTACATTTGGCAGCTTGGGCTGGCAACTTGGAGGTGGTGCGAGTGCTGCTCTCGCATCGAGCCTCCTTTGCGGCGCAGGAGTTTTCCTTTAGCCAAGATAGCGACGGCGCCAGCATTAGCGGCAACCATTCTAACCTGGAGCAGCAGCAGCAGCAACAGCAACAATCGCCCACTGGACCAGCGCAGAAGTCAAATGCAAGGCAGCATCAGCAAATAGAGGTGGACCTTTGCAACAACGACAACCAGACGCCCCTCTCGTTGGCGGCCCAATTTGGCCATGACGAGGTTGTATCCGAGCTGCTCAAAAGCGGCGCAAACGTGCACCTACGCAACAACCAGCTCGAGTCGCCGCTCGACTTGGCCTGTCTAAATGGGCGAGTGGAAACAGTGGACCTGTTGCTCAGGAGCTCGCCAAGCCTTTTGGCCGAGCTTCGGGCTGCGCGCGCCCTCCTCGTTGAGCCCGGCGGCCAGCGACAGAGGGCGCCGCCTCTCTCTGCGGCCGAGTCTAGGCCGCTCTCCTGCTCCTTGGACTCGCCCACAGGCCCAGCGCGGCGGCCAAGCGGCAACGGGGGCGGCTGGTCGATGTTGCTGCGAGGTAGGCGCGACTCGGCCGGCCACTCGCCGCTGCTCCGTCTTGCGGCCGGAACCTCAAGCATGCGCCAAAAGACGGCCACCGGCCAAGAGCTCGCCGGCGACCCTAGCTCACCTGGCGACGATCGTCAGCGTCGCGCCACTCTCACTGTGGGCGCGCCACTCTCGTCGGGCCGCCAGCAGCAGGAGCATCAACAATCTCGCAACCACATGGACCAGAACTCGGCGCAAAACTGCGAGCGCCTCCTCGACCACTCGCCGCTCCATTACGCAATCAGAAATGGACACGCGCAAGTTGTTGACCTGTTGCTCTTCACTTATCGGGCAAACATCTTGCAGCTAACCTCGCTCGGCAGCGTCCTGCACGAGATTGCAATGAACAACGGCAAACACAGTGATATGATCAGCTTGATATTCAACTATATCAATCAGGCTCAAGAGGACAAGTTAGAGTTGTTGAACGAGATGTTGAGTTTGAAGAATGGCCAAAACAAGAATGTATTCGAGGTGCTCAATGAGATAAACAACAGATCAGCGCAAGAGATCAAACGCTTGCTCTACGAATACAGTGAACAAGTGCAACAGACTAACAAGCTAGCTGCCAACAAGCTCCAACCACAAAACCAGAACAACGCGATAAAGAATCCGATGTCGGCCAAAGTTGGCGCTCACTTCAACCTGATGAATGGCCAATTTTCAAACTACTCTAGTCAGCTGATGCAGCAGCAGCAGCAGCAGCAGCCTCAATTCAAGGGCATGAACCAAATCGACTCATTTGTGACCATGAAACGAGTGCCAAAAGCTTTCCGAGCGCAACAAACGCTAGACGAGGACATCCGCTCCAGATACCTAGGCCAGGTGGCGGCACCGGATTGGCGCGGCGGGAGTGACGCGCTCGGGGGCATCAGGCGGGCGCCGAATGGCGACCAGCGCGAGCAAAACTTTCCGCTCGCGCAGTTTGCGGGCCGGCGGCCGGTTGGCGTGAGCAAGCCGGCGCT
>Ga0058699_1000660_pt1 | contig 10586 bp, 9 predicted proteins | sample AgamicAtPe_FD_55078 | JGI IMG/M metagenome (GOLD analysis project Ga0058699, IMG submission 55078) | Agave microbial communities from Guanajuato, Mexico - At.P.e | ecosystem: Host-associated > Plants > Phyllosphere > Phylloplane/Leaf | place: Guanajuato, Mexico | collected 2012-10-15 | reverse complement strand
GCGGCGGCGGCGGCGGCGCCAACTGCAGCGCCAGCAGGGCCAACTCTGCTGCAAATCCTGCAGGCGCGCTGGCGAGAGTCGAGGCCGAGGGCCAGCTCGGCCGCGGTGGCCATGGAAGTGAGAGGCCGTGGATGTGAACCTTATCATTACACTGGCTGATGGCTTCATTCGCCCCATTCATCTGTTGAGTGGTTGCAGTAACAACTCAATCTGCTGCAACTCCGGCCACAGGGCCAGGCGCCGGCCGCGCCAGCCCCATGCCCGGACACTGGCTGTTGGGCCAAATCTACTGGCCGCCCGTGCCGCTGCTGCCGCCACCGCCGCCGCTGAGATATCTGCGCGCAGATTACAATGGGCACGCAAACTTTTTCCTCTCAGCCAAGCAGAGCACTGCTGACGGAGCCGCTCAGTTGGCCTGACCGCCTGGCTGCTGCTTGGCTTCAGCGCCAGGCGCGCCGCTCAGGCAAACTGCTTGCTCTCTTGTAGATAATAATGCTGCTAATAACAAAGAGGCGCCACCATGCGACTCCCATTGCTTGCCGACTCATTATGGTGCCTGGCTTGAGCGTCGTGCTTATTGTTGGATAGTTGTTAGTCTGCCTCCAAGCTCAGCGCCGACATTCTCGTCCAAGGCCCTGGGCCGGCGATGGGCGGACTGGACGGCCGGTGAGCAGGCCGCCAGGCNGCAAACCAGCGAGCGGGTGGCGCGCAAATGAAGACATCGCAGACCATCCACCCCAGTCGGCCACCCCGAGCCAGACGGCGGGCGGGGCCGGTGGTCGTTGTGTGGTCGGCCCCTCAGCGTGCGCTCGCCTCGCCCCCCGGCCATGGGCGGCCCGCTCGGCCGCGGGGCCCCCGGCAGAGCGGGCCGGGCGAGATTCAATTGCTCCGGGAGAGCCATGGGCGCGGATGAACCTTGCCTCCCGCGGCCGAGGCCAGACAAACCAGACGTCTCAATTTGCATCCACCTTTCGCCTCCTCTTTGTTGTGCTCGGCCGCCCTGCTGCCTGGCTGCGGCCCCCGCCAGCGCCCCAAGCGTCCGCCATCCTTCCTGGTCGATAATTCATTTTGCAGCCGGATAATGGTGCAGTTGGTGGTCAAAAATGTCGGCCGGTGTGAGTGCGCGTGTGTGCGCCTTTGGCTGGCGGGCGTGTTAAACGCCGAATCCACCCGCCGCTCAAACCAGCGCCAACCAACTGTTGATGGCAAACCCAGACCCAAACCCAAACCCCAATCTCTGGCTGGCGAGCCGGGCGCAGATTGAGATAACAACGGACCGGGCGCGGGCCAGCCCTTGACCATTTATTATTATTCCACCGCCGGCCGCCGGTTATCTCCTGGCGTCGGGCAAACCAATTTTAATCCCGAGCTTTGGCCGTCGTCAAACTTGCTCCCCTTGGTGGTTGGTTGGACGGAAAACTTGGGTGCCTTCGCCTGGCGCACCCAAGCCAGGATAAACCAATCGGCCCGTCAAACGTCTGGCCCGCGTCCACCCGCCCGCTCGGCCGCCAATCCAACCACCAACTGTTGCCTCCAGTTGCTCGACGGTTCCCCCAAAATCGCCCTCCTCACGTTCATGCCCGTAAACTCTCGAGGGTAAATGTTTATCTTTGCTTTACACACTGAACACACACACACACACACACGCTGGCCAGCTTAAATCACCGCCACCAACAGCTCCATGCCAAACTGGCACATCTTTTAACACCCGCTTCTAGTGGCCCTTGGTGGCGGCGCCAGTTGTGGTTCCATTGGCTCCCCTAGCTCGAGCCTCAGCCATTGGCGCCTTGTTATCTCTATTCGATTTTAAACTTCCAACAATCCGCAATTGTTTGATGCGACTGTGGCGCTAATATCCTCGTCGATTGCCTTTGTGTGGCTTCGAGCTGTCCCACTGGCATTGGTGGCCTGTTTGGCGCTCAAGCTGGCTCGTCTGCACGGCCACACTATGGCCACTCTGACAGCCCCACTGTCCGACTGCCCGGTGGTCCCAAGCGGCCAAAAATCGGACCAAATCAAATCAAACCAAATTGCTTCCAATCGGATCCGAGCTTGAATTTGAATTCTCAAAAATTGCCCCCGAACGCGCTNGGCCACACGTGGGCCGCTCAAGGGCATTCTTCAGTCAATGGCGACTCTTAGGCTGGCCCTCGCCCAATCCTTGTTTGTTTTGTTCCCTCTAAGCAAACATAGGCACGAACACACACACATACAAACCCGGACGGTCGGCCTGTCAGGGGGCAGTTTGCCTTTTTTCGCTAAGTGACTTCCTCCTTCCCGCTCCCAATACACAGCACGATTCCGAGTTGCCTAAAAGCGGGCCGACCGGCCAAAACTTTTCCAAGATCAATCAGGCAAATTCTTGCGCGCTCCAATATAGTGATGAATAGGGATGCACGTAAGTTGTTTGCCATACTTTGGGGTAAAATTTTGTTTATTTCAGGAGCCAAGCTTTGAAGTTTTTGACGATCTATGAGAATAAATGGATCCTTTATTATGAATAAACGAGCGAACTTTCACCAGTCGGGGNAAATTTTGAAAAGTTGCGCGCGCGCGACATTGTTCGCCCCATAAAGTCCGCCGCCAGTCGCCTATAGCACACGAGCGAGCCAACTTGGCGACCCATTGCTGCGCTGTGATTCGCGCACTCCTTAGCTCTGAGGCCGTCGCTGCCGCTGCTGCAACCTCCGCAACTGCCGGTCAGCGGGGCCCGCGATTGACCGATAATAATTGAAGTCAACTGTTTGTTTTTGGCCTAGATAGGCGAGCCAATTGATGAAACAAATAAGTAAACAGCCAGGATATTCTAGCTTTTATGTTGGTCAATATTGATATTATGAACAGGCCACCCCAGCATATTCGGTGCCCAATTTGGGGAGATATCAGCCGGGCCTCCACTAAGGCGTCGTAAGACTGCTCCAAGAATACATACGCATGGACGGCCGACAAACCTAACCAGGCCTCAATGTTGCCGCTTATTATGGTTAGCATGTCTTGGGCTGAATACTTAGGCTCAGTCATGTGCACATTACTACCAGGAGTGGCGTACATGACCGAGATGGTGGCGCAACAACTGGCCTCTTGCTTTAGGTGCGCCAAAAGCCTCTCGTCCGAGATGTATCTCTGTTTTTGTTCGCATTGACGGGCAGGAAATTAGTCAGCTGGGGGCAAGTTTTGTGGTGTGTGAAGGTGAAAATTCTTTGAATTTTTAACTCATACGAGCAACAACGTGAGCCTGCTGGAGTTTCCTTCCTCCTTAAGGTTGACCTTAGGCCAATCAAAACTAGAGGAACTGGCGCAATTATCACCGCTATTCTTTTATCGTCGATGCAATAGCAGGATCAATAAAACGTGAGCAAACCATGAAGCAAGTGGACGAAATTTGGACCAACGCAGAGCAATGCGAGTGTCGATTACCTGCGGCCTTTCAAAGACATTTATACCGGTCCTGCGACGAAGGAGAAAGAGAGCGGCCGAATGAAAGCGCCTTGGGCTTTCCACCTGCCAGCACATTGCCAGACCATAGTTTTGGTTGACATTCAAATGAAAGTTGAATAGTTTAGAGCGGCGGCAAATTAAAGAAGGCAGGGGAGGATCGTGGACTGTCGCGTAAATCACCGCATTTTAGTGGACAGTAAAATCAACAGGTGACGTCCAACGGTGTCCGAGTTGCTCGCTTAACCTACGACAACTATATTATGCAGGATGAAAGTCGTATTTGGCGCAGATTCGTTTATGGCAAACCTGAAATTAGAATTGCAGCTGAAGAGAGCGGAGACAGCTGTTGGATTGAATCTACGGAATTTGCCTCCTGCTGTTGATTTTTGGGTGCGACTGGTTTGAGCACAGGTTTCTGTACAATCAGCCTGAAGCAAGCAAGCCATCATCTGGTTTGGGCTCGAGCTCATGTTTATTGATACAAACGAAAGGCTTCAAACACAAGTTTTGCACCCAAACTGAGCGGTCAAATGAGACCAAGTTGCAAGGATGGCAAGTATAGGCTGATTGGCAATCGCAACCATTAATAAGGTTATTAGCGGTTGGAGTTGAATTGAGACTCCGGATCAATTGGGTGAGCGCATTTGAATGAAAATTTTCGTCGGTTCACAGCAAGAGATCTCTATTTGGTCCCAATGTCAAAAGGTCCAGTGATAATCAATTTACGTTTGAAAAGTAAATGGCCATCCGCAGTCGACCACCCCGGCCAAAAGCGAATTGAACGCTCACGGCCCCGAACGTTCGGGAGGTTGACGACAAATTCTGGTTTCGAAGCAAGCGTTGGCCAACTAAGGGGTGGGTTCCCGAGCTAACAATCGCATCAGGATGGTGGCCGTGCAATTTGTGTGTATGTGTGCGCATGTATAGACCTCAAGCTGAGAGGAAGAGGCGAAATCCGACCCACATTTGATCAGCAGCTCAAACTGGGTAGCCGAAACCGCTCAATCTATGCCGTGTTCATCGCTGCCAGGCTACACTGACAGCGGCGAGCCATGCAGAATATAGATGAAACAAATTTCTGGCAAACATCTCTCGGAAAGTGATTTCAATATGCTTTGGCTCGCAGACAAAAATATGAATGGATTTCGAAATCAACAGGACATCGGAGATCGTCATCAGAGTTATATTTAAAGGGAAAGAACGAAATATATTACCAAGAATCACACACACACTATGTTTGGACGGAAGTTTTAAGTAATGGCATATGTAAATTAGCTCTCCGGAGTAAAGTCTCGCCTCCGAGTCGGGCCGCCCGACACCAAGCACAAACTGGCTCGATTCAGTGTTGGCGAGTCAACAGTTCTCCCTAAGCGCATCGATAGAGGGGGGGGGACAGTTGTGTGGAGGATAAAGAACGATCTCCGGCAGCTGGATCGAGTGCTCAGGTGAGGGGCGAGACCCTCTCGGGCTCAATTATAGGTCGCGCGCAGGGATACTCTAGATCGCGTCGACGTCCTCGCTGGCGAGCAACATGCCCACTTGCCCAGCAGCATATCCAGCAGCTTTCAATCAGACGAGATCTCTAGTTCAGCTTTATGGAGGCCTGAAATTGGAATATAAACGATCTTGATTCACGATGAAAAATGAACTCCCATTTCAAGCTGAACTTGCCAATCGTAGGCGAGATCACAGGCCAGAGNGGAGGAACACATTTGGGAAAGGAAAAAAGTCATTCGTGTGTGATCTCTTTTATTTAAATCAACCAGAGGCGATGGTGGCGATTGCGGGTGAGCTCGAGTTGTGCAGGTGGCGGTTGGACAGGCGTGAGCTGGGAGATCTAGAGAGAAAAGAGGAGAGGAGGGGGAAGCAAACTGGTGCTCGCCCGAGGAGAATGGCGATAGAGAGAGAGAGAGAGAGAGAGGGAGAGCAGGAGGGAAAAGAGAGATGTTAAGACAGAATAAGGTGAGGGAGAGGTAAAAGATGAAATGAATTACCACACACAACGCGACCGAATGCACTTGAGCTGGCATTTTCGCCAAAGGTTGAAGTGAGCCGAGATGAGGGAGATTTTGATTCAAGCTCATGCAAAAGCCATGGGGGCGAGGCTGTTACAGCAGCCATCCAAGTGGGCAAGCCGGCAACCAGCCTGTGGCCGCTATCCGCCTTTGGTGCGGATTTAGACCACCTTGTTGCTGGTTCGAGTTTTATTATTGAGAGAACTCTGAGCAATCAATTCTAGGCTCAGGCAAGGAGCAAGAGCGAGATGTGAAGAGACTAGTGGCGGGGGGGGGGCAAAGTTGTGCCGCTTGGCTGGACTTGTCTGGCTTAATCACCCAGTGCGAGAGAAGGAGGAGGAGGAGGAGGAGTAGAGCTCTGTACACCAAGACAATTTCGGCGGCAAGTGCACCAGCTTGTGTGCGAGTCCACTACCAGATAGGTGGCCACCTAAGATACGCTGAGGGGGACGGAAGTTTGATGGAGAATTGAGAGATCATTCAAGGATTGCGTGCACTTGGAAACTCTAGGGACAGGTAGGGCAGCGGGCACGACTTGAGCTGGCCTGCGCTGCCCCCGAGCTCTCAGCCTGGATTGAAGTGTTTGTGTGGCTGACTCGACAATTGGATTCGCCAACCTATCTGACTGCCTCGAGAGTGAGCGGCGGCGGAGAGCAGGCGGGAGAGAGAAGGAGCAAGAGCTGACCAAATGGCGGATGGAAATGGTCAGTGGCTGGAGGCGTCGGGNGGACAGCCGAGAGAAGACCGGGGGCGCTACACTGGCTGAGGGCGGAATTTTACCCCTGATTGAGGCGCAAGAGGGCCGGCGAGAGTTTGCTGTCTGGCCCACACACCTCGCCAGTCCAGCTCACCTGGGAGGGACGAGAGAGGCGCGCGTACAATTTGTATGCCAGCCAGCGGGAGCGCCCTCAAACTTGGACCGGACGGTTGGAGATTCAAAGGTTGACATGCCGCTCCCTTGGGCCAACGATGGCGGCGGCGGCGGCGGCGGCGGCGACGACGACGGCGGCCATGGTTCAACTTGTTGGTCCGCAAATGCGATTCGTTCTGTTGGTTGGGTGGCCTGGTGGCCAGGACGCACCTCTGACTAGACTCGGCCGGCGCGCTGAACGCCGCCTGGCGCCACCGTCGAGCCAGGGCAAGGAGAGGCTAGAGGAGGGAACCGGCGAGGATGTCGGTGGGCGAGAGATGCGCGCTGATGAGAGGAGATTGCGATAAGAGCGCCAAACGGAGGATGGCGCCAATCTCATTTTAGCGAGCAGAGCAGTAAATTTGAAGATTGAGCTGAGGGAGCAGTAAAATGTAGTTGCCATCTTGGCTGGTGGCTCAGGTTGTCGTCGTAGCGATGTTGGTCTCCATAGTCATAGTCATGCCGATGGTGATGGTGATGGTGATCTCTTCAATGGAGAGTAAACAAGTTGATGGAGGCGGACGAGCGAGAATGGATGGGCCGAGAAAAGAGGACGAGCAGAGGAGGCTACCCTAGGCGAACGGTTGTCGCGCACGGTTCAGTTTTTCGTTCAATGGATGCTCGGCGAGGTAGTGGTTTTACGTAGGCTCGAGTGCAGGTGCAGGTGCAGGTGATCTAGCCGATAGGTTTAAGTGCACTCTTATCGGCTCCAGGCCTTGACGCTGTCGTGGTCGTTCCGTAGTCTCAGCGGATTTGCCTCGAGACGACTGGGCGGCGGCGGCGGCGGCTGCGGCTAGTTGGCACACGAGGTCAGCCGAGTAAAACAGATACAAGCTGCGTGAGCAAGCCACAGGTAGGCTAGTAATTTGCAACACTCCCCCAAAGCCACCACCCTGTTTGCCTCTGAGCCTAGACTCGCGAACTATACCAGCCCTATGGAAGCTTGCCGAGTGGAGAGGGCGAGCGCCACTGATAGATTGGGATGATAAGCTTGCCAGATAATTGTCGACAAGATCAATTTCTCGCGTTACAGTTGATGGCGGCGAAAGAGGAATAAAGTGGTTGCACTTTATTTGGCCAAGCCGAGCTATGAGCAAAATCGAGCTAAACTAAACTGAACTCGCCCATAGGAGGCGAGGAAGTTGGAGGGAGCTGGTGCACTTGTGTGCAGAGTTTCGGACCAACCTGTTCACCTCGGTTGGGGGCCGTGTTGGCTGGGCGGAGTTTGATGCAGGAGTAAGTGGACGAGATGATCAGTTAGCTCGGAATTGGCTGCAGACGAGAGCGTTTGTTTGTCTGCAGGATTGGAGTTGGAGCCAACAAATTGTCGACGGGCTCCTCTCTGCTCTGGCCGAGCCGGCAGCTTATCGGATGTTGGCCGTCGTCGCCGCCGCTGCAACGGACCCGCCAGCTGGACACATGAGCAGGTAGACAAGCGCGCCGCCGACCATTAGCATCTCCATCAGCTCGGGCGCCGACGGCTTCCATGTCCATTAGAGGGCCGCTTGGTGGCCTCGGCGGGGATGGAGCGGCCAGGTAGGCCGCTTATCTGGCGGCCGATTCGAGAGCGCACGCCAGCCAGAGAGTGAGACGAGAGCTGATGCCCACTTCGCCCTCTCGTCGTTAGCCGGCCCTCGGGGGAGACACTGGATTGAGTTGCGGGCCGGCCGAGAGGATAGGCCGCTGCTCCCTCCGGCTCTCACCTGTTTTAAAAGCGCCTGTGTGTGTTCCCAGCCGGCAGTTGTTGTCAGAGCGCCAACAAACTCTTGTTGGCCAGTCCACAATTGCAAGCTGGCTGTCGCCGTCGCCTACTGGTGGCAGCGCAACGATTCTCGGGATCGCTCGCCTCCTGGCCAATCTAAATCACAGGCGCCAGCCAACCAATCTCCTAGTTCATCTGGCGTGAGGAATTTCTCGGCTGCTCCCTCGTCTCGCTCGCAGGTGAAGCCAAGCGCGCAACTGCCACTCAGGTGACGTCTAAAATCAATCGTCTGAAATTAAAAGAGATATCAACGACCGCTGGAAGCCGCCCTTTGTTGGCTCGGGCGAGCGGGCGGGCGGGCGGCTTCCTCTGGCGGGCGGAGAAGGCGGCCACTCTTTTCGTGCACTCGGAATGTTCTCCCCGGGCGCCTCGGTCGCGCCCGTTGATAGATTGAGACTTGAGCCGGCCGCTCGAGTGGATGCTGGCCAAACAGAGGCTTGGGCAGTAAATTACCGGCGCTGGCGGGCGCCAGCCAACCTGCCAGCCAGCCAGCCAGCGAGCAAGCGTGCAACAGGTTGGCCGCGGGCTCCGTCCGAGACGAGAGGCGGCGGGAGCGCCGCTCACTTGTTGAGCCGCCCATGCGATAAAGTTATACCCATTTGGCGGCCGGCCACTCCAGCTGGCCGGTCGGCCGGTCGGCCAGTGTGTGGTCCTTTGGGCGGTCGCGAATTGGATTGGAATGATTGCCAAGGAGCGGGGAGAATGGAGCGCCAATGGCAACGTGCTCAGTCGGCTGGCCGCCTTTGGCGCTCGGGTGGCCGCGGCGGCCGCTCGTTGCGTCCTCGGCCAGCCTGAGGCGGGTAAAACAATGAGCCGCTGACGGGCCAGCAGCTGGACCAGCAGCGGCGGCGGCAGCGGCGGCGGCGGCGGCGGCGGCGGCGGCAGAGGAGAGTGTGGCCGGCCGGCCGTCTTCGTGGCGGCGGCCTGGCCAAGATCTCCGGGTTGCCGTGTGAGCGGCGTGTCCAGCCGGCGAGGCGAACACGCCGGCCGGCCGGCCGGCTGGCCAGCAAGCCTGACAGCCAGTGTCTGTGTGTGTGAGCCAAATTGATGGCTTAATTTAGGCTGCCGCTCCGGCTGCAACTCCAACTGCTCCCAGAACCAGTCGGCTGAATGGAGCCGCACCAGATAGCAGTTGGCAGCGGCTCGCCCAAGCCGCTCCAATGAGCGCCAAGCAGCCGGCGCACCTGGCCGACTCTGTGTGGCCTTCCACTTGTTCTTCGCCTCCTGCGCAAGGTGGTAGTGGCGGCGGCCGCCCGACAAGCGAGCAAAGGCGGCCAAACAAGTGAAGATGGACGAGGGAGTCGCTTTTTAGCCACGCAATCCCATTCGCCTGACCATTAGCTAGTTGGCCAGCGCAACTTGTTGCTCGGGGGGCTCACACTGCGCCAACAAGTGCACCAATCTCTCCGGTGGAGTTGCGTTTTTGTTGTTGCGGCTGTTGCTGCTGCTGCTGCTGTTGTTATGCCAGTGCTCAGGTGGCGCAGTCTCGCCGCCCTCCTCGTTGTCCTTCGCCGCCCGACGCTCAATCGATTTCTCGGCTTGCGCCAAGCCTAGGGTTTGCCGCCCGCTCGCCGGCGACCTACAAAACGGCCGGCTCGCCCAGCCTCTCTCTCTATATGAACGCGAACGGGAGACGAGCAGAGCAGGAGAGGCGGCCAGACACAATGGCCGCAATGGGCACTAAATATTCCTATATATCCTCTCTTTGCTCGAATGGTCTCGGCGAGAGGCTCTCTCTTCCACTACAAACGAGCCTGCCAGCTGGGCGGCCAATTCGAGTGGAATGCAGCTTTCGTGCTCTGGCCAAAGATCAGCGCCAGCGCCACTTCCTCCCTCCCAAAGCTGTTGCAAATCTCCTACGCTCGCCCTTCACTCGCCATTCTATTGACTGCTGGCTGCGTTGTTGTTGTTGTTGTTGCTGCTGTTGCTGCTGCTCCAATCGCAAGAGCCGGCGCCAGCAAGGCGGCCGCACTTGACGGGCTGACTATTGGAGCGGCCCGCTCGGCTGGGCGAGTCGTGAACTTTAGAGGCGGAGAGTTTGGCTTGCAAGCGGGCGCGAATCCAAGAAGAGCCATTGTTGTTTGTTGGCGCTGCGAGCTGCCCACCGTTGGCTGGCCGGCGAGGCGGCCGATCTCGGCAAGTGGCCAGCTTGGCGGCAACAAATGGTCGCCCATCGGCTCGGCCGGCCAGTTGTTGCTATATACGTGTGCCTGTGCTTGCGCGCGAGTGCAAGCGCAGGTGAGCCGGCCGGCAGATTAGACGGCCGATTGGGCAGCCCATTGGGAGCTCCATTATTGCTCTCATTGGGCCGACCCATTGAGGGCTGCAAAGCGACCCGGCTCGCCCTCAGTGTGGCCGCTGCTGCCGCCGCCGCCGCCGCCGCCGCCGCAGTCCGATTGCACCCCGAGATCTCCTCTGCAAAGGGCTCGTCGCGCTCAGGAGCAATTGCTCGCCGGCCGCC
>Ga0058699_1000658_pt1 | contig 10602 bp, 6 predicted proteins | sample AgamicAtPe_FD_55078 | JGI IMG/M metagenome (GOLD analysis project Ga0058699, IMG submission 55078) | Agave microbial communities from Guanajuato, Mexico - At.P.e | ecosystem: Host-associated > Plants > Phyllosphere > Phylloplane/Leaf | place: Guanajuato, Mexico | collected 2012-10-15 | reverse complement strand
TTTCGTCACGACTCCTCACCTTGCCTCGTTCAGCTCAACTCGACTCCAGTCCACTCCACTCCTCTCAGTACTAAGCCCAGCTCAGCTCAGCCCAACTCCACTTCACTCGGCTCCATTTTGGCGCACAGAGTGAGCGAGGAGAACCCTTTTGCGCGCCAAGCTAGCTCGCCGCCTTCCCAAATCCGTCCGGCTGACCGTCGGCCGCTCGCCTGTTGGCGCCCGCTTTTGGTGGCAATGATTTGCAACAAGAGGCCCAAGACGCTTTCACTGGACGAGTCCACTTTCACTTTGGAGGCGCGCGAGTGCGCAGGCGCGACCCGAGGCTCCGCCCCCGCGGGCGCCGCCCACTCGCCCGGGCAACCCGAGCGCAAGCCGATGCATTGTAATTTATGCACGCAAATTAAGGCAGACTCTCTCCTCTCTCTCTCGCTGCCGCTCCTCTACACAATTGCGTGCCCGTTACAGAGCAACGCTCCCAGCAGTGGAAAAGGTTACAGAGATAGAAACAGAAACAGAAACAGCGACGGCAACGCCAACAGGTGACCGGCTCAGCGCGACACCGAGAGCGGCGCTTTGTTCCGGCGGAACAGCCGAGCGGCCCATTAGGCCCGCCGCGGAGAGCCGAACTCGGCGGCCACGGAAACGCCTCATCCCTAATTGATTCCCCCTCCATTTGCTCCACTTGCTCGCCTCTCTCGCCCTCCTCGCATAAGCCACGCCGGAGATTTCGAGAGCGGAATCTCGGGATTGGAGAGCGGCGGCGGCGGCGCGCTCGCAGGATAAATTTGCATCTGAAGGCGCCGGCCAACATGCATGCCCTCACCTGACGAGGGGGGGGAACCCTCCGAGTGTGTGTGTGTGACACAAGCGGGGGCAAAGCGGCACAGCTCGCGCGCTCGCCGGCGGCCAGCGTGAAGGGTTGGCGGCGGGCGAGCTGGCCGCAAAGCAGCCGCCTAATCACACCGCCAAAGCACAAAACAACTCCATTCAACTGGCCAGTTTTGCCAAATTTGCCAGCTCATCCCAAACTAATTCAATGGAACTAACAAGCGGAAGTGATCAAAGCTATTACTTAGTGAATGGAACATTCAAACAATGATACAATTTGGCGCTCGGCTCGCCTTTGCGCTTTGCGCTTGACGCGCCCACATTATGGCGGCTCCAGGATAATTGCTCGGCCAGCTCGCGCTGCCTCTCGCCAGTTGAATCCCTCCGTCCTCCATTCAAATGTTGGATTGGGAGGCAGCATAAGTGCAGTCGAGCTCCTCTTCGCGCAAAACCAAACCAACCTAAGGCCAGCCAAACTCTAAGCAATTCAACTCGACCTGCCAAGCCAAAAGCTGAGCCCAGCGCCCTGAACCTTGAAACCTTGGCGCAACTTTCGCGCCGGAAGTGACGCAACCGCCCAAGGAGTCCACTTTGTCGCCTTTCAGCTCGAAGGGGCAGATAATTGGACTCGCTCGCTCCACTTGGCCGCCGGCTCTCTCTCTCTGCCCTCCGCTTGACCGCTCGGCTCCTCCAGGCTCAACTTAACTTAACTTAGCAAAGCCGGCCAATATCACCAGACCCAACGAGTCCATCTGCAAGATCCAAAATATTCATATCTCACCTGACTCCTCCACCTGCCGCCTGCTTGGGCGCCGCCAATCAAAAAATTAATGCAAACAGAGCGACCGTCGGCCAAAGTGGCCGGCTGAACTGTGGCTTGCGCGCCGCTTGCCTCCGCTCTTGCTCGGCGAGCGCTTTCGATCGCAAGTTTTCGCGCTAGCGCCCTCGGCTGAGACAGCTGATCTTGGCATTGTCTAGGCTGGGCGTCCTGAAACTCGTATCAATGCAACCAAACGCAATGGCCAAAGACAACAACTACCACCTCTTCTCGGACCAGAATAGAGCTCGGTTTTGTTTCATGGCTTCAGTTTATTGTGTTTCTTTTATTGTTCCCCTCCCCCCCATTGCAACTTCAAGAGGGTTCAGCAGCGTTAAACTAACATCGCAAACGAGAGGACTGCAATTTTCAAGACCACCAAATGCAACAGAGCGAGCGGCCGAGCGCGCAAAGCTCTGTGTATGTGTGTTTTGGCCAGCCGCCCCACTTGATGGCTTCCAAAATTTTGCTCACTCGCTAGCGCTGATTGTTAATTCAAATCCGAAGCGAGCACTCGATGAGATGAGATCGGACGAGACGGGACGAGACGAGACGAGACGAAATGAGATGATATGGAATGAGAGGGAAAAGCGCCTTACTTTAACCCATAAAGCAAGCGGACCAACTCGCGTTGGCAACAATTAGTCGCGATTGCAATTAGCTTGGCCGGCTAAGCTCGGAGGTGTTAGCTCGATCGGTGGCTGGCTCGCCGATGGGCCGCAATCCTGGAGCCAGCAACAGGCGGCCGCTCCAATTGCGCGCTTAAATCAGCCCCAAAGCTAAGGGAGCCGCCGATTCAATTTGCCACCTGCAAACTTGGGCGGACTCTTTGCTAAACAAACAACCTTCAGCTTGGGCGCGAGCAATGCGCGACGGAGGCGCGAGGCTGGCAAACAACAATCGTTCATAAAACACCAAGCGCAAACCAATTGAGCCGCTCGCTTGGCTTGAGTGCGGCGAGAGCGAGCAATAGTGTGAAATTCGAGCCAATTTTGGCGGACGAGAGTGGGGACTCTCTTAGGTGNTTGTGTTTGAGCGTGTCTTTGCAGGTTCAAAATTGCAACCAAAAGCAACCATTGAAAGCGCGCGCGCGGGGCGGCCACACGGACGCGGCTCCTATCCGGATCCAGCGGGNAAACTTTGGGCCAAAGTTGAGACTCTCTGCTGGGAAAAAACATGGAAACCAAAGATACGTAATGTTGCATTCTCGAACTATTCAAGCACGCAACAAAACGCTCCCACCTGNCAGAGCGGCTAGCCCGATTCGCTCGCTAGCTTGACGATGATGCGCCANAGTTGCAGCTTGAGCCGATGTGTAACGGGCGACAATCCAGAGCTTAAACTCGGAAACGCTCGCTTCCCGGATTCGTGCGAGGAAGCAGCGCGTTTTGTTCGAACTCATGGAGGCCGCTCAGGGGCTAAAAGTGCTCAGGCGCAGCTCTCGGCCCTCGAACACGAGAGGCCTGGTTGGCTCAGGCGGCGAGAGGCGCTCAAGCGAGCCGCCAGGAAGCTCGGGCCACCTTTGTGGGCCAAAAATTCAAGACAAAAAACAAACCAACTCACTCGGTCGCTTGATCAATCAGGTGAGATTCGAGCTCGTGTGCGCTATGGTCGCCTAGATTCTGCCAATTCATCATCGCTTGTTATTGTTGCTTGCGCGCCCCTCGCCGCGCCTCGCAAACAAATCCCGTTCGCGTCCACGCTAACCAAAAACTCTCAACACAATCGCTTGGCCGAGAGGGCACGCAAAAGGCACCTGAAAGGCCCAATCACNTGGGTGGCTCTCACCACCACCGCTCGTAAGGAGTTCCATCTTTTATTCAAACAAAAATTTGTTCCAGCTAACGACGAGGCGATTTCTCGAACTAGAGAGGAGCAGCTAGCTGTTTCAAAGTTGCGGCAGCTAGATTCTGACTAGCCTCTAGCTATAAGGTCGCCTTTGCTCTCGGAGGATGGCGATTGTGCACTCTTACAACAACAAAACGCTCTGATTGGCACAAGATTGATTGGAGGACAGGTGGGTGCGAACTCGGTGAGATGGACTCTCGTGTGTCGGAACTGCGGAACTCAGCCCGGAAGGGCTAGTTAACTACCAATCAAAACCAGATCCACGCTCGCCCCAATCCCCGCAATCACAAGCCCCTTGTTACCAAGCTCTCGTTTGCAACAAGTTAACTTTTTTAACTTTGCCATGGCTAGCGCGCACTCGCACTCACACTAGCACACACGTCTATCCGAGGGAACAACAGTAAGGCACCAGGTAGAGCCTCTCCTAGTCGGTCACTCTTTGGGAGTGGCGCCTTTGTAGATTGGGCCGACAGGAATAGCCTAGAGCAAAGGGATATCTCATCGCGTGTTTGTAGATGGAGGTGAATGGATTGATTGTTTGCTAGATTCGAGCTGGCGATGGAGTTCGGTATTGACCTTGCCATGATAGCAACGAATCGATTGGTCACTCATCATTATCCGCACCCTTGTTGGGCCGAGCTCATCTGCTTGGAACCCTCTTGGCTTGAGCGTTCAAAGGCGGAAATGTCATTGATCTTTGTCGCTCTCCATGCTTGAACGTGGGCTAACCTGGTGATATGACGATCTAAGGCGATCAAGTGGCCAGCAAGCGGGGGGAGGCTTGGAATCTGGTTCAGGCTGGGAGCACTTAGATGAGGATTGTTTGTGTAAAGCTGGGAGCGTGAATCCACCAATTGTCTCGCTTGAATTTTTACAATTCAGCTTCCAAACAAATCAAGCAAGCTTGAGTGAAGGGAAGTGAAATAGAGCCAAATCAAACGCGATTCAATCATCTTCAATCCGTTAACATTTAGTCAACTAACAGCTAGCCATTCTAACAAGAATGAGAGGTTAAGAGTGCAGTTAAACGGGCTCACCTGCCGGTGATGAGATCGACAATTTGAATGAGCACGAGCTGTCTAGGCGAGGGCGTTTGTGAACAAGGTCGTAAGCAATTACCTCCAACTTGATGGCGACAACTTGGACCGAAGTTGCTCGAGAGGGAGGGAGGGAGGGAGTATTTTGGCGAGTAAATCGTGCTAGCTGCTACCGGCATGGGNGGGGGCAGGCTTCGGCTATGCTCAATTAGTGTCGAGGGCGATATCACGCTGTGTTATCTCAGTAAGCTTGAGCGGCCAGGTGAAGGATTGAATTCAATCATTAATGTTGCCCCATCGAAGTTCTGTCCTCTATTTCGCTCCTTCCTTCTACTTGTCATTGTTTGCAACACTAACGAGCAGCTCGTTTTTCTCGCGGAGGAACAATATTATCTCAATTAAATTATAACAGTATCCCTCGCCAAGGCTCTGGGAACATTCAATCATGAGAGAGTTTCTATCCCATTAGGAGAACACTTTTGCAATCCCTTTCTCGTGCACTCCTTGTAGAACATTATTCTTTTTATTGTGTCATTAAGAGGAGTTTAGATTTAGAATTAGAATGGATACCAGGTGTTATTATAGAAAGAAAGGTTGGCCTAATGATCCATTGGAGCCGACGCGAATTAGTTTTGTTCGCTAGTGCGCAGGTCGCTCAGTTTTCGATCACGTTTTGAAAAAAAGCGCGCGCTTGTTTGCCTCGGGTGAGATAGAGTAACAATTATTAGTGCAGAATCTCACCTGTTTCGGAACTTCTCTCATTCCTCAGGGAACAGGCTTGACTCCAAAAGGAACGCGCGAAACCAACTGGTGGCCAAAATATCATTAATTATACATGAGATTGAAGGCTCAGAACAAAGAGCAAAACAAAGTGTCGCACAAAACCAGACTCCCTCTGGTCAACGACTCCTCGCGGAGCCACCTGGTAGGTGAAGGTAGTGGTTTCAAATTTGGCCCTCTCCACTGCAAGGGGTTAGGTAGCACGCACTTGCATTGTTTTCCATATCGCCTAAGGCGGCCGAGGGACCTCCAGTCAAGGGTTAACTCTGTATCCAGTTTGTGTGTTCACGCCGCCGCCGCCGCCGCCGCCGCTACTGGTCAACAGCGAGCGCAGGCTAGGAGTAATTGGATTCTGTCCCTCAGCCAGAGGCTAGCAAATTATCTAACCCTAAAATCAGATTCATTAGCTNGGATCTTTGTTTGTCACTAATGCTCTATTGTTTCAACTGGCAACAAGTTAGCCTGCTGACAACATCTGTCTCTGTTGTTGCCGCTCAAGAGCCAGGCAGCTCTTGTTTGCCCTTCAACTTGGGAAGCTGTCGCTGCAAGCAACTCCAGGCGACACTTTGTTCGGCTCCCCGCCTCTTGGGCCAAGGTGAAGGAGTTACCTGTGGGCAGCCGTCTCTGTTGGAGATCCGACGCTCAAAATGTATCACTGTGAGTGTCGGATCTGTGAAACACTTCGCGAGCCAACACTACATCCTGTGCCCTCTGTGAATACGTTGAACTGTATTCATTTGGACTTATTAGCCGCGTATTCGTTTGTTCATTTTTATCACATTTGCGCCGCCGAAAGTGGACTGCCAGGCCGACTGGCTAACTGACCGCTTCCAGCAAGAGAGATTTGATGGTCAGATTGATGGTCAAGTTGCACGCGTTTCATTCTGCTTCTAAAACGACTTTCAGCTTGCAACAGACTGCAAACACCTGCCGGCCACTCCGAGTGGGTTCAGTCTTGATTTCCGGCCTCAACTTTACTTTAAGAAGGGCAGGTAAGCTAATGTTGCCTAGCCAGTAGTTGAGGAGTCAACGAACGCACAAATCGTATTCTATGTAAACAACAAATTGAATCTTNGTCTGCCATTCACTGAGCTCGTGTAATGGCAACGAAATTTGACAGGTTTACCTGCACTATGAAACGAAGACGCGAGATGGCAAGCACTCTGATGGCCTGGCCTCTTGGAGGCTCGAGCTAAGTCTTGCAAGTCATTGCTATCATCGTTTGGTTTGCGCTCACAAACCATGCTCAGGCTGATAACTTGAGCCAAACCAACAAACAAGACTCCAAGAAGGGGAGAGTTATTGTTCTTTGTGTTCGGCCATCTTGTGACAGGTAAATGAGCTGAATATTCACTAACGGCGGCAGCAGCAGCAACAGCGANGGCAACAACCTGATTTGTCGACATTTTTCAAACAATGAGATGGTGCAATCCGCACAACTTACGCTATCGGTTGCAACTGTTATGATTAAAATCAAGCGGATGCAGAAGCGAACAGGTGCGNGCATGCCCATGCGTGGCTTACTTGGACTCGTTAGAGCACCAGATGAGCTTGTGGGCGAGCCATTGCCGCTAGTTTTCATTACTGCAATAGAATGGCTAATAAATGGATCGCAAGTTAGCATTTGAATTTTATCTTTGCTCATCTTTAGCCTGGCAGTTTGATAAAAAGACCCGAGGCTACTACTCTCTTCTCAAACTGGCCACTTGAGCAACGGAAGTTGCTGGTTGGCCAGACATGTCGGCCAACCAGCTTGAGCTAGTTGATTGTTTCAGTGGCTTACGAGCGGCGGAAGGCGAGAGTCCTCTACGCCAACATTNCCTGGCCACTACAATGGTGACCATGATCGTGGAATGCTAGCCATAGCTGCTGTTACGCCAGGCATCTCATGAGCGAGCAGGTGAGTCGGTTAAGAGAGTAAGTGAGCTGTTGTTGGTATGGAGGGCAAGCGGTAGATCTGCAAACCAACTCAGATAGGCTCCTCTCTCGCAAGAAAGAGGGAGGGACGGATCTCTTTGGGATGAGTTTATGCTAATTGAACTTCCTCCTCACTCCAATAGCACTTACGAGCACAAACTCACAATGAGAAAATGACCGCGACCTATGCGGATGTTCAGATGCTCAAGGATGAAGTTTGAATCTAAAATCGGTCAACTCCATCTATTTCACTGACCAAAATGTTTGCTCACATTGTTTTCCATCTCAGTGTGATCTTAATTCAAAGCTTTTCTCCTCTTGGCGGGAAAGGATCTACCTATCAGTTGTCATNGAGTGGAGTTGGGCTATTGTATGCGTTAACTTGGAGATAATAAGAGTGCCTGTATGGCATGGCTTCTCCCGGCCACCTTTACAGTGAACAGGATGCAATGACGCCTCTGATGGCTGTTGTATGATGTCTTAGGATTAGTGAGTTTCTACGATGGCGCTTTGGAGGGTGAGAAAGATTTCAGTTGGACATCCAACCGAGTAGGCGCCANCTCAGGCGCTGACTTCCTCTTATTTCAGCCCCACCGACTGCGTGATTAGCTGATTGATCTTGAAAGAAAAGCCGATCTAGCCTGATGACCACAGACATTCGCCAAAAGGATGAAGGGTTGTGCATAGACTGCTCGTCTTGCAACGCGTTAATCTCAACAATTTGGCTACTCCGTCTGCCATTTAATCCCAAAGCATATTAAAATACTGTAGTATTGGATCTCATGTAGCCTAAATAGAAAATTTTAATATCCTAAATGAGTATACAACATTTGTGCCGGCTGTCTCGCTCGTTGCCACCGATAAGCTCGCTCGGCTCGCCACGAAACTTCCTGAATGTCAAACTNGGCGATTCAGGCCGGTTGAGCCCATTGTCGGCCAAGCTTGCCGGCTGCGGATCAAGTATAACCTGATGGCTACCACCGTTAGGGATTCCGTTTGAGTTTGTGATTCCATTGCCAATGGAAATGGCTCGCATCCGTAAATCTGATCGCTGTTTCTTGAGATTCGATAGAGTGTAGTTGATTGGTGCCAATTGGACCATTTGTTGCNCAACTTGTTGCGAATACTGTAGCTTCTGGTTGTTATAATCACAGGCAGTATCTTCGTTGGTTCGCGCGACTCCAGTCTCACAATCATGCTCATCTTTAGGAGCTGATTTTTGTTCGACTTTCTGGCGCGATTCGTCGACTGTCAGGCTTCGAGTTAATGCAATTGTCTGATGATTTGTCTTACTTTGTGCATTTGATGTAGGCTGGTTGTTCACCAACGTGATTGATGAGTCTAGAGTGTNATGTTTAGGTTGTTTCGATGTTGTACACTTATCGGAGGCACTAGCATTGTCGAGTGAAGTTGCAGATGAGCTAACTAGTTGATTTGAGCTGTCCCTCTCGTCAGGGTTTGTGTGAGTCTTGGGAACACAACCGTCGGCTTCCTCAGTCTGAAGCAAATTCGTTTGGTGCGACACAGAGCGCTCTATGGACGACGATGACGATTCAGACGATAGCCTCTCACTTGTTTCCTCTCCNTTTTCATTGGTTGGATGTGATTTGCCGTTTGTACCGTTAATAAGATTAGAATCAGCTAGCTTAGCGGTAGCAATCGGCGAGCTATCCACTCTCAGCAAGGCCTCCTCTCGGGCCTCTCTTCTAGATATCTGGTTCTTATCACGAACGCTAGTACGTCTAACTGAATGAACACGACTATTAGTTCTACTTTGGGTTCTTTTCAGTTTGTCAGAACCAGAGGCCTGTTTGCTCTCTAGCTCATCTTTTAACTGGTTTAGCTTCTCGAGCAGCTCAGCGTTATCGCAGAGGTCGAAAACAGTCTCATCGTTATTTGTTTTGGCGTTCAATTGGGCACCAGCCTCCACTAGGAGTTCAACAATCTTGATATGCTGCTCGTTGCCCCAGCAGGCGGCGCCGTGGAGTGGTCTCCATAGGTCATTATCACAGACATTAACGTTGACACCATGTTTGAGTAAAAATTTAACCGCCGATAGGTAACCATTGGCGGCAGCAACATGCAATTGGGTGACGCCACTCTCGTTGGCAAGATTTAAATCTTCACCCTGATCAACCATCTTCTCGAGGTCGTTTAACATTTGCATTTCAGTTGAGGCCCTCTTGAGNTCAATCATCTCTTGGGTGACGCCCCTTTTGACCATTTGAGATTCTATATAATCGAGAGTGGACTCGTCCTCGCAAATATCGAAGGGCATGTTTCCATCGCCATTAACAGCCAATAAATCGGCCNCATTTTCAACTAATATTTTAACAAGATTTAAATGACCACAGGTGCAGGCAGCATGGAGGGGCGTCCATTGTTCAGTATCTCTGGCATCAACATTTGCTCCAAACTCCAGCAACAAGTTCATAATTGGCTCGCTGGCATCTATACAACATTGGTGCAAGGCAGTTAGGCCATCATGATTGACAGAGTCAGGGCTGACGCCAAGGGTGAGCAATCGTTTAACTTCCTCGAAATCGTTGCGAGCTGCAGCCTCGAGCAACATGACGCCAACATTGAAACGAACCCTCCCAACAGGCGCCAGTCCCTTATCGAGTCCATCGAGATTGTTGTTCGAGAATTCGGAGTTGTTGTTGTTGTTGTTAATTTTACGATTAGTTNTCGCGCCTGGGGGCTGCGTCTTCTTTTTTGATCTCTGGTTTGAGCTGTAGGGTGTATATTGTTTCAAATTGAGTCCATTGTTTTCCTCATGCAACATGTTCGCCAACCTCTTGTTCAGTTGCTTCTCCTTTGCGATCCACTCCTTTTCGCGCTGGCCCCATTTTTTGAGCTGCTGTAGGCGCCTCTTTTTGGCCAGCTTCTGTCGCTCCTGNGTGCCCATTTGGTCGAGGGTTGACATTTCGGCCACAAGCTCATGGTGCTCGGCCATGCTAACATAATACTCTTGCAAGCCAAGCGCAACTTGCTGCTCTCGGGTTGCAAGTGGTGGTACTGCTAGAACTGGCGCCGGATGACAAATTCATCTGGACTCGATAGGCTGATGGTGGCAGAGGGAAAGGCAGAGAGGGAGGGCCACTCGTTTGTTGCGGCTCGACGAAACCCGAGCGGTCAGTTTGGTTGGCAATAGTTTGTTGTTGTGTTTACTAATTTCTCCTCATAACGCGCCCGAGAGCTCACAAACTCCGCTCGTTCGCTTTTGTTTTCCTTTGGCTTGCAGTTCAAGTGAGCTGGTTGAATTAGGGTAATNTTAGAATGCCGGCCGAAATGGTAGGATGGAGTAAATCATCGTTTCCATCAATGGGCTTAGCCTGTGGAGCAACAAGAGTTTCGGTAGTGATATTTCGAGTT
>Ga0058699_1000657_pt1 | contig 10602 bp, 5 predicted proteins | sample AgamicAtPe_FD_55078 | JGI IMG/M metagenome (GOLD analysis project Ga0058699, IMG submission 55078) | Agave microbial communities from Guanajuato, Mexico - At.P.e | ecosystem: Host-associated > Plants > Phyllosphere > Phylloplane/Leaf | place: Guanajuato, Mexico | collected 2012-10-15 | reverse complement strand
CTGGCCGTATAGTTCGCCAAACTCGCGTTTTCAACCTTTCAGAGTTATCTATTCGCGCACATTGCGCCGCTCGGCCTAGTACACCCCATCCTGTGCTTGTGGGCACCTCGTATGGGGGCGAGCAATGAGGAGAGGTCTTGGGCACTGTAGCTGACAGTGAACCGAAGGGCCCAACAAAATCACGAGGACAACTGAGAAAGTGCAGTGCATTAATGCAGAGATTCAACTGGCCCTAACAACAAAACTGAATATACAGCTCTTGCACATGAGGTCAAACATCTTGACATCCAGTTACGATCTTTTTGGATATATGAACTAGCTTTATTAATCTCCTTACAGTGTAGTGTTGTCTCACAATATCACAGAATTATAGTTAATACGAAATTTGATTACATGGCACTGTATGGGAACGCCAATCTCGCATCCAGCATGTGAAAGCTTTCCACCAAGCTATTCCTTTCGTACCAAGAAACAAGCTCGATAACGCTTTTGAAGTACCTATTCTGAGAAAGATATAACTGATTGTCTTTGGATACATATATTCTCATGTGTTTGACCTGGGAATTATANTTTAAACTAATTACATAACTTCCCTTATGCTTTGGGCTTACTCTGACGAGAAAAGTTCCATGAGGCATTTTTTCGAGTAAAGCCTGAGCTTTATCGCGCTCCATCCGCCCGTGGAACCAGGGATAATCGTTAAGGATGAAATTCACGTAGCCGTTCTTCATTTCTCCATTCATTAAGTCAGTTTCAATCGGAGGAATGTTCTGAATTTGNCTGTCAGATTTGTTCGGCCCCCAAGGCTGGTCAGGGAGAATCTCTACGATACTTGAGGGAAATTTGCCTTCTTGGCCCGTTCGCATATTTTTTCCAAGCCACCACGACGAACCATCATTATTCTCTGGCAGATTTTCACCNAGGCCAAGTTTGAGTTGAGCCATTGAATCTTCGATGCCATTCGGCGCGCCTATAACTGGCTTCATCGAACTTCTGTAGACCTGCACCATGTCCCCTTCGTGTATTCTCAGATTATCATCGTCTTGGTTAGTTTCAAAATTGGACAGAGCTNTCGCCCTGAGAGTTGATCCTTGACAAATTGATGGAGTCGAGCTGCTTCCTCGAAGAAGTAGTTTCTGTTGTAGCAGGTGATTCGTAGAGTTCTGTTGACTCACATTAATCATAGAAGATATTGGCCTGTGGGCGGCCAAAGATTGGCTAGATTTGCTGCCATCCCTCGAGGGAAACGTTGGGTCGTTTTCGCTCTCNATATTGCTATACTCGTTTTTCATTATAGCATCCACACATTGAGTGCTTGACGAGTTTGAGGAAGGGAAGTGAATAAAAACGTTGCGGCTCTCGTCGGAGCAATTAGACCTGACTGATGGAGAAGGAGGCTCCTCGCAGCGAGTGCGTGGATGTGAAAGAGTATTGCCAGGTCTCGGAGGAAGACAAGGGCCGCAAGGCCTTATCAAAGATAAACATTTCTTATGAGCTGAGGAGAAACAATTTCGACATCGGTATCCTTGATAATATAGTCCTAGAAGTAGTTTCCCACAATGGTCACAGGATGAGGCCTTTTCAAATGTGTGCATCAGAAACTCGTGGTTTGTTTCTTTGTTTCGACAAGCAGGCGGTCTGATGTTATCTATAGCCTTTTGAATAGCTTCTATCCATTTCGTTTTGAGCTCAGAGGTCTTTGCGTAGAAGGAATAAGTAGTCTTGTCGCTGGNGCGAACAAGATTAAAGTTGAAATTCCATTTATCTTTGGTGGCATGTTTCGAGCCGGTATCGGAGGAAACCGGAAGCGAAATAGTGTCGATCTCAAACTCGCTTAGTACTAAGGCCTCTTTATAATGATAACCTCTCACCCCACTTATTTTGCACATTAATATGACCTTGTCGAAAACGAACACATATCGTTTCTGTTTCAGTTTAGCATCATGGGGTAGTTTAAGTTTAGCATCATGACATGATTTCGCTCTGCAATCTTGTGGCACTCGAACCCTTAAAAAGCCGTCAGTAACGAGTCTACCATAATCAGTCAGTTGAGTGTTGGCAGGCATATTCAAACCGATAATAGACTGTTCAATGTCGTTTATAATTTGAATAGCCTCAGAGTCTCGCTTAACCTCATTGATGTACTGTCCCAGATCAACCATGGCTTCGTGAGCCTTTTTCAAACCTTGATAATCGTCGTTCGTTGCGCTTGTATTCTTAATTAACTGCGCAAGCAGTAAATGATATTTGAGAATACGCTGCATGGGCAAGGATAACAAGTCCCTAAGTTTAAATTTGCCCTCATTTGCGTCCTGCTGACACCGGTCNAAATGAGCAGCTATAGTTTCNTTTCTAGTCGTTAATTCGTCCAGGAGTGCTTGAGCTTTCGACAGACTGGCGCAATACTCGCCATATTTCAAAAATTTGTCCTTGATGTTCAAAAAACATGTTGAAATTTTGGGGTAATTCTTATTGGAACCGGGTAATTCTGGCAGATCCTTGATTGCTGGGCTTAGAAGAGGCGACACACGCTGTGCAATGCCACTCATAGCTGTAGGAGTCGCCGGATTGCTGCTAGTTTGGCCGTTTCTCTGGTTTACGCTTGGAGATGAGTTGAAAGAGTTACGTAGTGGTATCGATAAGCTAGGCGTGTCCCGGTTGTANGATCTAAGAGCAGCCTTGACCAAGTCAGCTTGGAAGGCAGAATGTATTCCATGAAAATATTTTATGTGACCAAAGATGAGTTGATTCTCATCCCTTTTCAAAAGGTGTTCAAGAGGCCTCGCAAAACACGTGATCATCATCTCAAGAGCATGGACATAGTTCGATTCGGTTTCAATGAGTTCTCTCAAACAATGATCACGGAAATGCATCGGCATCATACTCAGAGCCTTGGTAGATGGAGAATTTGGTAGGTCCGCTATCGAGCTAGAGCTTAGATTCTTAATTACATCCTTCGTACAAAGTGCTTGTTGCGCTTCATTGTGAGAAGAGTTTTTAGGCCCATGATAGGATCTTGACCTATGGTTGGCACGTTCGTTCGACTTCAATGTGACGTAACAAAAGTATATGTCAGCTGATACATCGTTTCGTCGATCTATTCCCACCCTTTCGTTAAACGGTGGCAATCTGTTAGTTGAACTGCCGGTCCCGCCACTTCCAGTGACAGTAGGAGATTTTTTAGCCGGTTCACTCGGTGCCAAAAACGACCAATCTTTGACATTTGAATTCACCGATGCATTGGTGTTTGTAGTTCTGGTTCTAGCTTGTGATGATGAACAATTATTCGAGTGTTCAACATCATGAGTTTTTTGACCGCTTGAGTTTTCAGTTGTGAACTTGTTAGGCGTAATGGGTAGAGCCCGATTGAGATCCTGTTCCTCGAGATCGATGGGCTCGTGATATAGATGATAGCTTTCGTCTTGTTGCGACCAGCATACTGTATTATTTGCACTATCATTCGTCTTCATGACATCAGTGGGTTTTGCCGCATGTGGTGGTTGCGTGATTAGGTGCGGGGATTCTGAGAATGGGCCGTGAAAAGATTTGGCTGGCATAATAAGTGGCGAGCTAATCTTTGACGGTGACGACTCGGGAGTGGAGAATCTAACAAAATTTGGTGACATAGTAGTATTTTGAGCATGCCCTCGATCGCATTCATGTTCAGCATTCATATTCACGTCCGCAACATAGGGAGATGGGCATATATTGTCTGCACCAGTGCCTAACTCCAGCAACACATTTGACTTTGAGTTGGATTGTTGTTTGGATCTCGATGGCAAAGGGGGAAAGAAAATGCTTGTTGCCGGTCCACTTATGATAGAAGCCGAGCGAAGTTGGGGCGAATTGCAGCTGGCGAGCTTTTGACGGTTCGTAGGCGAGCTAAAGGCCAACGATTGTGTTGATACGAAGGTGGAGGATTCGCTCTCGTTTTCATTTGTTGTTATGAGGGGCGTCTGTGAGGATCCACTCAAACAGGGCAGATGATGCCCCCGCAAGTGCTTGCTGTTCACTTCCATCCTTCCAACTTTCTGTTCTTGAAGTAGGTTAGTATGAAAAGACATGAGAGTTGCCTCTTGTNAGAATCGGATGATTTTGGTTTAAAGGCTTCATGATGAGATCACTTCTCTCGTTACCTTGATACACATTTGAGGACGACATTGACCTTAAAAAGGTTGCTGCTCGCAAGGGTCGCGAAGTTTAGCTCGACGTGCTCTTCAAACATGGCGAACAGACCTCGGATTGTTCCTAATTAATGCACCCACAATTAAAAAATGTTGAACCCACCACTGACCAGCAGTGTCAAAATACAACACTGGAAGGCGTACATATCATTCCTTCGTCTAGCCTGGGCCATTCTGACAGCGAATCCCTGCTCAGGCCCAATAAAAACAGCGCCCGCTCCCAGCCAATCCTCGCTCCCCTTGGCCAGGCCCAGCGCAGGCAAGTGCTTTGTGCGATCTGCGGGCCAGTTGTGCGAACGGACCTCGTACTTNTTTGGTCGAATCAAGGAGATGAGCGCGTCCCATCGCCGGTCCTTCCTTGGTTAAATGTGAACACTCATTTTCGCTACTGGGAAACCAGCGAACAAAAAGCTCAGGTTCAATCTTTAGATTTGCCCGGTTTAAAGTTTACCNTGTTACCGAAGCACAACTGCCTACAGGGCCAAGGTTGAAACCGGTTGCGATTCTCAAAGCCTAGTCGAGAGGCCAGCCGATGAAGGACAAACTCCTCTACATACACTCGACAGCTAGACATCAGGTCACTCTTATACTGGATTAAACTAGGATTACTTGTCTCATGATTGCACTTGTTTCCTTCCCAAAACAGGCGTCTAAAGAGTTTCAATTTCATACCAGAAAATCGAGAAAAGTCTATATGGTTGATCGATTTAATCAAATCAGCAGTTGTGATATCTTTCCTTCGACTTGGTGCACAAAGATTGAAAGTTTCCTAAGTGAGATCATTTTGAAACATACTAAATTTAAGCAAATAATCAGGGCAGCTTATCTGTGGTCAGGTTCAAGCATAGTCCCACCGGTAAATGCCTAAACCTTTCTCAGTTAGAGTGTACAGGATATGCTGATTCGAATTTTCAGGGCTATACATGATCATGTCGCGAACAAACAAATCAGTTCTGATTGTTTGGTATTCTGTATTATCGGATGAATCCCATAATTTAACACCGTTCGCATCCTCATCACATGAGCCTACGAGGACACTATCACCTAATGTCGGGTGTTTCAATATCCTTGATTGACTGAGTAGGCCTTCCGAGCGGCCACCCTCGAAGGTTCTNACACGTTTGCACTCAATTTTAGTCGTTCCGTCCTCGCTGGTCTCTTTCACAAGCTTAACCAAGTTATGAGAACAGTTTTGATTCAATGGAGTCCGACGAGTCGTTATCAGCGCCATACCATNATAGTTACTGAAGTCAACAGTTCCCATAAGTCCTTCGAACGGAAGCTGATAACTTGTTAAATGCTCCACGCAGCGATCAATATTCTCCTGTTCGTAGCTTGACGCTTCGGAAACTTCAAGGAATTGGCTACCTTTGCAATCATTGACTAGCAAGCCATTCAAGTTGTCTGGCCCAGCAGTAGAGGCAATGGATAAGAGTCTTGTGCTTGCNACCCTCTGATTAGTTTGGTAAATGCACTCAGAGGTGTTACGAATGTCGTATAGAGACACATAACAGTTACCGGAGGCCACATAAAATTGTTGGTCTCTATGGGTACTCCAAGCGACACAGGTTGGCTCATATTGGCTCTGATAGGACTGGATACAAGTGTTGTTGGTTATGGAGGTAAGGCGGATGCGCTTATCTTGACTTGAGGTCAATATGAGGTCGCCAACAGGTTTGAGTTGGATGGAAGTGATTATCTTTGAGTGGAGCGGAATGAATTCTCTTATGTTAGTGTCTAGAGTTGAATATTTTCTCAATCCAAAGCCTCCAAAAACATTGCGAGTACCTTGGGGGGCAGGTTGAGCCACCAAGATGATGGATGCAGTGGTGCATAGAGCAAAAGATTTACATCCACCCGTCGCACTGGATTCCACTTTCTCGGCAAAGTGAAACATCCCCTTGAGTTCTTTGGGCTCAACATTAACATCAATATCTATCTCAGTAAGATCATCATCATTGATTTGATTCATAAAAGATGCATCCCCCTCGTATGCAGCNGCCAGTTTTTGCGCTCTGAGTTTGTTATATCGATCCAGAATAGCCTGAAGTCTTGCAATCTTTTCATCCCTTTCGAGGATTCCTTTCTTCAACCTCTCTAGATCACTGTGCAACATCTCNAGCTTTATGTTCTGATGAAAGATAACTGCAGAGTCTGACTTCCTCAGTTTTTGTTCATGCTCAAGTGATTGTTGCAATCGACTTAACTCAGTGTTGTCGGTCGCCTTTATGGTTTTACACCATAAATCTCTGAGATCAGCCTTTTTGGTAGGTTTGTTGCAGGTTGGGCACTTGGCATTCTGACCTTTCTCCTTGATCCATCGTTCGATACACGAGCGGCCGAATAAGTGACCACATTTCAGGCAACATAATCGATGGCCGGACACAATGGTCCATTCCTCCATGCATATCATGCATGTTGAGCTTGATTCACCGCCATCCTCTTGAGCCTCTGTCGTTGATTCTTCTGAGACGTTTTCCTCGGTTGTCATGTGATTGACTGTTAACTATTTGAGATAAAATGTTGGAATAGAATTCAAGATATATCAGGACATCACCCAAAACGATCATGAGAATGGATCTTTTATTTGTGAGAACACACATGCGCTAATTAAAGCTATCGCTTGGATTCAGAAGCTGTGTTGACTATCAGAAATATCACTTAATGTTTATCCCTCTCTGGCATCTTGGCCTAAAGGTTATTGAGTAAACTCTTCTCTCAGGTAATAACTGGACACAGCACATTATCGACCGTCATTTGGCACANCAAATACTACAGCATCGCGCAATTGCAACGCAGACTAACACTTCTTGATTTGGCTACAGACCCAAGAGCGCCCAATGTGACTTCTAAGGACCTTGAAAAATATGGAACTTTCACTCTATTGATGAACGACAACAAATCCAAGATAGATCTCTCGTGTCGGTAAATTTTCCCACTTTTCTCGAAGATTTGCTCGCACTTATTGTTGNCCGGAGCAATGGATTATAATATTGTTTCGGAAGAATCCGAACTGTTGGATCCTAACCCGGACATCTGGGAGCTATTTAGCCAATATGATTCACAATTTTTCGAAGATACGCTCAAGAGGAATTGTGTTGAACTGTCTTGGTCGCCTAGAATGACTCAAACTGCTGGCTTATGCGCCTGGAGCCCCAGGACAAAGTTTTGCAGCATCAGGTTGTCGTTACCATTACTCCAACTGCGATCGAGAAGGGACCTAGTCGAGACTTTACTCCATGAGATGATCCATGGGTTTTTGTTCGTGACACACCAAGATGACAATCATGAATCTCATGGCGAAAAATTTCACTATCATATGTATAGGATAAATCAGATGACAGGCACCAGGATAAGCGTCTTTCATACATTCCATGATGAAGTTAGAAACTACCGAAACCATGTTTGGAAATGTGATGGACCGTGCCAAAATAGACGTCCATTCTTTGGGTTGGTTAAACGGTCAATGAATCGCAAGCCAGGTCCTTCTGATACTTGGTGGAAACAGCATCAAGAAACCTGCGGAGGTTCATTCCAGAAGATATCAGAACCAGACCCGTCAAGCAAACCAATAGTGCTCTCTCAGCCAAGAACTTCTGCTAAGAGAAGGATCACATCAACTAACAATGGTGGTCCTGGTCCAAGCAGCACAAAGAAGAAAATCTCCAGCAATACGGGTTCTAGCATGACCCAAAAGAAGCTGTCCGACTATTGGTCCAGCATCGGCCCAGGTCGAAAGCTATGCGAATAGGCGCATACTCTTTAGAAACTGTGATAAAACTGGCCTGAGCTTCTGAAAATGGGCTGTTTTTCCGAACGAGATAGACATCAGCATGCCAAGGAGAGGCTATTNCCATTTCAAAGTTTATTTTAGTTGTGTGATCAAATAGACTGGGTCACTGACCGGAAGATCACAGTGTGGTTGTAGCACTTGTTAACTATGACCTCAACTGCTACCTTTGAGCTTAAATGTTCCAATTCTGCACATGATTTTGAAGTGCAAACTCCACTTGCATTTTGGACAGGGTGTATACCCTTCCTCACGTCTCAATAAGTGGCAGTCGTTTATTTATTTTAGTCATGAGTATTTTGCGAAGGAAGATATATATGAATGTACGAAAATCTTTTCGCCCGTGATCATGTGTGGCCAAGAACAGATACACCACTCGTTCTCGTCCAGTCTTATTTATTTCGATTGCTCGAATAAATTTGAATGTTACACGAGTTTGGCAAACTGTCCAAAAGTAAACGAGTTTGAAAACAGATAAAAGAGAAATAAATACTATTCTACATGGGCATTCTTTGATTAAGAGCACTTTCGTTTCATANATAGACACTAGCAATCAAGTTATTCGTCCGAACCACGGCTCAAGGAACCAAAGATAAATATAATACAGCTTTTCTGCTAGAGCGAGGGAGAATTGTATCTCCTCTTGGCCTCTCAGGCTGGGTTCATTCATCAAACGTACCTATTTGACTGTCTACTATCTATAATCTCGTTGCTCAGCCCATATTGATGAAAATTTTATTCCTGAAATGACACGATATTGCATCTGCCGTTCGAAGGACAGCAAAGGTTTCATGATATGCTGTGAAAAATGTGACGAATGGTTTCATGGTAGATGTATCGGCATCACTAAGAAGCTAGCGAAAGACATCGCAGACTACTATTGCGACAATTGTAAGAAAGACGATCCAAACTTGAGGATCATTTATACACATAACCCCGCGCAACAAGATGAGAAATATTCCATCTCAATCAAACAGGAGCCTCTAGAAGAACGAAAAATTGACAAGAAAGTGCTCGAGAAGAGTCAAACTTCAGCGGCTGTAGCAAAATCTAAATCCAAACAGGGCACCTCCGATCAACCCAAAACAAATCAGAGCAAAAAGAGAGTCGGTCAGAAGGCAAAGTCGAAGAATCATATTCGGAAGCAGTGTGCAAATCCAGATTGTTGCTTTGAAACAAGACTAGATTCCAAGTATTGTAGCGATGATTGTGGGTACATATTCAACAAGATGCGTTATGAAGCGTATTTCATACCGAAATGGAGAGTCCTTGAGAAAAATCACTCGCAAGCTAGGTTGAAGAAGATGAAAGATCTAGATCAGCTTGAACGCGATAAAGTTGACCTGGAGCAATTAATCAAAACTCTCAAACTTGAGAAAGAGGAGTTAGAGCAGAACATTAGGATAATTAAGGATCAAGCGAGTAGACTGTGCAAAGAAAATGCAAGCTCCAGAGATAACGATGATGAGGACGCCGACATGGATAATGACGATGTCGAGGAAGCAACGTCTGGCGACCTATCAAAGACCTTCTGCATTACCTGTGGTCACACTCTCCCATCCGAGAANAAGGCTTTCAAACATTGGTCAACTTGCCACAAGAAACATGAGGCCAGCTACAATTTCACTGCCGATGTATTGGTAAACTACTCATGTAAGGAGGATGAAAATCCCAAACTGTACTGTCACCACCAGGACAAGAAGTCAAAGCGATATTGTATGCACATCGAATCTGCCTGCCCACAACATTCCAACTGGCACAGTGACAAAGACGAAGTCTGCGGCTGCCCTCTAAATATCATGCAGAAGTTAGTCCCCGATGGAGAATATTGTCTTGAGCTCAAGAAGGACTGCACTCAGCATTACCACTGGGACAAATTCAGGCTTGCTCAGTTGAACATGCAAAGGGTTCATGCTTTCACTAGACTTGATACAATCAATGAGAGGATAAGAGTTGCATCGGCAAATTTAGCGGACACTTATGGCGGAGTTGTTGGAGTGATGCTGCACAATACGATTAACCATGCATCTGAGAAGGACACCCAAGAAGACGACTTGGCGTATGATCNGGAGAGGGTAGATGTTGATATAACTATGGACTGATTGAATAATAACAACCACAAAGTTTTTTATCCTAAGATATTAGTAACAAATTTAGTGCAACCGATTTTAGATTTATAAATGACAGTCCGTTTTCTTTATGCAACTTCTATCATAGATTATCTACGTATCTAGTCCTCATCGTCACCCAGGTTGAGGGCTGGATCTTTGCGTATCATTTTCTCTCGCTCCGCCTGGCCCCATTTGAAATAGAGGTAGTAGAAAGTTGCAGGTGGTGTTACGAAGGGCGCATGGTTTCTGATCAAGTTGAAGATGTTCGCGGTTGACTCGCGCCAGAAGTTTGCGAACGCTTTCTGCTCATAACTCGAAACTCTATAGTAGACGATGTTTCTGATGTAGAAGAGGTTTCCAAATGATTTTCCCATGACTGTCGAGTCTTGCACAAGGGGAGGAGAAACTGCAATAATAAATAATCGAGGCAACTGTTAGATATCGCAATACGTTAGCTTTCTTTTTAACCTTGGAGATGTTTCTATGACGAATCTCTCATGTTGTCTGCAGTCCCAAA
>Ga0058699_1000656_pt1 | contig 10611 bp, 7 predicted proteins | sample AgamicAtPe_FD_55078 | JGI IMG/M metagenome (GOLD analysis project Ga0058699, IMG submission 55078) | Agave microbial communities from Guanajuato, Mexico - At.P.e | ecosystem: Host-associated > Plants > Phyllosphere > Phylloplane/Leaf | place: Guanajuato, Mexico | collected 2012-10-15 | reverse complement strand
GATTTAAGCGTTGGCCTAAAGTTTGCCTATTGGCAGCCTAAACGAGGGGGAAAGCAGGGAATTTTAGGCGCTGCCAATTGGCGCTCCCTGCCCAACGCTAGGCATGACACTCGCTTTCGCTTACTCGTTCTCAGTTTTCATTCCATTCGCGGATTAAATGAAAATGATAATATATTTCCATCCGATTTTAGGCGTGAACATACATTTCGATTAGCTTTATCGGTCCGAGGTCTGCTCAGGAAGGTGTTTTGCTCGAAAAATTCGAAACAAACCGATGATATCGATCTTCAGTTTCGAGTCCATGCACTAATTCGGATGCCAACCTCGGTGCAATTGCATTTTATTTATTCTAGGCTGAACAGTCGCCGAACTGGTCACGATGTGATGAACGTCAGACGCTATCAGACTGGCTGGTTGGCCGGTAAGCTGGCAACAATAATCGACGATTAATCCATCACTTGTCCCTCGAGGCGGCCTGATATCCTCGTAATGAGTTTTGGCGGGAGACTAGTTCGCTGGAATTCTAGCTCAGTCAATACGGTAGAGCCATTACTTGAAGACGCCTCTCCCACATTGATCTTTTAGATACACTATGACTAGGGAGGTAAAAATCCGCTCCATCGGACACTAGCAGACTTGAAACTAGATAAGGAACTTGGAGATAAACCTGGCCAACCGATCGATAACTTTGGGTACCGCAGCTCGCACATCATTTAGTTTGATTTTGAATTGAGTCGCCTATCGGCGACTCAACGGTGAGTTCGGTTTGGATAGCGGTCAACCTGTTTGCATTTTTGGCATACGATAAAATGCCATGATTGAACATCGTTGAGTCGATGAGCCTTTTTAGCAGCAAATCGCATAGTCCCTTGTGAGAATTCGTCCTCGAGATGGTTTAGTCCTATTAGACCCTAGAACGATGACCCAACTAGATTTCAGGCCACCATTTCAGGCAGCTAGATCAAAATTATCGTCCGCCATTGGTCGTTCTGTGTCGATTATCGCCAAGTCAGACTCTCGAGAGCACAATCGTCTCTCGAGAAACACTCCTGCCGACGAGAAAAATGGATCTGAGGAAGCTGAACTAGAGGAAACTTTCGATCACACTTATGAGAAAGTGGATGGAACCAATTGTTTCGAGCGTTATCGGATTGATTTGTTCAATCGGATGGATAAGTATCTAGCTGAGGANTACGTGAAATGGTTACATTATTCGAAACTTTTCGAGGATCAGCACAACGTAGCGATGGCTACCCGATTTGCTTTCTATGCTAGCGAGGCATATCGAAATTTGGAACTCTTGGACTCTTGTTGGGCGGGAAATCTGTTGCTACCTAGACATGGTTTTGTGATCGTCAATTTCAGCTCGGTGCCATTTAATCCAGAGATCAGGAGAGGAGAGTTACACATCATTGTCAAGGCACTTCATTTTGGCGCCAGCGATCCGAGCAAAGTTTACTGTGTTGGCGAGTTTGAAGAACCAACCCAAGTCAGTACATCTATACTAGATACTCTCAGAAATTGGTCCAACACAGTCTTGAGTTACTTCGGAAACGCAATCACTTATTCTGCTCTGGAATCTAACCAACTTGATCTGGTGCGTGCAATTAGCCAGGTACCGTTCAATGGTTCAAGTTACGATTCGATAGAGTTCGATCGACCCCTGATTTTCCATTTCGAACGAAGATCAATCTCTGTCTGCAAGGCAACAAAATTTAAACCAATCAAGCTTAGCTTCTATCAGAGATCTAAACCTTACCGACGAGATAGGCGCCTCGGGTGGGTGCANCTTAAATTGGATGCAATGAAAGATTACAATTCCATTGCTACTAAAATGATGCTCAGAGATGGTGACGAAAACGCGAGCTCCTTGGTTCAACTGAGAGTTAAGGTGAGAGAGCCTCTGGTAAAATCTATTCGAGCTATCGCGGAAAAGCACATGATTCTTTTTGAAGATCATCCCGATCACAGGTTTCCTAGCGCCTTCAGTCAGAATGAGACCCAAATCGATTATTCATCAGATTCGGTGGATATTGTCGAGTGAGCCAAGAGGAGCTGAAAACATTCCTGTNGCATTCAGTAAAATAAAATCGATCGCTAAGGCATCTGTCTTCCCCTTCCTCCTGTTGAACCTATATTTATTTCATTCGTGAATACATACCGATCAGGGTAAAAGCGGAAAGAGACATGCATGAGGACTTATAATAGGACAGCAATNCAACAGCTTTTTGTGGCGGTTATCACAAGAGAACCATGGCATGTATCGATGTCGGAACTGATCTTTGTTCAGTTTAATCTCATCATATGACTCTCGCCACTACCCTATCAGATCACTAGTTAAAGTTGAACAAGTGGCAGGCACTCAATCGTCATTGAGATCGGGTGAGCAGGAAACAAACGCTACATTTGACGTCAAGTCGGCGGCCAGGAATCCACAAAGGGGTCCCTCTTTTAGGTCTATTACACTCGCAGGGNGACCTTGACTCTAGGGGTTTTGAGGCTGTTCATATTATATTCAGTTACCAACTCTGGCGGAAAGGAAGTGTTCGGCGCGGGTTCGAATCTAAAGCGCACGATCAACTTTGCTAAGGCTAGTTTGGCTTCCGTCAAGCTGAAACGCATTCCNATGCAATGTCGAGGACCGATTCCGAAGGGACAATAGGAGCCTGGCACGATCTTTTCCCGATTACCCGGCATGAATCTATCTGGTTTAAACTTGGTTGGCTCATCCCACCAATCTGGATCGTTCATTAGTCCGTGAAGCGAGAGGAAAACTACAGACCCTTTTGGTAGGTCAATGTCGTATTTTTCGATTCTGTAGTCCCGGTTCGAGATACGGTCGACTTGCAACACAGACGTCACCATTCTTAGAGTTTCTGAAATGACACAATCTAGGTACTGGCATGAGGTCAGTGAGTCGTAGTCGAATTTGGACTTGTCCCCACTGTTATCGAACTCAGCTATCTCGAGCAGCTCGTTATATAACTTCTGTTGGATTTCCGGATGAAAGGCAAGCAGATATGTGCAGTGTGTCAGTAGNGAGCCAGTTGTCTCTAGAGCAACTATGAGAAGCAACATAGCGCCAGATAGTATCTCCAGCTCGCTCAGTTCGACTTTGGAACTTGGTAGCCTCGTTTCAACCTCCTCGACCAACTTCCTTTGATCAGCAACAAGCGATTCTTGGGTTAGGCTGGCGTGGTGATTCTCTGCAATGTCGGTTTCATTCAGTTCTATCTCGTCATGGAGTCTCGCGTCCACTAGTAGTTGCAGGTAATCATCGAATTTTTTTGCAGCGTCACGTCGATTCTTTATCAATTGTTTCATCATCTTTGATAGTGTTCCCAAACCATCTTCGGGAGGGAAGAAAAAGTTCATAACTGTCATAGCCAGTGGAAAATTTCTCGAAATGAACAATCTCTTGTGGTCGACTTTGAACATATTCATAAGAAGCTGANCAAGGTCATTCTTGACCGAGGCGGTCTTTTCAGAGGAAACAGTTGTGTTCAATTTGAGGCCGTAACAACAAGTTGCTATTGTGGCCAATGTGTACGAACAGTACATGTCTTTTGCATTCACGATGGCTGACTTGTGAGACCCTTTGATTTGCTCTTCGAAATGTTCCACTAGATCGTTGGCACATCCGTCGAGTAGTCTGAACATCCTCTTTATCTTCCCGCTCGTGAAAGTTGGTGTCATCATGGCACGAANTCTCTTCCAGTGATCACCTTTAAGAAAAAACAAGAACGAGCGTTGATATTCGTTGTCTTCTCTCGAGTTGTGATCCTGGAAGACTTCAAAGTCTTTTATGCAGATTTGTCTCATGATTTCTGGGTCGGCAATAACTAAACGAGGCTCATTGTACTCGTAGGTACCATAAACTTTTCCATACTTTTGAACGTACTCAACATGCTTTTTTGTTTGATCGATGGGCAAGAAGCCGACAATTTTGTCGAGTAGAAAGAGAGGCCTCGGTCCTCTGACGCCTCTTTTTTCCCAATAGCTGAATAGTCGCCTGTGATTAATAAATCGGGTCAATACTGAGTAGCATAGAAAGGCTACTATTGTTGCTGGCAAGATGCCTTGTGTTATAAATAAGTTTAAGGCTTCCATCGGAGGTAGTAGGAGGAAAGTCTCATGTACAGTTGTGGTTCGCACTTATCCGGCCTACTCCGGCAGATACTAGATATCTGAATGTAACCTACAGAATTGTTCGTAAAGACTCAGGCATGAAGTGTTGCAGCTTGCTAACCGTAATCACGATACTCTTCCTTTCTTTGCCGGAATCAACCATTTTATACTTGTCAATCCTGAACTTTAGGACAAAGCCAATACTTCTGACGGTGTGATCAACAAGTCTGATGACAGTCGTGTCAACCACGTAGGCATGAAAGCTCAACAAAAAGCGCTCTAGCCACCCGGGTGGCCGTTCAGCTATCGGTTGTCTGATATGATATCTGTTAATTGGTAGAGTTTGTCAGCGACTAGATACCACAGGTACTGAGGGAGTGAGTTGAGGATTTATCATGTATATGCAATCTAAGTGTCTTAATATGTTAAAAGCTACATAATCTGATCAAATATAGCCACAAAATCTGACATACGTGGCACCAAAAACCTCTGGCCCGTGAGGATGCTATTATAAGAAACTGTACCGTAGGTGGTACAGTTTATTACAATATCAACTTTCTAGTCTCTCAAGTGCAACCACTAATTCACAATAGTCAAGGTTGGGGCATATGTCAACAGGTGTAGCTGCGATTGGTACGAAGGGAGGAGCCATACGACCTGAGCTTCTTTGACAAAGNACCTTCATATTATCCTGAAATCCATCACCATCAGGTTTTGACGTTACGTATACGATTTTTTTTACATCATTGCATCGTCGTAAACAATCGATGGCATAGTGATGAAGTCCCATTTTAGAGGGTGCACATAGCACCATGGTCTCCTGGCGGTGTTGCGAATACTTCTCCAAAACTCTCTCAATCACCACCTCCAACGTCGAATAGATGAACTCTGAGTTGGCCACCCCATTAAGCTTTGCGTTAGCGCGTGCATCATCGATTGCTTGCGCCCTACGATCGATACCGACGATTCTTGAAGCCATATCGGCTAGCTGAATGGGCAGTATGCCAGCATTACAATTGACGTCAATGAGGAGAGGCTTGGTATTTTTGATGGGAAAACAATCCTCTATGGTCTTTCTAATGGACTTACAAAGAATTTCTGAGCCCGGTGTGCTCTGATGGAAGTGAGTTTCAGGTGATATTTGAAATTTGTACCCATTGATAGTTTCAACAATGGTTTCGTTCCCATACAACAGCTCAAATGGAATCAGGTGACTAGGACAGCTGTTGTGCGGGCAAGGCTGAAAATAAAGGGATACTAATTTCAATCCCTCCTGGCTCGTCCTGGATACGATGAAATCTCTAAAGTTGTTTCTTTCGTCCAAAACTTGTTGTACGGTGAGTGTCCTTGGATTGAGAAATCCAGTGACCATAATTTCTTCGAGTGTGTTACTTTTTACTTGAAACCTCCTCCAGCCTCCTTCTTCTCCAAGAGTATGAGAGACTCCAAGCTTTGCTTGATTGCGCATGAATTCCTGTAATAATTGGCCCATCCTTATTGAGACCTCTTTCATTATTTCGCAACCATCCGGTTCAATACATACAGTATCACCGTGTTTACTTATTGGAAATACCATGAACCCTACAGTTATTGTCTCACCATCTATTCCTCGCCAAATACTAAATTCGTCAACATTTCTGTAAGCTGTCACTGCAGGAGATCGTACGATAGGATTCAGATGGCATGGCATTCTTGTGACGTCTAACCTAATTGGTGTGCCCGTTTTATATAATTCTTGAGCAAAATGTCTCAGAGCGTTCTTGCAGTAAGATTGTTTGGATCTAAGCTGCTCCTCAATAGGTATATCACATAGTGGCATGATTCTTTTTCGCATCACATCGACCTTGTTGTCTTCGGTGACGGCGAAAGGATAAGGCTCGAATTTTCGGTCTGGATGATCTCTATGTCGGAGTTGCACTTCCCGGTCAGCTCTCTCTCTGAGTGCACGTCCAACTCTCGCACTGGCGAGTCTGACAACCGGAGCTTTCGTTCCATGCCGTGAGTTATGGTAGAGCCTCTTGAGGATATGTGAAAGTTGTGATTTGAGCATGATGAAACAATTAGTTTTAAACAATCAATCAATTGCGCGAGTAGAGAATTGATGAAACGTGGGCAGTGCGCACGAGGTTCCTTTGTGTCTAGGAGTTCGCATCCAGCGCAAGACTCAAGTACAGTCGATTGCATGAAAACCGAATGTTTGCTCAGATGCTCTAGTCCCGGATTCCAAGTATTACATCTCGACCTTTTACCGCGCATTTCATGTCTACCTTGGATTTATGATCATGAGATTGCTTGTATACTGAACAAGTTTTGTTTGTCTTTTGGATGTCAGCAGCTGACGATGAGTCTGAGAGTTACATGGGATTAAAGCTTCACGTCGCGCAATTGTGAAGGCCCTGTGGCTCGCTTCACGTCAAGATGTCCAACAAATGGCAGTTGAACCTCAGTCTGACAAGCCAAGAACACGTGCAATGTTGCCATTTGCTTACACTCAGCACTTCGAGACCTAGGTTGGTCATCCTGCTTCGATTTNCTCAATTTTTTGCCGAGATTAGACACCTTGATACGCGAGAACCCTACCTGAGGAGGCGCTAGAGAGTAGTTCGTCTCCTCACAGAGGCAGTTCGAGTTTGAGTTGGAAGGGTTCGATTTATTCACAGAATCTACACAACAAAATATAGCGAAGCTCGTGTTTTTCATAGGTTAGTCGAGACCATCATCGTCCGTCTCTGCATCTGCATCTAGTCGGCGAGCAACAGGATCGCGTGAGCCTCTGAAAGTAAATGGATCGAATTGTTCCGCCCGGCTTGCTTGCCAGTGACGTAGGTCAACCCAGGGGATTTGTTCGCAAGGAACTTTCGGGTTCCATTCTGATGGTCTGAGGAAGGCTAGAGGTTGAGTTCGTTCAATGTTATCACTGTTGTCACAAATTATGCGCGCTAGAGAGGCACGCTTAATCTCAGATAGTTGGGTGGGTGTNAACGCGCCAGCTTGATTACCATTCTCATACCAATACCTGTCGCCAATCTTGAGCCTCCTAAACTGTTCGCCAATAATGCAAGCAAACACGGGCCCAACCATTGCGTCCTTGAGCTTCTTTTCATAATTTCCAGCTATAAAGAGATCAATATCGTCAACGTGAGCGTATAGCTGTGAGAAGACTTGGCCAGCGCCCTCGACCATCACATTATCCAGTTGCCTGAACGATTGCAATTTACTTAGGCCACAAGCTTGTCTAAAAAAATTGTAGCCAGGTATTCCATGATCCCTTCCCCTTTGAATGTTGATTGTTACAAGATCCATTCCGAAGCTAGAATTTGTATCTTGAAACAAATGATTTGTGAGCTCCTCGGTGAAATGATTGTCCAACGATTGAGACGGCTCGTTTATCATTGAATGAATACAACCATCATAGTTTCCCTGACGATACAAGGATGCTGGATTGTTGAATATGTGTCTTAGCTTGAATTGCTGAATAAGTTGTCCATCCTCTGTTTGAAAATTANACGATCCTTGAACTAGAGAGTGCAATCTATAGGCTGCACCAGCAAACTCGTTGATAATTGAGGGATCTGTTTCAGGGTCGTAATTTAAAGAGTAGCCACCATTCGTTTGGCTCAATTNAAGCTTGAATTCGTGCATTATAATCGGGCCCAATATGAGCGGCAACCATTCGTTGTAGGTTATATGTTGAATTTCAGCGATCACAATATGTCTAGCCTCCTGATAGATCTTCTCATCTGACCAATCTGGATTCAAGGACCAAAGATGTTTAGCAACTCTATTGTGTTCCCTGAGAAACATTGCATGGGTTGTAACCAAGCCAGTGAGTTCATTTACCCGATTGTCGCCAGCAACGAAGCAACGCATTCCCCTCATTATACCAGCCGTTGGTAGGATACAACCTTCGCCGATGCGCCCATCAAATGGTAAGAACTCTACTCCGTTTATCCGGGAACTCTTCAACAGGCCGCCCTGGAACTGGCGCAATCCAAGCGCTTGCTGCTGATCGTTCCCGTAAATCATTGAGCCATCGATGAAATGGGTTAGTTGGTTCAGTTGTTCGCGGGCACGCAAACGGCATCCAATGGGCGGTGATGGCGCATTTCGGACTAAATTCATGCAGCCAACATTGAACCTGGCATAGAATGGGTCGTTATCAGGTAAAAGTATTGAGATGCAAGCTGGATGCTTGAATCTTGGATCCGTCAAGAGTCTACGGTTGCAGCAGTCAATGCTAGTGCCTTGTGGAGTCAACATTGGAGTAGTTGCGGCGAGTGTTAGATCGTGATCGATGAACTGGCCCCATTGCATCAGCATAACTGTTGCCTTTGAGTCGCTCCTCTCAGACCATCTTATGGTGGCCAGGCTAACGGTTCGAGGGTTTGGCAGAACCTGCCCAGTGACGCCTGTTTTTCTTATCTCACTAACGCCATCCTCGTAATCTGGCGGCAGGATGCGAGTGTAGGGAGTGTTTGCTTTGCCCCAAGCTGTATGCTTCAGGTTGTTGCAACTTCCATCATATGTCCTGTATCGCTCAACAAGCGCATCACTTCGACAAACTGGATCTCCAGGACACCGGGAAGCTAAATCTGTTTGCGAGAAATCAATCTCAGGCAACCAAGATCTTCGTTTCGACTCTTTTTGGGCATCTTTCTCATCTTTACAATNGTCGTTCGTTACAACCGTCTCATCATCAGCTTTGCTCACCTTACTGCAACCCAAATTCTGCTCCTCACTTTCATCATCTCTACTTTTGGCTATTCTTGATGCAACAGCCAAAAAGTCGCCACCATCCTTGGCAAGCTTGCTCACCAGCTTAGTGTTCCTCAATTGGATGAACCTCTGATGGAGATCGCTTGGGGAGTCTTTCTTGAGTGCTAAGCCCTCGTCGATCGCGGATCGCTCGATCTCGTTTGATCTATCTGATTCAGAGTTGCCCTGAAACACCTCCGTTATGATACTTCTTAGCGCATCCAAAGCAATCAACGGCTTCAAGGTTGTTGGTTCTCGTTTTTGGTATGCTAGTTGGATCGGCGAAAACTGTTGCGGACCTTGAACCTGTTTATTGCGCTTTGGGCAACAAACGAGCGACAAACCTCCTGGACACTCGCGAGTATCCATCTCGTACTTGATTGAGGGTCCATGTCTATGATAGCATGCAGTTAAGGGTCTACAAACTCCCCTAAAACCATCCGAGGTTTGACAGTAGACTCTCTCGCGTTTCCTTGCCCACTGGCCGCCGCCACCACCACCACCACCCCTGGATCTGTGATGATGGTTGCTGAATTCGTACTCGTTCGTTGGCGGTGGCGGTGGGCTCTGCTGGCCCCTGTTGTAGTCGTCTGACAAATTCAAGGGCTCATCATCAGGCACTCCCCAGTGTTTTGGTCGTTTTAGGAGCGAGCTGGCAAACTTTGCCGCCCCACCNATAACAGCCTGTCCAGCTCTACAAAGAAAAGAGCTCAACTGACTACTCGAACATAACTCTTGTGGACTCTGGGACAGAGTTTGTTGTGTTAAAGTTAACACGATGGCTAAGAGTAGGATNGTAAACACTACTGGAGCTGAGAGTTGCTTTGCAAGTCTAGTGCTTGGTTGCATCTTGATTACGTTTGGGCTAGTGGGGGCTATGGTGGTCGGAGTTTCTATTGAATCACATTGTGTAGTAAAGTTATCTCGGCCATATGGTAACTAATATTCTAAAATCTTATCGCCCCTCCACTATGAACTATCAGGAATTGCGACTACTGATGGCGCTAGCTATGACTTGCGATGGCCACAATCAGTTTGAATGAGAGGCTCGTTTCCTTCTCCTTCAACCAAATTGAAGGTATAACAAAGCNAGCTATAACTGATGGTTGATCTTATAAGGTAAAAGAGGTGATTAATGGTTACCTCTCTCTCTCCGAGGTGAAATCGAGCTGAGGGTCTTGAACTTAGGCACAGGCAGCTTTTTAATCACGGAATTTCAANATTCAAGCAGCCACAAGTTAGAAGCCATCCTTACCGGCTCGAATCATCTTGTTTACTTTCCTTAGAGGCGATTGTCACATTAAAACTTCCAACCCCCAAACAGAGAGCGCTCGCATGAGGAATAGGAAATGATGTCGGGTTAATACGATATATCAAATGCCCTGATGCTCACCCTCTAGCCNAGCGCTAGCTACAACAACGACGACGACTAGGGCGACGCCATCATCTTGAATTCAAGTTTAGCCCCTCGAAACTCAACCGTCCGCCCTCTAACCCGGGCCGTCGACTTGCTCTGGTGACTCNAGTGTTGAGCGGTTTAGAAGAGCAGCCGGTTACCTGGATGCATAACCTGCACTCTCTCGAGCTGAGTGCGTGCAAAACTCTTACAGGCTCCAGCGGTTAATAAATAGGATCCAAATTTCAATCCCTTCCCGAGTTGGAGCCAAACGAATGGAGATGCTTTGGAACATTAAGATCATTCATCAAACCCATTTTTAAGGCTGGAAG
>Ga0058699_1000653_pt1 | contig 10668 bp, 4 predicted proteins | sample AgamicAtPe_FD_55078 | JGI IMG/M metagenome (GOLD analysis project Ga0058699, IMG submission 55078) | Agave microbial communities from Guanajuato, Mexico - At.P.e | ecosystem: Host-associated > Plants > Phyllosphere > Phylloplane/Leaf | place: Guanajuato, Mexico | collected 2012-10-15 | reverse complement strand
AATGAGGTGTTTAGCTGGTGAGCAATTTGATCTAGAAACCGCCTCTCTTATCAAAGAGGCAAGGTCGAGCGCGAAATGACTCTCTCTCTCTCTCTCTCCCTCTCTCTATCTGACGAACCCGAGGCGCGCAATGAGGATCAAAAAGAGGATCTAGATTGTGATCATGTGTCAGAAGTTGAGTCTTACTTGCCGAAATAATAACCAGACCAATTGTCAGAGAAACCAGTCCAATCACTCGTTTTCAAGAACACTACTACAAGCTTGATCGTCAAGATCCGACCAGTTAATGACAAAGCAAGAGTCAGAATGTGCACAAGGTACCAAGGAGGAAAAGGACGTGCAAATCGTATAGAAAGATGTCTTGAAGCTAGTGTCATCGGACAACCTGTCGCTGTCACAACTTTGGCAAAGGCGATTAGGCGCTATGAGAATGGTTGGTGCACCGACGATCATCCACCGGTTTTCTTGTTCCTTGGTCCATCTGGGACTGGCAAGACCGAGTTAGCAAAGCAAATTGCAAAGTATCATCACAAGAACAACGAGGATGCCTTCATCAGATTGGACATGTCCGAGTACCAAGAGCGTCATTCGGTGTCTCGAATGATTGGATCTCCGCCNGGCTACATCGGATCTCAAGAAGGCGGCTACCTGACGAAGGCATTGAAAAAATGCAACTCGGCAGTCGTGCTTTTTGACGAGATTGAGAAGGCTCACCCAAAGATGTTGACAATTCTTTTGCAGCTATTTGATGAGGGAAGACTAACAGACGGATTAAATNAGACAATAAAGTGCAGAGATGCGACCTTTATAATGACCTCGAACTTAGCTAGCGGGGTTATCGCTAGGTATATAGAAAAATTGAGACTTGGCCTTTCTCGTGATGAGGAAAGCGGAGAGGACAAATCGGAAGGTTTACACGATGTCAAGAGAAACACGTTCAGTATATCCAGAGAGTTTAATGACGAAATTGTCCGACCCATCCTCAAGGAACATTTTAAGCTTGACGAATTGCTGGGCAGAATCAGCGAGACCATTTACTTTTTTCCATTTTCACCTGAGGATGTCAGTAAGCTCGCGACCAGAGAGATGGAATCATGGGCTCGCAAAATAAAGCATAATAGATCCATCGAGTTGTCCTGGGAGCCCGAGATCGTGAAATTCATCTGCAAAGGTTATAATATTGTCTATGGTGCGAGATCCATCAAGCACGAAGTAGAAACTGGAGTTATAACTGAGATATCAGAGTGCCACTCAAAATTCGAAGATCAACCTGAGAAAATTCATGTCAGTGTTGAAAGATGCGAAGAGTGTAGTGTTGATCATATCAAAGTTGAGATAGAGTGATACAATCGGATAGCTAGCCTCCATTTCAAGATTTCACGCACCGAAACAACAAAGAATCTTGTTGCGAATCGCTTGTATTATCAGCCTTTGGAAACAAAAAGCTAAATCATGATTTAAATATGAGCCTCCAAGACGTAAACTCCGAGTAGTTGAAATATATATCGATGGTGATACTAGAGTTATCATGGGTTGAACTTCCGCTGGGATCTCTCAAAGGTTTTGATGCTCAATTTCAGCTAGGTTTGATTTCGCGCTTTGAGCAAAACTCGACCATCTCGACAAGACGACCATCGCTTCCTAACCAGTTCCTGAACCAGTTGAGTATTCGTGGACGTATTTACNTGTCCCTCGGGGAAATAGTGAAGATTATAATCAGGTTGCGATGCGGGTAGAGATGGATCCGTTGACTCGTTCACGGTTCAACTCCTCCAATGACCGCAAGACGAGCGGCAATTCCAGAATCCGAGATCCTGTTCCTAATTTATAACCCTTGAACCCTTTACCTGAGCCAACAAAACGCTTTTAGTTCAGCAGAATCGCTACAGAGCGACGCTCGAAGATACTAGCTGCTGGGGGGTAATTCCGTTTGATTAGATTAGGTCGTTTTGTGGCCGATTTCTAGCCTAAATTAGCTTCGCTCCTTCGCGAGTTCGCAACCATGTAACTGGCTACAGGTGTTGAGGAGATTATGAAATTTTTGCAAATTTTGAGACCAGAAACTGTTGGACTAGATTCAAATACTTTTGGCTTCTCAGTCTAATCGATTAGCCATCAGATTTTTATATATTTGTTATTTATTCTAATGAAGCACTATCGAGAGAGTTTAAGTATTTTATGTCTATCACGTAGGGCAACAGCTTGTCTCGCAAGGGAACAAAGGTGGCCACTGCAAGGGGAAAGGCCATGTTTACGTAAGGATTCGGGTAGAAACCAATAAAGCTGACTATGGCCAGTTGCGCTATTTGGGTGACGGTGAAGAGATGAATTTTCCTTTGAGGACAACGGCGAATGTAATGGTTTGGTGGGTAAGCTGCCTGTTCAGTGAATAGCAAGCAAATTCTTTCGACCATTGAGTTTGATTTGAATTCAGCGAGCGCAGTATAGAGGAAGACGCCGGATAAGACTGGCAAGGGGATGTATGATATTGGATAGGGGACTGCGAGAAGGGAGATGCCAATTAGGATGGAGCAGAGGATACCTGTGAGGCGAGTTTCGCGAATGTTTACAATGGTTTGGTGGACATTTCCATCGTCAACCCTTTCCTCGTAGTCGGCGAGCGCCTTAGAGTGGAGATGCGAATGGGGCAACTTTCCGTGCATCCAAGGTAGGCCAGTTAAGGATAGTAACGAGTTTAGGGCAGCCAAAATGAGTAGGTCAAGGTGGAAGTAGTCGCCCTTCTTCAGCTTGTAGGGGGCATTGTTGACCATTGCGCCGCATATGTTTTGATCAATATAGAAGAGAACCGAGAGCATAAATCCAAGTAGCGCTCCAACTGCTAATACCTTGGGCGACAGCTGATTTAAATGCGCAAAATGGAGCCCAGTGAACTCGCTGAACTCGAACACATCTAAACGGATGTCCGAGAAAAGATAACTTCCAACGAAGCTGAATATTAAAACGCTGATTGCGAGCGCATAGTCCTTGATTATTTCGCGCTTTCTGCTGCTCAAATAGGGAGTCTTGTCGAAGGAACTGAAAGAGTTTGCAAGCCAGAGGGTTCCTGACATGAGAAATAGAAACAAAATGCAGGTTTCTCGTTGGCAGCGTGACGAGGCGCCCAAGTCGGTGTGTTGCAAGATATCATGATGTTCGGGTGTATTGTGCTGCAAGTGATCAGCCAAATCGGCGGCCAAGGGCGAGGTTGTGTATGTTGCTTGGACATGGGCTGCGCTTTGGCCACTTAGGCTCTTGCCGGTCTGGCTTAAATTTAGAAGCGCTGTTAGGCCGGTGCTTAGATTTTGCGCCAAAATTGCACCTGCCGATTCTGGAATGGTGCGCGAAACTAATACTGTGCCGTGTGTNGTACAATCTGGNTCCCAGTAATACTTGTTGAACGAACGTATCGCCTCCTTTATACCGTCAGAGCCAAAGGCGAAGGCGGTAAACAAGGCAAAGATATCCTCCGTTGAGCGGGTGCAAAATTTCATCAGATTGCTCGAGTTTGTGATGGACATGATGACGAGAAACAGGCACATCCAAAGGCCAACGCAGGCGTAGAAGGAGCCAAAGTCAACTTCTAAATCTTGCGATATTTGGTAGATTACTTTTACGTAAATACAGAGCGGCGCTGTAGTCATGATTACGACCAAAGGTTGGCCGCTGAAGAGAGCAAAGAAGAGGCCGCCAATTGCTTGGCCAATGATGGTCTTCTTTGGATCAATGTGGCCCTCGGTGTTGTTCGTGTCCACAACTCCGAATGCAATGCAAGGGAGGAGGACGGAAAAGTAGAGAAAGATTGTTGTTGAGATTGTTTTGTAGAGGCTTCTATCGCCAAGGATTCCATCCGTGAAATCGCTCAAGTAAAACTTGGACCTTCGTTTAAAGTCGCCAGCCAAACCGGAGCCCAATGAGCCTAGTAAGTTTCCGCAACAAGTTTGTTGGCTTGATTTGATCCGCTCGCCTGCTCGCCCCTCAAACTGGGCGCCACCAAGGTACTGTTTCCCCAAATTGAAATTGGCCAACTCTTGGCGACGCTGAAAGCGATCGCCGTTGCCATTGTTGTTGTCGTCCCTGGTATCGATTTGCTCATCCTCATTTTGGCGAGCTAAACTCTCCGCCCTGCTCAAGAGTTCCATCTTGAACTCATCCTGGTTCTTTGCTCTCAGCAAGCGGCGCCTGAAATTGATATCCGTGAACATGGTTGCAAAGGTGCGGCCAGTTTCCCATGAACTTTTGGTCAGCTTTTCCTTATTTGGCGCCAAAACAACAATTAAAAATCGCACCTCCTGCGACTGGCGGCCGAAGTTAACAGGTTGGGGGAATCTTGCAATGGCAACCTGGCGCTTGTGTAAGCTACTTAGGTTTCCCGTTGCAACAACCCAAGAGTTATCGTAGGCCAAGCGGCCGTCGGCGCGACTCTTATACAAGCCTTGCATTGTGTTTGCAAGCAACATACTGAGCGAGCTTTGTTCAACGAAAAGCAACGACTTTGCCTCGGCTGCAACCTCCTCGCCGAGACCCCGGCACTCGACCAACCGATCCACTATATGCTCCACGATGGCCCCAATTCGAATCTCTGTAATGTCAGTCAGAATGAAAGAGTCCGAAACAAACTTGCGCACATCAACTAGGGCCCTAACCTCCTCGTTGAAATCCTTTTTGGCCGCAATACTTAGGTTACAGTTGATTATTCGCTCGTCCAAGACAGAGTGGTGCATCTGATAGGAGTTTCGGCTAGTTTGCTTGCTGTTCAAGCTGCACGGCATAGAGTATTGGGTGTGGAATCGGTGGCCGCACTGGCCAGCGTAGCAACCAGGCTGGAGGTTGCCGGGCGGCGGGGTGCGCCGGTCGCCTATGATCATGGAGAGCGAGCGCGTTGCTTTTAGGCTTGAGCTTGTGGTGCTACTTAGGGTGTCCGAGTGGTTGAACTTCGGCCCATCGTCTCGAAGCGCGAGCTTTGGCGTGAAGTGGGCCGCTGGCTGGAGTTGGTGCTGCTTCGACATCGCCCTCGTCTCCTCCTGTTCCCCTCCTTGAGTCTCCTTGTTCAGGCCCCCAGGTGAGGCTGTCTCGCGCTTTGCCTGCTCTTGGTCGGGCCTGGCGCCCATCTTGTTCACTTGCGGGGCCATCGAAGGGGCAGNTGGCGAGAAGAGGACAGAACGGGACCGGACAGGACAGGAGAGGAGGAAACAAGACAAGGGGCCAGGGAGGAGGCTTGAGTTTGGGGATCGATTGACGTATGTGTTTGTGTTGCTCTAGCTTGTGCAAAATCTATTTAGTTTCAACTGCTCGCCTACGTTTGGCGCTCTCGGCTCACTTGTAAGAGTGAATGGCTGTCATTGGATGGCCGAGAGCTCCAGCAGTCGTCGTCTGCATGCTCTCGTTGGCCGCCGCCGTTGCTGCCGCCGGCGCGGCCGCTGCCGCTAAGCTAGCTTGCCAGAAAGCGAGCGAGCAAGCCGGCCGCCTGTGACTGCAGCAACTGGCCGAGTCACCTGTTACTCTAGTTTTATATTTTTATTGGTTTATTGGCGCTTGACTAGCGCGAGAACGCCCGTCAGCTTGCTTGGCGCCGCGATCTATGGTATCTAGNATCACGGCCAATGAGCAAACTGCGCCAGCCGCCTGACGCGCAAAGCTGACGCCAATGACCGGCAAACATTATCATAATTAAGAATCTCCCCTCCATCCGCAGCCCCAAACCAACAGTTACGCTCTCAANTCGACTCGCTTAGCTGGGCATTTGGCCGCCAGTTCAACCAAACCCAGCCGGCTCTCTCTCTCTCTCTAGTCTAGTCCGATCTAGTCTAATTAATATTCCCTTTCAGCAGCTCGATTGTTTCGTGCCGCCATGTTTGCACTTGATTGCAGCAAAATAGGCCAGGCGCCTGGGCAAACCATCCTGGTGACGAGACTCCACTCGCTCGCTTGGCCCACCGGACGCTACGACAGCCGGACCCTTGTTGTCGCTTGGCGGCGCCGCCAGCTCGCCGGCCATAAATAATTCAGCTGCCACAGTAACAGGTGCCCAACTCGTTTGGTTCACCTGTCACCTAGCTGCCAGACGCTGTCTAGATGGCGCCACCCAAACTGATTGCGCCGAGCTAATTGGATCCGGCCGAGCTAAGGGCTTTAGATGCGCGCGCCGACTTGGCCTGGGCTCTGGAGTGGATTTAGTTTGCTCCAGCNTGGGCTTTGGCCTGCGCGCCGAGCTTAGCGGACGCGAAAGGATTGACAAGCTCTGTCCTGTCTGAGCTCACTTCTCGCACCTCCAAAGGGCCCACGCGCTCTATGGATCCAGCCGCCGCTGCTGCTACCGCCGCACTTGGCGTGGCCGCCAGACAAATGCGTTAGCCAATGATGATGAAGAGTCTCGCCCGTTTCGGGTTGGAAGCTCTTTGTTGCTGGAGCTTTCGCAGCTCCTGGTTACCAGCTCGCTAGCTAGCTAGCTAGCTTCAACTAGCTGGTAGGGATTTGCGCACCACTCCTCCGCCAAACACTATCGGATTGGCCAAAGCTCAACGGTGCAAACTGCACTACTCTTTCTACGGCCCAGCCAAATGGATCTGGCAAACAGTAGCATCGAGCTCTCTCACACAGAATCGAGCTTTTACAGCACAGCACAGCACACGCCAATTCCCAACACTGGTGGAGCCCTCATGACGGGCCATGTGTGCCCGCCACATAGGACAGGGGCGTGTCAGCACCGCAGGAGTTCCCTAGCATAAACTCAGCACACGAAACTCACGCAGATGCACTTTCCTCCTCTCGCTCTCCCTCCATCGCTCTAACATTACCTTCAATCGCGTCCACGTCTCATTGGTCGGCCAGCTGAGGGCAAGAAATCTCGCCAATCGTGGGATCTCATCCATCCCGACTTGGGCTACACTACTATTATACAGATGCTCCATATTCAAAATCACAGCACAGCCCACGAAGCTGGATCCAGTATTAATTGTAGCAACCTTTTCGTGCCTCATCCACGAAGCCAGTGGAGCTTAGACAACTGTATTGTGCTCGTCTCTCAGAAGCCGCGAAGAAAGTCAAGGCCAACTTGGCGCTCACTTAGCTCGCCACTTTTCNATCAATTAAGGCTCATGACAATCCGNCAGTCATACACAATATCGACGACACTCGCCAACTCCATCACTGGCCATGTGTTTGCAATGCACCCGCTAAGTTGTCACCTTGTAGGGAGCACACTCTTGGGCAATATCCGTCAAGGCCGCAACAAACGCCGGCCAAGCTGATGCAGAAATTTTCTTCATCTTAGCCTGGCAACTGAACATTTGATCAGAGACACAAAGAACAATGCAACTTAGAAGGACAAAAAGAAGTAACTCAAAAGAAGTGTCAAGAAAAGAAGCCGAAGAAGAAGCAAGTGAAGTTTTCAAGATCGAAGAGGAAAATTGAAGACGAAGACGCTCAAGATTGCAGCAAGTTCAATCAAGAATCTACGTGTATCAAGAGACGAACTAGCTTCAAGAATAATGTAATTACAAGACAATCATCTTTATGTTCATCTAATAACTATCTCAGAAAAGCAAACGATGGACGTCATCAACTCTCTACTAAGAGCTGCTCGAGCCGGCAACCTGAAGCGAGTGATCGAGTTTATTGAGGACGATCTCGTCGATATAAATTCGAGCAACCAACATGGCCTCACGGCCTTACACTCGGCTAGCAAGGAGGGCCACACCCGGGTTGTGGAGGAGCTTATTGCTCGGGGTGCAAACGTGCANGCTAAAACGCACAAAGGCAACACCTCCATTCACATTGCTTCATTAGCCGGCCATGAACCTGTTGTCAAAGTATTGATTGAGAATGGAGCCGATGTCGATGCCCAATCTGCTAGTGGCTTTACTGCCCTCTATATGGCCGCCCAAGAGAACCATGTGTCGATTGTCAAACTGTTGCTGGCGAACAGGGCAAATCAAAACATAGCAACAACCGACGGGTTCACTCCGCTGGCAGTTGCCATGCAACAAGGTCACGAGCAGGTCGCTTCTATATTGTTGAATAACGAGGCTCAGGGTAGAATCAGATTTCCCGGTACAACCGAATCAGGTAGATCCCTGCTTCATATTGCGGCCAAGAAGGACGATTGTGCTGCAGCTGCGCTGCTGATGCAAAACAATATCAGTCCCGATTTGACCTCCAAATCTGGGTTTACAGCCCTCCATGTTGCCTGCCACTACGGCAACCAAAATATAGCTAAACTCCTCATTGATCGCCAAGCAAATGTAAACTTTCAAGCAAAGCACAATATAACCCCTCTTCACGTTGCGGCCAAATGGGGGCAAGAGAGTTTGGTTCAGTTGTTGTTGGATAACAAGGCTAAGATCGACGCAACAACTCGGGATGGGCTTACCCCATTGCATTGTGCAGCGCGCAGCGGACACGATAGAGTGGTTGAGGATTTAATCAAGCGAGGTGCCCCAATTTCGGCTAAAACCCGTAGCGGCTTGGCGCCATTGCACATGGCAACACAGGGCGATCACCATAGGTCTGCCCAGATTCTACTGAGTAACGGAGCTCCAGTGGATGATGTAACCGTTGACTACTTAACTGCCTTGCACGTTGCCAGCCACTGTGGCCACGTTAACGTTGCAAAGCTCTTACTCAACAACAAGGCTGATCCCAACTTTCGTGCCTTGAATGGGTTTACCTCATTGCATATTGCTTGTAAAAAGAATCGCCAAAAGGTGGTCGAGCTACTACTTAAATATGGGGCCTCATTGAATGCAGTCACCGAATCTGGCCTGACACCCCTGCATGTGGCCTCGTTTATGGGTTGCGTAGAGATAGTTGTGTATCTGCTGGACAATCATGCCAACGTTGAATCGGTAACTGTTCGCGGCGAAACTCCTTTACATCTGGCAACACGCGCAAATCAGATTGAAGCCATAACTATTTTATTGAAATATGGAGCAAACGTTGGCGCTAGGGCAAAAGAATCGCAGACTGCATTGCACATTGCGTCTCGTTTGGGTAACGCACAAATTGCGAAGTTACTTATTCAGCAGGGAATAGATGTAGACGCGCCCACTAAAGATAGCTACACTGCCTTGCATATCGCGGCAAAAGAGGGACACGAGGAGGTAGTTTCGTTGCTGTTAAATCACGGAGCTAACATCTCGTGCACAACCAGAAATCACGGCTTCACGCCGCTCCATCTGGCTTCGAAGTACGGCATCGATGGGGTAGTTGACCTGCTATTGAGTTATGGAGCGCCCGTTGATGCCCAGGGCAAGAACGGCGTCACTCCGTTACACGTTGCCACGCACTACGATCATCCCAGTGTTGTGCAACTCTTGCTCCAACAACGTGCGCCCCATCAGTCAGGAGCCTCGACACACGCAATGGCCAAAAACGGATACACCGCCCTCCATATAGCGGCCAAGGGTAACCGTCTAGATATAGCAAATGCTCTGCTGCAACACGATGCAAACCCTAGTGCAGAGTCCAAAGCTGGCTTTTGTCCGCTCCATCTAGCCGCCCAAGAGGGTCGAGCTGACATGGCCGCCTTGCTCCTCAACAATGGGGCTGCGGTTAACTGTAGGGCGAAAAATGGCATCACGCCCTTGCATTTGTGCGCCCAGGAAGATCACGTTAATGTTGCCCAGTTGCTAGTCAAACGTGGCGCTTACCTGGACGAGCAAACTAAGGGCGGATTCACGCCCCTCCACGTTGCATCGCATTTTGCTCGCATCAAAATGATAAAATTCTTGCTCGCTAATGGAGCTAATGTCGATATACCAGCTGCCTCTGGTTACACGCCCTTGCACCAGGCGTCGCAACAGGGCAACCCGCAGATAGTTGAGCTCCTCCTGCAGTACCATGCCAAACCGGATGCTCTGACCGAGAATGGCCAGACAGCCCTGTCGATTGCGCAGAATCTTGGCTACGTCTCAATNATTGACACTTTGAAGGTTGTTACTGAAACTGTTGTCAAGACAACCACAATGACAATCACCGAAGAGAAGTTCAAGATTGTCGCGCCTGAAACGATGCAAGAAACGTTCGTTAGTGACTCCGAAGACGAAGGTGAGTTTTAATTGCAATTATTGAACAGCTCAACTTTCGTTCGAACTTGATAGGAGTAATATAGGATTTCATAGTTACAGCTAACAGCCAGTTAGAGTTCATTTAGGAAAAGAAGTGAGATAAATCAAGTCTCAGGTCATAGGCGCTTTTTGAATTGACTTGAGATCTGAAGTTTGACGCTAGGCTCTCTTGTTGCTGATAAGCATTCCTTGGGCCTGTNGTCATGTTTGACTGGTCGCTATAATAATGAATTGCCGGCAAATGGACTGACTTCCTGCTACCCTCAGCCGCATAGACATCTCCTCTAGTTGCCCTAGTATCACAATGAATTGGATTGCGCCCACCTTTTTGATGAGGCTTCTGCTTCAAATTAGACTGCGNAATCAGCCTAGAGGGCCTCTCACCTGCACAGGTCGGAGCTCCGCCCTCTCGTCTCGCCGCGCATCTAGGTCCAGTATCTCGGGCCAAGTCCAACCCTGAATTTGCTGTCCTACCCTCGACTCTCACTGAATATCCCATATCAAGCCCCCTGCTTCGATCCATTGTATGCAGAGCCAGCTTCCGTTGGCCAGCTAAATTGTCTTTATCATGGCCAGCAACGTCATTATCGTCATCATCATCATC
>Ga0058699_1000651_pt1 | contig 10671 bp, 10 predicted proteins | sample AgamicAtPe_FD_55078 | JGI IMG/M metagenome (GOLD analysis project Ga0058699, IMG submission 55078) | Agave microbial communities from Guanajuato, Mexico - At.P.e | ecosystem: Host-associated > Plants > Phyllosphere > Phylloplane/Leaf | place: Guanajuato, Mexico | collected 2012-10-15 | reverse complement strand
TTTGATTGGCTTAAAGTTCAGTCAATCTCTCAAAATCCTCGAGTTCGCGCAAAGCTTTCCATACAAAAACGACTCTTTAATTTGCTAGAATTCTTGGAAAACAAATGGGACATCTCTCACAACAAGTTAGGCAGTTTTCATCTGCGTCTGAAGCCCTCTAGGAAACATGAGCTTAAGGAGGTGAACATTACGCGAGTGGACTTTGTTCAGGGAGGTTCTATGAAGCCTCACGACCACATGATTGAAATTAAGAAACTTGCGGAAGGTTGGACAAGACTGGACGAATCATCGATGACGATAGGTGAGCTCTACTTAGCCTTCAAATGCCCAGAAAAGCTAGTGCTCGAGTACAAATTCGAGCAGTTTGTATTCAGCAACTCTAACAATCCTCATGATCAAGTAACCTCATATCAGCCAATTGAAAGAGTAGACTTGCCAACCGACTGCATGACTGTCGCACAGGAACCCTTCAAAGATACTTTGATATTTAAACTTTTAACTGCAGCCAATCTCTCTCTGGCACATATAGAACGGCAAAAGCTAGAGCTGCAGCACAAACTGNATAGCCTACCGGGTACCAGGTTGAAACGCAGGAGGGGCCCAAGCAATCCTAATACGATAAAACATCTGAAGCGCGATGAGCTTCAATCCTCCGATCTCCCGGTCCAACAGCCGGAAGACGGCCGTTTGGATAAGACTAGACATCGAACGAGCAACAACAATCATACAAGCGCCATCAACGACAGGGGTCAGGGTCAAACTATGACTCTCCATGATATCGAAGTCACAAATCAACGGGTTGAAGAAGCTCTAAAGCAGCTGCAACCCACGAGGTTGAGTGTATTCAGAAGAGCTAGATGACTAATAAAATTCAAACTTGAGATCCATTTCACCAGCTCTCGGCGACCCGAATGCTCGTAGTTGTGAAGGCAACCACGATCTTTTGTAAAGTATATACTCAAATTGCGTTTCATCTGAGACATATAGACTCCCACTATGCCTCATCTAATCTTTATGTATTGCGAACAAGAAGGTGTTCTGAAAATCTTCGCCTCCTCTATTAGCTTTTCGTTATTATAGTAGACATAATAGACCTAATGCAACATATTCTCTTTATATTTTCTCTCCCTCACACACTTGTTCCTCAACTCATGCAGATAATCTTCAACGTTTTAGGTCTTGACCTCTTTATTGCCTCCCAAAACCATCTTCAACATGATAAGAGATCCCATAAGGTTCTAGACGACGTGAAATCAGATATTTGCTGGTTGTATGCAAGGAATAAGGTGGGTCCGATTGTAGCCAATAGGACACTAATGATAAACTAATCACAACTGATACTGATTGAACTGGCAGATTTAAACCAGGTGACACTTCTTGATGCTCACCATGGAGGTTATTTTAACTAGGGTGATGATTTTGGCTTTTTTGATGAGAGTTAGTAGTCTGCCACAAGGGTTCTCGAAAGCCCCATTCAGAGTATTTGAGTTGGCTCGAGGTCGAGATAAAGTTGCTCTACCATTGAACAGCACTCCTAGCTTCGATCAGAAACTATCAAACAAGTTCACCTCATTCCAGACGAGATTACGGGAGAAGTCGTAGGAGTGGTTCAAAGAGGCAGTCAGCTCGATGAATTCGAGACCCAATCTGCAAGTTCATTGTTTCCGAGAGCTGTTCCTGAAACGTCCGCGACCATGTAAGGTTGCCTATCTCATGAATGCCGAGTCCATCAGCCAAGATTATCTGCAAACCTACGATTCTAATGTAAATTTTGATGATTTTAGCAGATATTGAGGACTTGAAAATTAGGAGGGGGTGAATGGAGCTTTATTTAGACAATCCTGAGGCTCACTCTTGATTCAACTCTGTTCAGTTTTGGGAGTTTGTGGGCTCCACCACTGCCACTATGGACATTTGTTCGGATTCGTAGTCTGGTACGGTGTTGGTTGGATTTTTAGTTAATTGAATGGCCCGAGAGTTACTGCTTTCTTTGGCGTTAATCTGTCTTTAGCGACAACCAATCGGACTTTCAGAGACAAAGTAGATTAGATTCTATGGGTAGAGAGGCTAGTTTGATCAACTCAGAGTGGTGTTCGTCCTCAACCAGCGATATCCGCTGCTGCTGAAATCTCAGTATGTCCTCCACGAATAAGCTCTGATCCTGAGCGCAGGCAGTTGTAGCCTGCGACAAGTAGATATGTAGCTGTCTTGCGATATCCATCTTGAGTGTTGATGATTTCACTCTCGTTTCCAACAGCGCTGATGATCAAATAGGACGGACTCAGTAAGCCCGGTCGAATTTATAACCCAGACGGAAAGTAGTGTTTCAAAGCTCTGATTAAATATTCAAGCACTGAATTTGGAGACCAGTTGAAATAAGTAAATTTGAATGCTTCCTTCAACGGGGCTCTTAGTCTTTCTGATTGATTGCTATTTACGAGCGCGGACTTTATAACCTAGTGAGAGAGTGAACTTTCGGTTTGCAAGTGGCTTTACTTGAGACAGTGAACACCAGATCAGCGAGTTTGGACGAAAATGTTTCCGAGGCAAGTGACTTGAACAAGGACTGAGAGTAGATAGCTTGTCCTTCTGCATTAGCGACCGGGTGTCAATGAGTAAAGGTTGCCTCGAGGTACAGTTATCAGCAGCGGAGTCAGTTTAGCATTACGACATCACTCACCTTTCACTGGCTCGGTTGGCGACAAGTGAACCTGAGTCTTGCTGTTTCGTCACCGTCGCCGACCCGACACGCAAGCGCACAAGCAACAGCAGTCATTCTACAGAATATAAGAGACTGAATTTTGTTCGTGTATCACATCCGAGCGGGAGAGGTCTTGCAGGTGCATTTAGACTCGATCCTCATGTCTTGTGATGCTGTGCAAACATGGCACCCATGATAAAACCTTTTAGGAAACGCTTACTCATTGCGCAAGCCCAACGGTTCTCCAATAGTACTGCAACCACCAGCAGCATCAACATCAATTGCAATATAAACCCGATAGAGGGATACCGATCTAGTCTAATCGTACTCGAAAGCTGAACTTTTCCCGGCATTTGGTCCGCTTTACTGCCAAAGTTTTGAGTCCGTGAATGTTCGAGACTAGTCTTGTTGGTCAAAACTCGATGGTGTCGTAATCTTGGTGGTCTAATTCTTGAAAATAGTTCGCTTCTAGACAGGCCTACGAGTTCCTGGTCGGTATTTGAATAAGTCTCTTGGTGGTTTGAGATTGCAGCACTCTGAAAACTGGATTGTCTAAACTTCGATCTCATACCGTTATTGCAGAATAGCATTCTTGTTCCGACTCTGTCGATGTCGATGATACGATTGGCTTGTTCTGTCGATGGGAGGCTGGTTTTATACGAAATCGACAAACTGCTGGATTCAGTCAAGTCACTAAACAATGGGAGTTTAATTCAACCGCCAGTAGGGTGGAGGTCCGGATAGAGTGCCTGAGGTGACAAAATGACGTCACTAGCCCGGATCGATGAAGTTTGCTGTTAAACTTGATCTTGGATTGTGCGGCGATTGGAATGGCCAACCTTCAATCTAGTCCAATCCAATTAGACGCAATCAGGATGTTAGAAGGAAATCACAGTCAAGTGTTTATTGTCTGGCGTCATTAGACTCCTTTTGTTGCTTGGTCACATCTTCATCTCCTATTTTCAACTGTACGAGTGCACACAAGTGAACTCGATAGGTTTTAGAAACATATAAAGCAATAGTATACTCGCCTTTCCAGGCAACAATCGGTACATCCATCGACCCATCCGCTTCTGAAGCTTCGTGTCTGTAAATGAGAATAAAACTTCCTGGTTTTATCTCATCCCTTATGTGTTGTGCTGACGATAGCAGATCAATTCCAACTGATCGTGCTTTCAAAAGGGCAACAAGATCGTTTTTGTCTATAGGCACCTTAATGCTGCTCTTGATGTAAGGCAGAATTTCGTTCACTCCATCTTGACATATCCTAAAACCGGCCTCCGTGTCTGCCCTGCTGAATAACCTCATGCCAGCATTTATTATCTTGACAAAATCCCTCTTACCCGGCTCCTCTCGATTAGCGATGATGAAAGCTCTAGTCCTCTTGGAGACCAAGTAGATACTTCGCTTCCTGCCAGTTGTACATCGATGGATTAGTTGATTCACCGGAAAGTCGTCCTCGAAACCATAGACTTCTTTGATTGAAATCCAATCTGGATCGTTCTCATCGATAAAGTAGAAAGGATCTTCCTTAAACCCAGTGAACCTGCGCTTTCTTGGNTTCTGCANATTCGGCTTAGTATCGATGTCCTGTGGTCGGATAGAAGGGTTGTGTTGCAAGTCTTTTATCAAACTTGGCCAAGGTAGTTGACTTGTCATCTTTCGGAGAACCGCAACAAAAAAGCCTCCGGTGTTTTGAAAATGTGGAAGCACTCTGAGACACCTATGCAGCTGGAACGCTTTACTTTCGCTCTCTGTTGGTGGAAAGAGACTTGGATATATTTGGGTTGCATTCTCGGATGGCACTGCATGCAAGTTAGGAATGATTTCCAAATTCTTATTCATCACTGTCCATTCACTGACACCTGGACGGTACTTCAGAGATGGTAGCTTTTGAGCGACATCTTCCAGTTGAATAGTTCCCTCGCCCAAGCGAAGAACACTTGCAATCACCGCCTCATCTTCGACCGGATTCATGCTACAGGTAGAGTAAACCAACAAACCGTCCTCTTTTAAAAGCTCTAGTCCTCGTCTCAAGATCTTGCATTGCATTCCGTGAAAATTGTTCGCATTTCCGACACTCCATTTCATCCAGACATCTGGGTTCTTTCTGACAGTGCCGTCACCCGAACAGGGAACATCACATAATATCCTATCAAATTTCAATGAAGTCTGTTTAGATTCGTCCTGATCAAAAGTCTTCATATCTGGTAATCTGGCTGCGTCCTGATTTGTGATAACACAGTTAGGAGAGTTTAGCCGGCTGGACTGGTGTACAAGCATGTAGCACCTCTTATTGTCTACATCGTTTGCCACTATCAAACCTTCGTCGAAGAGGTTTTTTGTTGGACCTTTGGTCGCGNGGTGGGGATCCATGATATCATTTTTCAGATACTCGAGGAGCTGGGCTGTCTTAGATCCTGGAGCAGCACACATGTCCAAGATGTTTTGGCCATGCTTGACATCCAACAACAAAGGTGGAATCATTGAAACAGCCTCTTGTCGGCTGATAAAGCCGTTGTCTGTCTCGGCCATTATGAACTTGTGGAGTTCTTGCAAAATGGGCGTTCTTTTAAGGTCGAGTCGAGTGATATTCATCTGCCAGGCTAGCTTATTTGGATACCAATCCAATGCTTCAAGGGCTGGTGGTTTATGACTTGGCTCAGTCTCATTAGGATGAGACGTGGAGGAGGGTTCTTCTTTTTCCAACTGGCCATCTGAAAGATTCGGAGACGAAACTGTGAGAAACTGATAAAACTCTGGCCCTTGGATCAATCGTTTCAAAAANTTTGCTTGTCCTGAGTCGAATGTGTTGATTCTGAATGATGCAGGTAGTGTCTCTCTGAGTCCCTGCATGAAATCATCGAATTCTCCATCTTTCAGGAAAAACTGTTGCTTGTAGTATGCGACCATGCTTTCGTTATCTTTGACTATTGGCTTGTAATCGGGCCTCGGNTGCTTGGCCTTGAATCGCTGGGCACGAGTTTTGTCTTTTCGTTTTCGCCGCGATCCGCTGGGCTTGCCCTCGTTTGGCATTGTTTCCGATGCTAGACTGTCAACTGCGGCCATGGTCGATTCGGATGATTGATAGATCAATATTNAATAGATACTCGTAATTAGGGCTCAAACTTCATAAGACAGGTATGGGTATGGACAGGGTTGACTCGGAGCCATGTGGTTGCAGCGTTAGAAAATAGAAGCGACACGTGAATGTTGCCCATGAATGCGCAACACAGACGCACTACCATGCGCAAGCACCTGAGGCCGCACACGATCTTGGACGGCGGGAGTCAGTTTGATACATATTCTTAGTCACGAGAAATATGCAAACCTGTCAAATGAACAGGTGCATAACTAGTGTCCTGTTCTGAAAGGCGACGTTCAACTTAGATTTAGAGTAAATATATCTTCGGACTTGTGCCTCCTTGTTGATTCGACATTCAGCGCGCAAGTTGAAGGAACTCTCTATCCTAAATCTCATTGACGTCNACTCTAACTGTGTGAACTGCACATCTTTATAGCGAAGCGCACTTTTCCGATCCGGATCACGATATCAACAAAAGTAGCCAAAGAAGTTATAGCGTCACACCACATCCTGTCGAAAGCTCCCTGATCCAAATGGATGTCGATGGGTGACATCTTGCTCACTAGTTGCTCCGTTTGTCCTGAGCCCCATCTTAAAAGTCCGATAGCCGGCTTGAATTAGATATTTGAGAGTTGAGGGTCAGCTCCGCGGAAAAGAGTTGAGAGTCACCGATGGGACCATTCTAATGCAATTCGNACCCTACGTCAGCGCTCCACCATCGAGGACCATGGACTGTTCGTGCGCCAGCCTCCCTGGAGCATCTGTGTTTCCGCCTAAGATTGGGGCCATGCAAATTGAAGAGACTCGTGCGGTAAAGGAGGCCAAGAAAGGCAAGACTAAGAAAGAACTATAAAAACAATATCCGTGAGTTTATTCATCCATCTGTTCTTGACTCCTCGGCCCAATTAACGGGGATGTTTCATTTCCGCTTATATTAGCCAGGATCCTGTNAGTTGAAGGTTCCGTTTTCAGGTATTGTGTAACCGCAGCAGCAAGTGCAGCAATGAGTGCCACACCTCTCGACGCAAGATTTGCCCCCAATCGAGTGGCTCTTCTTGCACTCGCACCAAGGGCAGCCAACCTTGGCTGAACTTGTCGGCCTCTCGTTAAGATTTGGAGCTGAACTACAACTGCAATGGCACCCACTAGCGCACACGTTCCTAAATCGCAACCCATCCCCAGGGGCCATCTGATTTATGTCCGCTATCTGCAACCTCGACCCTCCTCCCCTCTGCTCTCGCTCATGATCAGAGTCTCGGGGAGCCAGAGGTCGTTTGGTTTGCTCGCTCTCGCTGGCCTTGAGCTGGCCAGCCTGTTTCCGCCGGACGCGCCCCTCGATTGGCCGGCTTGTACTGCGGCGAGCGCTCGGCTTGCTCCTGGGGCCATTCTTTAACGCGCCTAAGCGGGCCCATTGATCCCCTTCAGCCTGGAGCAGTCGTGACTTAACTCGCCCCTTTTCCGCCTCAAAATCAACCAGAAGCTCTCTCTCCAGTTTGGCCACAATCGTTGGTTCGCCTTGACAATGGAATTGTTTTTCAAGTTAGCGGCAGTTGGACTGCAAAGGGGGACATCAGTTTGTCTTAGCACTCACCTGTGCAGTTTGTTGTTTTCATGCCGCCAAAAGGCTGCTCCCGTCTTCTCCTCCCAACTCCAGCCTCCTCCTCCTCCTGGACTTTGACCTCATAACTCCGCCCAGCTCGATTCTCCTTGAACACAACATACGAGGACAAGCCGCTTCCGGCGGCCAAGTCTTCGCCGCGCAAACCCTTGGCGCAAACTTCCCTCGCCTGTCCAACGTCGCCCTTTGAACGGTGCTAAACAAACATGAGCACAATGAGATAGGCGCAAGTTGTTGGTTTCGCCGAGCGGAAGTTTGGTTTGGAAGCTCAAATAAAGGGATAGACTTACATTAATGGCTTGCTGGCCAACTGGCGAGTCTGGAACGGAAATGACGCGTCTCCTCTGACGGGGAAGCTTCTCTCTCGCTTGCGTGTGCGAGTAAAACATGGTAAAGTTTGACACAATAACTGGAACTGGAAGCGCTATGGTTAGGACACCTGAAATGGCGCACAAGGTGCCCACAATCATGCCCAGGTAAGTTTGCGGCTTTAGGTCTCCATAGCCAACGGTGGTCATGGTGACTATTGCCCACCAGAGGCCTTTTTGGGTTTGGTCGTGTTAGTGTTAGCGTTAGTGTTAGCGTCAGTGTTCCTGTGGACATGAATCNTTTGGGGCGCCAAACAAGGCAAAACAAACGAGACAACAAACTCAAAGGACAACGACTAACCCTCGGGAATTGATTTGAAATTGTTGTGCGGATTTGGCTGCAGGCGCTCTGCGTAATAGATTAGACTTGCAAATATAATAATTCCAAGTAGGAGGAAGCCAACGAGCAGGAGCAACTCCTTTGCGCTTGCTCGAAAGGTGTAGATAAGAATCTTGAGGCCGCGCGAGTGACGTGTCAGCTTGAATAGGCGGAGGATTCTGATTATGTTTAGAAAGTCTAGGATGTCGTTTTTGTTGCTTGTTGTTGCAAGGTGCTTGTCCGACACTATTAGGTCGTAGATAAAGGAAACTGTGGCAACAAAGTCTATCACATTGATACTATCGCGCGAAAACTGGCGCCTGTCTGGCGCAACCAAAAACCTTATGAGTATCTCGAAGAAGAACCANAGGTTGCAAACGCATTCTATGTAGAAGAAGGCGGCGTAAGTTTCCGTTTTGCTTTTATCGAGCCACCAGGTTTGTTGGAGCTCGCGCATCCTCTTGCTGGCGGCCACCTTGCGCTGCCGACCCTCCGTTTGGCCGAGCTCCAATTGGGCCAATTGCGGCGCCAGCCTGAGCTGCCCCGGCTTATCGCTGAAGCCGTCGCTTGAAACCAGATTAAGTGGCTTAGGGGCCACTTCCACGTCCAGGTGAGCGGTTTTGTTTGGGTGGGGCTGCTGATGCTGATGCTGAGCCACCTGCCGCTGCTGCACCGGATAGTAGTGGACGGGCGCCATGTGGATGACGGGCACTCGCATTGAGGGATGAGTTTTGATGCAGAAAGGAGGCGGTGGAGACGAAGATGAAAAAGACGGATACGATTGCAATAAATTTGGCCAAATTGGACGAGTACGGCTCATCGAATAGGAGCCAAATTTTCGGTTTCACCTGCTGCCAGAGGTTCAAGTTTCCGGCACGAAATCGGTCGCCGTAGCCGAACTTGTCCGCCAGGAACTCCTCGTTCACGTTTGCAAGGTCAACGTTTGTGTCCAATCTGTCCAATATGGCCAGCGTGTCCTGGGTGTCGCGATAAACCGTGTAGGTCATCCAGCAGCAGGGCTCCACTTGGTTCGCGTCCAAGCCCCAAAACTCGAGCTCCTCCTCGAAGAGGGGGCCGCACACGTTCGTCGGGTAGTGGAGCTTTCCGGTTCGATAGTAGTTGAGTATCTGGGCGAAGACTGCCGGGTGGCGGTCGAAGAAGTACTCCCTCTTTGCGGCATCGTAATTTGCGAGCGACTCGGTGAGCCGCGACAGTCTAGTTGCGGGGATTTTCTTCAGGGTTGACTTGTAAACCTTGTAACGGATTCCGCCCACATTCAGGGTAACCCTGTTCTGCTGGTCGCAATCAAAACCGAGCGAGAGAACCATCCTCAAGCCGGGATTGTCTTGGCCCCAAATCTTAGCCCGCGGCTTGCCCGCTGCCTTCCTCCTCCTCCTCCTCCTCCTCTGCTTCTCGCGGCCGCTCGCCAGGGGGCGCGCGCGGGCCGGCTGGCGGCGGCGCCCGAACTGGAGGGCCGAGCCTCGCAGTGGCAGCGGCGCGCGTACAGGCTCGCCCGCCCGTCCGCCCTCCTGTCAGACTGATTGCGTTCCACTTGGGCGGCCTAAGGGGGAGGCTCAGGTTGCCGGTTAGCGTATTTGGGGCGCGCAAATGCACTCAGGGCCGAGCCGAGCGCCAACGAGGCCAACCTTGGGCGCGCCTCGCTCACGCGGCGGCCCAAAATGAGAGTGTCGTAAACAATTTCATAAGTTTATTTTGTATCTGGCGAGACAATTTGTATGCAGCCATCGATCCGGCTCGGCAAAGGCGGCCGAGACAAAGGTTGAGGCCGCTGGGGCCAAGTGTTGGCCGAGCTGGCCGCTCGCTCTCTGTCGCGCTCTTGCTGGCCGGCCATCGTTCATCCTGGCGGCGGCCGGGCGAGAGGGCGCCCGATCGGCGCTGCGGGCGCCAAAATAATAATAATAATAATCATGCTCATCGCCGCTGGTTGGCTGCCCGAAGCAAACCGGCGCCTCGACGGCCAGAAAGCGAGCGCCAACCATGACAGCAGAGTTGCCGGCGCCAACGCATTAATATTCAGACAAAATCGGCCGAGAGGCAAGTGTTGTTGGCGCTACCATCATCAGAGTATCACCCCTCAAGCTGCGCCGTCCCACTCAGCTTGCCCAGCGATGGGCTAGACGGTTGCGCGGCCCGCCTTGCTGCGGGCGGGTTTGCCGGAAGTGGAGGCCCGCGAGCTCGAGTGCAACTGGTAGGCCTTTCCTGGCCTCCGGTTGGCCTGCGCGGCCCGAGCTCGAGCCAGGTGGGCGGCGAGGAGCTTCTGGGATGCCCATCCAAACAGCTGCCGCCCGAGACGCCGCCGCCGCCAGCTGAAGGTGGGTCACAAATCCGTTTTGCCCCGGCGCCAAATTGGCGGCCAACTAGCTCCGAGCGAGCAAGCTGGCTGGCTGGCACCCCTTTCATGGCAAACAGTCATTAGCCGCGAGCTTGGGGCTCCAGTTGTGCGCTAGCGCCGGTTTACTCGGCTCAACTCGGCTCGGCTCGGCAAGCGAGCAAACTGCGCGGCCCAATTGCATCCGTCCGGCCGAATGGAGTGGAAAATTTAAACTCCATTTGAATATC
>Ga0058699_1000649_pt1 | contig 10694 bp, 10 predicted proteins | sample AgamicAtPe_FD_55078 | JGI IMG/M metagenome (GOLD analysis project Ga0058699, IMG submission 55078) | Agave microbial communities from Guanajuato, Mexico - At.P.e | ecosystem: Host-associated > Plants > Phyllosphere > Phylloplane/Leaf | place: Guanajuato, Mexico | collected 2012-10-15 | reverse complement strand
GTTGCGCACTGGCAAAGACGGGGAAGCGGGGAGCCGCACCCACGGCGGCCCAACTTCCGCGCTGAGGCAGGCTGGCAAAGTGGTGTGAATTACACCTCTTCAATTGTTTGCGCTCGGGCTCATCCCTCTCTGCTCTGCGGCTCGAGCGCCGGTTGGAGCGGCCAAACTGGAATCAGCTCGAACCAATGCGAGTGTCAGGCTTGAGCGGCGGCTAAAATCAGACTGAGAGAGAGGTGAGTTACCCTTCCTCGGGAGCCGGCGGTTTTGTGCCGCCGCCAGGTGAGCTGGCGGCTCGGTTTGGCTCCAGNTCAAGCGGGCCAGCTCGCCGAGTGTGGGAAGAGTTCCCAGCGACTCGCCGGCCCCAAGGGGAGCTGGAACTCGGGCTGGGCCGCTCGCCAGCCCGGCTGCAAGTGGCGCGCCCCTCTTCCTGCTTTGGCCGCCCACCCCGGCCGGCCCGTTCCGGCCCATCGATCAATCAGCGGCCGCCGATCGATTTGTTTGCGCGGCCAGCCGATCGGCGAGCGCGCTGATCGAATTTGCGCGCCCATTTCTGGCCGCCACTTTCGTCGCCTCGGGCGAGAGTTGCGTCACGACCAGCTGCCTGCGACACTGGCGCCTGTGTCTTATGGGCAGGCCGCATTTGTTGCCGCCAGCAACAGGTTTGCCGAGCGGCCGAGCGGCCGATCGGCGCCAATTCAAAGCCTCCCAAATCAGCTAGGGAAAACAAAACTCGAGCCAGCCGGCGGGAGGAGAACCACCTTTCACCTGGCGGCCGCTCGGTCGGCCAAACGGCGGCCGAATCGATTACGCTCGCCAATCCCACTTAGCCGCCAGCCTCCAGCCCAAAGCTCATCCGAATTTTTGTTCTTGCTTGATGGCCAGGCGGCCGGCCGGCCAGATTAATTGAGCGAATTGAACACTTGCTGGCGCTCGAAAGGGGAGCCAAAGCAGCGCTGGATAGTCGCCTGGCTGGCTGGCTGGCTCTCACTCGGCGACGGAAAGGAGATCACAATGGGCTCCGCTCGCAGGCCAGACGAATGGGAGTCAAGGCTGCCGCTTGCCCAACCATTTGAATATAATCGAATGCGAACACAATTGCCCGCCTTGATTGATTATAACCAANAGGTAGAGCGAAGCGCCGAATGGAACTGGAGCGCCGAGTTCGAGCTCGGCCAGGTCGAATTCGGGCTCGCAAGGATTGCTTGTGCAACTTGAGAGCGAGCTGCAGCGTTGCTCGGCTCGAGCGGCGCACCTGTTTGCGGCAAACTCGCCTCTCGCGAGACACTCGCTCAAACGTCCGCCAGCGACAGTCGACGCGAACAAGCAACCGTCTCGAGCAACATGTTCAGTCGGCCAAGCGGCCACTCGAGCCGATGGCCAACACAGTTGAGCTCGGAGCGCAAATTGTGCCACAACATTCACTTGTCGACAACAACAATCCGACAATCGTTGGCGCTGTTTCAATTGAGCCATCAAACGAACCCATTGAGTATCATGTTTAATTCACACGGCGCGAAGTTATCAGGTGCACTTTCATCGCCGCCAAAGCTAACTCTATCTCTCTCGCTCTAACCAGTGACTCATTTATATTCTCGCTCGCACTTGCTTGCCTGTCTGCCCTTTCGCTTGATGCGGCCGTCGATCGGAAGAGCCAGTCTAGAGGCGGCTGGACTCTAGCTAACGGATTGTGGACTGCTGGCGCTATTTCGACTTCCCACTCTGAGCCCATCCCCCTGGCGGCCCGCAGATCTCCCCAAGATCCGATCCCGAAACCCAAAGCAGTCTCCTTAGCCTCCAGATTATCACCTCTGCCAGTCTCGCCAATGGGTTCGCTTCAGTCGGAGCGCTGCTATTGCGCTTAGTATGTAAATTTATCGGCACACTTACAGTAAGTGCAGTTGGCCTGCTCGGTTGAGCGCTGAAAATTGGCTAGAATCGTGGACTTGGAGCAAAGGTAAAATTGGCTGAGCAAACATAACAAGCAAGCTCCTTGTTTCGGCCGACCAACTAGCCGGTTCAGATTTAATTGATCTGCTCCTAAGTTGGCCGCTCGACTGGCTAGACTAGTGTGCCAGTTTCTGGCCTAGAACAATCCATCCTGCGAAAGTTGGACACCAGTTTTGTTTCGTAAAAATAACAGTCTCCACTTTCGTTTTAAAGCAACATGCTAGCTGCGTAATCAACTTGCGGGCTACATTTAGCCTGGGAGACGTAGCGGCTCGATTGCATCAAGTTTCTAGTCTCGACTATCGATGATAAATGGCCGCGCAAACCGAGAGGGCCGCCATTGCCGCTACCTTAATTGCACATTTTCTCTCTGATGTTAATTGAATTCGCCATTTAGCCCGCCGCATCGGGCAGAGGAAGCACGAAGCTGGCCGACTGTCGCCGTGCGAAGACGCCCCATCCATCTTATTGAGGTTGCTCCAAAACTCAAATTTAAATGCAAGCGGGTGAGAGTGGCCAGGGAGGTGCACCTTCGAAAGCTCTGTCCGCACCTGTAAACTAAAACCCTCTCGAGCACGAACCAAAGCAAGAGGATGCTAACGCTCTGTTGCAAACTGAACCAGATTTTTATTTGCCTCAGTAATCTCCCTCACTCGATCATACCTTAAAGTGAAAGCTCCCTCTCCCATGCAACCGCTATCTTGCTTTCTATCTAAACGACCAATATAATGGACCGCACTATTTCAAACTAATCCTCTAAATTTGCATACCGCTCTCGGGTGGTCTTACTGGCAGCTGAGAGAGGTGATCGTTCATACCTAATTTCGCTTCAGTTAGCCTAATTCTTATTCAAAGATTACAGAACGAGCGACACCGTAATGACTGTTACCTGAACACAAAAAACAGACGTACAGTGTTAATTGACAATCTATTTATTAACTAGTTCCTATGAGAATGCAGCTCATTCCTCATCGAGCTCTNTTCACAATATCATGCAGATGAGACGCAACCCTCGGATTGAGGCTGGAATTTTCACAGGCAGGATTGTTCTTTGGTGGGATTGATGAATTCCAATTGGAACCNTAGACCTCAGCTTTAACTTTTCGCTTTCTACCTCGGCCAGAGGATCCACCACCTCGCCTACCTCTGCGACTTGTTCCAGTTAAATCGTCCTCATCTGAGCTGGAGAATTGGCCACCAAGAGAGTCACTATAGTCGATCTCTTTGCGCTGTCGAGATCCACGTCCAAAGATCTTCTCCTCAGCCTCTTGGTTGGCTATCCTCTCAACTTCCTCCTCACCTATTGTTAGCCACTTGGGCAATTCTTCCTCACTCATGAGTCGTTTGTCGTCCTCAGCTTCTTGTCGGCGTTTTATATCCTCTTTCTGGTACAACTCGAACTCTTCCTCACTTCTCGCAATCATCTGATTGATTGTCTCGTCATCAGGTATTTCGTTTTCGTTCTCGTCATCGTCGTCAGTCGTTGAGAGGATAGCTTGCAAAAACTGGCGACGCTCCTGACCAGTCGACTTGTTATCAAACATGCCAGCCTTGATGATTTTTTCGTTGAGATCAAGTTTGTATTTAGCTGCTGCAAGAATCTTCTCCTCGACAGAGTTCACTGTGACCAACCTCAGTACTCGAACTTCGTTCTTCTGACCAATACGGTGAGCTCTATCTTGAGCTTGAAGATCCATGTGAGGGTTCCAATCNGAGTCGAATATGATGACAGTATCGGCCGTCTGTAAGTTCAACCCGAGACCTCCAGCTCGTGTAGATAAGAGGAAAATGAAGAACTCACTATTTGGTTCGTTAAATCTTTTCAACAATACTCCACGTTCCTCAGATTTGGTCGTACCATCTAGTCTGAGATACTTCAGCTCTCGCCATTTCAAATAATCCTCCATGATGTCCATAAGTCGAGTCATTTGACAAAACATCAACACCCTATGTGAGCTCATTCTTAATTTAGGCAAAGTCCTATCGAGGAGTTCGAACTTACCAGCCGCTCTATATAAGTCTGGGCCTTGTATTCCACTGTACGGACCGTGCGTAGAGAAAGCATTCTCTATGTGATCAAACATAAAGGGATGATTACAAATCTTTCTAAGTTGCATGATTGTGTTCATCAAAGCTTGATGGGAGCCTTTCTTTTCAGTGTTTGAACCAGTGTCAGTGAGTAAGATACCCTTATTCTGCATATGCCGATATATGGTGCGCTGAAGACCTGACATATTACACTTGATTACATATTCAACCTTGTCTGGAAGCTGGTTTTCCACCTCTTTCTTCAGCCGACGCAACAAAAATGGACGCAAAACTTTGTGCAAACGACGAATAATAAGTATAGTTTCTTCTTCGTTCAACTCAACCTTCTCGCCAGTTGTGGCAAAGGGAGCATTGAACCACTGCTCGAAAGTGTTACAACATTTGAAAATTGATGGCAATAAAAAGTTAAGCAGAGCCCAGAGTTCAGGGAGNTTGTTTTGCAGAGGTGTGCCGGTCAATAAGAGACGATGGGGTACCATATAGTGGGTGTTGAGTACCTGAGTTAATTTACAATGGTGGTTCTTCATACGGTGACCCTCGTCGATGATACAGTAGTTCCATTTGATCTTTGCTAAGACAGCTTTGTCCTTGATAACATATTCGTAAGTTGTGAGGAGTACATTGAATTTTGTGCCTTTGATTTGGGATTGTAAAGCACGGCGCATATCAACAGAGCCTTTATAAGGTATCTTTATAACACTCGGTGCCCATCTCTCAAATTCTAAAATCCAGTTACTCATTGTTGATAGAGGAACAATGATCAGATATGGGCCATGATTGCGTTTCCTTTCCATCAAGTATGTGACAAGAGCAATAGTTTGGATTGTCTTTCCAAGACCCATCTCATCAGCCAGAATACCGTTCAGATTGTTGTTATAAAGCGAGACAAGCCATTCGAGACCCTTGATTTGGTACTCTTTGAGCTGTCCGTTAACCAAAAGCGTTGCCTGGTGTTTTACTTCCTCTCGTATGGCGTGGGCTATACCGTAATAACTCTCGTATCCGGCATTTCTATTATACTCATCGTCTTCAACAGCATCCTCAGTGGCTGCCTCCTCACTAGCACCGTTCTCGCCATCCTTTCTCGTTTGCTGCTCTTCGTCCTCCAACTCCTCGTCTTCGTCATCATCGTCGTCGTCATCGAAGTCATAGTCATCACTGTCCGAATCAGCCTCTCTAGGGGCAACTTCATAACCAGGGTGAACTTCGAGCCATGTTTCGAGTTGAGAGGCTAGTGGCGCATCATTGCCGGCTAACTTCTTACCGGTGGCTGTTTCAATTACAGTGACTCTCATATCGGACTGCTGACTTGAATCATCTAGTAGNCCTCCTCGCAATGACTCTGAGATCTCTGTTGTTGAATGGCCGTTCTGGCTAATCTTGTTGCTATCACCAGCAGCTGCATTTGATGTTGTCAAATTGAGAGTACCATCGGCCTTTGCATTGGCATCATTTTGGAGAGTCTTCCTACGCTTCTTCTCGCGCTTCTTGGCCTTCTTCTCACGGGCTTTGCGCGTTTGTTCAGCTTTATGCTGCTTAACCATGTCACTGAGATTTTTAATATACTCATCTGTTTGCGTGAGTAGAAAGTCNAGACGCTTGTTCTTCTCCTTGTCAATCATCTTCCTATAGCCCACTTCATCATTAGCCATCAGAGCTCGCATACGCTCTTTCTCGATACGCTCCTGCTCTCTCTTCTGTTCGCGTTCATTGTTGGCATGATGGGCTAAGACAGCGCGATTGAGTTTGACCAATTTAGCTATAATGTTTCTGTGGTATTCCTTGAAGTCTTTACCGTGCTGTAATACAGCATTCAAATACTCTTGGTGCTTTTGGCGCTTCTTACGCTCTTGCTCGATTTTTTGTTGTTTCTCTAGCTTCTCAGTCATCCTAGCGTCGCGTAGACCTTGCCTCTTCGATCTCTTGTACAGTCTCGGNTTGAGAGATGTTTCAAGAGTAATATCACGTCGCATACAAGCAATAACATCGCGCCTAAGTTGGCGCTGGAAAGCTGTTAGTCTGAGTGCACGTAATTCAAGCATTGCTTTGCGTTTCAAATCTTCAGGTAGATCGGCCGGAAGGTTCGACAGCTCCTCAGTTCGGTGTGCTATTCTTTGAGAGACACGATTTTCGCGCTCTCTAAGTATTTCAATAGGATCAATACCTGGTGGCTTAGCAACGGGTGTTACCTTGCTCTGCTTCTGCTGTAAGTTTTGGGTCATGAGTTTTTGCTGTACAGACAATGGCTGCTTGAGTAGCTGCTGATGTTGATGTTGCTGTTGTTGCTGCTGCTGCTGATGCTGGTGTTGTTGTTGTTGCTGCTGGTGTTGATGTTGCAGCTGATGCTGGTGCTGGTGCTGCTGTAGCTGCTGATGTTGTTGCTGTACTTGAACTTGTTGTTGTACTTGTTGCTGTTGTTGTTGCTGCTGGGGAGGAGGTGGCGGCTGTTGTTGCTGTGGAGGTGGCGGCACTGGCTGCTGCTGTTGGGGATGGTGGTGAGGGGACTGCTGGGGTTGCATCTGGAGATGGTGCTGCGGATTCATGGGCATGGGCGGCGGCCCCTGAGCTGGATGGTGTGGTGGCGGCGGTCCCACCACTGCCGGCATCGGCATCGGGCCCGGTTGGTGCATGTGTTGTGGATGATGCTGGGGCGGTGGGGGTCCATGTGGATGGTGGGTGACCGGCATGGGCATGGGCGCCTGATGAGGGTGAGGCTGTTGTGGATGGTGTTGCGGGTGGCCCGGATGGTGGCCGGGCGGCGGGCCCATGCCCACTGGCATCGGCATTGGCTGATGGTGTTGGGGCGCGTGATGAGGCTGGTGGCCGGGCATCCGCATGTTGGGCGGCTGACCGGCCGGCTGCTGGGGAGCCCCAGGTGGATGCGGGGACATGTAGCTCGGCTGTTGCTGGGGCGGCTGGGGCTCGTTGCGCGCCAGCATCCTGTAGGCCATAATCTGGCCACGCAACTGCTGCTGCTGATGCGGTAGCATCGCTCCTACTCGCTAGGTGTTAGCAATAAAATAATTAAATGATGTCTATGAAAAGGAGGTATCTAATAGCTTGTGTGTCGAAAAAGATAGAATGGGGATGCTGTTTTTGTTGTAATGGAAATTCAGGCCAGACAGAGAGCAAGAGCGGCAGCGCGGCAACGACAACTGCTTGCGTTCCACTCGCACACAGGGCCAGCAACTGCAGTTGCCCAGCCAGAGCCAGCGACCGAGGGAGAATGGCAATTTCAGCGAACGAACGTGCAATTCTGCTNACTTGCTCGCACACACACAGACGCTCGCACACAGAGTCTCGAACACTCACTCGCTCACCCGAGCACAAGTTTTGACGGTGGCGCTCCAAACAGACGGCCGCACGAACATCATATGGAATCGACTGTCCCNCCAGACAGACGCGCAGACGCACGCTCGCAGCGGGCTCGATGTGGCCGATCGGGGCGCCGCCAATNCATGGACGAAATGCCCGCAACTCGCCCCAACCCTGCGCCTGCGCTGCCAAACACTGGCGCTTCCCTCGCAAAAGGTTTCCCCCTTGTTCGCTCGAGCCGCCGCCTTGGACGACTGAACTTTCAGCCTGCAGCTTTGGATAGGCTCTCCCGTTTCTCTTGCATCAGGCGGCCGCCGCTGCCGCCACTGCCTATGCGGCACGATGCACCGAGCTGCCCCATACTCTGTTGCCGTCAGCCAAATACACTGTTCGCCAGCCCACCTGGCTTGCGGGATCACTCATTCCTACACATATGTTATTGATGATTCACATTTATTACATATCAACCTGGAGTCCTAACATCCAACGAGCGCTCACTTGTTGATCGGACGTCCGCATGGAGGACTCGAGTGAATCTGCATGGCTCAGGTGCCGAGTCAAGCATTCCNCTCATCTCTTTGTCGCGTCCACCGAGACCCAGAAGCTCCTCGTCTTGATCTCACTACTGACTGTTCTCATGATTCACTCCACCGGCACGACCGCATGCCCTCGAATGCAATGTGCGCCAATAATATCGAAATGTCAACTCATTGACGCTTGTAGATGTGAAGCTAAATTGAACTATACCTGCTTCAAAACGTGCTCGCACTGTCTCGGTGATCTCTACACAGACTGCTGCTCTTGTGTTGGTGAGTAGACCACATCAAATGTCTTACACGCCCACTAGTCCAAGTTCTAACCATGCCACCCTCNTAACAATCAACAAATCAGATATCTGTCCAAAAGAGGACGAGAATGATAAGAGTTTGGAATCTCACGTGAAAGTTTTCGAATCCACCAACGATGATCTATTCGAGCTCTTTGTGACCGACGAAGACTCATCGGAAGGACGTTGGAAGGTTTACGGCCAGGAANTTATCAAGACNAGTGGCACCAACTCAACTCTCAAGTGTATGGTGGCCTATCTATCATCATGTGTGGACATGTACAAGTGTGAATCCTCGTGTATAGCTATGGGAGCAAGCGGATATCGATGGTTTCACATTGGTTGTTGCGAATGTGTAGGAAAATACTGCCTAAATTTTGGAATCAACGCCATAAGGTGCATGAGTTGCCCTTTCGAAAGTGATCAAGTGGTTGACTCTGGAGTGGATAATCTGTGAACATCTTATCTTTGCCCGTTTTATTAACGAATCTCTGCCAAAATGAGAATAATACCAAGATCTAGGAATTCTAAACCTGATAGTATACTAATTCATTTTCAGTTTTTCTTTTGTCCTACCCCTCAGCAAAAACCGTAGCGGTCTGATGAGTGACAAGGCAAACGGGAACGCTAGGGGTAAGAAAAGAGGGAGGTATATTGCATATTTCATATCATCGGGGAAGTAGAGAGACTCTAATAGTGACGGATCATAGAAGGCCAATTCAGAAATCTCATAAGCTTTTGTGGCTAGTTGGTAGGCCTTCGAGGTTTGGCGACTTTCAAGACACTCGATGGACTTGAGCGCCAAATCTCGAGCTTCGGTGGCCATTTTTGACACATTACTTGTGATTTTGATTCCGACAACTTGCCGGCTGACAGATCTTAGAGACAATAATGTGCTCATGAGTTTTTTTAGGGTCAAGACCCCCACTAGAGCATCCAACTCCCACCGATTGAAGAAAACGTCCCTACGGACTGTACATCTCTCGCACATATTAGCGCTCGAGAGACCTACAACTCTTCTCACGATAGCTCTCAAACTGAGCACCATAGATCTATCATCAGATATGATGGTCATTGAACTAGTTTCCTGGCCTTCAAGTATATGCATATTCTTTGAAGCTTCTTTTCCTGACGATGCGTCGAAAGTTATGTCCTGATTTTCTGGATCTGGAACAATAACAATCACATTGTGAACGCTTTGCGGTGAGTGCTTGTTAACCCGGGAATCAAATTGGTGGAACAACTCATGAACTCGGTCTACTTGCAGAGATCTCGCAGGAGCTACGCTGGAGCTTGAATTATCGTTCTGCACCTCACTTTTGATAATCTTGCGAACCAGGCTATCACTGAGAACCTCGAAAACGTTTTGGACGATCAACCGGATGTTGACTATCTCTTTGAGCTCTGGGAACTCATCGATGACGTTCTTCATGTAGGTACGATGAATTTTATCAGACAAAGCAGAGAGAGAACTTGTGCTGCTCAAGTCAGCTACCTCCGGTAGCAAAGAGAACACTAAATCGATTTGAGTACCCAAGATATGCTTCACTTTCCGCTCATCTACCGTCGGTGAGTATATGTTTTCGACTGCTTCGCTGATGATATCGGTGATAATCTTGTGACCGTGTTCGGTTGGTGGCGCATTCAATGGACAAAGGTAGACGAAACGATCGAAACTGATCGTATAGTCGTGCTTCCGAGACAAGTCACAATAAGCGCGATGATATTGATCCTCTATTACATACATAAATAATCTGAACCTGTTTGATGGCCTGTGAATCTTAGTCAACTCTCGTTCGAATATTCCTAGTGCAGATTTATTTACAGAAACTGCATCATGCTGGCTCATTTGGTAAGTCTTGAACAACTCCATCTCATCAACAGTTGGTCTCCTTACGCGCCAGTCAACATCATAAGTAATATTGGTGGCTGTAGTGCCGAGGTTCTTAGGCAAATGATCCCTTAAATAAATGCTCCGTTCGTCGGATAGATCTACGTCAACCTTCTCCGAAAATCCTGACAGTTGTATCACGGATATATCGAGATGTAACTTAGGCTGCGAGTTCGTGGGGTTGGTCAGCTTCTCATCGAGTTCTGTCAGCGTCGGCAGTGAGTATATGGTCGAAGAGCATGTGTAAAACCATACTGGTAACCCGACAAAAAGAACGACAGCTAGATAGAACAGCGATGATAAAACGAATGGCAGCTCGGGTATCTTGTCATCCTCAACGAGAACCAATTCTGATGAGTCCTGAACATTGCTCTTCGAGAGTCCAAACAACCCTCTGATTCTTGAAAACATCTTGGCAGCGGGAGGCTTGGCGATATAGATTGAAGCCTTTTCAGTTGCTCCTCGATTCTTTTCTATCCATGAGGCACAAATATTGTATCGCCATTACCAAATATTTACCACCAGTTTCCCATACTCTCAAGACAAACCGGTTGATAGGGGAGAGAAAAGAGCTCACGGGTCTGACAGTCAGTTTAATATCGGTTCTTGGTCTCTCCGACCAGGGTTCGCCATCCTCGCAGAAGGGAATATAATTTTACGCTGTCC
>Ga0058699_1000644_pt1 | contig 10768 bp, 3 predicted proteins | sample AgamicAtPe_FD_55078 | JGI IMG/M metagenome (GOLD analysis project Ga0058699, IMG submission 55078) | Agave microbial communities from Guanajuato, Mexico - At.P.e | ecosystem: Host-associated > Plants > Phyllosphere > Phylloplane/Leaf | place: Guanajuato, Mexico | collected 2012-10-15 | reverse complement strand
CCTCCATCGCTCGCCCAAAACTCATCACGCAACAACAAACTCAGTTTCCATAGCCAACTTGGCGGACTCTCCCGCGAGCAAGATATCCTGTTAGCGGCGGTGGCCTCAACCTGATTGGAAAGTCGCTGCAGCTCACAATATTGCGCCAAGAGTCCAACCTCTGGCCACCGAACTTGTGGGCAAATGTCCGCTTGCGCTGCCCAACGATGGCCGGCTGGCATTTGTTGGCCCGGCAAGATGGTGCCAGTTGGCATGGCAACCGCCTCGGTCGCTTGCTCGCGCCAGCTACCCCCTCTGCCAGGCTTTGTTGGCCGGTGTTGTTGTGCGTCACGAGCCCCGCTTCCGCTCGTGGCTCTCGGCCGGCTCCAATTACAATGGCTTTCCGGCTGCAACTGGCCAAATCAGCGCCAGGCAGACAGTGAGGGGGGGTTTTGTGTCTGCGTTGAGGCTAAAAGTGCACGACTGTCAAGTGAACTCGGCCGGCCCATTGGTCTTCTCCTCGCCCACTCGGACTGAGCCGCCAGCCGGGCGAGCGAGCGATAGGAGCGAGACTGGCCGCAGCCGCCAACCCCCCTTTTTAACATTTCCCATCGGCCACATTGAGCGCTCGCCTCGCCTCGCCTCGCATCGCATCGCATCGTGCCGCTTGTCGTGATGATGAATTCGTAACGTAACAATTAGCTGCCCTTGCCAGACTCTGGCCAACTGAGGAGACGCGATGGGACGGCGCCGGCAGGTTGAGCCGCTTGGCGATGTCCAATATCTGGGCGCAGCTCGGTCTGGTTCCCATGGCCAGGTGGCGAGGTTGCGCGGTCGCCATGCAAACCGAACGGGTCCGCGCAGTCGGGCCGGCGAACTCTGACGAACTTGGGCCGCCCCCAACCGGCAAACTGGTGCTGGCTTGCGCGGCGCCTACTCGCTGGGCCCACCGGCTGGCGCTTGAGGGCGCGCAGAGTGCGCAGAGTGCGCGCCGGCCAGAGCGGCGCCAACTCGCCTGTTGGAGGGCAAGGCAAGCCGGGCGGCCAAACAACTCGCAAGCCAGTAGTTGGCCTTTGCAGCGCAGTTTCGTCGGCGCCGAGTTGGGCAAATTCGACGAGGAAACTGGAACCAGCGGCCTTGTCCCTGTCGCTCGTTCGCCGCACAATAGTTGGCTCGAGTTGGGCCAGTCTGGCCGCTTGGATGCACTCGGCTCGTCTACTGGGCGGCCGAGGTAGTGCAGCGAGCTCTCCTCTGAGTCAGTTGTCGGGCGGCCGCCGCCGCAGCGACAACAAGTGGCGCCGGCCAGGACCACTCGCGCTGGTGGCAGCGTATTAATTAGTGGGCTTGCTGGCAGTTCGGCTGGCGCACTGCTGCTAATGCTGGCGGGCAGAGAGAGAGCCAGACTTGCGCACGACAATGGAAAATTGAAGCCGCTGGCAGCGAGGGCGGCCGAGCGGGCGAGTGGAAGACAATTGGAATTGTGCTCGTTGCAGCTGGATTGACAGCGGCGGCGGCGGCGGCGGCCATGTTAGCCGCCTGCCGGCCAGCCAGCCAGCCGCCTCCCTGGCTGCTGGCATCGAGAGCGCTTGCTCGCAGTTTTCGGCTAAGCGCAAATATGAGCCTAAGCAAGGCTGCCGGCGCCAAGCCAGCTAAACTCGAGTGGTTTGCCCCTCGTCGGCCAGTTCGCCGCGGCGCCGATTGTGGCGCGTCCGCCGAATTAGTGCGCAAACTGTGTTTCGCTCCCTCCCTGTGACACAGCGGCTCGATTCGCCGGAAGAGCTGCTCTGTGTATGTCTCTCTCTCTCTCTCGCTCGCCAGCCAGTTGGCTCGCTCCCGAGTGGTCGGGCAGCTGAGCGGGGCGAGGAGCAAAGTTCAAAAGCGTCACTTTGCAACGCTGCTGCAAAGTGGNCGCGAATTTTAATCACCAACAGCAAGCGGCTGCATCAGGGGAGGCGAAAACGAGCCAGGAACGCGCACATTGGCCGCAAACTGGCCGAGCTCAATTCCACTCCGGACGCAAACTGGACGCCCTTTTGTTGGCGCCCGCAATTCGGCGGCGGCGCGACGAATATTGTTTGGGTTTGGGCCGGTTTTGCTGCGCTGGTGGCGGCGGCGGCGGNGCCACGCCCGCAAAGTGTGCGCAATCGGTTTGTGGGCTCTCGGTTGCGCTTTGGGAGGAGAGAATGGAACTGGGCGAGCGAACTTTGGCGAACGGGCGGCTCGCCGCTGCCACCAGTTGCGGCCGGGAGTTTCAGTTGTGCTCTTGGTTTCAGTTTCGGTTCCAGTTCGCCCAAGAGTCCGTCAAGTGTTGGCGCCCCCGAGGAGGAGTTGCGAGCGCAAGTTTGAGAGAATCCGGTGCCAAGTGGAAGCGCCGCCGGGAGTTCGTCTCGAGTGTCCAGTTGAGCGCGGCTGCCGCTGCTGGTTGCACAAATAAGATAACGAAGGCGGCTGCAGCGGCGGCCCAGCGAGAGAGAGAGAGAGAGAGAGAGCCGGCGGGCTTTTGTCTGCGCGACTTGGGAGGGGGCGCAGAGGTTTGGCCGGGCGAGCGGCCAGAGAGACGGCTTACGTAAGGCAGGCGCTCGAGTCTCAGGCCGGCCGCTCGAGAGTGGAGCGACAGGGGCAGCGAGCGGGCGAGAGAGGGGGGAGGGAGAGACAGGTGCGCTCGCTGGCCAGCTCATAGTCATGCTGTGGCCCTGATTGCTGGCCATTTTGTTGTTGTTGTTGTCGGCCGCCGTAGTCGTCGGTCCATCCGCCCGCTCGCCTGTCCGTCCGCCCGTCTGCTCGCTCGCCCGTCCGCCGACTCCGAGACTTGGCTCTGCTCTCGCGCCTGCAGAAGCAACGACGCCCAGCCACTGTGGTTGCAGCGGCCGCCATTACGCAGGATAACAATAATGAAGGGCNNATATTATATCACTCGCCGGCCCAAACGGCAAGCGGCCGACTACAATGTAATCTGGTGAGAGAGCGACGGGCAGAGCGAGAGAGAGAGAGAGAGAGAGAGAGAGAGAGAGGAGGCCGCGCGCGCGACGAGAGACGAGGCCAGCAGGGTGGCCCCAGGGAGCAAGTGGGAGCAGGAGGAGGAGGAGGAGGAAGCAACAGCTTGTTGGCAAAACTCAAGCAGACAGACACACTCAAGCCAAGACCAACAAACCCAAAAGACGCGCCCAAGTAGGACTCTAGCCGCGAGCAAGCCGGCCTCAAGATGGTGATCGTCACGAAGGGCGACTACATTTGGCTCGAGCAGGATAGCAATCGTCAGTTCGACGTTGCCATTGGGGCTCGAGTGGTTGCCAGCGATGGGCGCCAAATTAAGGTGCACACGGACGAGGGCAAGGAGCTCAATCTGACCCCAGGCAGGCGGATCAGATCCATGCATCCCTCCTCAATCCAGGGCGTCGAGGACATGATTTCGCTCGGCGACTTGCACGAGGCCGGCATATTGCGCAACCTGCTCATCAGATACAAGGACAATCTCATCTATACTTACACCGGCTCCATCCTGGTGGCCGTCAATCCTTATCAAATTTTGCCAATTTATACCTCAGAACAGATCAAGCTGTACAAGGATAAGAAGATTGGCGAGCTTCCACCGCATATTTTTGCAATTGGCGACAATGCCTACACAAACATGCTTAGATATGGCCAGGACCAGTGTGTTGTCATTAGCGGCTGGTCAGGTTCAGGTAAAACAGAGTCGACCAAATTAATCTTGCAATACTTGGCCGCAATAAGCGGACAACATTCCTGGATCGAGCAGCAAATTTTAGAAGCAAACCCGATCTTAGAGGCGTTCGGGAATGCTAAAACAATCAGAAACGATAACTCTAGTCGATTCGGCAAATACATAGACATTCACTTTAATAAGCAAGGTGTGATTGAAGGAGCCAAAATAGATCAATATTTATTAGAAAAGTCTAGAATTGTTTGCCAAGCAACGGGGGAGCGTAATTATCATATCTTTTATTGTATGCTTGCAGGTATGTCCAAGGATGAGAGGGCCAAATTAAGCTTATCAGATGCTTCCAAATATTTCTATCTAATGCAAGGAAATTGCATCTCTTGCGAGGGTCGTGATGACGCAGTTGAATTTGCTGATATTAGATCAGCAATGAAGGTGCTCATGTTCTCCGATGCTGAAATTTGGGAACTACTCATGATATTGGCGGCACTTTTACACTTAGGTAATATAAGATACAAAGCCAAAGTAGTGAACAATTTAGATGCAACTGAATTAACGGGACCTAGTCAGAGCAGTGCAAACTTAGCGGCCAAATTTTTGAAAGTTGACACTCAACATTTAGTCGAGGCCTTAACAACTAGGACTATATTCGCTCATGGTGATACTGTTGTGTCTACAATGAACTCACAGCAGTCCATTGATGTTAGGGACGCATTTGTTAAGGGCATTTATGGAAAAATGTTTGTATGGATAGTTAAAAAAATCAACTCAGCCATTTATAAACCTCCAAGCGGAAGCCACAGAACTTCAATTGGAGTTTTGGATATATTCGGCTTTGAGAACTTCCATATCAACAGTTTCGAGCAATTTTGTATCAATTATGCAAACGAGAACCTACAACAATTCTTTGTCAGACATATATTCAAACTGGAACAAGAAGAATACAACACCGAGCATATCAACTGGCAGCATATTGAGTTCATCGACAATCAAGACGCGCTTGATTTGATTGCTGTTAAGCAAATGAATATCATGGCTCTCATAGACGAAGAAAGTAAATTTCCTCAAGGGACTGACATAACTCTCTTGAACAAGTTGCATAAGACTCACAATACTAATCAAAATTACATCAAGCCAAAGTCGGATATTAANACCTCATTTGGATTGAGTCATTTCGCTGGGAAGGTTTTCTATGAAACTAGAGGCTTTTTGGAGAAAAATCGTGATACTTTCAATATTGATCTACTTCAATTGATACAAGTTAGTAAAAACAACTATCTCAGGAATCTCTTCCATGAGGACATAAATATGGGGACTGATACACGAAAGAAGACACTTACTTTGAGCGCCCAATTCAAGAAATCGTTGGACTCACTGATGCGCCAACTTAGCCAATGCCACCCCTTTTTTATTAGATGCATCAAGCCCAATGAAATCAAGAAACCAATGTCATTCGATCGCGAGCTATGCTGCAAGCAACTTCGATATTCGGGTATGATGGAGACAATCCGAATCAGACGTGCCGGCTATCCAATACGACATACCTACAAAGAATTTGTCGAACGCTATCGATACTTAATACCAGGCATAGGCCCCGCTCATACTGTGACCGATCTCAAAGGTGTTGCTTCCAATATATGTAAGACAAAACTCGGCCAGGACGATTATCAACTCGGTAATAGCAAAGTATTCTTGAAGGATGCGCATGACTTATTCTTAGAACAAGAACGCGATCGAGTGATCACCGGCAATATAGTTACCCTTCAAAGAGCAATCAGGGGCTGGTATCACCGGAAGCGTTATAAAGAAATGCGCAAAAGTGCAATCGTCATACAGGCTAGGTGGAGATCCCACATCCAACGGAAGCACTATCTTGAGATGAAGATAGGTTTCCAAAGGCTACAAGCTCTATTGAGAGCCCGTCAGCTTAGCTATCAATTTGAACATCTACGTCAGCACATCGTTGCCTTGCAAGCAAGGTGTCGTGGTTACCTTTTACGTAAAGAATATAACACTAAGAAGTATGCCATAGTGAAAATTCAAAAGTTTGTTAGGGCATTTGTTGCTAGGAAGAAGTTGATGAAGTTACAGAAAGAAGTAAGCAGTAGAGCTGAAGCAGAACGTTTGAGAGAACAAGAGGAAAAGTTGTTGGCCCAGCAAATGAATCACAAGAGAGCCCAAGAGATCGCTCAACAAAAGTACCTTGAGCGACTGAAGGAACTCGATCGCAAGAAGCTAGAAGAGAGATTAGCAGAGGAGCAAAGGTTGGAGAGAAAGAAAGCCGTTATAACGGACGCAGTTCAGAGGCAAGACGAGGTCTTGGACGATTCCAAATTAGTTGATGCCATGTTTGACTTCTTACCTCGATCTGACAACATAAGTGACATTGTTTCCGCCAACAACGGCCCGACTGCATTCAAGGACTTGGACCAAAATATCAGCAAAAACAGTGGACGAATGGATGGAACAAACACCAACGGTTCATCCCCTAGCTACAATGGTATGGAACTGCCTATCGGACTGGCTCTGCCAACCCTATCGCAGGAGGAAATCCAGGATTTAGGTGACTACAAGTTTCAGAAGTTTGCCACAACTTATTTTCAAGGAAACGTGTCATACTTCCACCAAAGGAAACCGATCAAACAACCNCTGTTACAGTTGCAAACACAAGGCGATTGTATGGCAGCAATAGCGTTGTGGATAACAATTATGCGTTTCATGGGTGATGCAGCGGAGCCAGAGTTTAGAGAACCTGCAGATTTGACCTCAGTTATGAGCAAGGTGACTGCGACATTGGGCAGAAATTTCATTCGGTCAAAAGAATTTCAAGAGGCGCAAGCTCAGATGTCTCAGGAATCCAAACGGTCCGAATATGATGAAGGCAAGAGCACTAGGGTGAGNAGTATTAGAAACAAATTGGTCTCATTAACACTCAAAAAGAAGAACAAAATTAGTGAGGATGTAAGAAAAAGACTACAGGAGGATGAACTTGCCGCTGATACTTACAGTAGTTGGCTAGAAGGTCGACCAACAACTGCTCTGGAAAAACTACATTTCATTATCGGCCACGGAATATTGAGAGAGGAGTTGAGAGATGAGATATATTGCCAAATATGTAAGCAATTAACCAACAATCCTAACCGGAAGTCATGTGCGACAGGTTGGATACTGATAGCATTGTGCGTTGGCTGTTTTGCTCCATCCGACAAGTTTGTCAAGTACCTCTTGAACTTCATTAGGGAGGGTCCCACCGATTGGGCAAACTATTGTGAAGACCGACTAAGGCGTACGTTTATTAACGGAACCCGCGGTCAACCTCCAGCATGGCTCGAGCTTTACGCCGTTAAACATAAGAAACCTCTCGTCCTACCGATAACCTTCATGAATGGTCACACAAGTCCAGCTCTTGCAGATTCAGCGACAACTGCGAGGGAACTATGCGACCAGTTGGCGAGCAGAATCGAGTTGAAAGATCAATTTGGTTTCTCACTTTACATAGCCCTTTACGATAAAGTCTCCTCTTTAGGAAGTAGTGGAGAACACGTTATGGACGCCATCAGCCAGTGTGAACAATATGCCAAAGAACAAGGTCAATCTGAAAAGAAAGCACCTTGGCGATTATTTTTTCGTAAAGAAATATTTGCACCCTGGCACGATCCCACACTTGATCCTGTTGCAACAAATTTGATCTATCAACAGGTCATACGCGGTGTCAAATTTGGAGAATATAGGTGTGACAATGATCAGGGTCTGGCACAGATTATAGCCCATCAATATTATGTTGAAAATGGGACTGAGCTCGAGCTTGATGCTCTCATGAAATCGGTTAAAAATTACGTACCTGATCATTATCTGAACAACAGTGAACGTAGCCTAGAACGTTGGTCNGTTGATGTACGTGGCGCATACAAAAATAGCTATTTCTATCGAGATAAGACGGATCCGTTACGTGTCAAAGAGGATTTAGTTGAGTATGCCAAATGCAAATGGCCGTTGTTATTCTCTAGATTCTTCGAAGCCCTTTTAATCGGCGGCTCTACGCTTCCAAAGAACGACGTTATAATCGCCATTAATTGGACTGGCCTTTATCTGGTGGACGATCAAGAGCAAGTCCTTCTTGAAGTCTCGTTTCCGGAAATCAAAGAAGTGAAGAGTCAAAAAACGAACGCTTCTTTCCTCCAGAGTTTTGCACTGATAACCATTCGAATGGAAGAGTTTTTCTTCCAATCACCTAACTCTGAAGATATATGCGAGCTTGTTAACTACTTCTTGCAAGGTTTGAGGGCGCGTTCAAAGTATGTTGTCGCTNTCCAGGATTACAACGGTGAGCCTCCAAACTATCTATCCATCCAACAAGGTGACCTCATCGTGCTTAGCGAGGGAGTCACGGGGGATAGTGTAGAGAACGAGAGTTGGTGCTCTGGCCAGTTAGCTAGGACTGGTTCCGTGGGTGAGTTTCCAAGTGAGAGCGTTTACATTTTGCCAACTCTTAGCGCGCCGTCACCTGCGCTTTTGGACATGATAAGCAGAATGAGCCTCCATGTAAGCTATCAAAGTAANTCACAGTGCTCGAACGGGCACAATGGTCTTACTCCTCATGATTCACCGCACACTCTTGAATCATATGCAAAAGATCACTTCAGGTTTAGAACGGAGCAAAAAATAGGGCTTGTTGACACTCTCAAAAATTCGTCCAAGCTCACATTGCATGGCACTCTGAGTTTTGCATCAGGTAGGCGAAGGTCGAGTGCTATATTATGGAAATGCGCTAGAGAACCTCTGAGACAACCTTTNCTGAAAAAGATCGCTGATAAGGAAGAGCTTTGCATAGAAGCCTGTCAAGCGTTCACAAACATACTCAAATACATGGGCGACTTGCCATCCAAAAGATCTGGTAACGAACTAACGGATCAGATTTTCGAAGGACCCCTAAAATATGAAGCTCTCAGAGATGAAATCTATTGTCAGATCATGAAACAACTCACAGATAACAAAAGTAGACTCAGCGAAGAAAGAGGATGGGAGCTTATGTGGTTAGCAACAGGTCTCTTCTCTCCTAGTCAAACTCTCCTCAAGGAGCTAACTTTGTTCTTGCGCAGTCGGCGGCATCCTATTGCGATGGATTCGTCACAACGTTTGCATAAGATGATGAAAGTTGGACAGAGGAAATACCCACCTCATCTTGTTGAGGTAGAGGCGATCCAGCATAAAACAACTCAGATCTTCCACAAGGTTTATTTTCCGGATGACACCGATCAAGCTTTCGAGGTTGATTCCAGTACACGTGCCAAAGATTTTTGCAAAGACATAGCTTCTAGATTGGACCTNAAGTCGGCCGAAGGTTTCAGTTTATTTGTTAAAATAGCCGATAAAGTGATAAGCGTTCCAGAGAACGACTTCTTCTTCGACTTTGTCCGACATCTGACAGATTGGATCAGAAAGGCACGTCCTGTCCGAGATGGCCTTGTCTCTCAATTCACGTATCAAGTTTTTTTCATGAAGAAACTCTGGACCAGTACAATACCCGGGAAAGATCACAACGCGGACATGATATTCCATTTCCATCAAGAAGTACCGAAATTGCTACGTGGCTACCATTCTTGCTCCATAGAAGATGCAACGAAGCTGGCTGCGCTCATTTATAGATCCAGGATGGGTAATGGCGCGGCTTCGAGTATACAATCGATTCCTGATCATAAACTCACAGAGCTTATACCGTCTGATTTGATACGACAAAAGAGCCCCATCGAATGGCGTAGGGTAAGTGCAAAATCGTAACACAATTTGCTCCCAGTAATCGAAGAACGATTTTAACCGGTCACATTCTAGGCCATCATGGATCAATACAACGATCATGATGGAATAAGTCCTGATGGTGCCAAAACAGAGTTTTTGAACACTGTCCACAGGTGGCCAACATTCGGATCGGCATTCTTCGAAGTTAGGGTGAGTTGAAACGAGTCCAGCTGAAATTTCGATTGTTATAATCACATGCTAACCGATATACGATCAGCAAAACGGTGATACGAACCTGCCAGATAATCTCTTAGTGGCGATCAATCGACATGGAGTTAGTCTGATTGATCCAGCGACGAAAAAAATATTTGTTACACATCCTTTCACAAAGATCTCAAATTGGAGCAGCGGGAACACTTATTTCCACATGACAATTGGCAATTTGGTTAAAGGAGGCAAACTCTTGTGTGAAACTCCGCTGGTAAGTGTATTCGAGCGCTCCAATCGCTGTAGTTACTGATCAGGCCATTAACTTTAGGAATCATATTCAATCAGGGTTACAAAATGGACGATCTATTAACATCATATATCGGCCTCATGCTTTCAAATTTCAACAAGCAACGATCTGTTACTCCTAGGAGCAAATGAGCACCAGAATGTCTCGGATCCAGATAAGACCCAGAATTGTGACCATAGCGCTGAGTGAAGTGTAAAAGGGCTAGGCGGTGATTTTATCATGAAACTTTCGAATTGCTTAGTTCTAGAGCGCTTTATTGATGAAAAAACATTCTAATAGGATGAATTACACTTGCGTGAATGTTTCGTTACAATATGCTCGACCTATTTCCATTGCTCCCACTAGCGAGATCTGTATTCAAGATCGTGCGCATATCTGGGATCGATGCCTGACTAGATTCTGGAGCGCGTCAACTACTAACTGTCTACTACTCATAGGGATCACCGTTTTGCTGGTCAACTTGCAATCATTTTGGGTGGTTTTCTTGAGGAGATTCTCAAATAATTCGCGAAGAGCGTCAAGATCCTTGGGGCCTAGATTGGATCTCTTTCCGAGCTGCTTTAGCAGATCGTTGATGTTTCCTGGCTCCATGACACACTCTTCAGGGCCCTCACCATCACGACCATCTTTTCCTGGATTTCCAGGCCGGCTTCCATCTGGGCCATCTTTGCCATCTTTTCCGTCTTTGCCATCTGGGCCATTCTCTCCGTCCTTGCCTGGCTTGCCTGGTTTGCCTGGCTTTACCTGGCTTTCCTGGCTTACCTGGGTGTCCAGGTCGGCCTCCGTCTGGGCCGTCCTCTCCATCCTTGCCGTCTTTGCCATCTGGGCCATTCTCTCCGTCCTTGCCTGGCTGTCCT
>Ga0058699_1000643_pt1 | contig 10770 bp, 7 predicted proteins | sample AgamicAtPe_FD_55078 | JGI IMG/M metagenome (GOLD analysis project Ga0058699, IMG submission 55078) | Agave microbial communities from Guanajuato, Mexico - At.P.e | ecosystem: Host-associated > Plants > Phyllosphere > Phylloplane/Leaf | place: Guanajuato, Mexico | collected 2012-10-15 | reverse complement strand
ATATATATATATATATATGTATAGTTATGTGTATGTGTATATGTGATCTTCAATTTCCAGGTGCTAATTTTCCTCCACCAAATGACGGCGATGGTGATCTGATATCGGTGTCGTGATGATCTTCCTCAACACCAAATTGTAATTAAATAGTTATCCTTTCAAAACTCTCCGTCCCACAATGATACGGAACGGCACAATCACTTTTCTCTAGCTATACCTCCTTTCCTTCCTGCTCACTGTTACCTCCACATATCTAGTCACTTTTCTTCAAATAACTCCCCCCTTCAGGTCTCAAGAAGTGCCACTAAATCAAGTTAGACGAGAATGGACTAGCTCAACTTGAGGCCCATATCTTTCGCCCGCACAAAGTCTAGGTAAGAAGAAATTTCAGCCAAGCTCCAAGTTTGAGGCGATGCATCTCCCGTGAACTCGAGACCCATTTAAGGTCGTTACGTTAATTGTGAGCCTGCTAATGGCAAACTCACTGCATACATTGCCCGCAAAATGGATCGGCATTCTGCTTTAGCTTGCTCGTTCGCTTACATGTCCGCTGAGAGTAACCGTATCTATCGAAAGAGACTCAACTCAGCGACTCGCGAAGAGCGCTATGCGCACTAGGATCAAACCCCACTCGCATTGTCTGGCACAAGTTTTGGCCTAAATCCAATTCACATGAACTAGTAAAAAGAACTTCACCCTCTAGAAAGTCAAGCTCCGAGGGACGAACCATTTAAGGTTTAGCCTTTAGAGTTGCCAGAGAACCTTAAATGGATGTGCATGTAGNACTACCAAGGATGCTTGTACAGCGATCAAACTTTTAGAGCGCCTTTCAACGATAAACTTGCAGGACTTCTTTGTTGTTGACTTTGTTCTATACGGTAGCGCTCATTTCAACTGCGCCCCCTCACTTGCATCCTCTCAATGGTAGGGGTTGCTTCTGAAACTCTCCTTGCCTGCCAATGTAAACTAAACCAACTCTTCCTCCTTTTTAGCCGTCCTAGAAGGATGCTGCATGTAAGAATTGCAAGGCGCGAAGTGAAATGAACAAATTTTTTCAAGCTCCGTTTCCCTATGCGAATGGTGATAACCCTAATTCAGACTTAGTGCTCGAAGTGCATGCCTTGACATCTTGCGGCAACAAGCATCATCTTTTTTGACAATTATGTCAGCCTACAAGATCTGCAAACAAATTGAAAACTGCGAGACTAACGGTTAACATGGTGAACAGATATTCAAGTTCCTGATCTTGAAATAGCTGAAATAGCTCATCAAGGATGAAGGAGGTCCCTATAGAGCTGTGAAATTCAGTTTCCGTTGGAAATTCCCACTCGACTACAGTTGTGCCATGATAATCATCGTTCAAACACTGGGTTATTAAAATTAGCAGTTTTAGCTAGTTTCGTTACATGCGCTATTCCTGCCTTTATAAGCTGGACAAATTGGTTCCGAGAAGCATTATGATGAGCTTGATGTTGAGCCAGAAACTCCTTCGACCCAAACCTGTTGAGCTTCCTCCTTTCCATTTCGATATGCTGTTGATTGGCTAACTTTATCGATTGGATGAAAAAAAGCGACGCCAATTAGAGTTGAACCCCTGACCGAGAAATCAAGAACAAACACATGGGTGGTGCGAATCCGAGCCTTCATCGACTATTTTTCAACGGGAATCGTTCTGTGGACGGTGGCGCGCGTCAATGCACCAGCTGACAACTGAATCCAGCCAATGGCCACCCTTGCGTTAGAATTCGTTTCGCCACATCCATCCAAGTTGAATAATCTAGTCGGCAACTGGAAAGAATAAATACATCCGAGTTGAATTAATCTCTAGACCGCCGTTAACTCAGAATTATTGGGAGGCGAGTATTCGCATCAGGATTTCCAGTTGTGAACGTGAAGCGGGCCTCGGATATGTTATTATGAATCCACCTTTTATTGGCGAATTAGAACAAGATCCATTCGACGGTCATGAGTTCATTGAACGTATTGCATGGCGAGCCACGGCAGATAAATTCGATAATCCAGACAAGTTCGATGCAAAACTGCTCCACAATGCTTTCTTATATGGCCTACAAGAGCTTAAAGCTATCAAAGATAGTTCCCAAAAACGGTGTGATAGATTGGAAGAAATTTGCAAAGAAGAGGAGAAAAGACACTGGAAGAATGTACGCGAACTGAAAGAGCGCTTCCGTCAGTCGATCAACAATTTTCATTCGATGGATAACCGGCTTGATACGGTCGCTAACAAAGTTCACCATCTCGGCCAACAATTGGAGCTGATTAATCGTCCTAGATCGAGGGCTGCCGAAGCCTGTAAGCTGTTGAAGCAATTTGGAGAATTTCTTGATGCTTCATATAATCCGAATATATCATTCACAGCTTCAAACAAGAAAGCTTTCTTCGAGGATGCCGACGTTATCCATAAACTATACCTGATCTCTCAGGAGCTGCCAAAAACGGAAAAGTTTGAGAAATCACGCGAGAAGATCGAACAGAAGTACAATCTAATGGAAAGAGAACTCATAGATGAGTTTGTGAGAGCTTACAGGTGCGATGATAAGTCGCAAATGAGAGATATAGCAGCTATTATGTCAAATTTTAAAGGATATAATCAGTGTATAGATGCTTTCATTGAACAAAGCTTGATGGGTGTCATAATCGGTAGTAGCCCATTGGACCATAGAGAAGGATTTTCCGAAATACTGCCCCTATGTGAAAAGATTCAAACAATCGTCCGTGATGTATTCAAGAACCCTGAGGAAGTGATGTCCAAATTTCTGTTGAACATATACACTGGAAAGCTCAAAGATTACATCATACATACTATGAAAATCCATGATCAAGAAAAATATCTTAATGAATTATACAATCAGTTTACTAAAACAACTAGGCTATCCAATCAAATTATCAGCGCTAAGATCATAGGGTCCAGGGATCTAGAAGTGCTGACTCGCAGAATATTTGCAGAGTACTTGACCACCTATTTCAAGACCGAAGTTACTTCGTTGCGCGAGCGCTGCGCTGGGATCTTGAATCGTTATTATGAGTCAAAAAGTCACCAGAAGAAAACGTCTCCTATCAGCAGCTTGCAGGACATTAAGGCTAAATTTAGTAGAGCTAAGAATTTAAACATAAGTGGATTGGCAAACATCAATGTTAACATTGGACAATTGGCTGGTATTAACATAACCGTAGCAAGTGACCCCCTGCCACCAGGTGAGACGCTCTTGAGTGAAGAGGTGGCGATCAGCTTATTGCATGAGATCAAGCAAGCTTTAAATCGCAGCAAAGAATTGTCAAAGCCGAATGAAGCTGAGAATGCTGTCGAGATATTTGATGTCCAATTACAGCACTTATGCATAGAACACCTAGATTACGCAATAGAATTAAGTAGGGAAATGTTGAACCTAGAGCTCAAATCTTTGCCAGATTTACGTTTCTTCGATATAATTCGCCAGTGCAATGCTATATGCCATCTAATTGAGAAACAGTTCGTCGACTGTGTGCAACCTCAGGTTACAAAGACAGAGTCAAAGAAATTCTACGCCGAATGTGTCAAGCGCAAACGCCAAGTCCTCGACCAACTAGAGTACAAGCTCAACGATGGTCTGGAGAAGCTAGTGAATATTTGTATCAACTGGATCAAAACGACATTGAATTGTGAACAGAAGAAAACAGATTTCAAACCTGAGAGTGAGGAGCTGACTCCAGCGGTGTCAACAAGTGCCTGTTCGAGAGTTTGCAAGTTTGTTAAGACCGTTACTGGGAAAATCCTTGATTGTTTAGATGGTGAAAATTTGAATGTGGTTTACACTGAATTCGGTGTCAGATTTTATAAAGCCATCTACGAACATTTGCAAAAATTCGAGTTTAGTTCGATTGGAGCAATGGCGGCTATATCTGACGTCAAAGCATATAGCTCCGCTATAAAGGTGCCGTCACGAGATGTGAGCAGCAAAGCAACTCCTGATGGAAAAACTGTGGATGAGATGTTCAAGGTCCTCCACAACCTGTGTAACCTGTGGGTTGTCCCCCCTGAAAATTTAAAGCAACTGTGTAGTGATGATGGTTTATCAGGTGTTGACCGTAACATTCTCAATACGTTTGTGCAGTTGAGGGCCGATTACAAATCATCTAGATTGATGGGCCACTTTAAATTTTGAGAGTCTGCATGGTATCAGAATAACGCATCATAGCCAAATGAAGTGTCAAAACCTTTGCGTAAATCTGTGCCTTCTAATTTCTAATAAATGTTGAGCTGAATTAACAATAAACTAGTTTGCATTGCAAAGTCGAGAAATATTTGATGGGCTTGACCAACTTTAGGGACCTGTCCACGAGCCGGCTGGACTATGCCCCGCAAGACCATGAGGTCCTGGCTCACGATTTTCGGGCGCAAAGACGTCGACAGACGTGCTTGCAGGGTTGGGAAAGATGGGTACGAATCTTTTAGGCTTAGGTCGGTCTGATTCATGGACTCGTAGCATCTGAAAGTGGCCGAATTTGGCCCGTTCAAAGCCATTTTCATACATGCATCCATCAAAGATTGCTTGCTCCTCCCTACACTTTTCAAGCCTTTGTGGAGATCCAGAGTAATCGAGACACGCGGTATACCACTCGAGCTCGTCCTTGCATGTGTTTTTCACCTTCTTGAAAAATTCAAACCCACACTCTGTGACCTTTTGGCCATATTCTAAGCACTTCCTAGGGTCTTTCTCTTCCGTGCGACACAGCATGAATTCCTTGCAATGGTCGTCGCAGTATTTTCCTAACCACATAGCGCTAGAAATGAAGAAATTGTGAGTCAGGGGGATTTCCCTATGCTGGAGCTCTTCTTCGGTAGGTAACCAAATTGAATCGTCTAGTGGCATGATGCCTGTGTAAATTCGAATTCTAATAAACAGTTGCTGGTCTCTGATCCCAAATTAGACAGATTTCTGCCAGTGTTGATTCTAACCGTTATCTTCGATAGTGCAAGTCTAGATCGTTCTTCGCTTGAGGTTTTGTTTGTGAAAGTTTACCTCTATTTATTTCTGTCGTGAATACATACAGATCAGACAGACCTAGTATTTGGTGGTACCGGTAACAAATCTGATATAGTCATGCACAGAGAGGGCGCATTCATCGCTCAGCTTGGATAGTTCATTCCTGTGCTTTCTGTCCGCGGCGCTCCAAGTCCCACCTATTAACAAAATGTCCTTAGCTTATAATATGGAAGTCCTGTATCTGCTCAGAAGGTGAAATCACAATATGAGAATGAATTCTAACGGTAAACTTGTAGTTAAAAATATTATTTCTTAGGCTGCATAATTCACAGTCGCGAAGTCTGGTCATCAACCATAATTCATGATGGGTAGCCTATTCAGGAGTGAAGCGATGCAACTGTCGCAGCTCTTCTTGCAATCGGAGTCCGCCTACAACACTGTCGCCGAACTAGGTGAGCTCGGGCTTGTTCAGTTTAGAGACTTAAACCCAGACGTTAATGCTTTCCAACGTAAGTTCATCAACGAAGTACGCCGTTGTGATGAGATGCAAAGGAAACTGCGCTACCTCGAGAAGGAGATCAAGAAGGATAACATACCCATGCTGGAGACTGGCGATAACTTGGAGGCACCACAACAGAGGGAAATGATTGACCTCGAAGCAACGTTTGAAAAACTCGAGAGTGAGCTCAAAGAAGTCAATTCGAACGCGGAGGTGCTGAAGAAGTCCTATCTTGAGCTCAGCGAGCTCCGCCATATTCTCAAAAAGACACAACAGTTCTTCGATGAGATGCAGGACAGCGCTATCGCTGACGATAGTATCCAACTATTATGTGAGGAAGGCATGCGAGCTGGTGGACAAACCCAAATGCGCTTGGCTTTTGTTGCTGGTGTCATATTGCGCGAGCGATTGCCGGCATTCGAGCGGATGCTATGGCGAGTCTGTCGCGGTAATGTCTTCCTACGTCAAGCAGAAATTGAAGCCGCTTTAGAGGATCCTCACACAGGAGATAATGTTTACAAGTCAGTTTTCATCATCTTCTTTCAAGGCGAACAACTTCGATCCCGCGTAAAGAAAATTTGTGAGGGTTTTAGGGCATCGCTTTATCCTTGTCCAGAGACACCACCTGAGAGGCGCGAGATGCTAGGTGGTGTAATTTCACGAATTGAGGATCTCAACACGGTACTCACTCAAACTAATGATCATCGTCACAGAGTGCTGGTCGCCGCTGCGAAGAACATAAAGTCTTGGTTCGTTAAAGTGCACAAGATGAAAGCCATATATCATGCACTGAATATGTGCAATCTCGACGTGACTCAGAAGTGTTTGATAGCGGAGTGTTGGTGCGCTACTGATGATGTTCAGAGGATCCAGGTTGCTTTACAATCAGCGGCCGCTAGGTCCGGTTCTAATGTTCCATCAATCATGAATCGGATGGAGACCAAAGAAACCCCGCCAACCTATAATAGGACCAACAAAGTTACCTCAAGTTTCCAGGGCATAGTCAATGCTTACGGTATAGCATCTTATCGTGAAGTCAACCCTGCCCCTTACACCATCATCACATTTCCGTTTTTGTTTGCAGTCATGTTCGGTGATGCCGGGCATGGTTTAATTATGTCGTTATTCGCACTCTGGATGGTATTGAAGGAAAGAAACTTAGCTCAAGCGGGAGGCTCTGAGATATGGTTGACCTTTTTCAATGGCCGTTACATGATACTGTTCATGGGAGCGTTTTCTATTTATACAGGGATCATATATAATGATGTTTTTTCAAAAGCTGTTAACATTTTTGGTACTTCATGGAAGCCACCGCCTCTGCCAGGAAACACAACGTTCTATCCAGAGAGCGTTACCCTACCACCAAAACTCACGTTCTCAAACTCACCGTATCCACTTGGGATGGATCCAATCTGGCAGATTTCTCAAAACAAAATCTTATTCTTTAATTCATTCAAGATGAAACTATCAGTTATCCTAGGTATATCTCAAATGGGATTTGGAGTCGCTTTATCCCTAGTCAATCACAAATTCTTCAACACTCCGATCGACATTCTAACAGAATTTGTGCCGAGAGTTATATGGCTCGTAGCCATATTCGGCTATATGGTGCTGATGATATTTTACAAGTGGATAGCCTATTACTGGGCGAACTCTGGTTGCGCACCATCAATATTGATTATGCTGATCAATATGTTCTTATACAAGTATCCTGATGCCAATGCAGAAGGTACTCCTTGCCATCTCAAACCAATATATTATGGGCAAAAACTAGTGCAAACAGTCCTATTGCTCGCTGCCATTGTTTGTATACCGTGGATGCTACTGTTGAAACCTTATATTATCATGAAACAGCGGAAACAACAAACTCTAGTCGGTCCAAGCACAAATGCATCTTACAATCAAGCAGCTAGTAACAACTACGATGATGACTCCACAGACCTACAGGCGAGTGGAGATGTGGTGGTTAATATTGAACATAGCCAACGTTCGATGGGTGGTCATCAAGATGAAGAAGATGAGGGCCACAGCATGATGGACATCTTCATTCACCAGTCGATACACACAATAGAGTACTGCCTCGGTTCGATATCGCATACTGCTTCTTATCTTCGACTGTGGGCACTGAGTTTGGCTCACGCACAGCTTAGCGAGGTCTTATGGTCTATGGTCATGAGGAAGGGATTAACATCATCTGGAGTGTTTGGAGGAATCGCCATGTATATTGTTTTCGCCTTTTGGGCTGTCCTAACCGTAGCAGTGTTGTTGCTGATGGAAGGGCTATCAGCTTTCCTGCACGCTCTGAGGCTACACTGGGTCGAGTTTCAAAGCAAATTTTACAAAGGAGAAGGACATCTATTCCTTCCGTTCTCATTTGACAGTACATTACAAGCTGAGCATACTCAAGCAGTCGAATGATTATTGTGCAGGTTGCAATATCAAGATCATGTCTGGCATTCTTGGATGGATCGTTGTCGTGACACTCTGATCCCTCTCCCTCTGGAAACAGCAGTCAAGTAGCGTACACCTCGAAAATTCTTTGCCAGCCATTAAATTGACTCGACTATATCAAGGCTCAGACTGCAAATAATTCTATTCAAACTGTAATCAAGAACATCTTGTAATCAAGTTTCTTACGATAAAGATTTTCATGTCGAAAAGTTCCCATTTCGATTTATTTGCCTCAGTTGTTATAATAAACTTCTGTTAAACAATAACAGGAGCTCATCTAGACGCCACTACAAATCGAGGTCACCTCTCCCTTCATGACACACGTGCGGACTAATCATCGTCTTCTTGCTGGTATTCTGCAACGTATAAAGACTTATCGATGACTCTAGGGATCGGTTTGATTTCAGTACCGAGTTCCTGTTCTATTCTGTGCAAGTTGAAACGATCTTCATAAGTTATCAAATTAATGGCTATACCAAGATGACCAAATCTACCCGATCTACCGATCCTATGTAGGTAAGTCTCGGACATTTTTGGAAAATCAAAATTGATGACCACGTTAACGGCTTGAATATCTATACCTCTTGTGAAGAGATCTGAGCATACCAAGTTTCGACAAAGACCATTTCTGAAATCGTGGAAGACACGGTTACGATGAGGTTGTGACATTTTAGCATGGATATAATAACACGAGTACCCGAGTTCAGCAATCTTCTTGGCGAGTAATTCAACGCGTTGAGTAGAGTTACAGAATATTATCGATTGGTTGATCTGAAGCTTTGAGAACAGAGTGTTCAAGCAATGCACTTTTTGCTTTTCCTGCACGTAGGCGTAGTATTGTGTGACACCTTTGAGTGTGAGTTCTTCCATCAGGTTGATTTCATATGGTGTTTTCTTGCTAAGATGCTTGTCCTAAGTTCAGGTGGGAAATGAACAAATAGTAGATTAGTAATAGTGGCAGGCGTAATAGTGGACTATGAACAAGTAATGCTGGTGACGAAAGTCAGAAGTGGTAAGATAATCTCGTCATACACTGGACTACCTCCAATGTTCTGTAGCAGAACTGGTAAATTTCTTTCATCATATTCGACCCACACTTAATCAACAAAGAGTGAGAGTGCAGAGTCTCTGGTTCACTTACCACAAATTGCCGTACGGTCAAGGGGAAAGTTGCTGAAAACAGAAGAATTTGCCTATCTGGGGGCAAGAGAGCAATAACCTGGTCAAGCATACCGGAAAAGTCCTGAGATAACAACTTATCAGCTTCATCGAGAACAAGCATCTTGCATTGGTTCATTTGAGCGACCTTCTTCTCCATAAGGTCGAGAATCCTACCGGGGGTGGCAATGATAACATGTACTGAGCGATGGATTTAGATGAGAGAGCGGATCGTTAGCTGAGAAGAGATAGTAAGGCTCACATAACGTGCGCAATTGGCACCATCCTAGGTGGTATAACTTGAACCAAGGCGAGTACATACCATTGTCGTAGATGCGCATAATGTCGTCTTTGAGGTTTGTTCCGCCTGTTGTGGCCATAACACGAGCACCTAAGTGTTTAGATAGTTCAATGCAAATTTGGCTCGTCTGGAGCGCCAATTCACGGGTGGGCACTATAATGAGAGCTTGAATGTCGTCGATTTCGGTGTTGATTTTTTCAAGTAATGGTATGATGTAAGCACCAGTTTTTCCGGTTCCATTCTTGGCTCGTGCCAGCACATCTCGTCCAAGCAATGAAATCGGTATACTGGCCTCCTGAATCGGCGAGGGCTTCTCCCAACCCTTCTCAAATATGCCCATAAGAAGCTCGCGCTTTAAACAGAGATCTTCAAATTCCTGACCCTTCGTTGCTGTGACATCGGTGGTCTTTTTGCGCCTGTCTTTTGGGGGCATCTTGATGACAGATAGCGGTTGAATGTTTTAACGCTATATTTATTTACTATTAAATATTATCGAACTGAGAAACGTTGAGTGAATTCGGTGATCCGCGATAAGAAATTGATCTAATATAATAATTTTACATCTCCCCTTTTTATACTCATTCGTCCATTGGTCGGCGCACTCCACTCTACTCTGTGCTCCAGGCCGCTCTCCGCTCCGGCAATCCACTACCACTGCCGTCGTTGCCGTAGATTACACACAGTCAGTGCGCCAAACTTGCTGCTTCTGCCGCTGCCGCCGCTCCAGCCACTGCTGCAGCCCGAGCGGCGTCGACGCCAGCGACGCTGGGCCACAATCGGCGCCGTTGCCGCTTCACTCGCCGCTGCTATTGCAGCATATTGAATCTATGGCGATTTCCCCGTCCCTCTTGTAAGATGCACAATAGGCCTAGTGCTGCGGCGCTTCTGTGGCCAGCCGCAGCCGAAATGCGCCGAAACTCCAACGCTGTCGCCGCCCGCCGGCTGCGCTCGCATCGCCAGAGCTGCAGAATGACAGCTTGGATTGGAGAAGGCAGAAAGAGAGAGGAGGGAGGGAAATGGGCATAGAGCTGCCCCTCGCTGGCACCGAAAAACCGCGCATCGCCGGGCTGTAAAGGCACCCCTACTACAGAACGCAACTGAGAATCGAACCCGGTCCGAGAAGCCAAGAACAGATACAATAAAGTTTGTTTTGCGAAAATCTGCGCAGCCTAGCGCTATGCTTGCCAGTGCATCGCAAAGCGGTTTATTCGAATTTTGATTGATAAAATTCGGTCCGTGCACTAATTGCCTTTACTTTATCCACTGTATAACCCTCGCGACAGGTTGCTTTGTTGTCAATTGCGANAAGAAGCGATGTTGAGGTGGCCAGCGAAGGCAATCAGTGGTAGTTCGAGTCTTGGACGTGCCAACCTATTTTT
>Ga0058699_1000641_pt1 | contig 10773 bp, 9 predicted proteins | sample AgamicAtPe_FD_55078 | JGI IMG/M metagenome (GOLD analysis project Ga0058699, IMG submission 55078) | Agave microbial communities from Guanajuato, Mexico - At.P.e | ecosystem: Host-associated > Plants > Phyllosphere > Phylloplane/Leaf | place: Guanajuato, Mexico | collected 2012-10-15 | reverse complement strand
ATACTTGCCAACAAGCGAGAGCTGGAGTTTGCTAGACAACTGACCATCTCCTGCTAACGTTCTTTTGTTTTCCGAGAGTATCTTTGAACTAGCTGCCGGTTGTTAAACCCGGCGGGGTTCAAGTTGTGAGGAGTCGAGGGTATAGTCCTAAACCCTAGCTTAAGAACTCTTGTCCCACGAGGATCACCCTCTGACACTATGGCGCCTGACCGAAGATTCTACCAACTATCACATCGCGCGCGATGATAGAGACTGGTTGAGAGACTCTGAAGCTCTGACTCGAAGCCACCTGACCCTAGCTCGTGTCGAGCCGAACACGTGAACTTTGAAACTTGACACGACACAGTAAAGGGTTCAGCATGATTCAAAAATTGCGCTGAAATTTGCGTCTCAGTAACGCCGTCTGGCGACAGAGTAGGGAGTTAGATAAATCGGATTCCTGTGTGGAATGGTCCCTGCTGCCGGTTGCCTTTTGTTTGATTCAGTGTTCCTTTGCCAACGGCTCGTCGCTTCATTGCATTGGACATGGAGCAACATTTAGGTGGTTCACTATAGCGATGGCTGCAGCCTGCAGTGAGCGCTGTTCTTGTGCGCACAGCGAGAGAGGAGCAGTGAGCGAGCGAGCAAGCTAAAAGAGAAGAAAGAGCCAGGGGTTGGCTGTTAATGTTGGTGGCACACACAAGAGCAATTGCTCTCTCCTTGTCCGCTCTCTNCTCTTTCCTGCCTTTCTCACAGCCCAAAGCCCAGTTGGCCTGTTCTGTGCTGTGCGCTGTGCTTCCAGCTATAACAATTCATGGCTCAAGCAAACGGCTACTCTGCCTGTGTTATCCCTATGCGGGTTCAGTTTGCGCGAAAAAATACACAAGAATACACGCTAATTTCACGTATCAATTCTAAACTGACNCACTGGTATCAGTGATTTTGGCGGCAAATGAGGTTAACCTGTAAATAAAATATTGTGACAACTATTCTATTTATTAATTCACAAGTTTTAAACAAACTTGCAAGCAACCACCAACATGTACAATGATGTAGATCACGATCTACCACCATTCAACGACACCATAGACGGCGAGGAGATCTTTCTATTCTCAAACTCTAAATCCTCATCAACTGGCCCCTCCTTTTTGCATGAAGATGACGACGAGCATTTGAGGCATCAGCATAATGTTGTCGCAAGCACGAGCTCGCATTTGCCAGTTGACGTTGACGAGCTTCTATTGAATAGCAACTTTTTAGAGCAACCAAATTGCGACCAATCAGAGGATCCCCTGTTCTGGAACTGTAAAGACATCTCCGATGATCATCTAAATGAATTCTTGCCACAAAGTCAGCTTAATCTGAGCAATAGCAGCAGCGGCAACACAAACACTAATCACTCCAACACAAATGGTAATAATAGTAACAGCAACAACAACAATTGTAACGACAACAACAACAACACCAATAATGGCGCCAACTCAACGACCAACGACAACGCAACCATCACCCAAGCCACTCAGCTTATCCCAAATCAACTTTCGCAAACAATCCTCCCGATCCAGCATGTTCAAGCTCAGTCAACCAATCAGACCCAACTGCACCATCAACACCAGCAACCGATTAGAATTCAGCAGCAACACTCGATTCAGCAACTCCAACAACAACAGGTAACAGCGATCCAACAACAGCTGGCTCAATTGCAACCTCAACAACAGACACCTCAGTCTGGATTCCAGNCACAACAAATTATACAGCATGAACAATATGAAACAAAATGGATTACACTCGTGCAGGCAACAGACCAGTACCAAAACTTTACCACGCCGCCGACACAATTTTTTGATAAACTACCTCAGTCACTCATCCAAACTGACGTAGACTCAGCAACAATACAAAGCTCTGTTATAGTTCAACCGCACGAGCAACCGCTGCAGCAACAAACGCAAATTTCGGTCCATATCACGCAACCTCAGTCTCATCTAAACCAAGCAGCGCAACAGCANGCATCTATAACTTCATTACCATCCTACCAGCAGTTGTTGCCTGACATAAAACCCAAGATATCCGTACCAACCGTGAGCGTAAGTCAAAAGAAGGCTGCGCCCTTGAAGCAAAAACCAAAAGAGAAGCAAACCCGACTTGACTGTCCATACTGTAAGAGGAGTTTTAGCAAAAATTTTGATCTCCAACAGCATATGCGTTGTCATACTGGTGAGAAACCATTCCAATGCATTGTTTGCGGACGCGGTTTTGCCCAAAAAAGTAACGTCAAAAAGCACATGCAAGCGCATAAAGTATGGCCGGAAGGTCCTAACAATCCACCTATGCCATCCAGCAATGGCCACTCTCGGAGTCGAAACAACTCAGCATCATCATCTATAGGCACACCACGTGATGATGAGTGTATGCAAGAAAACGAGTCTCTTCAAATGAATGATAATAATGTTAATAGTAACGGTATCGCACTTGGTTTAGGCAACGATAGGAAAAATGACAACAATGATATTTTTGCTGAAAATAGATACTCTTGTTCTTATTGTCAATTCAATGGACGAACCTACTTCGAGTTGAAGAGTCACCTTACCATCCACAAACGGGAGAAGGTGTTCAAATGTATTGTAAGTTCGTGCGGTAAAACCTTCTCAGGCAACGACTTGCAAGGGTTCTTGGATCATGTCACCAGCCATAAAGATCTCATTTACCACTGTCATCTATGCAGTGGACAGTTTTATTCGCTAGACGAGTTTGGAGAGCACCAGAAACATCACAGTAGTTCCCAGATGAAGAGAACTTCACATCAACATTCGTCCGGGCAATCTCAGCAAACATCAATATCTGTGCTAAATCAACATAACAATTCAAACCTCCGGCCTCAAAATCAACAAGTGACCACCAACCAACTTCAGCCCCAACAAAATCAGCGACAGTACAACCAGCAACAAGTAGCCCAAGCTCAACAACAATTAAATAACCAAAAGAACTCTCAGCTTTACAGTAATCAGCCGCCCAAGAGCAACACTCAGAAGTACTTCCGTTGTTCTAAGTGCATGAATAGGTACACGACTCAAACTGCATTGGATCATCATCTATCAATCTCAACCCATAATTTTCCCTGCACAGAATGCAGCAAGGTGTTTATGTGTGAGCGATATTTAAGACGACACCTTAACACCCACACAGCAGTTCAGCATGTCTGCACCTTTTGTGATAAGCAATTTAAGACCGCCGCCTACCTCAAGATGCATAGCGTTGTCCATACCGGCGAAAAACCTTTTCGATGCAATCTTTGTGAAGCAGCATTTAATCGTAGGGACAAATTGAATCGTCACAAATTGACTCATGAGACTGTAAAGAAATTTAAATGTCCATTCAAGCCCCACATAGGTTGTACAAAAGAATTTAACCGCCCTGATAAGCTGAAAGCACACGTTTTAACGCACTCCGGCATCCGGCCCCATCCTTGCGATGCCTGCTCTAGGACTTTTTCAAGACTTTCGCGCTTGCGCGAGCACAAGAAATTACATCATGATGGGAACAACAACGCTGTCAACTTCAAACCAGCGAGTAATTCTAATGACCTGAAGGAGGAGAACCTCTCCTCCCAGATAATAACCATCGAGATTGCAAGCAGCACCAGTGGTAGTGTTCCCAAGATGATTTCCTAGATTGATTGTGGTTGGATAATTGATAGAATAAATTCTGATGACAAATCAAAACCAATGAGAGCAATCTATTCACTTTCGTTGTTTCTTGCCAGTTTTCTCTTAAAGTAAATTGAGTTAAATGGCCGCTTTGTTATTTCATTCATGGTCGAAGGATACAAAAAGAAAGCTCTGACTTCTGTGCGCATATTTTATCCAGAGGCTAACTAACATCGAGAGAAAAGAGAGGCTGCCTCCAAGATTGACTGGATGTGGGCGAGGCCGAGTCCCAGGATGACCGCTCTACTGGATGAGGAAGTCTTGGGTAGGATAAATTTAGGGGAAGAGTGAGGCTGTGTTACGCAATCATTCTGGTTTCACCATCATATACGAACCACAGGACTCTGGTGAATTCAAGATGGAGGAGGGGGCTTGTAGAGCGTTGGTTGTTGCAGTATATTCGAGGGATTCAGTTGCTGCACAGCCATTAGTGTGGTCCTGGGGGAAGGGCGGAAAGTGAGGAGGGAGGGGAGCGGCGAAAACCGGGGTCCACACTACGGACCCGGGTTGCGCAATATTCGGCGTAATATAACTTGCATTCACACAAAAGCCGCCACCGGGTGTCCGTTCTCGGGTTCGCCGAGTGAGATCCTCGTGTCTGTGCGTCCATGCGTCTGTTATGAATATCCGGATGAACCAGTTGGTTGTCTGTGTGAGTGTGCGCATTGCATTCATTGGCTGAGCGCATGTTCAGATACTTTTGAGACACAGATTTAGTTTAGGAATCTTCCTCATGCTCTGAAGCATCTGTCCCAAAAATGAGCATCTCGAAATAAGTCTACCATGAGCGGAGCGTTCGCTTAGGTGCATTCTCTCAGTGGGAGTCGAGGCTTGCGTATGAGTCGGCTGATTCTCTATGACCGTACACTCTCGCTTGCTGGAAGCGCTGGCCACGCCAGTAGTGTTTACATTCGGTATCGTCTTGGCGATCCAAAAGGCCGTGGATATTTGTATAGAAATAGGGAAAAAATTTTACCATGGACTCAAGAGGTGCGGCCCCGGTCCACAGTCAGTTGGAGGCTGATGTCAGTAAATTATGTAATGATGTCCATCGCTCTCTGATGAGAGCTCTAGACTCGGCCAACGGTATGCCAATATCAGAGCACATCCTGTACAGCAGCTATGAATCCTACGATAATATAATGATGGAGCAGCGAAAGTCTCTCAACGAAATGATGTCCAAACTAAGCCACTGCTCCCTGATGGCTCAGCAACAAGCCTGTGGATCATCCCTGGGACAGAGGGGAATGGAGCCCAATCGGGTGGAATATCAAACGATTGACAACTTGCGAGACAAATACGATTCAATTCACGACATTAGCGAAATAATCTTCGACCGGGTTGGACAAAATCTTGACGATGCTGCTGGCCTAACATCGCGGGACGCACAATTGGTCCAGGCAACCTTAGATGCTGCGAATCATAACAAACTGACAGGTCGCTCCCATAAAGCACCATCNAACTCTGCTCGAAGCTCAACAACAGTACCACCATCCTCTTCCGCCCTCCAAACGCATACAAGCGCCCCGGTAGCTAGCTCACCCTCTGAGACGGGATTCGATCGCTCTATGCAACAGCAATACAGATATAAGAAACCTCAAACAAAAATCATACCAAACCAAGTCAACAGTGTCGTCCAGTCATTCTCTTCACAGCAAACAAGGAACCAATTTGGAGGTTACCTTGGTAAACAACAATATGGGTCGCCAAATCAAAAATATGCCACGCTGAACAACAAGAATATTCCCCGTCCCCAAAGCCAATTCAAGGATAAAATAGATAACAGCTATCGACCGTTTGAACCACTTATAAAGGTTAAACCCAACGCTAATATGCCGTTAAGACTGAATATTGAATACGATGATCAAGGAAATGAATTCTACACGCACCCGTATAAGCACGAGATACAAAGTTTCGTCATTAACCCGGAGCTTCTAACTCCAACAGATCCTATTGTACCACCTGATCTAGATATGACACCAGTGTTTTGGGTTGAAACCGTTCAACAACTTGAAGAGATGTGTAAACATATCGAGACCCAAAAAGATTTTGCCGTCGACGTCGAACATCATTCTTATAGAAGTTTTCAAGGTTTGACATGTCTTCTACAAATCTCGTCGCGCACCCAGGATTTTGTGATCGACGCGATCAAACTCAGGACTGAACTATTTAGACTGAACAACTCATTCACTAATCCGAACATCGTCAAGGTCTTCCATGGGGCAGATTGCGATGTACTCTGGCTCCAACGCGACTTCGGCGTTTACGTAGTGAATCTATTCGACACGAGCAGGGCGGCAAAACTTATGAAATTTGCTCACTTATCTCTTGCTTTCTTAATGAAGCACTACTGCAATGTTGAACCAGACAAATCCTATCAACTAGCAGACTGGCGCGAGAGACCTCTTCCCTTGCCAATGTTGCAATATGCTCGGATCGATACCCACTATCTTCTTTACATCTATGATAGGCTTAGAAACGATCTCCTGCTTAGGGGTGAACCGAACAAGGGCATTGGATCAGAACTTTTGAAGATTGTGTTCGAACGAGGGCGCGAAATATGTCTGAAACGTTACGAGAAGCCACCGTTCTCCGACACGAGTCACCTGTCGGTCCTAAGGAAATCAAGGTCTACTTTCAATGCAAAACAGATGTTTGCGTTCAAGGAGTTATATGCTTGGAGAGATACAATTAGCAGGGAGCTCGATGAAAGTGTCGGTTATGTATTACCGAATAACCTGATGATCCGAATAGCCGAGTATTTGCCAAGAGAGCCGCAGGGCATAACTGCCCTGTGCAACCCCATACCCCCAACGGTCAAGAAGTACTTGAGTGATATCCATGCGATAATTCTGAAAGCCATCGACGTACCTCTTGACGAAACCTCTAAGGTATTAACTGGTAGTCATATCAACGTAGATCCGTCTCTCCGATCGATAGATTTAGATAGCATAAATCATAGGCAAGACATTGCGCATTCTGCAGGAATCAATGAGAGCAGTGTACCAAATCTACTCGAGAAGATGCATTTACTCAACTGTTCGAATGACAGCCAGAGAGCTACTTTGAATGGTAGCCGATCAAAGTATATCGGCAAAGACTGCATCAGCTACCATACAGGTTTCAATCGAACACCAAGTCGTCTTTATAACTTTCTGGATGCATCTTGGAGTAAAAAGACAATTCCTCGGACTGACAATCGAAATCTAGTGCGTGGAAGTAAGCATGAAATCATACAAAAACAATTCGTTAGCCCCTGTCACAGATATGTAGATGGTAGCAACAAGGGTAGCTGACAACCCACTCCTAAAACCACATTGGCCTGTTCAAATTATAATCATTCTATAGTAATGGGAGTGGAGTTCTGACCACCGTTAGCTTATTTAAGGTATATACATATTTTTTTGAGATACAAAATTAGATGTAATCTAGGTCCAAGTATTTAACAAATTCTTGTAACGTAATTTTATACCACTAAAACTTAAAGTCAGCAAATAAACCGCATATATCTCGAGAAAGAGATGATAAATGATGAATGTATTTGCTCAGGGTTTCTCATTTCATGGGTAGAGATTCAAATTGCGATGATGTATTTGAACTTGAGCGCCATGGGTCCCGGTTCACAGAGTAGTGTTTATTTCTGTATCGAGGCTGCGTCTATGAAGTTGATGTTTTGAGAAATTACAATGAACGCAATTGTCAAGGCTTGAACAGAACTCGAAATCGTGAGAATTTCGGAAGCCTCAGATAAATGTATTCCTGTTCAACCGCTTTTGGTTGGTTAGCAGATTCACAAACCTGCCTTGTCCCGTCAAACTATGAAAATTCCACACAGGAAGATAGAGAAGGATGGTGAGGGGTAAGTTCAATTCAAGATCTCTTTCTTCAATCGCTTCAATTCAATTTATCTGAGCATCCGGCCCGACCGATCATCTACAGACAAATTGCCTTAATTGCGGAGGAAGCCGATGATCTCTGGTATATCTATAATATCATTCAGAAGAATGACCAAATTAAAGGGTCCACATGGCGCAAAGTTGTTAACGAAAGTTCAACGGGTTCGACAAATTCACACAGAATTAGGATAACTCTCACCATCTCAGTGGAGAGGGTTGAATTTGATTCTGAATCAAACATAATCAAGGTCAAGGGCAAAAATATTCAAGAGAACAAACATGTTAAGCGTGGCCAGTATCATACCCTAGATCTCGAGTTAAATAAGAAGTTCTATCTAACTAAACCAGTATGGGACTCGTTAGCCCTCTCTCAGTTAAACAATGCCTGTGACTCGACCCGAAATGCAGAGGTTGCCGTTGTGATAATGCAGGAGGGGTTAGCTTTTGTTTGCTTGCTGACAACGAACATGACAGTCCAGAAGGCTAAAATTGAAGTCAACATACCGAGGAAGCGAAAAAACTTTTGCTCCCAGTACCAGAAAGGTCTGAACGAATTCTATGAGCAAATTCTGCAGGCTATGGTGAAGCACATTAAGTTTGATGTGATTAAGTGTCTTGTTGTTGCGAGTCCTGGATTTGTCAAAGATCAGTTCATTGAGTATATGTGGCAACAGGCGACAAAGAACGATATGAAAGCCCTACTAGATAGTAGACAAAAGTTTCTCCTCGCCCACTCATCAACTGGATTCAAGCATTCGATAAGGGAGGTTTTGAGCGACCCACTCATCCAACCCAAGTTAGAGGATACAAAGGCAGTTCAGGAGGTCAAAATATGGAATAAATTTCAGGATTTATTAAGCACTGAGCCAAATAAAGCAATCTATGGCTTACGGGATGTAGAATTAGCTAATCACTACGAAGCAATTGCTTGTTTGATGCTCTCTGATATGTTATTCCGCTCAAGCAATTTAGCATTACGTAAGAAATACTCGCAACTTCTCTACGAGGTTAAGCAATATTGCTCAGAAGTTCGCATTTTCTCGAGCATGCACCTGTCTGGCCAACAACTAAATCAGCTATCAGGTGTAGCGGCCATTTTGAAATTTGAAGTGCTAGAGCTTAGCGAGAGGATAAGTAGCGGGGGAAATTATGACGACCAATCAAGTTCGTCGTCGAGCTCGACAAGCTCGAGCAGTGCAGAATCAGATTTAAGTGACGAATTAACGAGGATTCAGCCGCCACCAGTCGAGCGCTGGGAGCCCAAGAAGACTGGGATGTTGCTGATGGAGGCATTTGATTACGAGACGAGAGCTGTCAGGTTGAGCTTTTATGCTAGAGCTCAACTCGTTTGGTTCGCCAATCAGGTTTGATAGGCCGCTGCGTGGCGGAGCCCTATAAACTGGATCTCCATTATAGGACCGATGGCTGGGCATTGCGGCGGCGGCGGCGGCCGTCGCCACCACCACCATCTTCGAGGGCAACCTGCCCTCGAAGGTGCATGGCTCGGGTGAGCTAGCACAGCTACCTGGCCTTAATCACCTGCAAACTGAGCACCTTCGTCCTGGCCATTTATGGCGCTGACTGCAACCGTGTGCAGCGGTGATCTGATTCAATCTAGAGCGGTCATTCTAAAGGCTCAAGTGGGCGACGCAACGCAGCTTGTCGATAATGGATCCTCTAATTTTGACCAAGGATTCTTTCAATATGAACGGAACGAGGCGCTTCCAATTGAAATGGAGAGGAGTCTAATTTTAACGGCAAAGGAGAAGCTTTGAGTCGAGCCAGTGAAAGGACAGAGGGATGGAATGGAAATAGTTTGAATTGACGAAATAACTATGGAATGAGATGCAAACCAATTGACCAGAGGAAACGTAATTGGATCAAGCTGCGCGCTTTCCTTTGGCCCAATTGTGCTCGTTTGTTGTCCTTTTGCGTGAAGCAAGTCTAAGCTGAATGGTGAACAAACAAAGTTCTTGAATAAAATGGTTCAATAAAACGTCGCATTGACATTTATTAACGCGAATTTCAGCTTACACTGATTGTGTTTGGTCGATTATAGCAGCAGGTAGAGGAGCTGGGCCATTTGAGTGAGCAAACGAGCTGTCGACGGATTGTTGCAACAGATCTGTGGGTTGCCCTTGCCGACTGGTTGACCGATCGAGCAAAGCTCAGTTGCCCGACTGTTGGCCTGGACAGGCGAGCTGGCCGCTCGGCCGGCTGGTTGGCTAGTTTGCAAACCAAGCGCAAGCCATGAGTCACGTTGGCAGTGGCCCTACTTGAACCGGAGCCGAGGGTTGGGGGAGCGGATTTGCTTGTTGTCGGGCTAATTATTCCTGTCAGGAGGCAAATTGGCCGAGCGAGAAATGGGTTTAAGCTGCTTTTGTGAGCCTGGAGTTGGCGGCGCGAGTGGACAAAGGCTTTGCACTTGGCCCGCTGGTTTGGTTGGCCGGCCGGCCGGCCGGCTGGTTGGTTAACCTGGCTGATTGGGGCTCGTTTGGGTGTTGAAGGCGCGCGAGGGCGAGCGGGCCACGGTTTTGGCAACGGGCCAACAAGTGGATGGTGGCGCCGGCTCAGGCTGCTCGGCGCGGCCCGCAGAGCGGCGCTCGTGCGCGAGTGGCTTCATGGGCGCCACTTGCGGCCGCCGACAGATAGACCCCAAGGAGAGGGACTGAGAGCTTTGAGTGGGCCGCCGGCAGAGCAAACAACAAGCGGATGGTCGGAGTCGTTGGCGTTTCTGGTGGCGGCGCTGGCTGGTGGTTGGTGCTGGTGTTGTTGTTGTTGTTGGCGACAATGATACGGTGCCGCTCATCCAATCGATTGATCACCCGGCCTGGCGGGGGAAGAGAGATGTTGTGCTCGGAGCTAAATGATCAAATCAATTTGTTGTTATTGCCTTTGAGCTTGGGAGCGAGCGCTAAAGTTTGCGCTGAAGGGTCGCTCGCTCGGCCAGGCGCACTTCTGGGCCGATGGGCGAAATTTGTCGTCACAAGAGCCGTCCGCTTGTGGCGGCGCCAGGCAAGCCGAGCGAGCGACGAGGAGATGATAATGATTTGGATTGATTATCGTGGTCCCTAGGCAAAGCGGGCCGCTGCTATTAATAGGAACACGAACCGGATCGGACGAGATGGGATTGGATGTGGACATTGGCGAGTGGAGAGTTGAGAGTGGAGAGTTGAGGGCTGAGAGCTGAGAGC
>Ga0058699_1000639_pt1 | contig 10778 bp, 5 predicted proteins | sample AgamicAtPe_FD_55078 | JGI IMG/M metagenome (GOLD analysis project Ga0058699, IMG submission 55078) | Agave microbial communities from Guanajuato, Mexico - At.P.e | ecosystem: Host-associated > Plants > Phyllosphere > Phylloplane/Leaf | place: Guanajuato, Mexico | collected 2012-10-15 | reverse complement strand
CAGCAACAGGCGCTAAAAGATTACCGAAATCATGACTACCAGAATTGCCAAATTCCTTGCGATATCAAGCCAAAGAACAACAACGAAATCAATAATGTAAATCCTAGTAACGGAATGCCAAGTTCAACGCTGTCGAGTCGAAATATCACCGGTAACCTTAGTGAGCAAATTCAACGAGGTCTCCAAATAACTCAGATCCAGCAAGGCAGTGTGATTGATAGAAATGGCCANTTCCGGATCGGTGATATAATTGTTGAGGTGAATGGCATCAATCTTCAGAGGCGCTCCTTTCAAGAGGCTCAAAAAACGTTACGAGAATTCGTTGTCAAGCAATCTAGTCATGCACCGCTCCTGTTGAGGATTCTTCGTAAAGCAGCCTCGTCTTCCTCTTTGCCCTCTACTACAGGCTCTCAAGCAACAGTCATCGAGCGAGAAGAGTGTGCGCCAGACTCTTCGGAGATACCAACTTCCAACAAGTTGTGCGTAAATAGCACCTCGACTCCTTCACCACAGTCATTCAACGGTGCTAGGCATTTCGCCGGCGCCTTGAACACCAGAAAGATTGGTAACAAGCACCGAATCAAACTGAAGAAGAGTCAAGATGGAGGATTTGGGATTAAGATAGCTGAACGGGACAACATGTTTGGCCTGAATAGACCGATATATATCACGGCGATAACAACAACGGGTGCCGCTTTTAGAGACGGACGACTAAAAGAGGGTGACATGCTTCTAGAGGTCAATGGTATCGACTTGTCCAGCAAGTCTCAGCCTGAAGTAGCGCAGATGTTGAAGGCAGTGGGCGTTGGCGAGGTGGTAGAGTTTGTAGTATCCCGTCAGGAAACTTTCTATGCAAACGATTATCGATTCAATCATCGAAATCATGCAAGCTCAATTGCTGCAAAGAGTTCCGACAATACCTGTGATAGTGCGAAAAGTTTGATTGATCTTGATGTGGCCGACCAAGATGACTTGGTATTCAATGAGACCACCAGTCAACAGTTTGAACAAAAAATAGATAATATACTCAACGTGCCAACTAAGGACGGTCCTGGCACATATATATATGACATACCGCTCAACGACACCAAATCCGCTGGACTGGGTCTTTACCTGAAATACCCAACTTTAGACCGAAAAGATCTAGGCATCTGGATCGAGAAAGTCATTACAGGTGGGGCAGCATGGAAAGATGGCAGGCTACAACCTGACGATCAGATACTAGCGATCAATGGTATCAGCTTAACTAGCCTTTCCAATGCGGAAGCCTCAGAAACTCTAACAGCAGCTGTCTGCCGAGGTATTGGCCTGGATGTTGGGGCAAACACAATTCGTTTGAATATACACCGAAGAGATCCTTCAGTTGTCGCTAGGATACTACATGGAACAAATAATAGGATTGAGCACTCTGACAAGCCAAGTACTGGCCATGATAGAACATCGCCCATGACAGAAAAACTGATGAATAGCACGAGAGAAAGCTATCAAACTGCCCTTGATAATACTCTTCATAGCGGACCACAGTCCTCTAACGAAACTAGCAGTTCTACTAGATCAAGCAATCAAAATTCTCAAAACGACTCTGCAATGTCACCCCAAACACAAGCTTCTAATTCCGTCAAACTATCCAGTTCAGGCAACGACAGGTTAGACCAAAACTGTAGTGACAAGACAAATGACACATCGAGCTCCATATCTCAGATTACTGATTTCACTACGCTGCCTATCGTCGAAAACACAGCCTCCGAAAGAGATTCAAGCAACGACGATAATCAGGCAGCCTTCACATTGCCAAAAGCCATTGAAATGAACGANAGTTCGCAGAACGTCGATCCAGCATCTAGCATACAATCATGGGACGACGAAAGTATTGACACATCAACTGGTGGTGCGGATAGATTTCAGAGAGACGGTTTTGGGCGCCAAAGTATCTCTGAAAAAAGGCATGCACAACTGATGGCAAAGAATACTGACACTTTCAAAAGGAATCAGAAGCTACGCGAGGAAAGGGATCGTCAACGACAGATAAGCGAAATTCGAGAGAAAAGACTCTTGGAAGAAAACAAAAGGCGTAGTTTGAATTTAAGTGTTAGCAATCATAGTCAAAAGATGGCGAATTCAATCACTGTCTCCAACATGAATTCGATTTATGGAAGACACGCTCGCATTCTAGCGGACGGCAATCATATCGAAAGGACATCTGCTGATTCATCATTCCACAGAGAGGTCCCGGTCGATGTTCAGCCTAATATGGAAACAAGATCTTCTATCAGAAAGAGAGCCGACATAGTTGAGAACGGAATCCAATTTCGCTCTGACAGCACTAGGATTGCATTGTCAAGCCAACATATCCCTGACCTTAAGCGTGGGCATACACTTGGCAGTCAAGTCTCACAGGTGAACCGCAGCGGTTGCGTCAGATCTGGTTGCGCTAGTCATTGTGCATGTAGGATGGGTGGTGCCGATCGAAGTCTGCATGTTCATGATCTCAACTTAAACAATTATAGTCAATCATTGAAGAAATCTAATAGCCTAGAAAGCATCCAGCATGATATTGGGCACAAAGACCTTATGACACCTAGAGCTGGAACAGTACGCGTCGCCAGAAATAGGAAGATCAATGAAAGTTTCAGGGCGGCAGTCGATCGTTCGTATGAGGGTAGCATGAACGATTCGAGTAGATGTGCTTATTCAGATGTAAATCGTCTTCAATCAGATGTTAGCGTTAAGATTGGCAGCTCTCTTGCAAACTCAACGACTTCTACATCGAATGACGAGAGGTATCTCATCGGCAACAATGTTGATAGTAATAACAATCAGAGCCATAAAAAGAGTTCGCTTCTGACACGATTCCTCAAATTCGGTAGTATGAAGAAGGACAAGCGAAAAGGCAAGGATGCTACTACTAACAAATCATCTGACAAGGTGTCAAACGAGTTAACTGTCAGCGAGTCAGAGACTGTTAAGCATAAATCGTCTTCTAAGAGTGCTCATTCGCGAACCCAATCTTCTCAATCACACTCCGATGCGAACCTGAAACATCGTCAACAAAATGTAGTCCCTCCTGCTAATGGTCGTTTGTACGATGGCAGTATTGCACCACCAAAGCAAGTGCTCCACCAACATCAGAGCCGCACTGATAGTATTAATCCTAACCAACATAGGGCCTCAATGCATATGTATCAATATCACCCAGTCCCCGATTCACAATCACATAATTCTATGCAATATCAGCCCATGGTGCACCACAAGTTTACTGACAATCCTGCAAGTCGCCAAACTAACCATCATCAATATTCGCATCTTCCAGTTCACAATCACATCCCACCCGTGCCCATTGCGAGTTATTCACAGAATCAGCAGCAGCACCTANCCACTATGGGACTGCTAAACCATGGTCCTCAGTTTCAGAACATGGCCATCCAAAATTCCCACTTGGCACATCCTAATGGGTGCCAGTCGGCGAGTCAGTGGCATTCGCCAGTTCACGCCCCAAACGGATTGTGGGTGGCAAATTCACCAGTGTCTGAGGGAATGCAAATGCTAAACCACACTAACTACACCGGATATGGTCAACACATCAACCATCTCCATAACCTGCAAACTCCGATCAATCTACCCCACCCGACCGCTTTCATTCCTCAGGCTAATAATTCGAACAGAATGTTCCATCAGCCGTCCCGTCATGTAGCTCCGATTCCGCATCAGCACTTACATCATCAGCAACCACAGCAGATCTATTACTATGATTTCTGACAATGATTTCTTCTGATCCCTTATCCTAGTTTAGCTGAGCAGAGAGAGCACGTATATGACCTGTTGACACCGATACGAGTGATAAGCCTTCTATGATTCATTGTGAGTTTATTGGCTGCAATGTACTCCTTATGAGCTTAATTGGAAAGTTCTCCGTTATCAAATGGTTATCTTCGAATATTATGACTAAATTGAGTTCGAATTCTTGTAATTCAACGTTCATTAATTGATTAAAACGAGATGCAACCCTTGAATTAATAGGTAACTTTATCATTTTCATCCACTATAAGATCTAGCACAACTTACCTATTTTAAAATTGCTCGTGACAAGAGTCGGGCATGTGAAAAGTCTGGGTAAAACCATATAAATAGGTAAAGGAATATTTCTCATAATGTTACCGTCACCGATCTGGATGTTTTGCACCTCAGTCGCATCCCTACTATAATCCTTATCACCGGGTGTTGTACCGCATGTCTCTATGCGAACTAATTGCAACTCGACACTTCGTATGATTGCGTCGCATCTTTCGATAGTATACTGGCCCATTATTGGTTCTGTCAAGAGCCATGATGAGCTGTCAAGCTGTCCGTGAACTCTGAATTCAGGTATCATGTCGTCTGAATGGGCCGCTAAGCTCTCAGGAATCAATTCGAATTTTAATGGCTGTCTAACCAATGGCAGCGCACCAATTGGATCAGAATCATACTCGATTGAGAATTCCACACATTCAGTGAGATCTCGACTCAATATTGATCGCTTTACAAGACACCTAATGAAATACTGGAGAGTTTGGGCACAGCTTAGAAGTTGGAGGCCAGTTCAAAAGCCGCAGTCAGTCCATTGAGAATTACCTGGATGGAAATAAATACGCCATGATAGGTTTCATAGAGCGTTTCCCTTTCGCGCATTGCATCGACAGGGAGCTGGAAACTGGACGATCGATCACTTTAGTTGATTGACCTAACATAACTGACATGATCTTATCAAAACGAACTTACGGTATCTCAGTCCTACCAGGTAAAAGCTTACCAGCCTTTGCTACAACGAGAGTATGCTCCATGATTGCGATGGATTTGTTAGAGCCATAGAATGTATCCATAAAACTCAAAGTCCTGAGATTGAAATGCAAATCGACAAATCCCTCGACCGACACCGAAATTCCGTCATGTTTGAGTTCGTGCTTGTTCTCTATAAGGATTGAGCCATTTATCAATTCCTATGATGGTTCTTCGGTGAATTGTCATTGGGACTCGCTTTGCTGTAGTGAGAGATCTGACGTGTAACTTACCCCTTGATGATATACCTTTCTAAATCTTTCCAATTTAATAGTCAGCGTGTTTAGTGGCATCGAGATAAACTTCTGGTGCTTACATGTATAGTCGAGATACGAAGGTAGAACCAAAGGAAAGAAATTCTCAATGACATATCTCTCTGTCTGCACTCAACTCTATCGTAATAATTCGCTACTCTCCATTTTGATACTTTTTACCGCGGTTCTCTGGGTATCAGACGACAAAATCTTGCCAGGAGTAGAACCTTAGATCGTTCGTGCATAGATTGTCACGATTAGATGAACGATCTTGATAGCGCATCATGTGTATAGTGCTTTGAATCTATTGAAGAGTACATCAAGAAACGTGCGTAAACGAACTTCAAGAGTAAATTATCCTATTGGATCTAGCCATTCGGGTGAAATCACAGCTTACCTGTTGATTAAATTTATTTTAGTCATGATTACATGCTGGTCTTTACGATTTTCAGAGCTAGCGGGGTTAGGGTGAGCTATGAAGTGCCCTGTCGCTCGTCGGGGGTTCCCACCCGAAGGACTCTTTTTTCCGGTTCGAACCTTGATCCACCTCTTCAGAAAACTCTCGGCAAATCAGCCGGTAGATACGTGCTGAAATAGGAGTCGGAAAACATCGCATCACATGCGCCTCTAAAAGACCTGGCAGCTTGATCGATGTGGTGGAAAATGAACCTCGGTGCAACTCTGAGATTAGCAGTCGGTTGGTACTAATTTTTGTCATGGGTACATGCTTGATGTTTTGAGCAACAAAGCTAACGTTCTACATCAGATCAAACCGCCATAGAATAGGTGACATTCTTTGGAAGATTCACGGTCAGACGAGAACAACAACGATGAGCTTGATCTCGAACGATCTGATCCTAACTTGTCTGGGATGAAACGAAACAACCCGATATACTTCGTGATTCTTCCTGCCGGTTCTGGGTTGGTAACCGCGTAATGAAGCGCTTATCGACCAAGCACTAACGTTTGACTGAAATGAATGATAGTCGTCCCCAGAATCATGCTGTTTGTATCTGTTCTTGGCTTCTCAGGCTAGGAAGTTACAGCCAGAAATCAGGTCCTTGAACTCGTTTTTAAAACTTAATAGCACGATCAGCTATCGGGACGGAAAACAAATAGATGGATTCAGCCCAAAGTGAAGATGTGTTCGACATCTTTTAATCAAATCTCTGCCCCCTCCATAGCTGCAGCCCCTGTGCACAACAGAACTAACAATGCACACTTCCGCAGGCCACAACCCAACAAGGGGATGCTCCTTCGAATCGAGTTTCCTAATTATCCACCGTNTGGAGCAAAATCTGAAGAGGTGTCATCGTATTCGGGTGTCAACTTTGATGATGTGGAGCGGATCGATGCATCAGAGAATTTAGTACATTTGATTCATGAATGACCATCTCTCGATTGTCGACGTACAGGCGTCAAGAAGATAACCGAATGCAGGATCTCCATGAAAACTTGTAGACAAGATGGCTATTGTTGCTAAAGAGGCAGAAGAAATCGAACATGCAGCCACTGCATGTTCATCAGATGATGTAGCCAAGGTTGTCATCTGTTGCAAAAAACGAGGTAGTGGGCTAGGCCTTGTTGTAACTCAAACCTTAACGTCAGTGTTGAGATGAAAGCTTAGCGTGCTATGTAAGCAAAGCTGAAGATCGTGAACGGTCTATAGATTTTAGTTTGGGATGATTCTGTGGAATCAATACTGTTGTTTAGATTACTGTCAACGTTTGAGTCATCTTACTAAAGACTTAGAATGTCGTTTGCTTGGCAATAATGACAAGAANACACCCTCGGCTGCAGACTACAAAAGTATCAGACAATACTCAGTTACTAAGACCACCATGTTATACCAAACAGCATATCTTATCTAGTTGTACCACCATGGATATGTGCGAATATGTCAACCAGGTTCGACCACAAGAGAGGAAATTCCAACCACTCAGGAAGCAACGAGATTGATAAAGACTGTTGATTCTTGTCTTTCGTCTAATCATGATATGGTTAGGGAATGATTCAAGAGGCAAATTCGTCTTGAGAGGACAAGTGATTCTGACGGATGTGCGGAGGATCATTTTCGCCGTAAGCTTTGAGTCGTAATCTACAATTGTTGGATAGTATAGAACCAATCTGTGGTAAGTAAGTTGATCCGCATCCTATCTACCTAACCAAGTAGCTCAGATGTTTGGTTAGAGATCTACCNAATTGTGCAGTTAGTCCAAGCCTCTCCCAGCTCATAAGCTGGACATCGTCAGCAACTAAGAGCCTGACCAGATGGCAAACAAGAAGCTGCTGACCGTTGATAATCTANGGAGCAATATTCTACGTACTTCTTGGACTCAAGGCGGGCTTCAAGTATGTAGTCTCTCTTCATCGGCGCTTGACGATTATCTAGTTAACTCTATCTCATAGCCACCTAATTATTGGTTCGCATAGAATGTAAGACCAATGATTGATGACTGCATCGGTTGATTTCTAATTCATATGGATCTAGCTGACCGCTCTGGGTGAACCAGTTGCTGGACAGCCGGAATAACCCGAATCACGTTTGTTCAGTTTGCGTGAAACAATAGAGCTTGGGCATAGGAGTCGCCTCCCATCTGTGACGCAATTATTTTCTAAGAAATTCGAGCTTAAATCAGTTGTTGCTTACCTCTTTCAGCCAAAGGTGAGTTTGTTGATGAGCTGCGAACGATAGTTCATGAAGTCATGAAATCTCATGAATATGAGCAACAGGCTTCTAAGTAAACAGCACACACCACTCAGAATTGCGAGCTTACTCTATTCCTTTTGAAAGGGTTCTATGGAAAGGTGCCTTAGAGCGAAAAATTTTGCAGCGATACTCTCATGGGAGTACAGGTATGACTCAACCATGATTAGAATGGCTGTATGGTTAGAACTTTTCCTATGTCGCCGTGACCGCCAATATTGTTTTGACTACAATTTAAGCAAGTTGAAGCCAGCAGGGGTCGTAAGTCGCGAGCCTGTCGCTTGTCCTCCCCAACTCAATTAAGCTGATGAAAAACAAGCAACATCCGTTTGTTGTCGTTCAAACTCAAGCAACTGGCACCTGGCAGCCGGTCGATTTGCCAGCCAGAGCAAAATTTAGCCTGACGACTTGCTATTGGGCTTAGTCCATTCTAGCTGGCTTAGTTTTCTCATCCCTCCAATGAACCAGCAAGCGACGCTTGCTTGCCAACTCAAACGCTGGAACGACTTCTCGGGTATAAAATAAATACTGCATAATGATCACAAGCACAAGCGCCATCCAAGTGTGAATATAGAACCTAGAAAGCATTATCATTTTTACCCTCGGTGTAAACCGCCAACCAACCAAATCCAACCCTTTCCCTCTAACTTTTTACCATTTGCTGCGGATTTAAAGCAACCACTTGTTAGAACTTGCCAGACTCGAGCATGACTTATGTTCCCTTGTGGGCATAGACTTTTAAAAGCCCTTGTTTCGCGCTTGGCCCTCAGGCTAACCGATAACAGTCTAGCAGCAACGACAAGAGTTCCTTCTGCTTGAATCTCGAATTTTGGCCTCGGCCACACACACANCCAGTAAGGCAAAAGTTTAGTCCAACTAAATCAATGAAGCCCAGCGAAAAGTCGAGACAGCGGGAGACACTTTGGATAGGAAGTAGCCCAACGCTTTTAGGCTGGAGCTATCCCCTCGGCACCTCTGCCGACCAGCAGAACCTTTTCAGTTTATGCAAACTCTTATCCTAATGATCCCTCCGATTGAATCAGGATAACACGCCGACTTAGCCTTTCAGGATGTGATGATCTTATTCTTTCGGATGGGCACGAGAGACTGAAAAGCTCAGGAGCTCAACGATTGCAGGAATACGGACATTTAAGAGTCGCAAACACTGACGTTGGCTTCTCATGGTCTCGGCTTTATATATGAAGATGCAGTTTATTTTAGGAGCTTTCGGGCAATCGATGTGTTTGTAGCATGANAAAGCAGCCTTGTCTGCAGCATGAGCGAGGCGCGCAGACAAGCATCCGGCCGTTTTGCAGGAGAAACCAAATTGCCATCTATCCACATGCTGGGCGGTGGATGAGTTGTGGCAGACTAACTTACTCTATCTTAAGTTGAATCCAGTCTCTTTAAATGAATATGAGTTATGTGACAAATATGGTTCGTCTCAAGACGCAACGATTACTTCTAGCTTATCGATGTTATTAGTTGAGAATTCCACTATCTAACTCTAGCTGGCATTCTCAGTTTGAGTAATGCACTGCAATTATCAATCGCATTACCGGAATTCATCTTAGCACAACAAACGAAGAAGAGCTAGATACTTTGTATNTACTGAGGTAAAAAACAGGTTTGTTTTCTAATTTGTTTCGAGATTTTCGTTGCCCGAGAACGAAGGTTGTTCACCGAGTCTAAGCACTATCCAGATCGAGACATAGTTTATCCAATGCAACTTATCCATGTTCTCGGGATAATTTGCAACAACTTATTTTGTTAATTTGCTGCCTNCCCATGGATGACGGCGGACTATCTTGATGAACTCCTATCAATCAATGTCATGCGAGCCTGTTCTGAGTTCTCTGTCATCGTTCTGGTAGTTCTTGTTCTGGCGCTAGCTTTGGCCGCGATAGATAATCCAACAGCTCGGGAGGCAAGAGTCAACTNGTGCATTGCCGAGCTGAGCATTGAACAAAACCAAAGTTTAGTAACAAAGATTCAATGGACCCTCGTATTTGTTCTGGCTCTTTGAGCTTTTAGATTAGTAGCTACACAGTTGTTAACCAAATAAACAAACTCCCGCGACTGCAAACCCTCTCTCCCTCCTTCTCTCTCTTTCGGCTGACATTCATCTTGACGTTCTATTCGAGTAAATAATTACAAAAACATTGACTAACCTTAAGCCATTGGCAACGACCCATCGCTTAACAAGAAAGATGCCATGATTGCAGCTGAGNCAAATCCACGCATCCAAATAATATCCAATCCCTCCGACCAGCTAATGCTGGAATGTCTAGCCAAACTTATGGGCCAATTACGGAGTAACAGTGAGGAGCTCACTTTTGACAGGCGAACGCCGCCGCTGCTAGAGCGAAAAGGGTTTGCCTGACAGGTGCAACTCGGTGTTGGTGGGCTTAGTGCATTGGATTGGTGTCATAACAATTGTCGAGGTGTTACTCTGCAATGTACGCATTGCTCAGGGTGCTTAGACAATATGAGGGGCTCTTCTTGGGAAAAGTTTGGATTCTATAGAATCAGCTGATGGAAGGAGAATTCCTCTGGCTAACTTGTAAAGGCGGGTGGATAGAATGTCGTCAAATGTCTAGGCCTACAAATGGAGGGGAGCATAGTCTGGCGTGTTATTGCCCCTAACCGAGCATGAGGTAGATGAAGATTACGCAAGTGATAATTTCATGAAAAATTATCACTTAACTCCAACATTCTGCTCGCCTTCTCTACCTTCTTTTCTACTCAAGTTACCCAGCCTTTGGAGTCTCAGGATCTAAGAGCAGTAGACTTGGCTCAAGTTAAGTGGACGATGGTTTTATCTTGGAGTCAAAACTAAGTAAGCATCCGCATTGGAGTCGATTGTTTGAGACTGCGTCTCGCTGCGAGCGAGTCTTTCGTTCGTTCGTTCGTTGGCTGGGCTAACTGCAGTAAATGAACGACACGAGCGAGACAGTTTCTTCGTTGCAGTCGAGATATTTCAAGATAAACCGTAGCCTTGCTTG
>Ga0058699_1000637_pt1 | contig 10786 bp, 8 predicted proteins | sample AgamicAtPe_FD_55078 | JGI IMG/M metagenome (GOLD analysis project Ga0058699, IMG submission 55078) | Agave microbial communities from Guanajuato, Mexico - At.P.e | ecosystem: Host-associated > Plants > Phyllosphere > Phylloplane/Leaf | place: Guanajuato, Mexico | collected 2012-10-15 | reverse complement strand
TGAAGCTCGTTTTGCGCAATCGTCCACCCGTCGGCCAGATTGCCCCCTGGCCAATCCGGCCGGCCGGCCAGCCAGCCAGCCAGCCAGCCAGCCGCCGCCTGAGTGGAGGGCCCATCGATCAAGATCTGGAGCGGCCACACTCAGGTGCCACTCAGTCGGTCAGATTGGGCCGAGGAGCCGGCCAGCGCTCGCCCGCGTCCAACTCCATTGGCGCTCCAGTTTGCCGCCAAGCGCAAGTCGCGCCGCTCACCTGCGGCCAGATTATCCTCGAACTCGAGCGCGAACGCCGACAGCAAATTGAAAAATGCAACCCTGACATTTTGTTACCTTTTAAACTCTAATCCAATCACGCCAGCTTCTATTCTCATATTCTGACTTTTGTTCGCCGTTCAGAGAGTTGAGGCGTCCGCCTGGCTGACAATTGTCGGTAGGCCGACACACTAGCGGCTAATCCGGCTACATCCGACTTGAGTTGGATGGCATCCGTGAGCCACGCAACCTGGAGTGACGTTCTCGCGCCGCCCACTTTTCAAAACTCCATCCCATCGGCCTCCCCCACTCTCGAGCTCGCTAACGCACACACGGCGCTCGCTCAGCGGACTGGCGCCTGCTCGCCCGAGCCAGTGGGCCCGCTTTCGCTCAGGCTTGGCAGGTAAGGTCGCGTTAGGCTGCCCAGGCAGGTTGTGTCAACTGAGGTACACTTTTTACATACGCAACTTGTAGCCTCCACAAAATGGTAATGGCGCAAACTCGGCTCCACAAGCTCGGAGGTGCAGTCAGTTAGCGAGACTCGGCGCTTCACTCGCTCGCCGTGCGTGCAAACCTTATGGATCGACTTCTTGTGCGGAAACAACCAATCCGCAATCTCGCCAGTCTCGCAGCCGCCGTAACAAATGGCCGCGCTCACCAAACCGGAACACCTATTTCCGGCTCCGTCGGATTTGCTCGCCTTGAACGTGTAGCGGCGCATGTTGCATTCGAGCGGCGAATCGTCGCCGCCCTCGAGCTGGCCGCCCTTGTCAGCGGGACTGCCGTTCAACCGCCGCTCGGCCTGGCCAAGCTCGTTGGGCGACCCACTTGTGTCCCTCTCGTTGCNCGTCTCAGACTGCTTTTGGTGCGCCTGCAACTGCGACTCTGGCCCACTAACACCTGTCTCGCCAACCTCAGATACTGGCTTGCTCCTGTTCAGCCGAATCGTGTACTGTCTCAGGTAGTCGCCCGCCTGATCGCCCTCTGCTCTACTGTTTGGCCCTCGATGATTTCTAGCCTCACTCAATTNGACCAAAATGATTGGCACTTTGCTCGCCAACAAGGGCACCAATTCGGACTGCGACAAAGCCCCCTGTTGGGCCTCCAGGATCCTCGTTGCCTCCTCGGCGGTCAAACGATTGTATGGGCTACGCTGCCTCTGCTTGCCTCTCTGCCCGTGCAAACTTCGCGTTGTTAGCTCGTGGCTCCAACTTGCTCGGCCGCTTGCAGCATTTTGGCTCCCTGAAGCCAGCTTGTTGCAATTCACTCGCTGTCTTGCATCCCTGGTGAGACTTGCCTCCTTGCACCTAGCGTCGTTCGCGACCTCCCCACCTTCGGCGCCCATAAGTGGGCCAGCTCGAATGGAGTCCAGTGAGTCTGTCGTGGCTCCAGCCTCGTTTGCTGGCCCCTCGTTCAAATCGACTTCCTGCACCACCATCCATCCAGTTGGATCTTTTTCAGTTTGTCGCAATCTGCTGTTAAAAGAATCCGAAGGCTTTCCAATTGTTTGCCCCCTTTCAGCTACAGCAGATTCCTGCAAATCAGTAAACCTCAAATTATCTGGCGCTTGAGTGAGACAANAGAGTTAGTTGGAGCAAAGGGTTCACACAATGATAAAATCCGCCCTCTCTTTCGAGCTCATCCCCAACCCAGCCAAATCTCNCAAAGGTGATGACAAAGAAATAACCTTACCTGCACATCCTGTTGGCCGCATCCAACAAGCAGACTTAATTCCATCACCTCCTGTTTCGTCTGAGATTGAATTTGACACGCTTAGCGGGAGCCAATCTGTTATTGGAGCCGATTCTGGCAGTTCGAGCTGATTTTGGATTTGAAATTGCTGTACTGAGGAAGCGCAAATTATGCTAGACAAAAACACGATGGCTGAACGAGTCAGGCAGTTGCCAAACATTGTAATGGGCTTTACTCCTGACAAAACTTGAAGCACCATCCGCACCATTATCGCCAAATTTGAACTACAGAACTCTCTCTAACTCGCTCGCTCGCTTCTATCATTGAATCAAAACTTCTCAACCTCTCCTTTGGCTCTAACTTGGTTGCCAGGCAAATGTCTGGAACAGTCTCTAGATCAACCAACCCTTCACCTCTCTCTCTCTCTCTCTCTCTCTCTTCGAATTCAAAGCGGGAAGTTGGGGCACGCTAGGCGCACTTTTGCATTGTTAACCAGCTTTATTTAACAAACCTTTCAGTCAAGGGCACAACAAATTTCTCACTTTGCCAGATGGATGCAGGCCAGCTCGTATCCTTCCTCATCTAGAGACAAGCAAATTTGGACGTCCACCCTCGCATCCGACCAATGCCCTTCACTGGGCAATGAGCACAAATTCGAGCATTTCAATTACCGCACCTATGTATCTGTGGCCACCATGTGAGAGAGCATGCGCAGCCTCCCAACNCGCCCCATCCAATCTCCAGAATTTGGACCCAAGAGTGAGGCTGCATCATTTGGTAATGGGTGAGAGTCAGATGGCCGCATCTACTGAGCCACCCATTCGAAGTGCTGGGGACACCGCCCACAATTTTCAANCGATCAGGCAACGTCGGCCATTCCACCTGGAGTAGACTCATCGCAAACAAACTCGTTTAGCTCTGTCTCCATCTGGAGGCAACAGACTAAATGGCTGAATCCAAATTGGNGCTGATATAATGTGAAATTTCTGACTCGTAACGAGACGCGTTTTGCAGTAAATATACACCAGCTCGACCCCATTCATGTCGCATATTTTACTTGGCTCAAAGATATGAGGGTGGCAATAATACAACACAATCGTGTAACGAGAAACAAAATGACAGCACCATTCTCTCCAAGCTCCAAAAAGATATTTGTGAGCCTGATAATGATACTAATCGGATCGTGAGTTTAATTTTCCCGCTAAGATGCCGAACCATGATTTTCACCGACGCTGTCGATTTTGTTCATCGGTGTAACAATCGAGTTTGTAGTAAGAGTAGTCGTTGGGTTAGCTCTGAGCTGAGTTCCCGGCTCACGTTTAGTCTGTCCAGTCGAGCTCGAGGATGCAATCTGATTTTCGTTCTCCGCCACAACCTGCACCGGCTGGATTCCTCGGCAAGCATTGAGACAGTTCCTTATCAGCTGAGAATGCGATCGCAAATGCTTCAGTTCTAGCTCTGCCAAATCAGAGAATGCTTTCTTGAATGAAACCACTCGCCTTTGCTTGTAGTTGATGAGTTCCTGCTTAGCTAGCCTNGAAATAGATATAAAATTCTCTCTCGCTTGCTTTTGTATAACATCAGCATATTGCATCTGAGTTCTGCCTTTTAAACGAGCCTTTTCGAGATTCTTAGTTGCTGTCTCATATTCTGCCATAAATCGTAATCTGCGTACCAACAAATTTTGAGCAGCAACAGTATCTCGCTTATAATAAAGGAATGTATCCGTTAACTTCAAATCCTCGTCAGAAGCAATACGAGTCTCAACCTTTCTTGCCTGCTCAAAATAATCGGACACATGTAACAATAATTGCTTCAGTCCCTCGCTTGTATGATCANTTGCACAACCGCTGGTTGAATTATCCCTACCATAAACTAATGAATTATCACGCTGTTTGTTATCTTGAGATTTGCCAGAGATTTTCCTGGACGAGTGAGCTCGATCTGTCAACAAATCGTCGTTGTCGTCATCGCCGAGCTCATTTGAAAGGCTGGCCGTCTGATTATCTTCGGGTGAGTTGGTGGTCTGGCGCAATAGAGANGGAGGCAAAGTTAGGGAGGGCAGTGGGCATGCGACAAAGCTGGACAAATCTTTGGTTTGAGCTGTTACTGGCACAACCTGAATGCTTGCCAACTTAACCAATTGTTGAGCTATGTATAAATAAGTGTCTGCGAGACATTTTTGGACATGAGTAACTTTGTCAGCTTGAATTGCTGTTTCTCTAATACTGTTATGATACAAAGCTAAGAAGAGTCGCTCCTTCTCAAAGTATTGCTCGTCTATATCATCATTATCATCAACCAAGTTGTTGTTCTCGTATTGTTGACTGTTGCTTCCATCACCCGTGTTTGTTGTGTTGCTTGAATTCGCAATTTCAGATTGTTCGTTTGTTTGTAACGTTGTATTAACCTGTGAAGAATTGCTCATTATATCACTGCTTGATGTATTGCCATTCATTAATTGCTGCTGCCGCTGCCTATGATTTGGGTTTGACCTCGCTGAGCCAAGTGCGTGTTTGTTTGGCGAATGGTGGTTGCCAATCAATAAGGAGGTGGAAGCTGAGGTTGTCGCAGCTACTTGCGATGTGGTTATAACAAAGTCAGTTAGAGACTTGCCAATATTTTGTATGGAGCCGGTAATCTTCTCCTTCTTACTCTTACATCTAACTGCAAGTTCGTTCTCATATTCGAGAAATATTTTGAAATTGTTGTCCTCGCGAAACTTCTCGTGCGCCGCCAAGCGTTGGAGGAATATCTCATGCATTGCAACAGTTTTCTTGAAGATAGCCAAGTACTCAGCCTCGAGCTCCTGTTTCATCTTTGCAAACTCCTCCTTGGTTAAGTTGGCCTCGCCGTCGCCAAGGCGCTGAAGTTTCTCGCGCGAGGCCTCGAAGTCTGGCCTTGGTGGGGCAGGTGGAATGATGTAGCCGGCGTATTGATCGTTGTCTTCAAGACAATCGTGCAACCATATGAACTCTTCGTGTTGGCGAACAACGGACATCACCTGCNTAGTGAATTGTGCCAGCTTAGTTCTGGTGTGGACAGTGAAGCGGACTCGGTCCCTTTCGCTCAAGGCATCACTAATATCAACCAACAAACTGTCGTCTCCACTTGCAAGCTTCATTGTTGTTCTCTATTGGGGGGTTTTGGCTNGAGTGGATGTGAATAGCAATTGCAATAATAACGAGTTGGTGTATATAAATGCGATGAATAGAAGTTGCGCCCTCAACAACAGCTGGTTAAATCTGCGGCTCACAACTGGACCAGCCAGTTCCCTATNATCGTAAATATTTTCAGCGCCACCGAATGCTACTCCAGCTGAATTGGAATCTAAATTCTCAGTATGGTTTTACATTAGCGACGAGTTGGCCTCTTATCCGTCAGCCCTCTCGCTCTCGTTGGCCCGNAGCTTGATGTCGTGATCGTTCGCTGGTTTGGTCTAGTTTCAAGGTTCTATAAGGTGGCCAATTGAGCCAAGTACTCTAAATGTAAGCAACTATTAAAGGGAGCATAACAATCTGGGAGCTCAAAATAGGGCTAGCCTACAAATGCTTTGTGAGACTTGTTCGTGAGGTGACTTTTGGGAATTGTCACTGGCGGCGCACTAATAGCAGCAAAACATTTNTCCACCAGACCAACTGCGCCGCCTGTTATGCAACGGGCGAGACAACTTTGGCGCGACCAAGGCGACATCGCACGGCGAGCCAAGTCAACTAGGGGGCGATCACTCTGTGTGGCGCATGGAGCACAGAGATGGTCGTCGAGTGCCTGCTGCTCGGCCGCCATTTTGATTTGCTCGCTGGCACAGTGAGAAGCGGGGATCACTTTGCGCAAGGGAGGGCGAAGGAGAACAGGGAAGGAAGCGAGTGAGCGAGCGAGCGAGTGGTGAAGCCAGCGCACAAGACGGAACGGAATGGAACGGAATTCGGCGCTCAAGTTTGGCTGGCTTGCAGGAGCTCAGGCGAGGGGAGGTGGANGAAATTGCGCTCAGGCTCGCTGCGGGACGGAAAATTGCGCAGACCGACCCATGCGTTCCTTTGGTTTGCCTGGCCCGCCTGTGCCAGCGCAGGCATTTACAGCCCGGCGTCCGTCCGCCCGCCTGCACGCCCGCCCGGCTGTTACCCCAGCCCGACAGGCCGATGCAGTCGCTCGCAAGCCTGCTCAGCTCTGCTCCAACACCATCGGGCGCCACAGTGAGTCGTTGCCACTGCGCTGTGCAAGGGTGTAACGATAACTTCTAGTTTTGGCCAGTAGTTTTCGCCGCAGGTTTATAAAGGTGGCTCACCATGGCTAAATTTAGTTTGAAAATTACTTTATTGGTGATGAATTGGGCGCATTCGAAAGGGTAGCAAAATAGGGATGGCGGGCGGTGGAGAGAACGAGATAGAGTTGAAGTTTGGGAGAAATTTTGGGAGCGCTAGAGGGGCGCCAATGACATATCAGGTGAAAGACTGGGTAATGAGATGTTGCCAATCAATTTTATAATATTCATCTCACTACCTTGTCTTTGACGCGGTATTCATTAATTTCGTCGAGCTTCGAACTAAATTAAGACAGTCGATGTGTCCAGCTGAAATTGAGGCAAGAATTACACACATAAAATGGCGCCTTTTCTTTCCCTTTGTTCGTATCGTTACAACTTGAGCGCGCCAATTTGCTACCTTCAAGCAATCTGGTAAAAGTAGTCTAGTCGACGTNGNCATCCAATCAGAGTAAATAAACAACATTGGCGCACTTGTGCAACCCAACCTATTACCACTAAGATGAATGCCGCAACAATTGCCAATCCGTCCCTAGCAGGCCACCCGTATCGTCAAAGTGGTTAGTGACTATGTAGACGTTTGCAATCGTATCACAGCCTACTTTGATGAGTGGTATGGTTTATATCTCTCCCTTACACTTCAATCAAGATGCCTCAAACTATCACTGGCATTCATCCACAAGGGAGACTCAATGATCTATCGGTCGGCACTTTTAGATCTTGGAATAGACTTAAGGAATTAGTGACACGCAGCTAACCCACTCAGTGGCAACTACACAAGAGATCAAGCTGTAGAAGAGGATATTCGATGAACGTTTTCAGAAGACGGTAGACGATTTAATCATGCATTACAAGTCCGTGATAAATAGATTTCTCTTGACTGTAACGTTCTTATTCTCATCTTCGTTGAGTTTGAGGTTCTATCCTTCTCAACAAGTACGTGTCAATGTCTTGTTCCTTGTCGAATTGTAAAAACACTAGCTTCCGACCTGGATGGTCATTACACTTCAAGCCTATACTCCTTAAAGCAGGTAATCTCAATAATAACTTTCCGAATCTATTAGGCTGTATCTCGAGATAATGTTGATTACAGTAGTTCTCAAGCTCAGTGAAGGCCAAATTTCTCATTGCTTCAATGGGTCTGCTTGATTTCAGACCTTGGGCTTCTGGATTGAACAATATAATGGTTTTTAACAAAACTAGTTCTCGTTGGTCGACTCGCATCTCTTTGAGCTTAGAAACAATCTCTTTCTGTATTCGATCAAACATATTACTTATTCCGGCCTCAACAGCTGTAAATTCTGAAATTATAATATCAGACCAAATATTTAGGCCGATTATGTGACGGTCTATTAATGACATTGACCTAAAGGCTATATCTATGAGGATTAATTCGTTCCAATAAGTTTTCAACAATAGTAGTCTGTCTTGATAAATTAGTTTCTCAAACTCCTCTACGCTTCTCACCCATTTTATGAGTGAATCAATCTGATTCATGGCGGCTGTAGCTAGCAAGCTTGAGAAGGCTGATTGATGCGTTAGAATTGAGTTTGTCCTTAATTCATCTATTTTTAGATTGTTATGATGTCTAACAATGAAATTATTATCTTCTTTAAGAATACCATTATCAACAGCCGTAATCATCCCACTATTGTTGATTGCCAATGGATCATTAGTCAGTAGTCCGGTGTGGCCTCTTAGATTAACACCTTGAACCCCAGTCATCGAGACAGTGGCGCCGTTGCTCTCGGAACCATTGAGTGTGGCAGCGGCTACCGAAGGGTTAATTAGACGGTCCATATGAGCATCAATATGCGAGTTACTNGTGCTCTCAACTTCATTATCTTCAGAGTCTTTAGTACGCTGTCGTTCCTCTTGTACAGCTTCGCGCCGCATACCCGTGGCAAGACATTTTTGATAGCGGCAATATTGGCATCTATTGCGCTGTCGTTTGTCAATCAAACAGTTTCTCTCCTCTCGGCAGCTGAATGTCAAGTTCTTTCGAACGGTCCTCTTAAAAAAGCCTTTGCACCCCTCGCATGAATAGACTCCGTAATGCTTGCCGCTGGCTTTATCGCCGCAGATAAGACATAGGTGCTTACTATTCAAGAGAGGGTGGGTATAGCCGTTTGTTTGAGGCGCTGCTCCTGATGATGCATTGCTACTAGTGCCTGGGTTTGTTGGAACAATTTGGTTTGGGGTGCCAGCTATAATTTTCGAGGTATCAATAGTTCCTGTNGATTGCTGTTGGCTACTTGGAACAGAGGAGTTTGGGGGGTTTGACAGCTGTGGTTGAGGTATTGATGTGTTAGTTGTAGATGAGCTGCTGCTACTGTTAAGATGATTGCTTGTTGCTGATGGAGGCGTGGGTGTTGCTGTTACTGAGGGATCGCTTAAAGTGGCGCTGGACCTGCCAGCAAGATAAGCTTCAGTGGGTGAAAGGTGTTGTTCTTGCTTGATATTGAATGTAGAGATTTGATTTTTGTTGTTGCTGTTGTTCGCTCCATTACTGCTAGTGCTGGATTGATTCGAGGTGGANTGATAATAATCAAAGCCCCTCGAGGCGTTTGTGGGGCTACTTATCGATTGGCTCCCTTGGCTGCCAGGATTGCTTCCACCACTGGGAACATTTGATTGTGAGTGAGGTTGCTTGGGCGAGTTGCCATCGCTTGTTGAATTGATTGGGGTTATTGAGTTTGGGGCGCAATGATTTGTATTTATCGTTCGGGTGGCGGTGGAAGGTGAATTTAAACTAACCATAGGCAATTGATCAAGCCCAAGGTTATCGACACCAAGTTGTGGCATAGGTGATGCAGCTGCGTATGCGCTAGCATTTGGACTAATATAATTGTCCTCGTTCATGATNAACTTGTCAATCACTTACACTTCTAGGCCAAGAGGCAAGTTACGTGTGATTAATTGTGAATGTTAACGTATAGATTATTCTGGCCAATAGACCGTAGAAAAGTTGATTTGGGAGGTTCAGATGTCTCTTTTGATTGGATGAAAAAGTTTTTTCTCTCTNTAACAGTTNATGTGTGCGAGTGTTTGTCGAATTACAATCGACACCAGATTAGCCAAGTTCAAGCTCAATGGAGGCCAGTTAACCTCAATCTGCTCAAATATTTATAACAATAATCCATTATGATGAATGAGAACGTGTTCCCGTTTTGTTTGGAAAATAATGGTTGGCATCCAAGCAAATTGGACTCGGGAGCAGTGTCACCTATGCTGGCAAGGCCGAAGCATGGCTTCAGGGTGAGGATCAATGGCTTTACGGATTGCGGCCGAGAGGGCGAGCGCGCTAACGATGCTCTAGGTGGTGAATAATGGAAGGAGGAGGCTAGAGTTGATTAGTTAGCCTTTCTCACGCAGATCGATCACAGGGATAAATAGCGATCCCGGGATTGATAATAAGCGCGCCGTTGTCGCTTGCAAGTGTAATTTTTCCTGGCGCTGCCACGGTCACAACCACCACCTCCAAAACAACAACGCCAACCTCTGCCACTGGCAGCGCTTAGAAGTGTTTCGGTTTTGGTTGCGATTGTTGATTGTTGATTGATAAAATAAGAGGCAAGCGATCGTTTTGTCTCAGTCAGTTGGTTTGAGGGTCAGGGGTTGGCCGTTTTGTTGGTGTGGTCAGCTTAAGGGCTTAGATTTTTGAGATGAGCAGAGCACGAGATTAGTGTGAGAGTATTTTGTGTAAATGTTTGTGCAATTTTGTGTAAAATTGTCTCGATTTTGTTCCAATTGATTCATACGTTGGGCAAGAAGGAGGAGAAGTGTGAAAGTTCCGTTCGGTTGGTTAACAACAACAACAATAATAATTTATAGAGTTTGGTGGATAAAAGTGAAATAGATGTAAAATGTGCTGATAATAATAATGCTGCTTGTGTGGAAGAGAGAAGGTGGGTGGTGCGTGGTGATAAAGTGACGGTATAAAATGCTGAACTCTAATGAGAGATCCAGGCAGCCAGGCGAGCGGGCAAGGAGAGAGAGAGAGAAAATTTTCTATGTTGGTTACACGGTCAAAGCCAGCGAGGACAAATCCTACAAAAGCACCAGCATAGATGGTGAGAGCGGCAGTGGCAGTGGCGGCGGCGGCGGCGGCAGCAGTGCCGATGGTGCGCTGCAGCCTGAAAAGTCTAGCTGCACATACGCACACAACTTGGCTTGCAAGCGGGCTGCGAATCCCCAACCACGAAGCTGACTAGCTGGCAGCGGCCGGCGGTGCGCCCATCACTGCGGCACAGACTGAGCGCTCGCCAGTTCAATCCTTTGGCTCGACTGTGCGGCAGAGGCGCAGTGCGCGCGGTCTAGACGCACAGGTCCGGGCCTGGGAGTGCGCAAGCGAGCGAGAGGCCGCTCGCCCAGTGTTGGTCTCGCCGGCATCAAACTGTGCGTGGCGAGCGAGCAGCGCACAGTTGAGAGTCTGAGCGGCTGTCCGATTGCCGCGCCTCTTGCATGGCTTCTCGCTTTGTGAGCCGGCCGCGCGGCGAGACTGCAGCCTGCGCGGCTCAGTCGGCAGGCAACTCGCCAACGCAAGAACCGGAGACGACAAAAACAACAACAACAACAACAACA
>Ga0058699_1000632_pt1 | contig 10827 bp, 12 predicted proteins | sample AgamicAtPe_FD_55078 | JGI IMG/M metagenome (GOLD analysis project Ga0058699, IMG submission 55078) | Agave microbial communities from Guanajuato, Mexico - At.P.e | ecosystem: Host-associated > Plants > Phyllosphere > Phylloplane/Leaf | place: Guanajuato, Mexico | collected 2012-10-15 | reverse complement strand
TCGCCTGATTGACAAATCGCAGCTCGCGGGCCGGCGAGCAAACTGATGCTCTATGGCCGCTCGCCGCTCCCACCGGCGGGCCAGCCTCGAGGAGCCGCCAGCTGGCCGAGCCGAGTTGCAGCCAGTTTGGGCCACTTCAAGCCCCTTGTTAGCTCTCTCTCTCGGCTGGCGGCGGCGGCCTCTCCGCCTTTGTCTGCGTCCGAGTCCGAGTCCGAGCCCGAAAGGGGAGAGCGAGAGGTACGCGGCCAAATGGCAGCGCTGGAGGGAAAGGTTAGCCTGGAGAGGAGCCGAGAGGAGAGAGTTTAGCCGGGATTGCGCACATAAAAGGGACGAAAGTGATATAAACGGAAATGTTGGAGCTAAAATGCGCCTCGTCGCCGCTCTGAGCGCTCGCAGTGGAGTTGGTGTGACGCAATAAAGCTCCTGGGCCGGCGAGCGGCAACAAAGGGACATGAATCTACAAGTGGACACAGCAGCGAGCTCGGCCCTTCGAAAGCCAGCGAGCGGCGAGCGGCGAGCAGCGAGCAGCGAGAACAAAGAGCGCGCGAAACACAAACAGAGCCCTCACCTGGCCGAGATGCAACTTCCTCGCCGCCGCCACTTGCGCCGCCCGCCCTGAGCCGGCCATTTTGCCTGCGCCCGCGTCGACTCCGCCAATGGAAGTGGCATTTTTGCAACTCGACGGGCCCGCTTTGCTTTGCTTTGCTTTCCTTTTCTTTCCTTCGCTCTGCTCTGCTGCTCGATTGCTTTGTTTCGGCCGCGAGGTTGCCGCTCCGCTGGCCAGCGAGCCTCTCGCCTCTTGCCGAGCCACTTGAGCCGGCCCGGCGCCGCTTCGTGATTCGGGCTTGACACGAACTGGCGCCGGCCAGGTAATTACCGTGAAGTGCATTCTTCGCCCTCGACTTGGCTTCCCGGCGCTCAAGGTTGCGCCGGCTCAATGTGACAGACTCACATTCGCACTCTCGCTGGCAGCAAACAAACACTAACCGCCCAACCCTCCAATCCTCAAACCATTCGCAACCTGGCGCAGCAGCCAGCGGATCGAAAAGGCTCCCAAAGCGAGAGCTGGCCCAGCTCGACCAAGAGCGGCGCCCGTCGAAGGTAAGTGAGGGGGCTGCTTGTGCCCGGGGGCCTTCATCTCGGCGCGCCATCTATGGCCGGCGCCCAGGAGCCGCGAGCGCGCAAAACAAACACAATGTTGCGTGGGCCAAACCAAATTTGCCTAAACGCTGCCCCTGCCGACCACCGCCAACACAAGCGCCGGCCGCCAAGCCCAAATTTCGCCCAACTCTCACGCTCCTCCGTCCGCTAGCCGGCCAGCCAGCCAGCCAGCCGCTCGCTCGCTCGCAAAGCCGGCTAGCTGTCGACAGGGAGACCAACTTGGCCGCTTAGTCGTGGGCGCGACCGGCCGAGTCCCATTAAGGCCTCCTCCCCTCGTTCAATTGGATCGCTCGGCAAGCTTGCCAGCCATTCCACTTGCCTGCCTGCCGGCCGACCGGCCAGCTCGCAAACCAGACAACAGGCTCAATGGGCCGCCCGGCCAGGGAGGACACCCGGCCAAAGACACTTATCGTCGTTTTTATCCAAACGAGAATCCCTAAAAATCCTTGGCGGGCAAATAATCTCGTTAGATTTGGCTAAATGTAGCCAGATTCCCCTCCTTGCTGGTCGGCCGCCTTTGCTCGCTCGCCTGCCAATTGAATAAGTAGTAGTCTTTGCTCTGCTCGCCGAGCTAGCACGACGGCCGAGCTTGCACGAAATATCCATTTTTGCGCCAGAACCGATTGATTTTCAGCAGCTTGTTGGCCCGGATAAGGTTTCACCTTGCGCGCGCGATGTTGGCCAGCCGCGTTTCCGCCCGCCGGCCTCCAGATGGATCAGGTTGGATCGAGCTGAAGCTGGAGCTCGAGTTGGAGCTCGGAGACCAGAAAAGATTATGTTTCGGCCGCAGCGGCGACCTTGTTGCAAGCGCGCCGCCTTATTTGCAACGCAAAACCGCCGACCGCATCAATCAAGCCGCTGGCCCTGGATCCATTCTGGTGGCTTCCATTGTTGCCGAAGCGGCCGCCTGCATCACAATGAGGTAGACAAAGTTGCCCGCTTTGCCCCTCCAACTCTCCAGTTGAGTCGCTCTGCCTTTGGAGGCGTCGAGCGGCAAGCAGCAGTTTAGGGCCATTCTGGCGGCGGGTTGGATTTTAAATGGGCCTAATATCATTAGGTCGGCGCCACTGCCGCCGACTTGCAATGCAACTAGATGCGGCCGCCGAGATTAGCCTCATTGGAATAATAACAAGTTGGCTCGCGCACTTAGTGGGCTTGCGGCGGTGTCGCTCGTTTGCGAGCAAAGCCGAGCGCCGCAAGATATGATATACAGGTGCGCTGGCCAGGAGCCGGCCACTAGAATGGCCAGCAGGTTGGCCGGCCTGCCAAAGCAGTTGGAGCGCCGCAAAGGGAGCCACCAACAACGGAGGGCCGCCAGTCGTTGGCCGGATGTTTGGGCACGACTTTGCACTAGATTTGCGAGGCTGCGAATAATGTCGCTCCACTTAAGTCGCCCGTTTGTTTGTCTCGGCCGCCTTGCTTTCAGGGCGACGCTCTTGAGGCGTCGCCATTTAAGCGCCAACAATTCATTAGGCATTCGGCGAGGTTCGTGTGTTAAGGTAGAGGTAGAGGCAGAGGCAGAGGCAGAGGCAGAGGCAAGGCGAAAAGGCAAATAGGAGCACTCGGAGGCAACAGGAGGCGCCTCCTTGTGGCCGCCTCCCTCTCGGCGCCACCAAACTGAGCTCTCACGATCTTGTTCCCTCGAGCTAAGAGCCCTTTGCTCTTCCGCTCGCCGCTTCCAAGTTGCATAACAAGAATGGAAACACAACGATTATAAAGGTGAAACGGAGAGCCTTCTCTTGGCCGAAGAAGGCGAGAGATTTGAACAGAATCAATTTGATGCGGAAAATTAGCCAGAAATCTTGCCCAAGAGCCTGGCAATATCCTTTCATCCGCCAGCTTAAGTTTGATGGCTCAAGTTTAAGGCAGTTTGTTTGGGCCGAGCAGGAGGGAGCTTGCAGTGGCTTTAAGGGGTCGCTTATTAACTTCAGCCACTCGGCTGGAGCTTTACTCTTCGCCAGCCCTGGCCTGGCCTCCGCTCTCTGGCTCACTCGTTTTGACGCTTGCCCAAAGGTAACGGCGATTTTGCGGCAACAGGTCAGGCAGCCGGCGCTCTATTGTTCCATTGTTTTAACCCTCGTCGTCTCGTTCCAAATCAACGCAATCGGCGCCCGATTGAGCTGTAATGGGGCGACAAGTGGCCGCCAGCGCCACCTAGACCAGCTAGCCAACCAACCAACTCGAACGAACCAAACCAAACTGACCAAACCCTTCCCTCACTCGCTGGTCGCGCGCCCGCAAACAGGAGTCGGCCGCTTCAATGGCAAGGGCCAGCCAAAGGAGACAAGTCCAGGTGACGGGACAGGTGGAGCTGGACATCTCGTACTTTGCAAAGTCTGGCTCGCTAACCGTTCATGTGCTCCAATGCGGCCAGCTGGCGCCGGTAAGCAAGCGGCGCACTACGAGCAATCCGTAAGTGAAACTGAAAGCTAAATTAGACTATTATGCTCCCACTCGGCCGCTCGGCCGGCCAAACGCACACTCTCTGCCTCCTTTGCTCCTTCGACAGCTCTCAGATTTGAGCAATCCGCTCGGACACAACAACAACAACAAGGCTCCAGCCAAGAGCGGCTTGCTATTCCACTTCAATTGAGCTCCCCCATCCAGCTCAGCGGGCAGAGCTCGCCGCTGTTGCAATTGCAGCTCTCACTTTGGGCCAACTTCCTCATTGAGGTGGCGCGTTAAGTCAGTTAGCGGCCCCGCTCTGCCCGCAAGTTAGCCAGCCAGGCGAGCGGACGGGCCGAGACTGCGCCGGCCCGAGGGCGCCGCTGCTCGGCCAGGTTGACAACAGGCGGCGCTGGGGCGGCCACCTGGAGCCGCCCGCTGGCCGGCGAAAGTATCCGCCTGTAATTGGTGCCAAACTGATTGATCTCTCTCCCAGCTCCATCCATCAGGCGACGGCAGCGGCGGCAGCGATGGCGCCGACTTGGGCTCGACGCGCGCATCCGCCCAGCGCCTGGCCTCCTCCCCACTTGGCTGGCCCAAAACGCAAGCAGCTGTCTCGTCTGCGATGGATCCCTTTTTATCTCTGACTTGCTCCCGTTTCGCCCTCAATGGCCGATTGGAGGAGGAGATGAAGAAGAAGAAGGAGAAAGAGAACAAGATTGATTGTTGTTCGCTCGCTACCTGTCTTGGCTGGATCATCGGCTTCGTTGTTGTTGTTGTTGTTGGTATCGTTGCAACTGATTGAATTTTGCGCGGAGGCAAGCGAGTGGCATTCTCGTGCTACCTTCAACTGGTGCCACCGGCAGACGTCCAAAGGCTAAGCGGGGCAAAGCTTACGCTAAAACTCAAACCAAATCAACGATTAGCCGCCGACTCCATCAAAGCGCGCGCGCGCCATTTCGCCGCCAAACAGGCTAAGCGCTTTCCAGGTTAGCCGGCGGAGCGATGAGCGCGCATCATTAGCTCCTTGGCCAGGCAACAAGCAGAGTGCGAATCTGATTCCGAGATCAATGTCCAGCTCGCCGAGGTTAAGATTTGGATCTAAATCCAGCCAGCCCGCGAGGCAGCGCGAAATGTCCGAGAGGTATCTCTCAAATCTTATCCAGTCCAATCATTTCTAAGCCACCTGTTCAATTCGGCTTCCATACACGTAACGTGGTTGCGCTCCTTGCTGCTGCGGCGGCGGCGGCGGAAAGCGGGCGAGCTCAAACGGTGAGAGCTCGCTCTCAATGCGATCAAAAAGCCGCTCTCAAATTGAATTCTCTCGTGCCTCTGTCCAAGCGCCGCCGCCGCCAAGGTTTGCTCGCCGGTGTCAAGCCGGTGGCCGGGCAGCCGGCTGCGTGTGGCCGGAGGGGACAAGTGGCTTCGGTTTCAAGCTCCGCTCGTCATCCATCATTTCTCTCTCTCTGTCTCTGTCCCTGTCTCTGTATCCCTCCATCGCTCGCTGCCCCCAAGTCTCGCTCCCTCGTTAATCTCGCCCACCTGGCCACAACAACCACCACCTGTGGTTACTCAAAAGCGATCGGAAACTAACTGTTCCCTCCACACTGCCCAAACAAACCCGCCCCATTAAACCGCCTCTCTACAGTTACGTAAAACTCTACTTACTTCCAGACAGAAGCAAAAGCGGCAAACGGAAGTCGAGCGTTCATCGTGCCCAACTAAATCCAAAATTCGACGAAAAGTTCACCTTTGCACCAATACAGTTGGCTGAATTTGACGACAAAATACTCTGGCTTAGCGTCTGGCATAAGGATCGCTTGAGCCGCAACGAGTTCCTAGGCGAAGTCCTGCTCCCGCTAAGCCAGGTTCGCCATCAATTGCTCACCTCCGATTTGTGCCAATCAACTTCGCCCAAATGGTACAGGCTTTGCGAGCGGGTAAGTTCTGGTTACAATATGGGCAATAATTCTCGCCCATATCTTTTCCAAGCGGAAAGACGAGCACAATCTAACTGACCAAATGTCGCAAACCAAAACCTAACAAACAAACCATTCCGACAGCTCGATATCTCGCTTGCGGGCGCCTGGCAGCAGGACAGTCCAAGCAGAGACCAAGTTGACAGCTCAAGTGGCGGCAAGAGGATAAACGGGCTGGAGGCTGGCAAAGATTGCGGGCCACAAAGGGGACAGGTTTGTTTGGAGGAAGAGCTGGTGGACAAGTTGGGCGAGCTGCAGAGNCGGGCGGCCAGATTGACGACGGCGGTGGCGCCAGCTGACGGCCGCCAAACGAGTTGCCATATGAGCGTCTCGCTCGGCCCGCCGGCCATGCAACACTCGAATCAGCCGCCGATTACGGGCCAACTGTTTGTTGCAATCAAATTTGTACCTGAAAATGAGAAGCTTGTTATGAGCCGGATGGGCTCAAACTTGGAGGGCGAGTTGCATGTCATTATAAAGGAGGCCCACGATATTGGAGGTTTTGAGGCGCCAAGTTTAAAGCTAAACTCGGCCGAGGAGAAGCAGCCGCCTCCGTCTGGATCCCTGCCAAATCCATTCTGTAAGTGTTACCTGCTGGCCTCAAATGGCCAACGGGTGGCAAAACAAAAGACTCCTCACTTAAAGAGGACTGCAAATCCGCGCTGGGATCACAAGTGTNTGTTCAATTCAGTTAAATTGGACAATTTAACCTGCCAAGCAATTGAGATTTTGGTCTTTAATCGTGATTCAATACTAGTCAGCAACGAGTGTCTTGGCGGAATTAGATTGTGCCGCTCAAGCGAAAGTTGCGAAAAAGTTGCACACTTACCTCAAACAGGCAAAACAACAAACAACCAAGAACAAATAAGCAACGATTCTGCGAGCATTGGAAGTGACCAGTTGCAACAAGACTCAAGCTCCTCATCTACAACCCTGAGACGAAGCTTCAACCAGAGAGAAGACCTGGCAACGAAACGCCGGCCAACTCAAGGATGGGAGGGCGACGCCCTCTGTAGCGAACGCGAGTCTCGCCTTTGGAACCAAATGCTAGCTAGGCCAAACATTTGGGTCTACGGGGAGCTCCGTTTGCGCCAACTGAGGCCTCTGGTGGCCAGCAACAAGACGTCAGGCGACCAAGGCTGTCCCTAAACTCAAACCAAGCGCGACTAACCACTGCTGCCATCACCGCCACAACCCCTGTGACTAAACCAATCTACGTAATAAACCTACTAGGTCCATCTTCCTGTTGTGTAGCCTCTGATCGGAAAGTCAGCTTCTGTATAAGCAGTATTGAGCCAGCAATCGGATTACGTATTGCACTGGCATCTCCTTAATACTGACGGATTGTTTACAATCCAGATCAAACATGTCCATGTTTGGCGAGAAAAGCGCAAGCCAGTCAAACAGTCGTCTCTTTTCCAACGATTGTTTGACTGCTACCAGTTGCAAGCTCTTCACAGTCATCGCATTGTTTCCATTCGACAGCTTGATCAGTCCGCCTGGCGTCTCTGCGAACCTTTAGTCGGCTTGAGCACCCAATTGCAGCACTCAGCTTTTTGGAACTACCTCTTTGCAAACCTTGTATAAAAATTTGGATCAGTGAGAACTGATGGCCAATTCAACTCCATGGAAGTACCAGTCCTAAACAGCACTGCCTAATAGAGATGTCCACCAAGTTATGCGCCGAAAAGTTCTCGAAAGGTCTCGCTTTCGAGATATAAACTCAGATGTATCTGTTCTTGGGTTCCCAGTTGTCTAAGTAAAGCGCGCACCCACATTATGTGTAGCTCGCATCCCATCTTTACTCCTGCACCCTTTGCTCTTCCCCTGGCCGCCGCGTATGATCATCGCGTCCAGCCAGCACCACAAAGACTGTCGCCACTGGGGAGAGACCTTTTCGCAGTCTTGGCACCGACCCCATTTTCCCGCACGGAGAAGTGACGCGCCTTGAGCTGTGACGCGCCAACTTCGCGACAGGAAGGTTCTTATTCATGAGAAGATGTTAGACCAGCCTACTTGATCAGCATAGTATCTCTTGGTATTCAGCTCCTCTTCTTCTGCCCGTGTGAAAACTCTGCTTGGCAATGGAAGAGGATTGTTTGGAGCGACTAACGTCAGAGCAAGGAGTTACCTGTAGCGTGCAGCCGGCGCAAAATGTTCTAATTTGGTCGGGTTCCTAATTTAAGGTGGCGATAAAGCGGGCCAAAAACGGAGAGGGTTGAGATGTCGTCCCGCAGATACCAAGTATTATCAAGATCCTGCCAACTGATGATTGTATCAGAACTTTTGGCGCCGGCCGCACATGGAATTCAAAGTGTTCGAAGGAGACTGTTGGTGCAGACTGAGAGCTGGATCCTCAATCAGAGTATCGCCATTTNAGAAACAGATCAACCCATTTGAATGGTTGAAGGGCGAGCAAACCAATTTTTTCGCTAATTTTATTGGCTAAATAATCAGATGCTAGGCCCAATTTAGGCTGGATTGTTCAGATGATCGAGCTGAATCGTCGTCTGTACGAACCAACGAGCAAAATGTAGAGCGATGCTTGTGCTTAAAATCAATCGTGCCTCCAGTTGAGCTTGTTGGATCATTTTCATGGCTAGACAAAGTGTGTGCATTGGAAACAAGACACTGCCAATTTGTTGTCCTATCGACACCTGCAAGTCAACCGCCAACCTCTCAATGACGCGTAACGATGGAGCTAATGATGGGCATGGCGCGATGTGAGTGTGAGCCGTTTGTAGGCACTCATTGGGCCCCAACTTGTTGAATCGAGTTGTTTTCGCAACTGAAACATCTTAGTTGGCCGCCAATCGAGCTAGCTAGTGCGTCAGATTTTCCTCCACCAGCCTCAAGATCCTGACGAGTCTCGAGGTTTTGTTTTCCTTCAGGCACACAAGTGAACATCCACCAATCAGGTGCTCTAGACAGCACCCAAACAAGCAACAAAACTTGGCTTAGCTTCTTCTTCTTCATCACTTGAAAGGGTGGAGCACAAAATAATACCTGGCAACAACCATGGACAAAGTGGGCTCTCGAATTCTTTTCGGTTGCATTGTTTGCACCGCCCTAGTTGTTGTCCTCTTCGTCGTCGCACTCAGCCTCACTCATCCCTCGTGCGAGCTCACCTACATCGACGCAAACAACCTCAGGATGGACTCGCTGGCCGCGCTTGCCAAGGAGAAGCCAATCAGAGCTCATGACAAGTCAATGCTGATCAAGATATCCGCTCACCTCGAATACAGCACTCAAGATCGAGAATCAAGCTCGCCAATGGCACTAGGCGAACTGGCGCCAACCCAGCAGCAGGCGCCTCCCTACCAACAGACGAACTCGATGCAATCTGGCCAACCAGCTCCGCTTGGTTTCAACCTAAACCCAACCAAGCATCTGTCGCCCTCGACGCCCTCAAGTGTCTCAGCGCAAAACAATTCCAATTCCTCGAATGGAACCAAGAAAGAATCACCAACAAACAATGAAAAACGCTTCCTTCCTCTTAAATTGGACAAAGTTGATTCTAAAAAGATTGATGACAACAAGCACAAGTATAAGTTGAGTTTTAATTGTACTGTCATCACCTTTATTGTTCAGCGGCGGCCAGAGCGAGTTTACGTGGAGCAGATAAGTGTTGAGCTAAAACCGGCGAGCAGAAAGAAGAGCAGCTGCGAGATTCAACTGCCGCCGCAGGGAGCCTTTGGGGTTGATGTTCACGATGGTTTGGCCCACTACTTTTGCGACAAACCTTTAAAGTTCAACTGTCTCCATCACAGCAATAAGCACTCGGCTCAAATACTTGCCGAGCTACACATCCACAGCATTGAGTTTGAAACCGGAAGCAGCATGAGCAACTCAATCCACAAGAGTCGCGAGTTTTTGAGTCCAAAGAGTAAGTGTGTTTGAGGTGAATTCAATTAGAGGGATTAATTTACCTTAGATGGCGCTCACTGACCTCGAAAACTCCAACCTCCACCGTGCGCCTCCAGGAGAGTGTGAAGTGCAACCTGGTGGCACAATTCAGAACTAGATTGCTTTGTTTGCCTTCAGACAGATGGAGCGCGCGCGCCGATAGACGGGAACTGTGAAAAAGGTGAAAAATATACTTATACAACAACTAGGAACTCTCGAAACTCTCTCATCTCTCAGGGTGCCGCCAAGTGTGAGCAAAGTGGCTGGGTGGAATCAGTGCTTAATGTTACGTTTGCGCCCGCCTCGTTTCGGGCGCCAGCAATCCTTGCCGGTGGTCGCGGCTGCTGCAGGAAGCTGGCGCATCCGTCTAGATTCTTGGCCTCCATTAGGCGGCTCGCGTATAGTTAGAGCTGGTAGCTCTTGTTCATGTTTTGCGCCTCTCTGCGCATTGAAAAGTTCACGCTTCGTCCATCATTTTGCGAGTAGCTGGCAGCGACAAACAACAAAGAGCTGCCAACCACTCCGGCCGAAGCCAGTGGGCGCCAGCCCTCGAGACAACAATGGAGCCAGTGGGCGCCGGCCCAAGTCTTTGCCGCCCGCCTTGGCCAAGATAATGAATCATCTGCTCCAATTGGCGGCGCGGCTGGTTATTTTCTTGAGACTTTGGGGCCCAACGAGGGCGAGTTGGCTTCGGGGAGGTCGGCGGTGTGATATATTGCGTTATGTAAAATAAGCAGTCACGCTCAAGTTGGCCCTAATGAACAGGGCCGGCGGACAGGGACGAGCAGTGGCTGAGCAACTTGGCGAGCGAGCGAGCGCCAATTCTGGCTCATTTGGCGCGGCGCCCGCTTCCGGCCGCATATAGAGCGGAGGGCGGGCTGGCTTGCGCGCGCGCTTGCTCCTTGGCCGCGAGCCTGCGATCATGCGTGACCCGCGCTGGCATCTATAAGCGCGGCCGGCTCGACGTTANAGCAGGCGGCCGAGGGGAGCTCTATTTGGAGCGGCGCGGCCGACAAAGGGCGACAACAAACAAGTTATTACGACTATATGCTTTGTGTTGCCTCGCCTCGCCTCGATGGTGTGTCCCATTGGGCTGTTGCAATGGGACGAGCAGGCTGGCGTGTTTTTACAAGCAACTCGGCCACGGCAACCAACAGAGTCGCACGCAAATTTGGAGCCGGGCGGGAATTATGATTCATTATTTGGTTTCGCTTTGTTGCCTACGAAAAGTGTCGCCCCCGATGGGCCACTTTGGCCGCGCACTCTGGCCGCGGGCCCCAATTTGCTCGTTTAGTATTCACGCGACGCCCGCAACTGCGCGCGGCAACCCTCCACTAGAGCGGATGGCTAATGATTAGCTGGCCTCGGCGGCGGCGGCGGCTCATGAATTTAGCGC
>Ga0058699_1000631_pt1 | contig 10830 bp, 8 predicted proteins | sample AgamicAtPe_FD_55078 | JGI IMG/M metagenome (GOLD analysis project Ga0058699, IMG submission 55078) | Agave microbial communities from Guanajuato, Mexico - At.P.e | ecosystem: Host-associated > Plants > Phyllosphere > Phylloplane/Leaf | place: Guanajuato, Mexico | collected 2012-10-15 | reverse complement strand
TAAGGGCTGCGCAGCTAGGGTTTAAAACTGCTATAATAGAAAAAGAAAAATTAGGAGGTATTTGTTTAAATTGGGGTTGTATTCCAACAAAATCTTTATTAACTAGTGCCCAGATTTTATCTACTTTAAAAAAATCTTCAGTTTACGGTATAAATTATGAAAATATTCAAATAAATTTTTCTGGTATAATTGAGCGTAGTCGTTCTATATCAGAAAAAATGAGTAAAGGTATTAATTTCTTAATGCAAAAAAATAAAATTACCGTTTTCTTTGGTAAAGCAGAATTAAAAGAAGGAAAAAAAATTAGGATTATCACTAATGATGGAAAAGAAATGGAGTGTAAAGCTTCTTTTATTATTATAGCGACAGGAGCACGTTCAAAAAATATACATAATCTTCCTCAAGATGGAAAGAAAATTATAGGATATAGAGAGGCTCTTACTCTTTCTTCACTTCCTAAGAGCCTTATTATCGTTGGATCAGGAGCTATTGGTGTAGAGTTTGCTTACTTTTATAATGCTATGGGCGTTCAGGTAACTTTGGTAGAATCTAACACTAGAATCGTACCACTAGCAGACATTGAGATTTCTCACGAACTAGATAAATCATTTAAAAAAAATGGAGTAAAAGTATTTACTTCGTCTTATCTCGAAGGAGTAGAGACTTTTAAAACAGGCGTTCATCTATCTTTATCTATTAAAGACTCTAAAAAAAAATATAAGATAGATGCGGATATAGTGCTCTCTGCTGTAGGTATTACACCTAATATAGAAAATATAGGTTTAGATACAATAGGAATTTCTTTAGTAAAAGGACGTATTCTAGTTGATGATTTTTATCGTACTAATATAGAAGGATATTTTGCAATAGGTGATTTAGTAGATGGTCCATCTTTAGCACACGTAGCTTCTACTGAAGCCATTATATGTGTAGATAATATAAAAGGACTTAACCCTTCTCCTTTAGATTATAAAAATATTCCTAGTTGCATCTATTGCATACCAGAAATTTCTTCTGTCGGGCTTACTGAGGAAAAAGCTATAAAAAAAGGTTATAAAATTAAAGTTGGTAAGTTTATTTTTTCTGCATTAGGGAAAGCTAATGCAAATGGAGAAACAGATGGCTTTATTAAAGTTATCTTCGATGCTAATTATGGGGAATGGTTAGGATGTCATATGATAGGTAAAGGTGTGACGGAAATGATAATGGAAGCGGTAGTAGCTCGCCAATTTGAAGTTACTGCTCATGACATTTTAAATACTATACATCCTCATCCAACATTAAGCGAAGGTGTAATAGAAGCGATAGCTAACGCTTATGGAAAATGTATTCACCTATAGTCTTTACGTGAAATTTTAATCACAACTATGACTTTTGACAGTTTTATAGATAAAGTCAGTATTTTTTGTAAAAGTGGAGATGGTGGAAATGGGATAATACATTTTAGACGTGAAAAATTTGTTTATAAAGGTGGTCCTGATGGAGGTGATGGGGGTGATGGAGGAAGCATTTTCTTACGTGGAGACAATAATATAGTAACTTTACTGCACTTCAGATATAATAAAAACTATAAAGCTAAAAATGGATTAGTAGGACAAAGATCGCGAAAAAGAGGGGCTTCAGGGAAAAAACTTATATTAAATGTGCCGATAGGCACTATCGCTAAAGATCAACAAGGAAACATTTTATGTGAAATTTGTCACAATAAACAAGAAATCCTCTTGTTGCCGGGAGGAAGAGGAGGCTTAGGCAATTGGCATTTCAGAAACTCTGTTAAAAGAGCCCCTATTTATGCTCAAGAGGGGATTAAGGGAGTAGAACTTTTAATTACTTTAGAGCTAAAAATATTAGCTGATGTGGGATTAGTTGGATTACCAAATTCAGGAAAATCCACTTTACTTTCAGTGCTTACATCAGCAAAACCTAAAATTGGTAATTATGCTTTTACGACTATATATCCTAAATTAGGTTATGTAAAATATAAAGAGGAAAAATCTTTTATTATCTCTGATAATCCTGGTATACTAAAAGGAGCAAGTAAAGGAAAAGGGATTGGATTTAGGTTTTTACGACACATAGAAACTAATGTAGTTTTATTATTTTTAATATCGTCTGCAGAGAGAAATATTCTTTACATATATAAAGCTCTTTTACAAGAACTTTCTTATTATAAATATAATCTTCTAGAGAAAGACCGTTTGTTAGCAATATCTAAATATGATTTGCTTGAAGAAAATTTTAAAAATAACCTTCCACATAATATAGAGACATTATATGTCTCATCTTATTATTTAAAAGGTTTAAATTATTTAAAAGAGGCGTTATATTACAAAATAAAAAGAGTTAAGGTGTGGAGATAAGATCTATTGTGACCTGGCTGGAATTCGAACCCAGGACCCTTACATTAAAAGTGTAATGCTCTACCAAACTGAGCTACCAGGTCTTTAATATGTATATTATTTTAGTAGGGTATATGGGGTGTGGCAAGACGACAGTCGGTCGTATATTATCTTTATGTTTAGAAAGACAATTTTACGATTTAGATGATATTATTATTAATTGGAAAATCCAAGATATACACAATTTCTTCGATAAAAACGGTGAAAATTATTTTAGAAAACTTGAAACAGATGTCATACAATTTTTAAGAAGTATAAAAAAAACAATTGTGCTTTCTACAGGAGGAGGAGCACCTTGTTCTAGTAACAATATTTTTATGCTGAATAGATTAGGGGTAACTTTTTATTTACATCTTTCTTTAGAAGATATTTTTAAACGTCTTCGTTATCAAAAATCTAAACGCCCACTTATTTCAGCATTATCAGACGATAAACTTTTTTCTTTTATCCAAAAACACATTTCAAATAGAATTAAATTTTATAATAAATCAAATTATAAAATAGACATAGTAAATCGCTTTCCTGAAGAAATTGCTTTTATTATTCATAATAAATTATCTATTAATCCTTATAAATATGGAGTTATTCAGACATTTAAATAACATTCTCCCTTTAAGAGCACATATCTTACTTGCAGTAAGTGGTGGATTAGATAGTATGGTTTTGCTAGAAATTTTAAAATATACAAAATTATATATAAGTGTAGTGCATGCAAATTTTCAATTGAGAATTAATAATTCAAAGGAAGATGAATGTTTTATTAAAGATTTTTGTAAACATCAAAAAATATCTTTCTACAAGAAAAAGTTTAAAACTATATCCTATAGTATAAAAACAAAAAAATCTATACAAATGGCTGCACGAAATTTACGTTATGGATGGTTTTTTAGGGTTTTAAAAGATATAGACGCAACTTATATAATTTTAGGTCATCATTTAGACGATACAATAGAAACTTTTTTTATTAATTTATTTCGTTCTTCTAATTTAAAAGGATTAGTAAGTATACCTGAAAAATCTAAATATTTGGTGCGACCTTTATTGCCATTCACTAAAACAAAAATATTGCAATATGCTAATATTAATAATATTTGGTGGAGAGAAGATATAAGTAATAAAGATTATAGGTATTTACGAAATTCTATTCGTAATGATCTTATTACTAATTTTTATGACAGAAATTCTAAAACTATTTTTTTTGTAAGAAATGATTACAAACTTACTCAGCAATCAATTAGTATTATATTTAAAATAATAACTATAAGTTTTGTGAATCTTACTTTTTATTGGGAAATAAATGTAAGTAAATTAAAAAAAATAAGACCACTTATTGGGTTTTTATATAGATTGTTTGTTCCGTATGGTTTTTGGAATCTACTTGATATAGAGAGATTTTTACATACTTCATCTGGAAAACATATCTATTCTAATCGATATAGATTACTATACGATAGAAGACGTTTTGTCGTTAATTACCAACAGGAAAAGTATAAAAGATATCTTTTTAAACTTACTTTTGAAGTTAATGATTTTATGGATCAAAATGCTCTGATTTCTATTGATTTTACTATAATATCTTGGCCTATATATTTGAGAAATTGGAAAAAGGGAGAATTTTTCTCTACTTCTTTAGAAGATATAAAAAAAATAAGTAAACTATTTAAAGAATATAAATTAAGTATATTTGAGAAAGAAGAAATTATCATTCTTATCAATGCTGATAATAAAATTATTTGGATAATTAACTTGGTTATTAGTATTTTATTTAAAATAACATTAAAAACTTATATAATATTAAACATCTTTTAAAGAAAAACCTTAAAACCCTATTTTTTTATATATTTTATGTGTATGAAAGAAATAACAAAGAAAATTTATTTTAAATGGTATCACAATATGATTTATTGGAGAAAATTCGAAGAGAAGTGTCGTTCTTTATATATTAAACAAAAAATAAGAGGGTTTTTACATCTATATTCAGGACAAGAAGCTATTCCTGCAGGATTATCGCATGTAATGGATATGAGTAAAGATAATATGATCACTGGATATAGGTGTCATATATTACCAATGTCAATTGGAGTAGATCCTAAAAAAATAATGGCTGAATTGTATGGTAAAATTACAGGCACTTCATGCGGAATGGGTGGTTCTATGCATATTTTTAGTAAAGAACATCGGTTTTATGGAGGACATGGAATTGTAGGAGGGCAAATTCCTTTAGGCGTTGGAATTGCTTTCGCAGATAAATATTTTGATAAGAATGCAGTAACTATTACTTTAATGGGAGATGGTGCAGTTCGTCAAGGTTCCATACATGAAAGCTTAAATTTAGCTATTCTTTGGAAACTTCCAGTTATTTTTATATGCGAAAATAATTTATACGCTATGGGAACTTCTGTAGCAAGGAGTTCTTCTTTGACAGATCTCTATAAAATAGGTAGTTCTTATAATATACCATCTTATCCTGTAGATGGAATGAATCCAGTAAAAATAGCTGAAGCTACGCATGAAGCGTTGGAGCGTGCTAGGAATGGAAAAGGTCCAACTTTTTTAGAACTTAAAACATATAGATTTAGAGGTCATTCTATGTCAGACGCTGAACCGTATCGAAATAAAGAAGAAATAGAAAAATATAAAAAAAATGATCCTATTCTATTCGTAAAAAAACATTTATTACATAATAAATGGGCCAATGAAGAAACATTAAAAGTAATAGAAGAAGAAGTTAAAAATAGTATAGAGGAATGTATAGAATATGCAGAAAAATCTGATTTTCCACCAATAGAAAACCTGTATAATATGGTGTATGATACTGATCATTATCCTTTTTGGGGAAAAGTATAAAATATTTTATTTTATTAAAATGGCAGAACTTATCACTATGCCCCGATTAAGCGATACAATGGAAGAGGGGACTGTAATAAAATGGCATAAAAAAGTTGGTGAAAAGATTTCAGAAGGAGATCTTTTAGCTGAAATAGAAACTGATAAAGCAATACAAGAATTTGAATCTGAATTTAATGGCTATCTATTGTATTTAGGGGTTCCAGAAGGAAAAACTGCAAAAGTAAATAGTATTCTCGCTATTATAGGAGAAAGTACAAAAATAGATGTAAATAACATACTTTCTCTATATGAAACTACTACTACTACTACTAATGAAACAAAAAATGATACTACTATTCCAACAAAAAATGAAAGATTACTTATTTCTCCATTAGCAAAAATAATGGCAAAACAAAAGTCAATTTCTTTAGAAGATATTAAAGGAAGTGGAACAAATGGACGAATTATTAAACGAGATATAGAAAAATATCAAATAGAATTTACTAAAAAAAATAATGATACTACTTCTAGCAGAACTGCAAATGAAGTAATTAACTCATCAATAAGAAAAGTAATTGCAAAAAGATTATCAGAATCTAAGTTTAATGCTCCTCATTATTACTTGATGATTGATATTGATATGAAAAATTCTATTAAATCTAGATCAATCATAAATAAAAATTTAAAAGAAGAAGATAAAATATCTTTTAATGATATCATTATTAAAGCAGCTGCCTTGTCATTAAAGGACAATCCAAAAATTAATTCTTCATGGAAAGAAGATAAAACTATCTATCATAGAGATATTAACATTGGAGTAGCTATAGCTGTAGAAGATGGTTTACTTGTTCCTGTAATTAGAGATGTAGATAAAAAATCTCTTAGACAAATTTCTTTAGAAGTTAAAGAAAAATCTAGAAAAGCTAGAGATCGTAAAATTTATCAGGAAGAAATGGAAGGAAGTACTTTTACAATATCTAATTTAGGTATGTTTGGTATAGAAAGTTTTACTTCTATTATCAATCAACCAAATTCTTGTATTCTCTCTGTTGGCGCAATATTAGAAAAACCTATTATAACTAATGGTTTAGTTGTTTCAGGAAATATTATGAAGCTAAGTTTAGCATGTGACCATCGTGTAGTAGATGGCGTTATTGGTAGTTTTTATTTACAAAGTATTAAAAAATATTTAGAAGATCCAATTAATATGATTATTTAGTTTAAAATGTCTTAATTGTTTCAACAGCAGCAATTGAATCTCCTTTTTTCAAGTTGATCAGTTTAACTCCTTGCGTTGCTCTTCCCATAATTCGTATATCTGACACAGATAATCTTATTGTAAAACCAGATTTATTAATTATGATAATATCATTAGTATCTATTACATTTTTAATAGCAATTAAATTTCCTGTTTTCCTAGTAATATTAAAGGTTTTTACTCCTTTACAATATCTATTAGTTATTCTGTAGTCATCTAATAAGGATCTTTTTCCATATCCATTTTCTGAAACTACTAAAATATCCTCTTTCATTTCTTTTTCTATGCATACCATACCTATAACTTTATCATTTTTTTCTATAAGGTTTATTCCTACTACTCCAATAGCAAGACGACCCATTGGACGAACTTTTTCTTCTGAAAATCTAATAGCTTTACCACTTTTAATAGCTAAAATAATTTCACATTGTCCGTTAGTTAGTTTCGCTTCTAAAAGCTCATCTCCTGTTCTAATGGTAATTGCTTTTATTCCATGTCTTCTAGGTTTAGAATACTGTGCTAAGCGTGTTTTTTTTATATTTCCATTCTCTGTTACCATTACAACATAATGTTTTTCGATATATTTAGAATCCTTAATGTTTCCTAATATATAGGCTTGCACCTTATCATCTGAGAGAATTTTAATCAAGTTTTGTATAAATCTGCCTTTAGATTTTTTAGATCTTTCAGGAACCTCATAAACACGCTTGCAATAACATTTACCTTTCTTTGTAAAAAACAGTATATATTGATGGTTTGTTGCTACAAGTATATGTTCAAGAAAATCTTCATGCTTTGTGCTTGCTCCTCTATTTCCTATACCTCCTCTCAATTGTCTTTTATATTCTGAAAGAGGAGTACGTTTTATATATCCATTTTGAGAGATAGTTAAGACCATATGTTCATCGTAAATTAAATCTTCTATAGTTACTTCTTTCCCAAAAAATTCAATTAATGTCCTACGATTATCTGAATATTTTTTCTTTATTTCTAATAATTCGTCTTTTATTATTTTCATGCTAAGTTCCTTGTGTTCGAGGATTTCTTGATTTTTTTTTATTGACTTAGAAAGATCATCAACTTCATCTTTTATTTTTTCATGCTCCAATCCTGTTAAGCGTTGAAGGCGTATATCTAAAATAGCACGAGTCTGTTTTTCAGATAATTTAAATTTTTTTACAAGTTCTTCACTGGCTTTATCAGGTGTTTTAGAGTTTTTAATATAAGAAATTACTATATCTAGATTAGATAATGCCACTAATAATCCATCCAAAAGATGACACCGATCTTTTGCTTTTTGTAGTTCAAATTGAGTCCTACGAATAACAACCTCATATCTATGATCTAAAAAATATTTAATTAAACTTTTTAAGTTAAGCTGAAGTGGTTGTCTATTTACTAGAGCAATATTATTTATATTAAATGATGTTTGTAACAGTGTTTTTTTAAACAAATTATTAAGTATGATATTTGGTGGAGAATCTTGTTTTAAAATATAAACAATACGAATTCCTTTTCGATTAGATTCATCACGAATATTTAAGACTCCTTCTAATTTACCTTCTTTAATTAATTCAAAAGTTTTAGAAAGCATTTCTGCTTTATTAATTTGATATGGTATTTCATCTACAATAATACAATTTCTTTTGTTTATTTCTTCTAATCTAATTTTAGCACGTAAAATTATTCTGCCTTTTCCAGTTCGAAAAGCTTCCTTGATTCCTTCTATTCCATAAATAATGCCTCCTGTAGGAAAGTCTGGAGCTTTTATATATTTTATAAAATCATCAACATTAATTTCAGGATTATCTATATAAGCACAAATAGCATCTATGCATTCTCCTAAATTATGAGGAGCCATATTAGTAGCCATTCCAACAGCAATCCCTGATGATCCATTCATTAAAAGATTTGGAATTCTAGTAGGAAGAACAGATGGCTCTTCTAAAGATTCATCAAAATTAAATTGAGTTTTTACCGTGTTTTTTTCAAGATCAGTGAGCATTTCGTAGGAGATTTTTTGCAAACGGACTTCTGTATATCTCATAGCGGCCGCAGAATCTCCATCTACAGAACCAAAATTACCTTGTCCATCTATCAATAAATAACGTAAAGACCATTCTTGCGCCATTCTTACTATGGAGTCATAAACAGAGCTATCGCCATGTGGGTGGTACTTAGCAAGAACTTCACCAACTACTCTAGCTGATTTTTTATATGGTCTATTGAATATCATACCAAGCTCATACATGCAAAAAAGAACACGTCTATGCACAGGCTTTAATCCATCTCTAACATCAGGCAAGGCTCTTGAAATTATAACGGACATAGAATAATCTATGTATGATGTTTTCATCTCATTTTCAATATTAATTGTTATAAGTTTTTCACCCATATTAAAATTTATATTTTCTTATTAAGCAAATTGCATTTTTAATGCTTTCCATAGAAATTTTATGATCAAAACTACAATTACCAATTAATTTTAATAAGGAAAATCTTATATATCCTTTTATATTTTTCTTGTCATGTTGTATATGATTAATAATTTTTTGTATTACATAAGTTTTAATGATGGGAAAACTATAATTATCTAAAATAGTTTGTTTGATATCTTCGTATTGTGATATAGGAAGCTTATTAAAGAGGTAAGATATCCATGCTTCACAAATCATTCCTATTGCTATAGCTTCTCCATGTAAAAAAGAAAAATTATCTATGAGAAAAGAACTTTCTATTCCATGTCCGATAGAATGTCCAAAATTAAGAACCTTTCGTAAGCCTTTTATTTCATAAGGATCTTTTTTAACAATATCTTGTTTTATTGTTATAGATGTAAAGATTTCTGTATTCCATATATGGGGTTTTTTTATATACTTATTTTTAAGTTTTATCCATAGATTTTTATCATAAATCAATCCATGTTTTAACATTTCTGCTTTTCCTGCTATTATTTCCCTATAACATAATGATTGCAAATAATGAAAATCTATAATAATAATTTTTGGAAAGCTAAAAATTCCAATTTCATTTTTAATATGATCTAAATCTATTCCAGTTTTTCCTCCTATTGAAGCATCTACCATAGATAATAGAGAGGTTGGAACTGAAATAAAATCAAAACCTCTTTTATAGAGAGTAGCAGAAAATCCTCCTATATCATTAATAACTCCTCCCCCTATATTTACAAGTAGGCTATTTCTATCAGCTTTATACGACGATAGAGATCTCCAAATATAGAGGGAACTATCTATATTTTTAACTTTTTCTCCAGAAAACAGACATATAACTTGAGATTTTCTTAAAAAAGACACATTTTTTTGTAAATGTTTTAAACATAATTTATGTGTGTTTATGTCACATAAAATAAATAACTTTGATCTATTAGTTTTATATAGATATATTTTTAATTTATTGTATGATCTTTTTCCAAAAAAAATAGGATAATTTGTTGTTGATATTATTTTTTTCACTAAGCTAAAGTAAACATTTTTATAAAATAGTATGCATTAATCAATGAAGGTCATAATAAGATTACAACGTAATTTACATTATAAATAAATATAAGATATTTTTCTCTATCCCAATCAATACTAATAAAAGTAAATATTGGCTTTCTATAATATGATCTTCCGTAAAGAATCTAAAAAATATGCAATCATAAATAATTATGTATGTTATCTCCTAACATAAAACAATAATTAGTATTTATAGAATATTTATATTTAGTTTATTTTCCATTTAGAAAGATTTTTTACCATGTTTAGTTAATGACGAATGACATCTTTTTATTTTATAATGGTTTTAATGAGATATAAATAATATCTACTTTTTGGAACATATAATCGTCCGTAATTATCAATATTCCAATTTGTTTACATTTATTTAGGATAAATATTATAGTCTTTATTTGTATAAATAATTTATTGTAAAACTTATAGTTTCATATGTATTTAATTTTTTAGCATATTCTTCAGAAAATTTCTTGTTATTTTTTTCTTAATATTTAAGAAATATGATAGAGTTAGATTTAAAGGGTTTCTTTTGTTTTTACAATATGGGTAAACTGTTTTTAAGTTATTTTATTGATTTTATTGTATTAAAGTGTAATTTTCCATCTTTAATTTCTAACCTATATACAGATATTGCTATGCAACAATTTTCAATCGATATATAATTCTTTATAATCAACGGGATTGATTAATCCAACTAATCCACTTTTTGAGATGGAGTCTTAGATAAAATAAATGAGTCTTTTTTAGAAGAAGATCGAACCCAAACTCCTATATTCTATTTATTCTATTTATTCTATTTATTCTATTTATTCTATTTATTCTATTTATT
>Ga0058699_1000622_pt1 | contig 10921 bp, 2 predicted proteins | sample AgamicAtPe_FD_55078 | JGI IMG/M metagenome (GOLD analysis project Ga0058699, IMG submission 55078) | Agave microbial communities from Guanajuato, Mexico - At.P.e | ecosystem: Host-associated > Plants > Phyllosphere > Phylloplane/Leaf | place: Guanajuato, Mexico | collected 2012-10-15 | reverse complement strand
ATCCAAAGTAACTCATGACGACAAAGTGAAACTCAACTCCGAAACGTCTTTAATCGAAAACTAAGGCCATATAGATCAGTCATGACGAGATGGTTTCGAATTAAGTTGCAACCTCGATTGTCTGACATATTCCATTTGACACGTCTCCTTCCAGATCACATTTGTTAGGGTTGTTTCTCCTTGACTAATGGTCTTGTAACGGGCGAGAGTCATGTAGGATGAAAGATCATCGGCGGAGAAGATAGTCTTGCCATTTGCTTCAGCCCCCCGTCTCCAATTTACAAAATCTTCTTGTATGGACTTTTGAACATCATCTGGGATTGCATATTCAGGAACGTCTTTGAGAGCGGTGATGAAATACCTGAACATGTTCAAGAGGTCTTCGGTCAAAAAGTCGTTGACTGAATCACAGGCTTGTCGCATGGATGCGATTGATTCAGGATCGTTATTTTCAATCCGAACATCATATGGCACTGATAGGATAGACTTTCCTTCACTGACAATTAGGACTTTCAAATCAGTATCGATTTCGACTGAGTGGAATTTAAAGTTGTAATTGTGTCGTTGCCATCGAATTATCTGATTCAAGGTGCTCAAGTTTTCTGTACCCTGGGCTGTCAATTGGCCCTCTGTAAGAGCTGTCTCATTCAGCATCAAGTATAGTCCATCTGGTAGTTGGAGAGTTCCAGCAATCATCTTATTGTTATCATGGTCCTTTTTGGATGTAAACCTCAAATTGTTCAGGTTTGCTATCGACATATCGATATAGTGACTGTGCGTAGTTATCCTTGATATAATTTCGTACAATTTGTCGATAAGAAATTTCATCTCTGGCTTCACACCACTGATTCCTATAGTCAGCTGACCTAGTGTGGTTACATCCTTTCTGCGATGTATTTTGGATATCAGTGAAAGAATTAGGTAGTCTGCAACTAAAGAGTCGCCTCCGAAAAGTTGGGTTAATATTGTCGATAATCTTGCCCGTGCCAGCTTGACCATAGTTTTGTCGATCTTGTCACGGATTATCATGTCCGGGAGTAGGGGATTTATGTGATTCAACTTCTTTAGAGTTCTGACGTGCACTCTAGGCACAAGGCGATGAGGGAAGTCACTGGCAGGCTCAAAGTCTGAGTCAAGCAACTGTTGTGAGCTATTGTTGCTGGTTGGCAGAGGATTATGATCCGACTCGAATTCACCATTAATAGGCGAATTTTTGTTGGTCATAAGCAGCGAATCATCCTCAAATTCGATCGGTTCAACAAGTCCACTTACTTGAACAATATCGTTAACCCTGAGATACTCAACCAAGTTTATGTCATATACCTTTATAAGGCAAGACTTGTTTTTTCCATCAGATGGTATTGGATAGCTCCAATTAACGAGGGAGAAGCTTAGACGGGAGTTCTTGTCTCTGTCAAGATCAAGATTATTTGTTGTGTTAGTATTTTCTTGGGCGCTTGTTGCAGATTCCGGATAGCTGAGTCCGTTGTTGGTCATGAATTCGTTCTTGCTACCTTTTGGGCACGATCTCACCCATTCGTTCTCTCCTGGAATAGTTATACAGTAAAATATGGTCCTATCGCCAAACTTATCTGAGTTATGTTTCGCATAAATCTCATTACCCAGGATGTCCTGAATCATGCAGCGGAACTCGACTGGTCTCCAATTCTTGGCTTCTGGGTCAAGAGTGGCGAGAAATTCATCCAACGACCTATCGGTTATGTTCTTGCTATCCATTATGGGGTGATTTTCGTATAATGAATGGACGATTTCTGACGCGATTCAGTTAGACCAGTATATATNNTAGAATATTTTCACCTCTGGATGGAAGGAAGCGAAAATTAACTTGAGCAGTCGCCCTAATCAATCTGGACATCGAATTTACACACGAGATCTTCGAGGATCAGTACTTGATGTGCTGCACTGGATCGGTATCTTGGTTAGTCAATACAAATAGATGGACGAAATGTTTCGTTAATCTCGTCGGTTTCGATGTAGGAGTTCATGTGAGACCAATTTAATAGCTAGAGTGATAATGTTCAATGTGTATATATTGTAGATCCAATGGATAGCGGTAACAATCGCAAAGCGAACGCTGGTGATGAGTGGATAATTATGAAGATGAGNTTGGTACAGATGCACCGCGGGGATGAGACTGGTTTTGTATCATCTACAGTATGTGGATACAGTAGTGTCCGAACCAAATATTTGACCGGATTTGATCTGGTTTAACTATTTGCACGCTTTCTCTAGCCAAGAACAGATACATCGTTCAGAGGAATAATGCTATGTTTCAGGGTAAAGTCCCATTTTGCAGCGTGCAATGAGGGAAATGTAAATTTTCCCTCTGGTGGAATTCTCGATTGCAAATCGGTCTAACAAAATCCCGAAATAAAACAAGTTGCAGCTGAAATGCAAATTGGTATATTGGTTCAGAACAGATATAATCAATTTACGTCCCTCCGAAAACGAAGTAGACCTTATCAATTGAAAGAATGTAAGTTCAGTCTAGAACTACTTGAAGAACTCAAGAGAATGGCCAAGTTATTACGTTGCCCATAATTCTGGCTTTAGCAGGATTGCCGAATCGCACTCCGCAAGAACAACCTTGATGATGCAAAAATCTAGAATCACATGTTTCATCGATTCTTTTTTCTCAGCCTTAGGCCTCATAATAAGAGCATTTATTATAGCCTTGTGTATAATTGTCTTGCTAGAAAGTAGCCAGCACTATCGGAGAAAGTCTTCCTCTCTAATCAAGCCGATCGTACTCCAATACAATTTCACGAACAACGAGGGTGAAGATAAAACTCTAATTGTCATGTCTTGAGCTTCATTATTAGCACAACAGAATCATGACCCAAAAATCTGAGCAATAACATTGTTCTCATAGCAACACACTAGTCTATGTGAAATGACTCCTGATGAGATTCCTGCTTCATCGTCGAGATAGGAAGCACAAGTCGGCCAGGGACTTATGATAGTTCAATGATTATTAACAGCAAAGCATATTTGCTCGTATATTTGGGCTCCGCAGAAAAATTTGTTTGTTAGCTAAACCTGTATTATTTCTATTCGTCAGACGAGCTCACACAAAACGAAAGACGCACTAAACAAGCAAGAACGGGACTGGCCAGACTTAAAACTCGTCCCTTCGTTGAATGCTTTCCAGGAATAAACTTCCCTGTGTTGCGATTAGGCTTTTGAACCGGATCGAGCAAAACTAATGCGGTTAGACCCCCTCGTTGAGTTTGCCTTATGGTGCTATACCTTTGTCGAACGGAACTCTTCCAGAGCCCCCCACTGTTCGAGGTGCTATCACGGTAATCCTATGTACTAAATGAAAAGCGAACCGCTCGTATCTAGCCGCAAACAAACGAAACCCTCTCATTGGTTGGATTGTACAATCAATGCAACATTGAACCGTCTACTAGTTGTTGAGCTGGTCTCAACCTAACGTTGACATGTCTCGTCGACAAGGGAGGATTGATAATTTGTCGATCCCCCGGTATACCTCACTGGCCCCTTACTCGTTGTCTAACTTTTATCATAACCTTCGTGAACATGAACGGATGGTTTTTCCTTTATTTCCCTGAACGCTCGAACGAATCAATCTTTTAGTCATCCTTGGTCGCGATCCTGCAAAGATGGGATAAGATTAGTGAGTCTTGTGGGGGATTTGGGGACAAATTGAATCGGGAGGCTTTGGTAAGAAACACCGCGAAAGGCGTTGTATAATCACGTACAACACGATTAAGTTGGAGAATTGTCTAGACAAAAAATTATCAAATCTGACCCACTATCTCGAAACTATCATATCTCTCCCGAGATAAAGGGTGATTCCAAGCCAGAAAACTCCACTACCTGTTCCACCTCTCTTGTTCGGATTTCTTGTTTGAGGGCGCCAACACACCCTATCTCACGATACTAGATTTTCCATCCCTTCGTCGCCTCCTCGTTCTTGTTGTAGTTTGAGGCTCTTGCATGGACTCATATAAGCAGAACGATTTTGCTAACAATTTGCTGCAAGACCATGCCGCCCAGCCAAGCGGAAATGGCTCGAATCTTGCACGGGCTCGTTGCAACAAACCTCTTTGAATAGCCCTGCCAGCAATGGCCGGGTATGATTCAATCTATCCACTTGGAGCAGCAATCGTATCAAGATTGAGTCGCACCCAAGGTAGATACGCGAAAGTTAATTATTACTATACATACAAGGCTCAATATTATTCGATCTACGCCAATCAGGATAGCTCGGATTGCGTTATCTCGGGGATGTATGATTTTAATGGCTTTGGATTCCTTTGCAATGGTGCTCAAGGGTGACTTTCTTGCCAAGGACTGTTTTCGTCTTGAATTCTTGCTATCCTGATAGGGCGAAAAACAGAATGAGATTGTGCCAGCAGTTTTGGCTCGAATCTTGGTGATATAATGTTGACTCTAAGTATGCACCAACGATACCTTTAGTGGTAAGCGTTGAATCAAACTTGTGCACAGTCACAAATCAACCCCTCAACGACTACGCTAGCCAGCTCGTGGCTTGAATCAACGACCATCAAAGATCTTGAATCAAAAAACAAAAACAACTTGAAGCGGGTTGCCCTCATAAAAGATATATGAGCTCGCCCACAAGCAATGAAGCTTACCTGTCGAGACCCTGCAGCCATTGTGCTACGACTTAGAGACCATGTCTGGTTAGCTTAGACTGTTACGAGAATTACTTCACCCTCAGACAAACTCTGCAACCAATTNAACACGAGCGGTAACCATCAGCGCTACTAAGAAAGGAAGAGAGCCAGTTGATTTATGGCGTCTAGACTCTAGAGTGCACCAATTGCACATTGGATTTCCACGTGGATTGTCAGGTCCTTCTTTCCCTCCTTAAGGTTTATGCCGTCCAACTTAGCGCCCGTGAACGTACTCTCTCGCTCGCCACCCCCACAATGTATCCGAGCGGATATTCTCGCGGTGCNCAGACTCTAATTGCGAGCAAGGGTGTTTGAATATAAAGTCTAATTTTCAATGCTATTTCCAAGTTCAGCTCACGAACGAAACCCTCTCGCGCCAGGCAACGACTTATGAATGCACCTAGAGTGCCAACAGGTGAAATTTATTTAATTTGCAAGCCGGTAACGTGATTAAGCTAGAGCGCTGAATCCGAATGGTGATATCAGTTTTCATTCCGACATATCTGGGATAGCTAATTTCAGTGCACGCTTTGGAGCAGATTGTCCACGCTATCGTGGCCATAAGACTGGGGAGTCGTGAGACTCCATCTAGGTTGCCCGATGGTAGTTGGCTTGATGATACTTTGGATGTTGTAGGAAAATTTTACAACTGAACTCGTGGGGTGCTAAATACTGGGTGCGCCATTGTTGGTTCCACCTTCAATACCACCGATTGAGCTACTTGTTCCGAGTTTACAGACAAGCCGCTCCTCAAATAGTTGGCCCTCTTTTTGGCTCTAAATTGTGCCTCATACATGCATAGCTAATCAATCAGGTCCAATGCGCGAGGTGGCATCGATTAGTTCACGATTGAACAGGTTGGCTGATTATTCAGCAAGCAAAGCTGAGTTACCCAGCATTGTGCTCGTGTACGTGTAAGTGTTTACATATCGGAGGCGAAAAACAATTAAGCAATTTTAGCTCTCATAGCGGGACCATGATTTCCGCTTTGTTCAGCTGTGACAGGTGAGAGCAAGGTAAGAAGGAGAAGATGATCAAGCGGGTCGTAGTGTGGAACTCCCAGTCTGAACATCGTTTATCTTGCTCTCTAAATTTTAGAGAATCCAAACATATGAATCTCCTGGATGGCAATTATTTGAGTTCCAAGCGGTGCATTTATTTTAACCTTTGCCGTTATGAACAATGGAGGACTTGAGTTTCTCGGTTCGGTTTGTTGCTGCCGTAAGAGGCAATGGCTTCAAATGAGCTCGAATGCATGTAAGCGCCCATTCGGCGGCTCCCCAGCGCGAGCTGAGCAGCTAGTTAGCTCGTGCAAGCAAACCTTGCCCGATCCTTCCCTTCCCAATAATCTACCTGAGCGAGAGTTGTTTGCGCGCGGGAGGCAAGAACTCGGCACGCCCACCACTCCAACCCTCCAAGCTATCTCATCTCGCCCCCTCTAAAACTCTGACCGGGCCTGTGGCTTTGGGCGCTGGATGCTGGCTTTGCCGGGGAGCGACAGGTTGGCTGTTTAAATAAATTTTCTCGGAATCAATGGGTGCTGGTGGAGCTCGTTTCTCAAGCAAGCCTAGGGGGTGGAACCTTGGTGGCTGTGGCGGTGACGACAGTGGGTTACGCCGCCGCGCCGTTTGCCCGGAACACGAGTACCATCGGCTCCAGCTTTCGNCTGTTCCGGTAAAGTGCTATCCGTGGCCCCTGCAATCATTAGCCTCATGCTGGCTCGGAACCAAGTGTGGCTCTAGCAAGGTAGTGAGCAAACTCCGTCTGGCAAGTGAATAAAAAGCAACTCTCTTGGTTCAATACCGTGAGGCCAGCTTGCTCCAGACGAACCCAAGCGAAGGCATCTCTCTTTCTCAATCATACCAGTCTGCTTAATTGATACCAGTCGTCAAGGATAGAGCTTGTGGCGCTTTGGGTTCTCGAAATAAACTAAACAAACAAGTTATAGTTTCACTCTCTTGAGGCACCCAATGTCGTCTAGCGAAACATTTCGCCAAACTTGAGGCACAAATGATTTATGTTATATTGAGCATCAACCGATAGTATTCTGCTCAATCAAATTGATTCACTCAAAGAGTGAACACCGATCATATCAACTCGAAGGAATAGATAGAAAGAAGGATAGAATCGGCCTACTACTCGGAATTGTAGAGTTAAGATCAAGATGAAATTCATCATCCTTTCCATAGTGTTGGCAAACTTGATTGCCATCGCTTATGGACAGCAGTTTCAATGCCAAAGCGAAGGATTCTTTGTAGATCCAAATGATTGCTCTAAATTTGTGCGATGCGTGGACACTTGGCAGTCAGGAAAGTTCCAAGTATACAACTTTGACTGTCCAGATGGTAAGTAGACTAGATTGTTGTCGTCTCATTCGAACCTCCAGTGAAACCGAGACTAAATGATACCCCGGCTTTGCATTCCACCATAGGTCTGGAGTTCGACGAATCGATAAGCGTCTGCAACTGGCCAAACTCGGCACCAAACTCCAACTGTCGCCGAACTGGAGGCAGCGGAGCCGGAAACTCGGGTAACAATGGTGGCAATTCACTGATTGAAGGCGGCGGAGATTCGAGCGGCGAGAGTTCCAATCAGATTGGACTAAAGACGCGCCAACAAAACCGCTATGCTCCCGCACTCCAGCCGCCTGTGCTGCGCCAACAACAACTACAAATCCAACAGCAGCAACAACAGGCTCGACAACAGCAACTGCAGCAGCAGCAGCAGCAACTACAACTGCAACTGCAGCAACAACAGCAAAAACGGCTTCAAGAACGAGTCTACCAGGACCAGAGTCTTCGATCCCCTCCTATGGCTCCAGTAGCCTTGGCGATATCAAACTCCTATGCTCAGCAGCCACCTAGGATCCAAGCCCACCAGCAGCGTCCATCACCGGTGGTGATGGGTCGCCAAGCGATAAGCAAGAACAACAGCGGTCAGGCGGCCGCGCCAATCGATACGAGCGCCCAAGGTCAAGCTCAGCAGCAGCAGGTTCAGGAGCAGGAAGCTCAGCAACAGGAGGAGCCCTCTCAGCAGCAACAGCAACAGGAGGAAGAGCAACAACAACAACAACAGCAACAAGAGGAGCCCCAACAGCGACAAGAACAGCAACAGGAGCAAGAGCAGCAAGAGGAGCCGCAACAACAACAACAACAACAGGAGCAGCAGCAGGAGGAGCCACAGCAACAACAACAGGAGCAGCCAGCTCAAACAAAGCAAAAGGAGGAGCCACCGCAGCAGCAACAACAACAAGAGGATGAGCCAGCCCAACAGCAGCAGCAGCAGCAAGAAGAGGAGGAGGCTGCCCAGCAGCAACAGCAGCAGCAAGAAGAGGAGCCTAGCTCTACAACAACAGCCAGACCGGAACAAGCCAAAGGTCGCCAAGCTAGTCAACAACAGGGCGAAGAGAAGGGTTCGGCCAAGAAAGCTCCAGCTCAGCAGAGTGAGGGTGGCCAAGAGCAGGACAGTTCGGGTGAGCAACAACAGCGGCAGCAAAATGAAGAGCCATCAACGACACCCAATTCTGAGCAACAGGCCAAGAATGGACCGAAGGCTAGCGGCAAGTCACAATCGCCAGCCCAAAGGGCACGAGCCCAGTCTAAGGGTGGCGATCAGGACCGTCAACAAGCCCAACAAGAGCTCAAGGGAGAACCCCAAACTACTACCACTACAACTACAGTGAGGCCACGACAGGCGGCCAAAGGACAACCGAGTGATCGTCAGGACGCCAAGAAAGAGAGCTCGCCAGCTAATCGTGGGCGAGCCCAATCTAAGGGAGGTGAAACGCAAGAGGCTCCCGTTGAACAAGAGCGTCAACAAGCGCAAAACCAGGAGGAGGAACCATCAACAACAACTACCACTGCAGCTCCTGAACGAGCTTCCAAGGGACAGCAGCCAGCTGGCAAGGGAAACTCTCCCGCCCAACGAGCCAGAGCGCAGCAAGCCAATGGAACCAAAGCCCAACAGGGCTCGCAAGAGCGAGAGCAGCAGCAAGCGCAACAGCAACAACAAGAGGAGGAGCAATCAACTACTACCTCAACTACTGCAAAGCCTGAGCAACAGACAAAAGGTAAGCAGGGTGGCCAGCAACCGGAAGGGAGTAAAAATTCGCCAGCCCAAAGAGCTCGCGCTCCGACCAAGGGTTCAGACGCGCAGCAGGCGCCAATTCAACAAGAGCGCCAGCAAGCCCAACAGGTTGAGGAGGAGTCGACAACAACCACCGAGAGGCCAGAGCAACGAGCCAAGGGGCAGAAGCAGGCCGAAGCAAAGGGTGTTTCACCTGCACAGAAGGCCAGAGCCCAAGCTAAGGGTCAAGAACCAGCCGAGCAAGCGCGCAAACAAGCGCAACAGCAGCAGCAACAGCAACAACAAGAGGAACCATCGAGTTCCACANCAGCTGTTCCCGAGCCAAAGGGACGCAAGGGCGAGCAGAAAGGAAACGGAAGTGCCAATTCACCGGCACAGAAAGCTCGCGCCCAACAAGCCAAGGTTCAGCAAAAGGCACAGGAGAGACCGATCGAGCAAGAACGTCAAGCTCAAGTCCAGCAAGAGAAGGAGGCCATTCCGGTTCAGCAGCAGGAGCAAGATGATGCATCAGCACCATTAGAGCAAGAAGAGCCAACCACAACTCAGGCTCCNAAGGAGAGAGCTCAAGCGAAGGGCGCAGCAGCGCAACAAACTAAGGCAGCTGATAAGGCACCCTCTCAGGAACAGAAAGCCCAAACAAAGGGACAGGCAAAGGGAGATAAGGCTGAGGCCAAGAAAGGCCAGCAAAATGCCCAGTTGAAGGCTGAACCAAGCAACCAAAGGACAAGCTCGACGATAGCGGAGAGTGAAGACGACGGTTTTGAACCGGGACGTTCAACTACACCAGCCGACAACCGTGGAACTCGCTCGACAGCGAACGACCGAACAAGACCTGAAACTACAGAGTCAACTCTAACGGCGAGAGATCAGCCAGTTAGCACCACGGAGACCTCAAGCTCTGAAACGGAGCTAGNNTCAACATCTGCCGGCACCACCGAGCAAACGACAGCGGCTACAACCACAGTTGTAACGTCGGAAACTAGCACCACAGAGCCAGCCTCAACAACAACAACATTGGCGACAACAACCCTGTCTCCAGACGAGAAGCCTTGTGATAAGGAGGGTTGGTCAGCGNATGAGTCCAATTGTTCGAGATTCAAGCATTGCGCTCCTGACAAATCAAGTGGAAAGCTCATAGAGCGCACATATGAGTGCTCGGATGGCTTAGTTTTCGACGCCGACACCAAGAGTTGTACCTATAGCTCATTGAAAAAGTGCCCTACGCCGCCAGAGAGCGAGAAGTCGGATAAGAGTGAGACTAGGGCTGAGAAGGTAGATATCAAGTTTTTCCTGAAAGAGCAAGGAGTGATAGCTTGCGAAAAGGAGGGCCAGTTACCATTTGAGCTAGACTGTAGACACTTTTATAACTGTTCCCGCGCGTCGCCCAATGAGTCACTCAAGGGTGAGCTATTCAAGTGTCCAGACGGCTATCAGTTTGATGCAGCACTTGGAAAGTGCGTGGCCGAGAACGGGGACAAGGGGCCAGAATGCAAGCGTACACCACCAAATCCATTGCTTTTCACACCCTCACCTCTGATTACAAGAGCAAAGGTAGCGGGTCCGGAATTCATCGCTTCAGCATGATCTGGATCAACGCACGTTTCACAATACACTACCGCTAGATGATAGTGATCTTGAGAACTCAGAATGTATACTCCGTAAGAGGTAGGATCAAGTGATCACTTGCAACCTGTGGTGACCAGANTTTATACATCTGCACCAATAAAAACTGAAACTCGCTCTTTGAGAGCCAAAACCTTATTTTGTCGCCACTTTCAATGGTGGACTACATGCCCCAATAATGTGAATTTCCTCAAACTTTCTTGATAAGGGCTACTTTGAGACTCTAGATGATGAGTCTATAGTGTTGTCGCTAGGTCTGGTATAATCTGCTCGCACACTAACTTGAGCAGGTGTGAAAGATTTGACTTTCAAAATCTTTCACACCTGCTAAAATCTCTTTGTTCAGGGAATTGCATTTTTGTGCATTGAGACTTCTAAAGGATTTTCTCGTCTATAAACATGAGAACTGAATGTTGCCAGCTTGAGAAACCGAAGACATATATATAATCGTTAATTTAGGAGATCTCATTCCTAGCATTTTTGATATTGAGCTACGGCTTTCTTTAGTTTGTCGCGATAATCGT
>Ga0058699_1000620_pt1 | contig 10963 bp, 5 predicted proteins | sample AgamicAtPe_FD_55078 | JGI IMG/M metagenome (GOLD analysis project Ga0058699, IMG submission 55078) | Agave microbial communities from Guanajuato, Mexico - At.P.e | ecosystem: Host-associated > Plants > Phyllosphere > Phylloplane/Leaf | place: Guanajuato, Mexico | collected 2012-10-15 | reverse complement strand
GGAGGCGGCGTCTTTATTTATACCCCGCGGGTTGTACCGCATAGGCGGGCCCGAGCGGCTACGGAGGGGCGTAGGTCCGTGTACCGACAGGGCACAACATCAAGGCATACAGCCTGACAGATGAACTGATACGTCCAGGTCAACCAGAAAATCGAAACGAAATAAACTTTAGATCCGAAAGAAGACTGTGAGACACGTGTTTCTCTGATGGACATGGCCAATACCGAACCACGACTTGAACTCACATCCATGCCTTATCTCAAAAACTTGGTGATCAATGTCTTCGTCTTGCGCGTGGCCTGATCCGCAAACTCAGTTTCTAAAGTTGAAGTCACATTAGGTCTGGACATTAGGGTAATGTTATGATGAAAAGTAAAGAGGATGGAGAGGACGATAGTGAATCAGGGGCAACAACGTCCAGTGGAAGATCCACAGATTCCCAGACTATCAACGGGAGCTTGGTTGAATACTATGGTCAGGGTGTGAGCTATTGTGGTTACTGTAAACTCGATGAATCTAGAGCTGAAGGTCGCAGAAGCCACGGTAAATATGGGCANAAGAGAGCCACCGAGAGGTATAATGCTGTTTGGTAGATCCTTTACTAACCCTGAGTCAATAAAACCGAATTGCAGATATGAAGGCCTATAAGTTGCAGGCTGAAGACTACCAGGGACTACTCGATAGGGGCTGGCGACGGAGTGGGACATATTGCTACCACCCGACGAATAAGACAACCTGCTGCCCAAACTATTCGATTTCATGCAAAGCCATCAATTTCAAGTTTAGTAGATCGCATAGGCGCTGTGTGGAAAGAATGAACTCGTTTTTGATTAATGGAACGCCCGATACCAAGGTGAAGTTGAAATACGACAATGTATATGCTAGGCAGGAAACCAGAGCGATAAGGTCATTCGAAGAACTCAAAGCTAGTTCTAAATCTAGAGATAGACGTTTTGTGCGTAGCTGCGAAAGAAAAGTTCGGCTCCATGGTATGACCCTGGATGATGCAATTCAATCTGTCAGAGCGAGGAATAGGAGCGGACTATATTTTCGACCCTTGCTTGAGAATTACCTCTATCCGCGGATTGGTGGCGCGAGTTCTGGCGACGATGGGGCCGTGATAGAAGCCAAACATCAACTGGAGATCAAGCTTCAGCATGTTGAGTCAGAGGAAAGTATTGCATTAAGAGATGAGGAATTCGATGTGATGCGGAAATATCAGACTACCATCCATAAAGAGGACGAAAGTGAATGGTCTCGGGACAGATACTGTGATTTTTTAGTCAATTCACCACTGATAGTGGAACCTTTAACTCATCGAAAGTATCTAACCGCTGCTGATAGAGACAAAAAAACTGCTTTGGGCACGGATTTTCATGAAAACGAATATGAAAACCTGCTGGTGAAACCACCAGAACTGCCCGCTTGTTACGGAACGTATCATTGTATTTACGTTCTTGACAAGAAATTGATCGGCGTTGGAGTCCTTGACATACTACCCAAATGCATAACAACTGTTTATTTCTTTTATGATCCTCTTTATGAGCATCTAAAACTCGGTATTTATTCAGCTTTGGTTGAAATCAGCATGATCAGACGGATGGCGATGCAATACACTGGACCACCAGAGGACAATCGATTAATACATTATTACGTTGGTTTTTACGTCCACGAATGCAAGAAGATGCGCTACAAGACTAAGTTCTTGCCTTCATATCTACTCTGCTCAGAGACCTACGAATACGTACCTACAGATGTGTGTCTGAGGAAGCTGGAGACAGTTAAATACGCACGATTTTCCAGCTCCAACCTCGGTGAAACAGACGAGACTTTTGATTATAAGGCCGCTATCGACTGTTGCCATATACCGGTTTTGGCCCCAGTCATCGACAGTCCCCTCATGGTGCTATATTTGAATTGGATCGCATTGAACCTCGGCCCTGGATATGGGGAAATTCTCGTTAAGAAATTTCTGATACCGTACTGTCAACTAGTTGGAAGTAAATTAGCACGTAAATTAACGTTACGAGTAGATTCCGTCCATAGAGCTCTCGTCAACAAGTACCAGAGTCAGTGATGCCCATGGGCTAAGATTAGTCCTTGAATCGACCTGTAAAGCCAAGAACAAATACGGTTGAACAGTACTGTACGAAGGAGACGATTTTGGTACAATTGACAGATTTTTAAGCTTGATTGTAAACTTGTTAGATAATTCAACTAAACAGTCGTAAAGCCTTTTTTAACTGCAAAATCTATAACTTGATTCCTCTTTGAGTCAATCATTCGAGGTTCATCAACCTCTACCGGTAATGATTCATTTTCAACCAGCAGAGCACAAACCACCAAGACGTTAGCGAGCTCTTTAGTGACTTTGAGAGTTTTATTAGCGACAGACTCTCAAGTCTAGAGTGGTATGACGCAGATCCGTTGATTGTCACTCACTCGGGTACAAGGTCGGTGAGCAGCTACCGAGAGTCGATCTCGATCGGAACCGAGGGTATTTATAGAGAGCAAAGGCGGGAGGAATGAATCGTATTTCTCGTCAGTCGTAAGGGAAATCAGAACTTGACCGAAAGCGCTCACAAAGTTCGAAATCAAAATCACAGACGCCAAGACCTCAAGCAACTGTCGGAAATGTCCTCGCAGCATCTGATGTTCTACATGCGCTTCATGGCGCAGATGATACTCATAACCACAATTCTGGCGCTTGCGTTTTGCGATTTAACATCAGCAATGAGCAAGAAATTTATCAAAGGCTTCCTCCTGGGAGCATACATGGCTAAACATCACGAGCCAGTAGTGGTGGTAGCAAAGAAGCACGGGTGAGAAAAGACTGCCCGCCTGTTGTGGCGTCCGAAACGAAAACTCTTGACTGACCCTTTAGACCCTCTCCATGAAACGTTCTCACCAGGTACTGATGTCGCGAACACATTTTATGAAAGCACGAGACCGGATCCTTCGCGCTCCGCCCTCAACGGTAGGAGATCTTACTCATCTGCATAACTTATATCAATGAAGACATCCGATCCGAATAAGGATCTCGAAAAACTGATGGACAAGCTTACATATCTTGGAGCTCATGGGAAACTTTCATCGAGGAGACACGACAAGCACAAGGCTGGGCAGCCGACTTGGCCAGCTCACTCCGAAGATGACCACCATTTCGTTGCTTCCTTTCGTTGCGTGGACTCTCGTGAGTTGTTCAAGTAAACGTGATCGAAAGATGTATGAACCAAACTCGCTAGCTGAATAAACTTGGCTAAAGACTTGAACGCTTGTGGCTGTGTGCAACAATGGGGTTAACATTCGAACTTTAAGCCAGCGTCGATAACCTTGTTGACCGTTTGGCATGGGGATTTGAACTTGAGCGCTCGATGCAGGATAGCTAATTGACTGGATCATTTGTGGATAAGCCAAAGGAATGAAACGGTGGGGTTTGCATGGTTAGAATCTAGTGAGGGTGGTGCATTTTTGTAGCTTTCAAAGTCCTCTAAGAGGGCGCATGACAGGTGGTGCTTTGGCGGGCTGCTGGTTCTTGATGGCGGTCAGTTGTGTGCCAACTCTTGGCAAGCGTACGCTTTGCCATCGATAGATTGACTGTTACTATAGCTGAGACAAAGCTTATTGACTTTAGCAAGAGATTGTATAGACTTGGGTTATCCGTAGTAGCTTGCAAAGGCTTCAACATCTCATTACCAAGAGTGTCATTTTTCTCAATCATTGTCAGCTCAGCTTACTGACTGCCGGACTCTACCTGCTGAACTGCGCTCATGCCTGTTATATGCCTTCAGTCTTCATGAGACAAGTCAGGTCAGTTGGGTAAGACTATTTTTTCTTCTCTCGTTAGTACGGTTTGCCCTGTAAGTTGGAGCTGGCAACCAGGCCTTAACTTGATTCTCATTCTTTCAGGCAGTTTTCCTCAGTTTTTGTCGCCTTTTGATTATGCAATTTCTTCTTCATGGTGATTATACTACAAACTACAGCACAGCCAGAGTCTCTGCCAGTCTAACTGCAAAATGTGAGGACATTCGTTATGTAAATCAGTCTGTCAATGATTATTTTGGGGATTTAGACTCACGGAAGCAGCTCAGGCGATCAACTAATAGGACTGCTTAACCTCGAGCCAGTGGGACGACCCACTAACGGACAAGAGTTTGTCACCCAATGGCACATTATCGTCCAACTTTCGCCGGTAACTTTTTATCCCCCTCCCCTCTTACTTGCTCCGCCCTTCATAGACGGTCCCTTAGCCTCAAGATCGACACCGGTATCTTGACAGATTTCCTCATTGCTTGGTTACTGCAAGCTAAGGTCTGGTTACTAAGCGGACCCTCGGAATGAGGAGCTGGCCCGTTCGATCTAGTTCTGGACCGTTCCAGAGCCGTTTTCCGGCGGAAACTCCAGTTGGTTTAGTTAGTATGAGTGCAAGTAAATAAATACTGAGCACTCGACTATCTCCTAATCAAACAGTTGCTGGACTTTGCTCGAACAACATCTGACTACTTTCAGGAATCTAGTTTGGTTAGCCAGTATCAAATCCTTGCAAGGCGTGATGATTTCAAGCAGGAAGGATATAAGTAACAGCGTCAAAAAGTTCGAAAGTATTTCGAAAATGAATCAGAATTTCACCCTGATTGTTGGAATCTTGACCATAAGTTTCGTAGCTCTACTCATCAATACGATTCAAGCTGAGGCAAGTTATCACAGAGGGGGAGAGTAAATTGCGTTTCTTTCAAAAGAATGTCTGTCTCATCAAAGATTTCCTCCACATCGCAGCAGCATGAGGAACATAAGCACAAATTCAACCCATACAAGTATGGATATAAGGTCATTGACCATAAGGGCAACAAGCAATGGAAACAGGAAGAGAGTCACCATCCCATGGAAGTAAAGGGTAGCTATGGATATAAGGATAAACATGGCATGTTTAGGGAGGTTAGCTACATTGCAGATAAGCATGGTTTCCGTGCCCATGTAAAGACTAATGAGCCAGGAACGGCTCCAAAATCTAGCGGTTAGTATCGGGTCTAAAACAATTATTTAGTAACAAAGAACACCACTCTCCCCTTCGTCTATACCGGGACATCCTAATCAACGGCTTAACATCCAATTGCTGTCACCAAAATCCCTGAATGTTCGCGACCATGCATGACTAAACCCATCTTTCTACCCTCTCACAAATACTGCTCCTCTCTAATATTCGAATGCTACCATAAACCCACCGTTGTTGTCCCTTTGGTCAAAACAGCCGGAGTCAAGATGGAGGCCCACCCAGATCCGTCGTTCCATAAATCTCATCAGAGTCACGAAAGTTCTCATGGACATAGTTGATTTAGTTGATTTCAGATTTGCCCGCTTAAGATTCAGAATCATTTGCTTCTTCATGGCTGACCGACAATGGAGCAAACTACTCTGTCGTCTACTTGAACCTTAGGTGAGATCATAGATCCCACTTAACTTGTATCGCATTGTTGAACAAGAGGGGAGAAAATGATCCACATCAAAACTGGGCTGATTTCTGCAGAGCGTCACAATAAATATTTAATTAACAGTTCGCTCTGGCTCTCAGTACAATTTGGTCTTCTTCATAATTTCGTAAAACTCTTTCCTATTGATCTGAAGGTCACCATCCAGGTCAGCCTCGACAATCATCTCATGCAACTCTTCATCCGTTATTTCTTCATTGAGTTCTTGCGATATTGATCTAAGGTTTTCAAGAGTGATCAAACCAGTCTTGTCCAAGTCAAGAAGGTTGAAGACTCTGGATATTTCGTCGTTCAGCGTATTATCTTTTATGTTGGAGGAGGATCCGAGCTTATGGGCCATAATCTTGTGGAAACTCTCCCGTGAGATCTTGTTCTTTTTGATAGAGTACTTTTTCATCAAGTTTTGAATTTCGTCCGCTCTAGGCTCAAAACCCAGCGAGCGTATAGCTGTTCGAAGATCATCGCTGTTAAGAAGTTCCTCTGACTCATCGGAACAATTTATGTCGAATGCATTGTTTATCTCTTTCATTTCTTTCTCAGTAAGTTCATGATGGAATTCCAACTCTTCAGACCTGGTGTCTTCTATATTATCTTCTTTTTTATCATCAGATTTTGCTACGGATTTCTCAACTGTTGTTCGTCCGCCCTGTTTAATGCCTTTCTTTGTTGTTTTGTCAGTGCGCCGAGAGTTTGCTGTGGGCTGTCTCTTTTTCTTGACTGGCAAAGCTTGCTTTTTTCCTTTTGGTCCTCGAGTTGTTCGTGGGCAGTCATATTCTTCCGAGTCACTGGAGCTGATAGACTTCTCATCGTCATCATCTGCTACGTTCGCCTTAAGTATCTCTGGCTCGTCTTCTTCAGGTTCTGAGAGCTCAGACTTAGTTAGATCGACCATTGGTTTGACAGAACCACGTGTCGATCTGGATGAACGACGAAGGGCATTCGGCTGTTCATTGCCTTTGCTCATAGTTATTTGTTTCGAGTCAGATCCTTCGAGAATTGAGCTTTGGATGGCTACAACTACAGCCTTTACGCGTATGTTACCAAGGACTGTACATAATCTATTGTCGATACGATGATATGTTCATTTTTGGTTTCGAATGGACTCTTTTGACGCTCGCGAGTATATTAGGAAAGGAAAACGTACAAATGTTGAAGCCTCTAGTGTTTATTTCTGTAACGGGTCTGCGTTGACGATCTGTTATTGGCTTCTCGGACCGGGTTGCTGGCCCTGACGATTGCTCTGCTACTCCGTAGGCTCGATCATGCATGAACATCATACGCGTGAGAGATATAAACTCACGAAAGCACATGGATATGAAGAGTCACGAAAAGTAACAACTATAGCGCCACTTAAATAAATGCAAAAATGTCACACTTACCGAGGCTCTCATCATAATTATATGTCTTCAATGTATCAGATACCGCAGTTTAACCGACGTTATTGAGCTGAGCACATTCTATAGATGTAAACTATCAGCCAATCAGGCACCCGCCAAACCTGGAATATTAGACCCTGCGAACAGAACGGGTGCACATCATGTCTGAGGAATCTACTCCACAAATCGAGCTGCCCAAGCTCTACGCGATGATACAAGATACATTGATTGGTAACCTAACTGATGATGAATTGAAGGTCAGATTAAACGGCTTGTTAAATTCAGCAGCCGATAAGAATGAACTTGTGGACATTCTAGTTGACACCCTGGTGCAACATGATATAGAAACATGTACAATCGCCGACAAGGAAAGGCGAGACACCTATTTGAATCTAGTGAAAAAGATCCTCGAGAGTGGCATCCTTCCAGCAAGCGTTGCTTTAGAGAGGTTCGAGATTGACACTAGCGCTCAATTGGGTTTAATCCCTGATAAAAGACAGTTCATGGTTAGCTACAATCGACTCAGAACAAGGTTATATTTCAAGCAAAAGAAATACAATCTACTGCGCGAAGAAAACGAAGGTTTTGCCAAAATTATCACTGAACTACATCAACTCTCTAAATCGTCTATCTATGATGTACTCAAAACTATCACGGTGATTATAGGAACATACCGTGTTGATCCTAATAGGGTGCTTGATTTGGTCCTAGAAGTATTTGAGTACAGCTCGAGAGTTGCTGACTATAATATATACTTGGAATTTATAGATTTGTTTTATGATAGCATTCAAAAGGTCACCCAGCTTATTATTTTGAAACTCAGTTTTTACACCAACTACAGAGGAGAACAAACAATTGTGCCTCAGTCACTTTACCGGATGGTCGCCGTGTTAATTCATAAAAATATGATAGATTTCGACGAAGTATATCCCTTTCTTGAGCCCTCCGATGCGAAAATCCTTGATTATCACAAGAAACTTGTGGATGAGGGTAGAATTATCGCGAGAAGATATGCGATGGCAGTGGTTGGTGAAGAGAAGCAATCAAGATCTGTACTGGAGAGTCTTAGTAACGAGGATCGTCAAATTCTCGAAATAGATAACCAGAAAATCAACATATGCGCGCATCTCCTAGACATCGGGGACTGGGACCAGGCATTCCTTCTAGCACGTAGGCTACCCGAGTTCTATTGCTTTTCGCATAAAAGAGTGGCCACATCTGCCTGTGATCTTATCAATCATCTAATAGATCCTCTCTATAGAGAATGCGCTCTTCCAAAACCGCTGAACACTAGGATTAAACCATCAACTACGAGAAGTTCAGCTGTTACACAGGTCTNGACCATCAGCGAGTTGCAGACCCATGTGTTTCCAATGCTGATTGCTCTAGGGCCGTTCTTGAGCGTCGACACCTTGTTGCTCACTAAGATTATCCGGCTGCTACGACANATCCTAATGCAGAAACAGGGTAACGAAGATCTCATCGTCTCTACTAGCCCGTTATATTATCATATTCTCGATGTTATCAACGATTCAATCCTACCCTCCATCTCACTTTCGGGAGGCAACAGCTGTTTAGCTAGGGAACTTTGGACTCTTATCAAAAATCTCAAATTACACACAAGATATAGAATGTATTTTAATTGGAAAGATGACGGCTCAAATCCAATCATGTTGAGGAACAGAGGTCAGACACTCCTGAAAGCCAAGCACCACATGAAAAGATTGAGCAAAGAGACCCTAAGGTTCACCGGACGTCACATAGGCAAATTATGCTATTCCAACCCTGTGATAACTCTCAATTACATTCTCCTACAAGTCCAATCTTACGACAACCTTATTGGTCTGGTTGTAGACGCGTTCAGATTTTTACCACCCATCGCGATGGACGCCTTGATTTACTGTATCATCGAAGCCTTATCAGATCCCCAGAAGAACAAGAAGTCAGCAGACGGTATGGCATTGGCGCCCTGGCTGACCAGCTTGTCTTCACTCTCAGCTAACATCATCTTGCGNTACAAGGTCGAGTTCACGGGATTTCTAGAATATATTGCCAATCAGCTGAAAGCAGGCAATAGTCTAGACCTAGTTTTGTTAACTGATCTCATTCAAAAAATGACTGGCATTGAGACGATACAGGCGATAACGGATGACCGTATCGAAGCTCTGATGGGTGGAGACGTTTTGAGGACCGAGGGAGCTTATTTCAATCAAGTTAAGAATACCCGCAAGCCGTCTGCCAGATTGAAGGATGCACTGATAGAATCACGTCTAGCCACCCCATTATGTATTCTCATGTCGCAACTCAGAGACAGTCTATTTTTTAATCAACAAGATGGAACGCCATTGAAACTAGTGGGCAAGTTATATGATCAGTGCCAGGAAACCTTGGTACAGTATGGAGTTTTCTTATCCATGAACTTGAGTATAAACGATTACATCAACTTCTTGCCTCCGCTTGACAAACTTATGACCGATCATAGGCTAGACCCGGAGTCTGCCTTTTTTCTCGCTCGACCTATGATATTCCACAAGATCAAATCCAAGTTTCTCGAACTAAAGGAAGCTGCCGCAAAAGATATTCCAACTGAGGAAGGAGAAGCACCAGAGTTGAGTTTACAGACAATTGGTATCAAATTTGTTGAAGCAGCTCGATCCGTCATAGACCCTATTGCTGAAGCAATACATCCATCTCTTATCGAAAAGTACAGTACAAACAACCTACACTCAAAACTATTTGTCATCTTCTGGACACTTTCAATGAGCGACATCGAAGTGCCAGTCAATTGTTATGAGCGGGAAATCCAGCGTCTGAGATCAACCCTCTCTGAATTTGGTAAATCAAATGAGGACGACCCTAAGCGCAGGAAAGAAAGAGAACGCTGTAACAACTTGATCCAAAAATTGAGACAGGAACAAGCTGATCAGATCGAACATACTAGTTTCGTTAAGATGTACTTGGAATCGGAAAAGAACAACCTGTTCCATGAGAGATCCGTCTACGATGATGTATACCTGGAGAGTAGGCAGTTTGTGCAGCACTGCCCGTTTGCTAGATCCATCTTGACAGCATATGATGCGATATATAGTGCTAGATTCCTCCTGTTCCTGCATGAATTGAAAGTTGAGAATTTCTCCACTATTGTCTGTCTAGATCGCCTTCTATGCGATCTCACCTACATGATTGGAGCTTGCACTGAAAACGAAGCGAGCCATTATGGAAGATTCCTTTGTAATATTTTGAAAACAACAGCTCATTGGCATTCCAGTGCTGCTGTCTACCATGACGAATGTGAGAATCATCCCGGAAGTATTATAAATATTGGAAAATCAGATGAACACATAACCTATGAAAATTATAGAGACATATGCTACAAATGGCATTACCGGCTAACGCGAGCTTTTACAATCGCACTAGAATCTAATAACTATATCCAGATTCGAAACGCCCTCATTGTCATGATAAGCTTGATTGATTTTTATCCGGCCATAAAGCATTTCGGTAAAGGTATTGGCATGAAGATTGAAGATGTTAGGAATAACGAGAAAGAGAGCCGTCAAGATCTATATGCGCTTGCGACAGCTTATGCCGGTCGCTTGGATGAGAAGAAGCCACATCTTATACCGGAGAGCAATTTTCACACCGTTGATGTAAGGAGGAAGAGCGATTCCACAAGCAATTCTAAAACCAACTCGAATTCGGTGAAGAAAGAATCCAACGTTTCAAAGAATTCGTCGACCAATTCGACCCAGAATAACATTGGCTCAAATACTGACGATTCCAAGCGTGAAGATACTCAAAAAAATGATATGGACAATTCAAAATACGGACACCATCAACCAGAAAGCTACAAGAAAAGAACTTCAGATGCGACTCGCTCCTCATCAACTTCGAGGCCCTCCTCTAAAACTCGACCGAACTCACCAGGCTCTCATCGGGAACGTCATTCATCGTCTAGCTCAAGAAAAAAAGCACGTCATAGCTGATAGGGGACGAAGACTGGATCTAGATAGAGACAATAAAAAATCAGCCTAGAAAGATTTCATTCGCCTTGGATCATATCTGTCGCATTATGATTGTTGATTATAGATTCATTAATGC
>Ga0058699_1000619_pt1 | contig 10968 bp, 3 predicted proteins | sample AgamicAtPe_FD_55078 | JGI IMG/M metagenome (GOLD analysis project Ga0058699, IMG submission 55078) | Agave microbial communities from Guanajuato, Mexico - At.P.e | ecosystem: Host-associated > Plants > Phyllosphere > Phylloplane/Leaf | place: Guanajuato, Mexico | collected 2012-10-15 | reverse complement strand
TGCAAACGCTGGCTCACTTGCAATGCTAGTGTTTATTTCTATATTTATTTTGCTCGTGAGTCCATACTATTCTTGAAAAGCTTGGAATGTAGACTTCTCCAATGCTTCTAGTGAGGAACATACATGAATAATTAATGAAACACTTCGTGCGAATCTGACTTCATCAAGACTTTCCGCTACAGTCTATCTCAAATTCTACTTGTGCCACATATACAACTAGACATCAGACAGATTTCTTCACTCTTTCCCTATCTGTTGCAAACTACACCATGGTCAAGCTGACAAGTGTTCAGTTTGCACTTATGAGAACTTTCGGCTACAGAAATAGAAAGAAATATAACCACAGAGTGCCCTTGAGGTATCAGAGGTTTCAGAACAACATTGACCCCAATGAAATAGTTGCTCACTATTCACGAGAGGATCTCGACAAATTCAACCCGTATGAAAACGAGAGAACATTTAAGGTTGCCCAACAAACGATGGGAAGAAAAAACTTCCTGCTACCAAACTTGAGCAGCCAAGACCTCGAGATAAATGAAATCTTCCAGCAAGAGTTTGACCGACAACGTGCGATACTGGCCCGGATAGATAAGATTCGTGTAGCTATAGACTCGAATCCAGGCAAGGATACTGAATTGATGATGAATAAAAACATATCGACACCGTTTGATTGTGCACGTCATGTGCATGAGCTGTTGACTACAAGGACCGTCGTCGCCGAAATATCGCCACTCGAAACTAGTCCAATCAGCAAGAATAGTTTGGAGACAGATAGTGCCGGTTCAAATGAATTGGTTGACAGCGATGAGAACAAACTGGTCGTGAAAGGACCAAGTTCTATTTATTGGGATATGCATAGGCCCATTGAGGATAGCTGCAGGATCAAATTCAGACATTTTGCTGAGAAGGATGTCGGTGAGCTGAACAAGATCTACTGGCGATCTTGTGCTTTCGTTCTTGGTATGGCCATTAGATTAGCGTTTAAAGAGGAAGTTAAGGTGCTCTTACACTCATGGCCGAAGCCAAACGTTAAGAGCGGCAGCTTTGTGTATGACGCTGCCCTCAGTCTCAGCAATTTATGGAAGCCCGGAGAACAAGAATTAAGAGCCTTCACTAAGGTGTTGTGGAACATTAAAGCCTTAGCCTTACCATTCGATCGGCTGCAAGTAGATCGGGAAGTTGCGCGGAAACTTTTCGCCTCAAACGTTTTCAAGCTTTCTCAGATTGATTCAATCATCAAAAATGAGTCAAGTCAAGGGAAAGTGACAGTATATAGATGTGGAGGGTTGTTGGACATTAGTATCGGCCCAATGATATCAAATACTAGCCAAATAGGAAGGATCACCTTAGCAGCTGTGCACCCGTTCGAATCAGATTCAGACGATTGCAAAGGTGTGTTTTACCGTTTTCAAGGTGTTTCCTTACCGCAACAGCTACCTTTAAGCTCCTACCTCTATCAGAACGTTCTGATCAACAACGCTAAGAAACTCAATAAAATTTCTCTTTAGGCTTGATGAAAGGCGTCATGCCTAACTTTGCACAGCTTAGGGCGAAACCAAGACAGCACTAAGGGTTAACTAACGTTTACTATACTGCGATTTTTTTCATTTGTTTTGAGCTAAGGTTAGCTGCCTTTGATAGAAANTCGAACACTCTCGAGTCACGTTTGAGTTCAGTTTCGAAAGCTTACTTAGGACAGCTGCTGAATCGCTTACTACCGAGTCTTGAATCTCTAGTATCAGATAGATCAACGGAAGAGTGGAGTCTGGTTTCTAGAGGATTGGATTTGAGTTTCTCTTATTTGTTTTCAAATTCTCACAATTAGCGACCGCTCGTTCGCCTGTTCACTAGCATTATTGCATCTGTAAATACCTACCCTCATTCAGCCTGTAACTTCTTCTACTTACAACATGGANCATTTTTAGCCCGGATAACATTCATTTTTGGTTCACGTTTGCAATAGCTGGAACATTCGAGGTCGCCTCTGTTTTGAGATGACATTCTTCGTCTCTCCCACGGATTGTTTGATAGATCATGTAAGCGACGACTTTCGGAAGCCCGCTGCTGGGGACACCAGTCATAGTCATAGGTGCATAACGATATTTGAGAAGCACACATCTGATTTGTTTAGATGTGTAGGAGGCTCACCTGTCATGCAGCCAAAATCTCATTTAAGTTCATAACTGTAAACTGTCTAAATCATGGCAATAATTTTTCGACGTCCAAACTATCACGAGAGACCTGGAACTGATGAAAAGCATTGTATCTACTCATTTTTAGTCTAAATTACATGTCGCAGACTCGACTCATGTGAGAGATATGGGCTGTTCCATTATATCATNGTCTATTTTAAAATGGTCCATGATCATCATGCTATCGCCCACCCTTTTTGATCAATCGAAGTGAAGCATTACTATCTTCAACTAGTGTCCATGCAACAGCCATGAGAAATAAACTACGCTTAAAGTTTAGGCGGGAACCACCTGCGGATGATTGAGGCGGTGGGTTTGATGGAGAGTCCGCCATTGGGCTAATGTTTATTTCTGTTACGGGTTATATCTGTTTTTGGCTGTTTAATTTAGTTGTGAGAGTACATATTGGACGGAATCGAGAACAAATAAATTGATTCTCGGTTGCAAAGATTGTATCTGTTCTTGGCTTCTCCGACTGTGTTGGTCAGTTAAGCGTGGCACCCTGTCGCGCACAATTTCCGCCCTGATTGTTGCGCTATCCTCAAAGTGACCAGTAAATTTTATACCTTGTCAGGCTTGAAAGCACCCAACCCTAGGGTCAAGAACAGATATAGTAACTCAAGCACAAATGGCGTTTAAATTGATTTCACAGCGTTCAGCGGAAGCAAACGCTGTTTGAGCCTCCTATTGGTTATGTTTGTATTTTAGTCGACTGAAATAAATAGGAGTATCAAGCCGAATGCTTATGTTACCAATAGTAATTATTTACATTTGGCTTACACTTTATTGCCTAATTCAATTCATCTCGAATGAAATCAAAGTGATATGGCTTTAAAACTCGATTTTTACCCTTAAAACTTTCTTGAGCAAATGATGTGGTAAATATTCGACATCACTGGCTACACTAGCCGCAATTTGCACACCATTGGTTGGTTATGGTTCCCATTTTTAAATATACAACGACGCGAGCGGTGCCCAGTTTATGGACATCGTGTCATCCTTCTTCAATTCTTGTTACGTACATTACTCGTTGTCGTTCGCCTACTATTGCGTTCTTCTTAGGGACATTGGCTGTAAAATAGGATACGAATGGTGTTTAATTTGAATCATCTCCAAGGGTTTCGTGTCCACGGCCGATAACCTCTTACACTGTTCCATAGTCTATTTGTCGTTTAACAAAATTGGCCAGCTCATTAATTCCATAAAAGTGGACCAATGTTGCGGCTGAAACAAATACATGGAAGAGCTGATGGCTGTGCCACCAAATATCACATTTTCCAGGAAAATAACGCTCTGGAATCCTGAAGGCATATAGCATGGTTCCAGTTAGGTAGAGCGCGCCCATAGAAATCAAACGATAAAACGAATGTCTGAGCGCTGATTCTACAAAGAAAATCTCATGATTCAAAGCCAACCAATGAACGCCAGGTATGATTCCACTAATTCCAAACAATATGAATACAGAAATTCGAAGCCACCTGTAGCTTTTCTCACTAAACTTGTCTTGAATTAACAAATTGAAGGCGGTCACCCCTAATGTTATAACACCAACTAGATATGTCAACTTCAATGTTGGATATAAATAAAAGCCATAATGAATCCATGGAACAAAGCTGAAGGTAATTAGGCCAACGATTCCGCAGTAGTCCATTCGTGAGCAGAGGCGCGATACGTGTTCGCTATGACAGTTAAATATATGATATATTGTTGACATTAGGTGGCAAATGGTCGCGCTAGTTAAAAAGAGCCCAATAACCCACTTGTCGACTGGCATCAAAATAGTTGAGTTGAACAATTGCAAGCACAGGTGGGCAAAGTAGAAGCCGCCTAGGAGATGAGTCCAAATGTTTACGGTTTCATTGTGAAGTTGAAATATTGATCTCGTGCAGGTTACAAAGGAATAGGTTGGCCTCCTATGGCCGCATCTTAAATATTTGTTATCCCTCAGCCAATCTGGTTGTTCCTCGAACTGAGTTGTGAGACATTCTGACTTCGTAAACTCGGTTATGATGTCCGAGCTTAGGTGTTTCAGCTTTGAGGCGAGCTTTCTAACTTGGAGGCTGTCTTGGCTGAGGAGCTTCTCTTCGGACATGTTTGCTGGCGTTTGAGTTCGCGTTTCAGTTTCAGCTTGGGTTTGGGTGTGGGGTTCTGGTTCTAGCTTGCCTGGTTGTAGGCCGAGAGCTCTGATTGGGGGTTGGCGCGCGCGCGACTTTGCTATGACATAACACGACGCCGAGCGAACTGTTGTAGCGAATGTAACGAGTTGACGCTCTCCAAACCGAACACCTCCTTTTACCTTCTTACCTCCGCGCTCACTCGCCGTTTGCGCTCCTGCCTCTAACTCAAACTCTGCTTTAACTTTAACTTTAACTTTAACTTTAACTTTAACTCTGACTCCAACTTTAACTTTGTCCCTATCTCCATCCAGCCCCAGCTCCATATTCCCCCTCTGCTCGCCGCTTGGTCCAACAAGCTCGCCAGCCTGCGGCCGACGTCTTGCCGCCCCCTCGGCCAACCTGCGCAGGCTGCGCCAGCCGGGAACGAGCTCTTGTGCGTGTGCATGCGCGCTTAAGCGCGCTGGCCCAGAGGGCCTAGCAAGAGCGCAGCCCCAGCGCCACCTCGCTCGCTCGCCCGCCACAAACACCCTTACTGGCTGGCTCGCCCAAACTCGCGCTCCCGGCACACGAATCGACGGTGGCTTTAGGCCTGCAGGCGAGGCGCCCGCCACTGCATGCGCGTCACATGCTCACACCAAGTGCAACAGCTCATTCGCCCGGCTTCTTGCTTGGCCGCTGTTCTTGTTGTTGCTGCCGCTGCCGCTGCCGCTGCCGCTGCTACTTTATTTTGAGTGGAAGACTGGAGGAGCTTGTTGCAGCCAGGCAGCTAGGCGACTAAGCCCGAGAGACGACGGCGCGAAACCGACAATCAGCAGCCTGATCGAGCCTGTCGGCAGACTTATCACAGTTGCCTGGTGTCTTGCCAGCAGCCACTCACACGAGCCCAACACAACCTACTCTAGTCCCGTAGGCGCCNCTACCACCGTCGGCGGCGCCGCCGTCGCAAACACCTTGCTTGCAAACCAACGGCTTTTGAACCGAGAGGCCGTTTGCGCTCGAGATATCGTTTGCGGCGCCAGCACAAACCACTCACTCAGGCGGAGTGTTCGAAAGGCTCACGATTTAGCTCGTATAACCGGCGACAAACTCAGCGCTTAGTTCGAGACAAGATGCATTACAATCGAGCAGGTAGCCGGCTGCACACTTGCACCTTCTCGGCTGCCTCAAGTTTATCTTGAGACCCCCGCATTCAGCTCCAGTTGTTGGGCTCAAAGCTGGCAAAACTAGCGCTCCTTTTTCCATCCAAACTGGCAAGCAACTTTGAGCGCGCCTCCAAAGCTAGGAGATCCCGATCAATATGCCAACTGTCTTGCGAAACTTCCCTCAATTGCTCTCATAGTTGGAGGGCCATTATACTGCTTACATAGAAGTGACTCCCTTTCGAGATAAAGGCCTTGCATTTGTGGACTAATTGTGCAACAAATGGTCTTGTTTGCAACCAGATATTGAATTTGGACGCGCTCACTATTGATTGAGTGTCAATACAAGATTTTTGGNAAGGAGACAGGAAAATGCCTTCTCGATCACGATCAACCCAATCCAATATTTGTCGAGCTGTCACCGCAAACTCACACAAAAATGGGCTAGAGTTTGTTGGTTGCAAGAATAAGCTACGGGCGTAAAACACGAGGCCAACGAGCGCAAGCGCGAACAGAACTCCAACTGGTTGCAGCTCGCGCTTGCTCGGCTGTTTGAGGGTCTACCTGCTTTCACTTTGAACAAGCACTATCCAAAACCAAGGCCATGTTTAATGCCACCAGCTAATGAGGAAAACAACTAAAGTTTGAGAGGCTGGATTTGCCATCCTTTTGCACTTGGGGTCGGCCATTTCGTCGCATCATCTGGGCAATTTTGGCTGGTGACCAGATAATTCTTTAGCGACATACTAAGCAAATTTTGGGCGACAGAGTTTTAGTCCTTCCAATTTGGTTTATTTGTCAAGCGAAAGAGTGTTCGCAAGCAAAGGATAACGAACTAGATTACAACTGTTGAGCCTGAATATAATAATAACAATTCTATAATAATAACCGTATAATAGTCATATCATTGAGATAACGCGAAAGCTCTCGCCCTTTGAGCACCCTCTGGGCTGGCTTGTTTAGCAAACTGTGGCCAAGTTTGTTGCGTCAACATCAGTCGTTGGCTTCCTTCTCTCTCTCTCTCTCTCTGCGTGCTACCACCAAAACCTCCGGCAGTTTCGTAAACATTAGTTTCGTGAGAGAGGGAGTCAAAAGAGGAGGTGGGATAGCCACCAAGTGCTTATTATGGATGCACCAACGCCCAAACAGGAACAAGCGAAACCGCAAACACAATGAGGAAGTGGCGACAGATAGCCCGAGCCTCAGTGCACGCGCTAGCCTCATGCATCTCCTTCGAGGTGAGCAGTCTGATCTGAATCTGCACCCAGATCGAACTCAATCCTTTGCCTCGGATTGCTATTCGCTCGAGTCAAATGGGACAANCTCAATTGTTCTGATGATAGAATAGCCTGGTCACAAAAGTCCAGATAGTTTTCGGGTCGCCAGCTCAATGCTCTGCTTGGTGTAGCTAACTGCAAGCCTATCCACACAACGACGAGGCAGACTGCTTCCTTGTGGCCATGCAAATGTTATACTGGCTTCGAAATCAAGCTTNCGTCGTGTTTTCAATATCAGCTCTTCTTCCTCGTCCTTTTCCGCTCCCTCCGCTTGCAAGCAGGAGCGAGGATCCATGCTACCGCAGCAGGCGGGCAGCCTACAGACGAGGTTAGGCTAGGTCAAGATGATAAGCCTCCGGGCGTTGATGTGGCACAACTTGTTTCTCTCCCTCCTCCTGGTCTGGAAGCAACGGGTTATTCGCCGTGCGGATAGGACACAAGCGGTGAGACGGTGGCTGTTACGCTGAACAAGGTGAATCCACGACGGATGGGAGCAGCGAAGGGATGCTGAGCTAAATGGTGGACGCTGATCATGCACTGACTGAATGCTTCTATCTTCTCCTCTGGGGCAACATACTTTTCTATTCCAGGGAAGTTCAATCAGTGGAATAGTCATAGCAAGTATAAGGAGTACGGTCTGCTCGAGGTGGCGAGCGGAGACCAAATAGCAACAGTTATTATGCCACCAGCCATGGATCGAACTCAGCTTATGCTCCGAGCTGGGTTTAGATTCCGCTCAAATTTAGGTCCATGAGGAATGAACCTCATTATTGGAATCCTTCGCAGAATAAGCCTGATCCTATCTCATCTTCTCGTTACAAATGGTATGGGAAAATAGTCGTCTGTGCGTTATACAANTGATCGTGCATAATTCCGCCCCTTCGAAAGCCCTTAACGGTTGATCTATCCGCTTTTTGCTGCTTATCCTGCTAGAGACTCAATAACAAGACGTTTGCATTGCACTCACTGTTGAGGCAGTACGGCTGCTTTAATCCGCTAACCTTGCTCCATTAATTGGCGCTCGTTCAGGAAATTTCTCAAATCTCATTAGCTACCAATTTTGCAAAACAGGGAGTAAACCCTCCGAATCGCGTAGACGTGCACACTAACGAAAACGTCAAAAACGGGAACCTGATCAGGGTCGAAGCTTTATGCAATATCTCAAATCTTTCGAGCTCGTGCCAATGACGTTCAACAATCAAGCATGAAAGATCTGTTAACTTCGTCTTGGAATGAACGTGCAAGGTACGCTGGCCTATGTGAAGTATGATTTGAAGACGTTGTTGAATATGAGCTGCCAAAACTNCGACTAGACTCGTCAAAGAACGTCCACTCTAAGAAGGCTCCCTCTGAAACTCTTATCCGACGCCTGAGCAGGTGCGTGCTATCGCTTATCTGCGTTATCTTTACTTTTTGTTACATAAACCTCGAGTGATGCTAAACCAAAGTGCGTTTCATATTCAACCTGCCAAGCACCCACTGATTCTGTGTAGAAAAACAACCTCCCGTGATTATGCCGGCAATTCTGTCTGCCCTTGACTATCTTCTTTGTGACCTTCGTATAATCAAACCAGAGGCGAATGGGCAAGTTTGTTGTGCATGAAAGTGCAAGCAGCCTTGATTGGTTGCAGAAAGGACTCAAGAGTGAAGCAATGGATCAGGCTAGCTTGTACCGTGCTCGTGCTATTCGAGTCTCCATTTGAGCATTTTAGCCATATTNGCTCAAGACTCTCCCTTCTTTTGAAAGACTTTTGCACAATTACATAAAGAATTGCTCGGTTGTTGTTATGCTAGCATGTGTGAGATGCCAAATGTTATCCTCGTCATACACAGTGTGAGCATCGACTCGATGTTAACCTGCNATAAGCTATTTAAGTTTCGTATCATTGGATTCACTTTCTGCGATGACACAGATGCTCGGATACGAATTGACGAGAGGATGACAAAATAGCTGCTTTTTGATTCTCCACCAAGCTCGGCCCGGAAAACATATTTTGCAACCCTAAACTTTTCTAAATGGAGTAAGCGGATAAAATTCTATCTGAACTTCCAGATATTAATAGCCGAGAGAGGTTAGCGGCCTGTTGAGGGTGAACGAAAGCAACGATTGTTGCATTTCACTATGATGGATGAATAAACTGTGTCGTTGCTCGCCAAAGCTTAGATTTTGCCCGGCCAAATGAATCCTGTGAACTTTGTGACTGTGACGGAGATTAGACATTTTGCCAAGCGAAAAGCTCGTTGACATACTGCTACCATGTTGGCTCTCTAAATGCTAGTCGCTCGCTCTCCGAGGATAGAACAATTTTTGCAAATTNAAGAATCCCTCAGCCAGCATTGAGCTTGTAGCAGGCTTTGAGACCACAAATAGCCGGGAGCAGTTTCGTCTGACAGTGCGGTTCAGTTTATGCCCCACAGAGCGTCATCATAAGGTAGTGCGAAGATGAGGGAAATGCGGAAGAACCTGAGTGCTAGCGGAACTTCACCAAGTTCTGATCTGTGTGTGGAAAGGTTCGTGCCTCTAGATTTCTCAAAGGGAAGGGATGGGGAAGCGCAAGTCGCTACACTCGAGTACTAATCAGGCTTAAAGGTGGGGGAGGCTGAATTTTAAGTTTGTACTTTCTTCTCAGTGTGAAGCTCTTTTGCTGCCACTCGAGAGTGCTTGCAACAGCTGTATTTTCAGGTGAATAGATGTTGTTATTGTTGTCTCTCCAACTTAGAACTTCTGGTACCGAGCCAAAATGACGTCACTTGCACGACACGTTTCAAGAGTTCCCGACGCGAANACAAGGATGCCAATTAACTCCTTGAACTTGACCTGTTGTTTATCTACTGAAATCAGGCTCGTTTCACATGAGTTCGAATTATTGCATACTTTGTCGTTCAGTTNTCATCGTTTTTCAGTCACTCATTTGAGAGCTTGTTGACAGTTTACAGTATTTAAACGAGATGGATAATCAAATTCTCATGGGGAAGTTGAATCAAGGTGGAGTTTACTGATATGCAATGACAGTTTTTTTGCCTCCGAGCTCACCCGGTTGGATGACGTAAAAGCTCGCGCTTAAGTTCTTTTCTCAGAGATAGAGAAAGCAAAATCGAGCGTATTTTAGTCTATCAATCAAACGTTTTCCGCCCGACGACCTTGAATGCGCAAGAACGAAAGGTATCTGTAGTGAAACGAGCTACAGCTTGTTGATTGCTTTCGTCTATCAGAGCTGCTGCTGACCAAATATTTGGTTTCTCTCTTTTATCCAGCTAACTCATTAAAGACCCTCCAATACCTGTTTGAAAGGATGACTGTGAGTGCTGTTCGTTTTTAGATTCTTCAGTTATATTCTTGTCCCTATGAATGGTCAGCGTCTCGCTCGTGCAAGAGCAGCCACCAAATAAACGCATTCAGACCCACACTAGCTTTGAGCCTGCTAGAAGTAGAAAATTCTGGATTGACCAACAGCCTAATAATAACAGACCAAGCTCCAAAGGCGTACAATCGTATCATCAAGTAGAGTAGACGAGTCGGGCATTTTAGGTTTGCAAGCTCGTACTGGACAGCAATCTTTGCTTTCTTCCATCATTATTTCTGTACCACGTACATGTTGTGCTCACCCTTGATACGCTATATCGTGGCGCCTAAATTTAACGTCCTAGTGACCATGAACTAGCGAATAAATTTAGAATTTTTCAACACTCGACTCTGTGCCTGCAAACAACCATTGTGATCCCATACAAATCTTATCTAAATCTCTCAAATGGATCTCGATACNAGTTATTGAACGAACTTGTATCAGGCTTGGAACAAGGTAGTGACCAAACCGGGTTTCGGCCGAGCAGTTATTTTATAAACGCGCTTCACCGACAAACAATGATTCCTTGTTCTTTCGATACTGACTACCTGTTTTCATACTGCTCGGGTTCCCAGTTTCAAATCGAAATCTGTTCTCGGACTAGAACATAGACCGTCATCGGTCGATGGTCGTTGCTTTTCCAGGGTTAGTTCGACTCGACACCTGGATGATGGCGCCATCTTTCGGTACTCGAATAAGGATGGTTGGTTTTGGTTAGGTGAGTTGAACTTTAAGGTAATTCAAAAAATCTATGGACGAACGAGGGGCTCGGATTGATACCCTTGTTGGAGACCATGGGCTGGAACCAAGTAACCTTATATGAATTCACACCTCCCCCGATTATGTCACCAGGCTCGAAAAGACGCTTCCAAGCTATCCCTGGAAAAGGCTCAATCATT
>Ga0058699_1000617_pt1 | contig 10977 bp, 9 predicted proteins | sample AgamicAtPe_FD_55078 | JGI IMG/M metagenome (GOLD analysis project Ga0058699, IMG submission 55078) | Agave microbial communities from Guanajuato, Mexico - At.P.e | ecosystem: Host-associated > Plants > Phyllosphere > Phylloplane/Leaf | place: Guanajuato, Mexico | collected 2012-10-15 | reverse complement strand
ACTTGTTAAAGGTTCAATGCATTTTGTTGGGGATTTCAAACGGGATGCGTCACAGGCGAGCTCGATGGTGGCTCAGGTTGGCTGGATTGGACGTGCGCGCCNCTGTCGGTCAGAACCGTCCAATTAGTAGTTTCAGGCGGAATTGAATACAGGTAACCTGAGCCGTGGGGAATAAAAACAAACGTACATACGCACGCTACCTGAATCTCTGTCTGGCGCTGCTGCGCGCTTTGCCGGGACCGCTAGCGGCTTTGGAAAATCTCCTTCATGATAACGTAGTCTGCAATGTAGGCTGCCTGTCTGACTAGCTCGAATCTGGCGGGATTATAATCCAAGTTCATGAACAACGAGCAGCGTGAGCTCGCTGGCAGCGTGTTTGCGAAGTAAAGCAGTTGCTCTAGCACCTTTTCGGTCAAGCATCCGCCCGGCCTGTTGAATGGCGGCAGCTCGATCGTGTTGAAGGGCTTAAAGACGTCGTAGCGTTTCNGGACCTTCGTCGGATGTTCGGGCGATAGTTTGGTTGAAGCAGCAAGGTGCTCGCTCGGGACAGCGTTGAGGGCTTTGCGGACAACCGGCTGTTTGGGGTGGACCTGCGGCAGTTTCTTTGAGGCTTCTAAGCCGAAAATGGGGCCAGAAAGGAGGATGGAGGCCGATTTAGTGGGCGCGTTCAGTCTTCTTGCCTCCCTCCTGTCTCTGGCGCCGTTTTTGGGACAATAGCTCGCAGTGTGCTGACCGACAACCCCGCACTTGGGACACTCGTACTGCTTAAGGACCGGGCAGGTAATAAGGTCGTTCTCGTCCTTGAGCTTGTGGGTTCGATAAAAGGCTTCGAGTTCTCCGTTTTTCTTGCAGAAGGCACAATAGATCTCGCCGTTCGGCTGGTCTGTGATGAATCTGTTCGCCATGGTGAGGCCCACTTGCTTTGGATGTCTCTTGAGCTCGCTCACTGGATGGGTGGATGGATGGATGCGGGTTTGGGCGGAGCGCGAGCAAGAATGGGCGGACGGCAGCGGCCAATGAAAAGCCGCCGACGGCGGACAGAGTCGAGCGACTTGGACTCGGCTCATCTAGCAGCTTATCTTTCGGCCGACTGCGCAATCAATGCGAGTTCCTTTCGAGTGGAAGAGCCAGCGNCTGGCGCCACCGGCTGTCTAGACGGCTGGCGCCAGCGGAATCAGCGGCGAGGAGGCGCAGGGCCAGTGCGCGCTCCTCTCGCTGCAACTGGCCGATTGAAGGCGCCGCGAGCTGTAAAACGAGCGCAAACCAGCAGGCCTAATCCTGAACAAACTACCAGAAACTACGGAGAGATCTTTTGCAGACGAGAAAAAGGTTTGATTTGGAGAAGCAAAGTTTAACTGGCTCAGCTGGGGCCAGGCAAGTCGCCGGCGCACAAGCCACTCGAGCCGAACCAAACGCTCGCCCAGTTTGCTCGTGCACTCTCGCTCTCTTGCATCCCCTTTAATCCATAGGTCTCATAAATATCGCACCCACAACCACGAGCCCTCGGCCAGCGAGTGCGAGCGTGGTTGCTGCTGATGCTGATGCTACTGCCAGTGCTGAGGTCGCTGCCTCTGGCTGCTTAGGCGAGAGGATCCTAACGGCTCCGGTCAAAGAGAGCCGTCATCGTCATCCCTGCTCATGCTGCTATCGGTCGCGAATGAAGGAAGTTGTTGTGAAATTGGACGGTCGAGTTGGACATCTCGAGCCATCTGACGTCGATGCCAACAAAGAGATCATTTGGAAATGGGGGAACCTTGCAACTGTCGATGACGAAATAATTGACCTGGTGGCCGCGGAAGCCCTTGATCGCGTCCCTGAGTACCTGTGGGTTTTGGATGTTCCTGCAATAGGCCACCACCTCGGCCCTTGGCTCCAGCGAGTACGCGTCGCTGGCCAGGTACCTGGTCAGTCTGCGCGCCCTTGGCCCGCGCGCCAGCCCCAGACCGGCCGGCTCTTCGTGGTTCGCGAGCCGCGAGGAGGGCGCGTGGGCGCCGGCTACTCCAACCTGTGGGCGCTCGTGCTGAGCGGCAGCCGCGCTGGGCTGCCTGGCTCTGTGGCTGTTGGGCGTTAGCAGTTGGCGGCCGCTCGGCGCGGGATGGCCAAAGGATGATTGGTGGTGCTGCTGCTGTTGCTGGCCGACCGGACTCTGGGTGGAGCTGGGGCTGGTCGAAGTGTGTCGCGAGTGGATAGCGCGACCGGCAGCGGCTGGCCGCTCGCTTAACCTTGAACTGTTGGCGGCGGCGGCGCGACTTGTTGACATTGGCTGCAGCTTCATTGTGGTCGAGGCTGCTGCCTGCGCCGTGATTGCCGGCCTCTGGGGAGCTCTGGTGGTGCTGCTCGCGGGCGTGCTCGCGCCAAAGGAGCCGGATGAAGCCGGAACCAGAGTCGGCGCTGGTGCCAGCGTCAGCATCAGTGGCGGTGGCGCCGGCTCGACAGGATGCGGAGCGCGCGAATTTTGGCGCGCGACGCCAACTGTGCTGGCCCGATGGGAGATTGTTGCTACCGTCGTCGGCCAGTCTGCCGCCGAGCTGGCCNCTGGTGTCGAATGACTCGCCGGCAATTGTTCGCTTTGACTCGTGGATTTGGGTTGCTCGGCGGCGGCGGTGGTCTTGGTTTCAATGTTGGCCAATGAAACTGGAGCTGCGCTTGTGCTAGAAGGTGGCGATAACTCAGTTGTTGTTTGCGGCAATCGGACCTGGCTTGCTGGTACGCCAGTTGCCACGCTTGCGGGCGCACCGACGCCGGACTTGGTCCAGTCTGGCGGAACTGTTTCCCCGAAAGTTGTTGGTATGGCAGTGGTAGTGGTGGTGCTATCGGTAGCGGTAGTGGTGGTAGTAGTGGTGGTGATGGTAGGGCTAGTAGCAGTTCCGGCCGAGGATATCGTGGCGGAAGTCAGCCCCGGCCCACTGGTCGAGCTCCATCGATCAATCGCTGTTGATATATTGGAGGTCTCTGTTTGTGCCATTGTCATGGGCACCGGAGTAGAAATGTTTGCTTGGTTTACAGAAACTTGTTTGTCCTGTGGCGCGTCGAGCTGCTTCTGCTGCGATGAGTTTGACTCGCCAACCAGAGCTGAGAGAGGCATCGGAGTTTCTGTTGTTGTGCCATTGAGAGCGCCGTCCATGGGCGTTGTCGGTGGTTCATTTAAGTTACTGGAACTGACTGCTGGGTAATCCAATTTAAAGTTTGTCATGTTGGACGATGCTGAGGGCTCTGAGTGCTTAATGGGGCTGGCTGCAGTCGATTCAGTTTGAGAAACTCCCATTGTAGACTGGCTCGTCTCATGCGCCGCCGACGAGCTGCCCGAAAAGCTGGCCCGGCTCTTCTCTAGATCGCTGGTAGTAGAGAGACTTGGGCTCGCGACCTCTGTTGTTGGTGGGCTCTCGCTCGAGCTCGTGAAAGTTATTGGCACTGCAGTGATTGATTCAGGTGCTGGAGTGGTTGTAGTTGTTGATGGTGACGACGATGTGATTGGCGTCGATTCTTGCTGGGTAGTTGGGATGGCCAGAGTTGTCTGGTAGTTGGATGTGGTTGGGGTTGTTGTTAGGGCATCTTGAGTGGGTTTAGAGCTCTCAGTAGTCGAGTTCGAAGTGTGTGCAGATCTCTGGTTTTGGTTAGCCGAATTATCAGGCTCAATTTTGGGCGCAAGTGTTGTGGCGGGTTCGGTAGGAGTGCTGGTTCTAGTGGGACTCGAAGTTTTGGTTTCGTCTGAGCTANTCGTTGCAGGACTTGTCGCAATACTTTCAGCCAGTGTTACTCGGGATTCAGTTGACGGTGAGGAAGGTGGGCGTGTTGTTGTAAAGGTGGTGCTGGTGGTGGTGCTTGTGGGCGTAGTTGGGTTTGAGGTTGTGGGCGCCAGAGTCGAGCTCTGTAAGGTCGTTATACTGATACTCTCCGTTGCTCGTGAACTGGGAGGTGCAGAGCTGGAGATCGAGCTGGGAGGTGGGGCAGGAGCAGCTGTGCTTCTGGCCATAACAAGTGGCTCTGCAAATGGAGTTGTAATTGCAGACGAAATCTCGTAAACCTCCTCCTCTGCCTCCTCCTCAGATTCAATGTTAGAGGCTGGGTTGTGGTAAAGACACGTGCATGGGTGGATACTAGCCTCTGGTGGACAAGTTAATGAGTAGGCAGCCAAGCGGGCCGATTTGACTAGAGGCGCACTGGTTGATGAACTTGCTGCTGAGGCCATTTTTGTCATCAAATTGAACGGACCTGGCGCAGCTTGAGCGACAAAGGACGCTCCAGGAAGGCGGTGATCTAGCACACAAATCAACACCGAATATAATGTTATCAAGTTCAGCAGCATGCCATGATATTGTTTGCAACTTGTTAAACTTGATAGGGCTGATTGAGGATATGGCGATGGACTTGGGCTCATCTGCTGCCTTCTTTTCCTTCTTCTGCGTTTACTCGCTGGTTTCATCGCGGTGACACTTATTCTTTCTGCAAATTAATATCATTGAGGCTGCTTACCTGATAGAATGAGTGCTCCTATTGATAGACTTGCAATGATTCGTAGCCAAGGAATGAGTTTTAGATGAGAGCCCGCTCGCCACCAACCTGCGTTCGTCCAGGTGTCCAGCTCTTTGTTATTGTTTGGTTGTGTTACCGACCACCTCTATCGGGTGGACCAATGCGTTTACAATCCGAAACGCTCTGTGAAACGAGATTCCACTAAGGACCAACAGCAGACTAAGCCGATGCTGGTTATGGTGGAAAGAGCGAGTATGATTTGGATGTGGAATGTAAGCGCAGGGGTCGTGATGGGAGTTCGGTGAGCACAGGTAGGGGGTGGAAGTCGGACATTCGCAGAAGCAACAAGCGGAGATTTATGAAAACATTGTGAATCTGGTTGAGTGGAGTCATATGGCTTAGAATGGGCAAAATCAAGGACAACCGCACATTCAAATGCAGAGGTCGGTAGAATTAGAGCAGCAATTCAAATGTAGAGAAAAGATTTGAAGTGATTGATGACTAACTACCCCCAGCTACTGATACTTTAAACACACTTCATTTTATACGTAACTCGATCTCCGATTACGGTCCATGTCTCTAAGCTCATTCATAACATAGCTTTGTAGATTCAATTCATATTAATTTGTTATTGATTGTTACTACATTTATAATATAAAGAATGTGGCCAGTAGCCCCGATTTCTTCAGAATCTGGTCTCTCTTTCTCTCGACGCTTGTTCCTCGTTTCTTCTTGCTCCGTTCCTACATTAAGCTTAGATACATACTTGAGATCAAGCAAAGTACATGACCTTAGTAGTATCCGCGTGCACCGTTACAGCTCGCGTCATGGCAGTTACTGTCCTATCGTCGCCATTGGCACCAGAGTGCGACGAGCTTTCGCCACTGTCGTGTTCTTTCTCAACCAAATGGTATCTTGCTCTGAAGGCAACCAGATGAGCGTAGTAGGCTGGCGCCGGTATAGAGACTGAACGCGTACAACGAACATAGGTGTGACACAACTGATATGTTAGGCATTGCAACTCGTCCGCACTAAAAGTATTATCGTCCCACAGCACGTGGTAGTGCGAAGGCCGCGACGTCCCCTGAATTCCGGAATGCGAGCACAGGTAGAAGTCAAATTCGGTTGGATGAGTGATTCCCACGTCAACAGTTGTTCCTGCTGGTATGTTGCCTGATTTGCCGCATTGATCGTTCTTGCTAACACTGAATAGCCGAGTGTGGTGTCTTTTTTGCACCACGATAAACGTTATTCCTGGCCTGTAATCTTCTTCGAGCAAGAAACAAGCTTGTCTAACAGCCAACAACTCATGCGCCAGCACTTGGTTGAATTGACCTTCAGAGACACCATCGCGATAAAATATAATCCGATTAGGCTTGAAGCGAGTTGATTTGTAAAATTGTAATAGCAGCTCTTTAACCATGGACGCCAAGTCTTGAATCATGTCTTGGCGGTGCTGTTGAACTCTGACTGTGGCTGCGTACCTACTTGGATGGGCGTCCATTGAGCCGACACAAGCGGCGATCGACGGCTTTTTATTGTCGCCAGCTGGCGGGTGCGTCACATCTGCACCTAGGAAGATCACTGGCTCGTTGAATACTTTGGGCCTAATGCTTGGCACCAAAATACTATTTATCCCGCCCAATTTGACGTTGATCTTTAAGCATAAATTGGATAGAGTCTGAGGTGACGTCTTGTTTACGTTTTTGGCTTGCACGCACTGTGTTGCCATTCCGAGAACTGTGTCGCCAACTCGCTTGACCTCAGCATACACTGGTGTTTTACCTGGTAATATGACTACTATTAGCTGTAATCCAACGAATGTTGCCTTCAGGTAACGGAACATGGGCTCAACCTGGTCTGGCCCGGTGGCGTATTTGCAAAAACATGGTTGACCTGATATTGGCATGCCAGCGTCATTTGATATCTTTTGTAGTTGTTGAGTGAAGTTGCGGATGGCGTCGTCGCGGACTGTCTTGGACGGCGCAAAGCAGGCAATAGCCCAAACTCGTATTTCAACACCGGTATGGAACTGCTTACCTCGCATGTCCCAAACTCCTTGTATTGGAACTGCTTGTTGCTTAGTTCTGCCCCCATATTGGAGCCTTGGAGCAGGTAAGACTCTACCTTTCACCTCCATCATAGTTTGTGAGATCTGAAGATCGAACTCTTTGACGTACGGGTCATTATTGAAATCAGCCTTGTTGACGAGATTGGCGATTTCGCGTTCTCTATCAGGCGCGCTTCGTGCTGTTGCGCGTATCATGGTCGATGTTTGGGTATCGGTGAGCTTTTTGATACAACGTTGGCCACTAACTATATTACAAACTTCCAACGGCAAGTAAGTGTGCTTATGCTCTTGTCCAACTTGCAAGCAAGGTAGATGTGGATACTTGAGCTTGAGTTTATATTTGTCGAAAAAGTATTTAGCTACAGTGCATTCCACTGTTTGGCCATTCTCCAACTGTAACGGGAAGCTTTGCATTTGAGCCGCCCGTCTTGTTACATTGCAAACTCTATATTTGCGTCGCATGCTTCCACAATGAGTGATTTCGATTTTCAAGCCCTTGATTTCTTTAGTGAACTTTACACGATGAGAATCTGTTAATGGTTTGCGACTTTCGTTCAAATTCGGTACCTCCAAGACTTCGCACATNAATTCGATGACTGGTTGTGCTTTGTAGAACGCAGTTGCTGAAACATCAATATTGAGAGTCATCTTCCATTGAGAGGGACGTACAGATTGATGGAAACCGAACCAAACCTCTCGGCCGCCACCAAGCGCATGCGAGTAGCCGTCTGGGGATGAGAAAAATGAGCGGCCAACTGGAGTATAGGTCATTGATGGCAAATGGCGCATTACAACATCTAAAGCTTGAGTGGCATCGAAGGGAATAGTTCTAGAGTTTCCCTCTAAAGCCAAATCAAGAGCGTTCAAACTAACTTGACTGATCCATTTGATTGAGACACGAAAAACTCGGTCCTTGCCCTCGCCTGGTAGTGTCACTTCTAAATCAAATTTCTCCCTTCCAATGAGCAGGTCGTCTTTGGTGTATAAATTTTTTCTTCCATCAAAGACTGGCCTCTGTTGGCCAAAGATCTTTGGGAAGGATGAGACCATTGTCTCAATAATTTCGCGATTGATTTTTCTTGGACATTTATCTGGAGTGATGGTGACTTCATACAAATGTAGAAAACCGCGTGGCATGCAAAGGGTAAAATGGTTGGCTCTTAGCGAAATTGGACGGCCCTCAGTGCCGAAACTTGGCCTAGCCGGACTAATGAATTGGGGCAGCGGAACGACCTGGCCCTCGAACATGGTCGTGGATGGTGGTGGTTGTGGTTGTGCCATGACGGCGGTGTTGCCTTGTGGATCAATCTTGGCTGCTTTTGCTGGCCGCTAAGCCGCCGCCGTCTCGCTTGGTGAGAGAAATTGAATTTAGCCGACAGGGGTCGGCTGTCGGCTAGGCAAGTTTGTTGTGTGATAAATATGCCTTTATACAATTATGCTTTGGTGGCCAAGTAAGTTGGCGCTGTCTGCGTGTCCCTGGCTGGCCCGTTGCGAGTCGCCCGCCCGTTTGCCCTCCGTCCTCTCTTNTCCTGCAGCCCCTCTGTCCGGCCGCCTCAGTCAGTGGGCTCAAATATGGTTGCTCGAGCAGTCTGCTTGCTGGCGCTCGGTATTATTATAATATTTGTTTTAATATTATAATAATAACAATAAAAGNATGGTGCCGATAGTGCGGGCTGGAAATACTGCCATAGAGTTAACACAGGGCGACACGAATGGCAAATTTTTCATTCCTCGTATCATGGTTGTTCGTTTCGTGCGCTGCCGCCGCTTGCTGGGCTAACAGAGGAGCAGCGGCAGCGGCAGCAGTGGTGGCGGCGGCGGCAGCGGCAGCAGTTAGCAGCGCCGCCGCTCTTTTTCCCTGCCTATTCGCTTCAGTTTTAGTTTGGTTCAGACGAGGGGGGGGGGGAAGCGAGAGCCCGCGAGTCTGCTCCCTCTGCCGCCACCAGTGGCTGTGGTGGCGCCGCCGCCGACGCTGCTCCCTCCGACTTCAGCCTGCCTCTGGCCTGGAGCGGCGGCCGTCGTGCAAACAGGGCGCCTTAGTCAGCCAGCCAGCGCGAGCGAAGTTTCAGCGCCCAGAATGGCGCAATGAGCAGCCAGGCCAACCAACGAGTCAGAGAGCGAGAAAGAGGTTCACTCAAGGCTCTTCAGTTCAGAATTGCCGCCCAGCAAGCGCGCGCACACTCACTTCTATGTTGGTGGTGCCAAAAATCCCTCTTTCGCGCTCGCTCACCCCGAAATTCTGTTCCTCGATAGGAATTTTAGCGCACTTATTCAATGAAACAATGTTCATTGCGCCACATAAACCAGGCCCGATATAACCCCATTCAAGCATGAACCAGCGCGCCAGTACTCTTCTATTCAAAACCGGGTCGAGCAAATCCCCGAAAAATTTTACCCCATCGATAGCATCCATTGGGTCTCGAGGGGGGGAAGTTCGCTAGGCAAACTTTCGCCTAGTTTCCACTCTATAAAACCCGCATGGGTGCCAATTGCAGGTGATACTCTTCGCTCGCCTATGTCTATCAAGTTAATCAAGTTAGTTACTTGTCGAGCTTTGTCTGTTTATTCTTTCAATTTTGCGAACCATATGGGAAATCAATAAAAGTAAATGGTTGTGGTGGTAGCTGGCCACCGCGCGTCCGATCAGTTTTGATGGACGATAAAAGCGAATGTGATAGAGATTTGCTAGCCATTTAGGCGGCGAAGGGGGGGGGCATAGTTCGAGAAAAGTTGATCTGACCGGTGTTGCCGATAGTGTTAAAAGTGCGGCCCAACAAGAACATGTTGAGAATTTAAGCGAAAAGTGTTCTCTGTACAAGGGGATCCCACCATCCTGACATCATTGTACCTAGATGCCTTCATTGGCCGTCCCCGGTATCTGAGCTGCAACTGATTGTTGCTGGTAGTGCCGCTGGTTCGTGTTTGACTTATTGCTGAACGGGGAGATGCCTGGCAGGAGGCTCTTGTTTCTGCCAACAATCGACCAGAAGCGCGTCAATTGGTTCAGCAAAGTTTTGCCCTGCGTATAGTTCTGCTGTTGTTGCTGCTGCTGCATCATTAGGTGATGGTTTTGTTGTTGATGGTCCGCCATAGCTGATTGCAGGGCTAGCTGCTGCTGCTGCTGCTGCTGCGAGTCAGGGTTGCCGGAGAGCGATTCTATTGAGGAATACGGGTGGACAGTGTCCGCCTGCGCTAACATCATGTGTCTCGACGAAAAGAGTGAGCTAGGCGACTGAGATGCCAATTGTTTGTGGTTCAGCAAATGGCGGTGAGATTTTAGGCCGGGCTGGTGGTGCTCGTGGCCAAGCTCGTTCAGGGTTCCCAAGAGGTTAGCGCTGCTGAATTTTCCCTGCTGCTGGTTGTGGCGCGAAAGGGCCAGAGCTAATGCCTGTTGCTGGCCATGCGAGGGTTCCGATGCCGACAGGCTGGCCAAGTTTGAGATTGAACTCGATGAGCCGCCAGTGAGGGATGAAACTGCTTGCGGGAGCTTGTTGCTTTCCGCCGATTGGCTTGGTGTCGCTTGTAATTTGGCCGACTGGGAGCCTGGATTCGAGGAGTCGTGGAGATTGCTGGAGGAGAGTGACATAAAGTCGGCACCGTTCGAACTTGCCGAGCTTTCGCCGCTTGCCGATTGCTGTTTCAGAGCACTGGTGCTGATGGAGGAGCTTTGCGAGATAAGATCGCCAGAGGGAGCGGAAGTGCCAGAGGATTCTAAGTTGCTAGCGGCGGCTACCATTCCCTGCTGCTGCTGCTTGGCTGACTCGTCGCTCGAACCCATAGTCTGGAAGTGATATTGTGAGGGCTGATTCTGAATTTGGTAGCGAACTTGGTGTTGCAATTGATAAGTGGGCTGGTTGCTAGGTGAACCTGAACTTGGTGACCCAGGTTGCACGGCCGAGTAGTGTTCATTCGTTGCGGCAGCTGAAAGTTGCGTGCATAATTCAAGTGATCGGGTTAGTGGCATTGATCGCGAAGATTGAGAGATTTAGTGGCAGTGTTCAGATTGATGCCGAGGAAAGAGGGAGAGNACAGCTAGAGGGTCTACGTTTTCTAGGCTAAACTTGGGAGCGGTTGCTGGAGCTGGTGATGGAGGCACGAACAGCGTAGGTTTGAGAGCCATAGGCTTGCGTTGGATTCTCATTTTCATCGGTTCTCAGCCGTACTCTTGAGGATGCCGATGGAGAAAAGTCGAATCAACTTGAAGGTATAGCACGCAATCTCAACGGAGAGCTGACAGGTTTGGCGGGAAGAACGTTGTGTTTCGGGTCCGTTTACTTACCATAATGGCCATGGCCATGGTGGTGGTGTGGCTTCTTGTGTATGTGTTTATAGACAGGCGGATGGTAGACTGGCTTTTTCTTGATGTAAACGCTGTTGGTTGTCCAGTTGAGTGCATTTTAGTCCAAGTGGGTTTGGTTATGAAGGGGGGGGGG
>Ga0058699_1000616_pt1 | contig 10993 bp, 9 predicted proteins | sample AgamicAtPe_FD_55078 | JGI IMG/M metagenome (GOLD analysis project Ga0058699, IMG submission 55078) | Agave microbial communities from Guanajuato, Mexico - At.P.e | ecosystem: Host-associated > Plants > Phyllosphere > Phylloplane/Leaf | place: Guanajuato, Mexico | collected 2012-10-15 | reverse complement strand
GGCAGGCAGGCAAGCTAGCCGGGCCAGCCTTGTGCCCTCAGCTGGCAGCGACTTTAATTTACTTCGTGTCTCGCCACTCGGCCGGCCTGCAGTCCAAGCCGGCCGGGCAGGCGAACGCTGGCAATTGCGTTGGCGGCGGCAGCAGCAGCAGAGGCACCATGGGGTTGGGAAGCGTTTTTCAGCCTCGCAAACCGACGAACAGCCCACGGCACCTGTGCGACGGTGAGAGCGGCTAGCCCGAGCCAACGGTAGCTTGTTGCGCAGTTAGAGCCATTCAACATTTGCTGTGGCGGCCACAGCGGCGCCAGCAGGCCAACAAAGACGCCAACAGCGGGTCACCTGCATCCAAGCACTTTCGGCTGGTGGCCACATTCAGCGTGGGCAACTTCAGTTCCCTCTCTTGGATCCTTTGTTAAGCCCCGCAGACCGGTTGCCGTTATCGCCGGCTTGACGGAGCTAAGCTGGAGGAGCAGGTGATGTTGGCGGCGCTGCTGCCGCCGTTGCCTCATCCAATGAGGAGGATGCGGATGCCTCCCGTTGCAAATTCCGCGAGCACTTTTACTGCCGCAAGCCGACGAGCCGCTGCCGCCGCCGCNTCTGCCGCCATTGCCCAAGCCTATCCGGTAAATCTAGAGGATGTGACCAGCAGCGCTGACCAACGCTGTTGACCCAGTTACCAACTCACTCGTTCCTACCACTTCCACTTCCTCCTCGACTCCTGCAGCTCCCAGCCGCCGACTCATCAGCATGGATCCAGGTTCTATGGTGCTCGTTCGCTCGACCAGTGCTGGTCCACTGCCGTTGCCGCCGGACGCTGCGAAACGAAAGGCAGCGGCAGAGGCAGAGGCTAAGGCGAAACCCGCTCGCCCGCTTGCCAGCTAAATCCATTCCTCTTCCTGTTGCGCAAACTGGGTCATCAGCTGGGCGAGCCACAACAGCAGCCATGGAAACTTCCGAAACTCTCTCCTCTTTGCAAGCGCTCAGCCAAACCAGTGTCGTCTCAGAGCAAAGCCGCTCGACGCCGATAAAATTGCCATGAGGAACGAATTGTGGACCGCTGGCTGAGCTCGCCAGCTCTTATCAGGTGGTGGCTCCTCCAGGCGCAGCCAGAGCGCTCCCTACATCAACTGGGGCCATCTGACGTCAAGACTGGAAATTTTTCTTCAGCTCTCAGCCAACTTGGGCCCTGATAGTTTGTTTGGAGGCTCCGCATCAGATTCTGGTGCCTAGCCCGATTCCTATAGTCGTAGCTCAACCGAACCTCTGCCATAGCATGCATCAAATTGAGTAAAATAACTCCCTCACTCTTCGATGCGGTTGTCCTTGTGACAGCGGAGATTAAACCGTCGAAACTTATCCCCAACGATTGTTTCGCATCTCGCGGTGTTTGCCGACTGGAAATTAGAAGAAAAGGGTGCTGTTTGTTATCTTGATACGGAAAGTGCGTCCGCTTGGGTTCTCACAACTCTGATCAGAGGTGCCACGTGATACAGGCGTACAAGAGGCGATCTCGCTGAGGACAGTCAAATTATCAAGGTAGTGGCATTCATGGAGCAGTCTTTCGGACAACAGCGGTTACATCGCCTTGGATCAGGAGGGAACAATATCGTTCAGTGTGAGTAATCTGTCCGTCAAACCCCGCGAGTCAGTTAGCAAGAGTGTTTCTCACGGTTTATGAATTGTAAAGAGTCAAGGCAGGTGTACAGACTCATTGGATGGCTCGACCCATCTAAATTTTTGATGCGCACAACTAAAGCACCGTGCATGTGTTTGGTTAGCTCTCTCGATGGCCGAGTGGGTTGATCCGTAGTTTGCCATTTTGGGATTAGATTTCGGTTTAGAAGGTCTCGGATAGTCCATGCCGATTGCATACTTTTCGGTCTATGCTTTCGTGACGCTAGCAAGCGCTCCCTGTCACAGGGACCCAGTGCATGGTTCTCTCAACCTCTACGCCTCCCTGCTTGTATTATCCCGCTCCCGCTGCCCGCTCAAAAGTCCTAAAATTCTAAAATTATTTGCCATCTATTGTGGCTAGATTCCAGGTGGGATTTGGTTTACCTCTCTAGCCACTTGAACTGTAACATCTATTTATTAATCTAAATGGACTAATATCTAATGAGTATTGCTAAGGCAAACGATCAAAATGGGTCCCCTTGCTGTCAGAATTCTGTTAATTCTTGTGGTAGCAACGGTCACAGCTGCAAGTATCTACCCAAACATCGGGGTGTCAGCTGAGGTAGTTGGCCNTGATACACAGCTGAACATATCTAAGAACCTGAAACCTATTGAGATCGAGANGATAGTTTCGCCAACGCTGGGTGATTTAGAACCTAAAACCAAATTCTCTAAAGAGCCACCCCAACATGGGAACGTTCGATGCAAATGTGTATGTCCCTCACCTCAAGTTGTTGCCAACAGCTCTAGTCCTACCCAACGCCGATTATATGTAGGAAACACGACGCCAGACCAGTGTAATTGCTACAAAGTTGTCCAACCACACCTAAGTCCTCTCGTTGGCTTAAAGGATTTCTGCGCAAGATGCGAATGCAAATATCAAAGTAGAAACACTACAACGATCAGATGGTTCGTTATATTCACTATTTTTGTCGTCACATCACTATCGTTATACATGGTTGTTACGTCAGGCACTAGGTTAGGTATTGCTTATGAATCTTGGTCATCCGAGAGCAACAATCAAGGACCAAATTGGCAGAGCACCCAGATGGCATTGAATCGTAGAAAATTTGGCGGGGCATCAGCTTGGCTCTGTCTAATGTTAGTCGGTATTGTTGCTGGTGGAGTCGCTAGCGTTGTTGATATAGCGACCAGCTGGATGAAGGATCTCAGGGAGGGAATCTGTCCAGCAGCTTTTTATCTAAATCGAGAACAATGCTGCTGGTCCTCGAATGACACAATATTTGAGGGCGCTCATTGTTCCAGGTGGCTCACTTGGCCGCAACTTATGGGTATTACAGAGGAGCATAAATTTTCAGACTATTTCATGTCATTCCTAACTTATATAGTATCAAGTTTATTGCTAGCATCTCTAGCAGCACTGTTAGTGAAACGATTTGCACCCCACGCCCGTGGATCGGGTATTCCAGAAATCAAGACTATCTTATCCGGATTTGTGATAAAGGGATATTTAGGAAAATGGACGTTCACTGTAAAGAGTATTTGTATGGTTCTAGTAGTTGCAGCCGGCCTCAGCTTGGGCAAGGAAGGTCCCTTTGTCCATATAACTTGTTGCATTGGAAATATTATATCGCACTTCTTCCCCAAGTATGCAAGAAACGACGCCAAGAAGCGTGAAATACTATCGGCTTCATCGGCAGCAGGAGTGTCTGTTGCATTTGGAGCTCCAATTGGTGGCGTTTTGTTCAGTTTAGAGGAGGTTTCTTATTATTTCCCTCTCAAAACTCTATGGCGCTCATTTTTTTGTGCTCTTGTGGCCGCTTTTGTCTTGAGAAGTATTAACCCTTTCAGTAATGAGCATATGGTCATGTTTTATGTCGATTATACACGACCATGGATATTATTTGAACTGTTACCTTTCGCCTTATTGGGCGCTTTTGGAGGAGTGATAGGATCTATGTTTATAAAGTTCAACGTCAGATGGTGCTACACTCGCAAAACGTCCATCCTCTCTCAGTATCCAGTATCGGAGGTGCTAGCAGTCGCCTTCATTACGAGTTTCATCGGATACCCTAATGAATTTACACGAATGAACTCATCTGAACTGATAAAATTACTCTTCTCACCCTGTGGAATAGCAGACGTGTCCATGCTATGTGACTATCAAAGAAATTTCACCGACAAGATTGAATCACCAAACAGGATCTATATTGCCGAGGCTGGTCCCGGAGTTTACAAATCTCTGTTCTTCTTGACCTTGGCACTCATATTCAAGTTTGCATTAACTATATTCACATTCGGTATGGCTGTGCCGACTGGATTGTTCATACCATCGATGGCCATGGGCGCAATTACTGGACGTATCATTGGGGTGCTTATGGAACAAATAGCTTTCAACTACCCTGATCTATGGATATTTCAAAATGCTTGTTCAACTGGAGAGAATTGCATGACACCCGGTCTCTATGCGATGGTCGGCGCAGCTGCCGTTCTAGCGGGAGTAACCAGGATGACAGTATCTTTGGTTGTCATTATGTTCGAGCTTACTGGCAATGCTGATTTCATTGTACCTGTTATGGTAGCTGTGATGTGCTCCAAGTGGGTAGGTGACGCGTTTGGTCGTCAGAGTATATATGATGCTCACATATACTTAAATGACTATCCATGTTTGGATCCCGAGGAGAAATTCAATGCGGCAAACTCGGTTAGTACCATGCAGCTGGAGCGCGTCGCAGAGGAAACTTGACCTCACGAAATACAAGTAGATTGCAACCAGATCCTCAATGCCATGGATCTAAAGAGATAAAAATAGAGAGATGGTATAAAGACTTAATGCTGCTACTTACGCCATAGCCAAGTTTAGATTCAGTCAGATATAAAATGGATTATCTAAAGTGATGAGAGCAGCTCAGTGAAAATGGTTGCTCAAAGTCTAACAATCAAAGAATGAGTCGAAACATGTTGAAATAGTAAAGTATTCTAATTGAACCAATTGTAACAAACAATTCATCATACGCACAAACTTTGTTGCAAATCTGGAACCGCATTAATGATTTATATAAAAATCAAATATCAAGCATCGTTGAACTTTAATTCCTTGTGCTCTCATAGAACTTTGGTTTTGCGCACGTTATTATAGATAAACAGTCTAAAGATATGTACATTGATATCCGTAAATCAATTGATTCTGTCGTGATTGTATTTTAACAACCAAACAGCGGCACCGTTAGAAGCAGAATCGTCTTGGTAACGTTCAAATCAATTTTTGAAAGCTAGCAAACCATGCAATCAACATCATATCAGAGATCCTGCATGTCCTCCTCATCCAGCTCATCCTCCTCCTCATCATCATCATCGACAACATCAACATCATCGTCATCTTCGTCGTCGTCATCATCATCATCGTCATAGCTGGCAGTATGTCCCTTGCTTCCAGACTCGCTTCCGGCCGTATCAGACTCATTGGTTTTTCTACTCGTCAGGCCGGCGCTCTTTTTGGCCGCCCTATCGCGTTGACGACGATTTTTAAACCAATTGCTTACTTGTGTGGTAGTTAAACCGGTCATTGCAGCTAATTCTCGTTTCTCTTGCGGTGTTGGATAGTGATTTCGTTGGTACCATTTTCGAAGCCGATCTCGTGATTTCTCTTTAAAGCAATAGGAAGTTTCCTCCCCATCCCAGATAGTTCTAGGCAACGGAAATTTTCTCCTAATTCTATATTTGCCCACAGCTCCGAGAGGTTTTCCTCGAAATTTTTCAGCCTCAATATAATGAGCATTCAGCCATAAGTCCTGAAGTTTTGCGTGTGATGATGGACTGAAATGATGCGTCTCAAGAAGTTTATATAATTGCTTAAATTCACCATTATGAAAATGTAAGAGAGCTCTAGCTTTGAGAACAGATTCATTGTTCTGTATCGCATCAATATTCGAGGGTAGAGACCATAGAAAGCGACCTAAGCGTTTAATGTCGCCCACTTGTTGTAGGACCTCACAAACACAAGCCACCTGCTCTTGTGTGAAATGGAATGGCAAATTGTAGGCGCACATTTTAGCATTTGTATTTTGAGTGATGATCAGGTCGGTGATCGTGGTTGCAGTGGTGGCGGCCGCTGCTGCTGCTGCAAAGACAGCTGCCGCTCTGTCTTGGGGAGTTATGTTGTCGATGGTTGCGACTTGAGGGTTCCCAATTAAGAGTAAACAGTGTTGGGGGTGATGATGGTAGTGGAGGTGGAGGTTTTGGCGGTGGCGATGGGGGTGGCAGATTGCGCTTCAAGTTTGGCGAGTTTGGCGCGCAAATCGGTCTCAGGGGAGCCACCAAGGTGGGGCGGACATAAGAGTGAGGAAGTCTAGTTCAGCGACTTGGATCTATATGCCTTGTTGCATGCGCTTGCATGAGGGAGCCTCGGCCGCTTAGTTGCGATCACCTGTTGCCGTATCTTCTGTTGAAATTGAGTCTTGATCATGTAGGCCGGTTGCGGGTGGGTTGGCTGCAAATGCTGCGTTGACTTTGGCGCGATTTGAAAAGTTTGCGTTGATCTAGTTTCATCAGTCGGTTTCGTTGCGCTAGAGTTACAAGCTGGGACTAATTGTGTTTGGCTCGACAAGTTTTGCGTTGGCAAATGATGGCGGGCAATTTGGTGCTCTGGTTGAGGATGTGCCAGCTTGCTAGCGAGATGGTGTTTGTTTGTTTGATTGAGAGGAGTTGAGCTGAGTTGAGTTGAGTGAGGTTGAGTCGAGTTGAGTGGAGCTGGAGGAAGGGGAGAGGCGAGTTGAGAGTGTGGAGGCTTGAGGAGTGATCAAGAAATTAAAAAGAAAACGTAAACAAGCATTTTTGTTGCAGTTCGCTGGCGAGCATGCGCGGCGAGTTTTGTGTGCGCGGCCACAAAACTCGCCACTGGTGCGCAGACAGACGCTTACACGCACGCTCACTCTCCGCTGGCCGCCCATCCCGCTTATAGGCGCCAAAGGCTCGCTGAAGCCAGATTAATGGGCTTCGTATCCTGTCAGCGCACATCCGCCGGCGCCGCCCGCGAGCTAGCCCCTAATCGATGCGGCCAAACAGGCTGGCTGGCCGGCCGGCCGGCTCGACTTGCCCGGCTGGCATAGGCGGCGCCCCGAACGCGCGCACGCCGGCCGAGAGTAAGGCACGCGAGCTGGCTAGCGTGTGACCTCGAGAGTCTGAGGGTTGGTCCCATTGAGAGTGGCCGGCCGGCCGGCCTGCGAGAGGGGCGGGCTCGGCCGGTGGAATCTGGCGGCCAGTTTGGGGCGCACGATTTGCAAATAAATAAATGGATTTGCGGCGCGAGGGTTGCCGCCTTGGGTTTGGTTTGGTTTGGCTCGGCTTGAATTTGCGCCTCCAAGCTTGGATTGAGTTGCTGAGCTGCGGGCGATCCAGTGGCGCAAATGAGCGGCGGCGCGCTCGCAGCCCGCGAAACAATAACACATCTCGGGTTTCAGCGGCGCCGCCGGCTAGCTCGCCGGCTAGCCCGCCGGCCCCCGCCGGCCTGCCCGCCGGCCAGCTCGCCGGGCCCCCGCTGGCCCGCGTATCCGGTTGCGCGGACACTTGTTGGCGCGCTAGAGTTGCGCTCGGGGGCGTTGGAATCGGATATCTGCGCCGCGCCGACTGGCCGGCCGGCTGCGGCAATTTGTTCGCCGCTCCCGGCTGCAGCCCGCTCGGCCGCCGCCGCCAACAGCAGCAGCAGCGACACGGAGCCCATTGTCCGTCCGCTCGCGAGCGGCCCAGGACTCATGTGGGCGCTGAAGAGGCGAGGCAAAGCAAACTGGGGGCCAAGTGCGATGAGTTGAGTTGGACCCAAATTGGTTCCCGTTTTGCGGCCAATCTGCGNCGCGTCGAGGCGCACTTTTTGGAGCGCTCCAAGGCGCGTTGAGGCGAGTTTGGCCGAGCAGTCGGCTTGGTTGCGGTTTGCGCGAGCAAAGGCAACAGGCTGGCAACCGCACGATTAATTCATTTGCTGGTCATCGATCATTTGCTCGAGTTCATTCTCTCTCTCTCGCTCGCCCTCAAAGCAAGCTCGACTACTACACCAGTTTGCCAGTTTTANCGCGCGAATGTGTGTATATATATCCATGTACAATTGTTGCCTGACTCCTGGCCGCACTAGCGAGAGTTTAGATTTCAAGTGCAGGCAAACGCGTGATTTCTCTCCCATATTTGTGCGCCCGCCGGCCAGCCCGCTAGCCAGCCGAAGCCGAAGCCGCAGCAGCCAGCCTGTGCCGCTCTCTGGCCGCCAACTTGTTGGCTGCTCGCCGGTGAATTGGAAACCCGAGTTGGCGATCCTTTGCTCCGCTCGCCCTCGGCTGGCCGGCCGGCCGGCCGCTCGCCAGTATCGATTGCACAAAGTGTAACCGCCGGCGCGGCCATCGCGCGATCTCAATGATTTGCCCTTGATGCGAGCGAAACGGCGAGATTTTTCCAATCCACACACAAGTTTGCTTTGCTTTCGCTCCCATTTTGCAAAGCTCAAACTAAAACTCAAACTGGAGCTGAAACTCAAACTCGGGCCAACAAACTCGGCGGCCAAAGCGGGCGCAATTAATGCCGCTCGCTGTCCGTTGACCGCAACAGTAACATCATTACAATTAACGCTCATTCCTCAACACGCCAAGCGGCCTGCGCGGAACAAGTGCAGCCGCGCGCCCGTAGGAGGAATAACATAATATATCATTTTTCACCCCACTTCAAGCGCCGACCGACCGACCGACCGGCCGGCTCTCCCATTCTGTCTGCCTGTCTCTCTCTCTCCCTCTCAGCGCAACAACTGGCCAACCTTCCAGCAACTCGAGCCCATCATTCCGGCCAAACTGATCGCCAAAAGTCGGGCGCCCCCAAAAGTGAGAGTTTAGCACCGCATCCAGTGCGATGGCGCTCGCAAGTTGCCCCCTCCGCCTCCGTCGCTGCCATCGCAGGCTTTGGGCGCTAAAATGGCGACACTAGTTAGCGAGTCGCCGGGGAGTGAGCGCTGGCGAATGGGCGAAAACAAATATGCGGCTCAAAATTTCCACACTCAACTTGAACGATGGGCGGCCGCCGAGTGGCAAAACCAAAGACGTTGCTCCCTTGCAGCCAACTCTCGGCAGCAGCCACAAAGGCGGGCCGGCCGGCCAGACGGACGGGCGGCGCTGCTGGGGCCAGACCAAGCCAACTCTCGAGTAATGACGATTGAGACCTCAGAAAACTGGCGAGCGCCCATCCTGGACAGCGGCGAACCCGCTAGACAGCCAGACGACAGCCTATGGGCCAAAGTTATGACGCATCCACTGGCTGTCGAACAAATGGAGCCCATTTCTCTCCGCCCNCCNCTCGCAACGCTCGCTTGGCCCGCCACCACGCTCCATATGCGTCCCGCAATGCGACCTTTACGACCCCGGCTCGCTGGTTTGCCCGGCCGGCTGGCTGAACCCTCGCTGCGCCTAACTAGATCGCGCAAACCAGTGGGGCCGCCCGCAACACTCGATAGTCGGCTCTAATTTCCCGCCCGCAACAGTCTAATTGTCGGACAAGCGCGCTCNTCCACACGAGCTCCTCCAATTCAACGCCGAATGAGCCCTCCGAGGGCAGCAAGCGAGCTCGATTGCACTCAAATTTGCGACATCTCCCCTCCTGCTCATGTAACCCAATTTGCGCTCTCTTTGGCGCCAATTGTTCATCATTGGCCGAAAGTTCCACTCGAGTGCAGCGGGCAGACTCGAGCTCGCCAAAGTCTAATCTGTCGCCCATCTCTCTCGGTTGGCCAATGGAGCCNCAGAGGAGATGGCTACATTCTCAACTAAGGAGAGCAGCTCACTCTTGATTCGCTTGGTTGCGTCAACTTTGAGCCGGCCATTCAAGTTAGAGATTTGAGAATCTGAGCTGACAATTGTTTTAGCAAGCGACAGTTACGAGTGAGTTGGCGCCCACATGAGAGAGAGAGAGAGAGAAGATGAGAGAGATTTGTGTAATCTTTAGCCATAGCGTCTGAGAACAATGATGACGAACATTTGCTTCGGGTCTGCCGAAAACAGCTGATTTCTGCTTTCCCCCTTTCGCCAAAACTGACGTTCGATTTGGTTGGGGAAAGTTCGCTCGCAAAAGATCGTGTTTGCACTCTGCTTTGGGAGCCAGCAAACCAAACCTAATGCGGCCATCACTTCTGAATAAAACCAACAGGGACACAACCAAGACCAAACCAAACCAAACCAAAACCAAACGTAACCAGAGTGAGCTGGGCCGCCAAATTGAGAGCTGCGGTCAAATATTGTGAATATTGGATTGCCACTTAATGAAACACAATCCATTAGCGGCCCACTGGCTTCGTCGTGGCGTTCGAGCAACCCAAACGAGTTGAGTGGCAACTGGCGGTCAATATTTGCTTTGCGCCTCCGAACGGCCGCACTGGGGCCGCTTATCCGGCCCCCGGAACTCGCGGGCCAGTCAAATCGGTGCCCATCAAACGGGGCCAGCTTTCAAGTGGTTTGAGCTGGAGTTAGAGCCGAAGTTAATTGAATTGTTGCTCGTGTCGAGAGGAACACTGCTCTTGGCGCTTTTATTTCCAACTCTTGATTTACTCGCGCGTCCNTTTGTCCAAACTGGCCCGCCTGATTGAGTTTGGCCGCCCTCCAAACGGGAGCCTCCGTCTAGCTGCTAGGAGGCGGCGGCAAGAAGCCAATTTGGGTTTGGGTTCGAATTCTGGCTCAAAGCAGGCGTTTTGGTCGGCNGTGCTCGCTTGCTTGAGCTGGTGAATATTTAGCGGCCCAGCGAGCGGCCTTTGTTGGGCGCCTGGCCTTCAAGTCTTGAGGGACAGTTGCGAGGAGAATGAGTTCCTTTCAATGGGCTTGCCTTTTGCGGCCGCTTTGTCGCCGCCTCTCGGTTGTCGCCATCGTCATTCGTCATGAGGCCGGCGCCTGTCAGCCCTCCTCTTTGTTGCTAGGCTCCTCGCGTTTGCCGCTAAAAGTGGCCACTTCCTGGCCNACTAAGCCGTCGATTAATCAATAAAAATAAAGATCAATCGCTGCTCGTTGTTTGCAAAGTTCAATTGTCCAATCGAGGGCCAGTTTATTACCAATCTGGCGGCTTGTTTTCAGTGGCTCAACTTGGGAGCAAGCTGATGAGCTATGGGCGCCAACTTACCCAGCGCAAAATCGCTGCCTACAAAGCTAAGCGCCCCAAACCTAGCCTAAGCAAATTGAACAGATTCGAACCGAACTGAGCGGAGCCAAGCGGAACAATAATGGCAGCAGCAGCAGCAGCAGCAACAGCAACAACAACAACAACAAAACCCCCAATGGCCCCTCGTTCATCTTAGCGCGCTTCCAAGTTCCGTCGCCTTTTCTCGTCAGCCCTCTCTTGGCCGCCTAAA
>Ga0058699_1000612_pt1 | contig 11024 bp, 10 predicted proteins | sample AgamicAtPe_FD_55078 | JGI IMG/M metagenome (GOLD analysis project Ga0058699, IMG submission 55078) | Agave microbial communities from Guanajuato, Mexico - At.P.e | ecosystem: Host-associated > Plants > Phyllosphere > Phylloplane/Leaf | place: Guanajuato, Mexico | collected 2012-10-15 | reverse complement strand
CTCCTCTCCTCTCCTCTCCTCTCCTTCGCCATGCCTGGCTTGGCCAGTTTCGAGCAAAACGATGAAAGCAGCGCCACCACCGCCCGTCTCCAGCCCCCGAACTCGCATTTACATACCTTTTCGTGCGCCAACAATCGCCAATTCAAGCGGCCGGCAGCTTGAATGCGGCCGGCAACGGCAACAGCAACAGCAAACGGGAACAGGAACGCGAATGCGAATGCAAATCCCACTACCAAGCCCAATGGTGCTGCCTTTATTGAGTTGCCTTGGCGTCGGCCGCTAATTAGCATTGCCCGGNTGCGCCTTTGCGCGGAACAGCTGACGCGAGAGAGTCGAATGGAGCCGGCGAGCCTGTGGCTCTGCTGGCCGGGCGGCCAGTGCGCATGTGCCGCCCGCAAGCCTACAGTGAGCCCCAACTGCCAGTGGGGCGCCGCAGCTAACGGGATCCAGGCGCAACAGCGAGCAGGCGGCCAGCTCTCGCTGGCTGGCCGGCTGGCTGGCTGGCTTGCTCCAAGCGGCGCCGGTTGGTTTTGGCTCGGCTGGCTCGAGACCAGCGCGCGGCTTCGAGCGCTCATCGGCGCAATGCAACCGCCCTCCTTTGGGCCAGCACCTCTTCGGCCAGACCAAGCGGCCCTCTCGCCGCCTAGAGCTGCACCGTCGGAGGCGCCAGACTAGCGATGGGAGATGGATGGGCTGTGTTGGTTGGAGCGAGCGAGTGGGGCCGTTGGCTAGCTTGAACGGGCGAGCGCGCTTTCATGCTCATGCTCATGCTCATGCTCATATTCGTGTTCGTGTTCATCTCCATGATTAAGTGACGATTGATTGATACTGTTGGCGCTCGAGAGGGAGGTGATGTATCAATTTGGCGGGCGAGCAAACGAGCGGCCAACAGGTATCGCTGGCCCTTTTGTGCGTTTGTCCCCTTGAGCGCGCTCGCAGGAGTGCGATATGATTTGCGCTTGCGAGTTATCCTTAATCATTGTTTCGTGACCGGCGCACTGGGCGAGCGGGCGGGCGGTTGGTTGGCGGGCTGGACGTTAGGACGGCCGGACGGCCATGCAGCCGCCAGTTAGACTTCGCCGAGCGCAGCCAGCCTCTCTAAGCGAGCGACTGGAGCCATCTGATTGATTCAGCAGCGGTGCCTTGCCAGCGCCAGAGGGATGCACCTGATTCCAAGCGAGAGCGAGCGAGCGAGAGCTTCAAGCCTCTAGCTGGCGCCCCCTTCGGCCCCGTCGGCCCTTCCTCCGCCTCCGCAGTCGCCGCCCAAAATCCATAATTAAATATAATAAAGGGGACGCCGAGAGATGGAGAGAGAGAGAGAGAGATGGGAGGAGAGAGCCGATAGATAGGCGAGCAGTGCAGAGTTCCAGCTTCCAGCGACAACCAGTGCGAGACTTGTGCAGCAAATGATTGCAAAACTAATCATCCCATCCAGGAATGATCACCATGATTATGATTGGAACGACGATGATTATCATGATCCAATCCAGTTGATGCCTCCAATCGTTCACATTGATGAGCGCCTCTGAATTAGCGCAAGTGCAACCGAAACATTGGGGCGCCTCACAAGTATTCGCTCTGGCGCTCGAGTTTCAGCAGCAGCAACAGCTTGCGCCAACCAAGCTAACTTGGTGCGAAACCTCAACCAGCCGAATGCACTCGAAGTTCTAGTACAAGCAACTCACCCACTCTTCCCCCTCCCCTACAACCGAAAACCCGGCGCCAACACAACAGGTGAAGCGGCCAGATGGCCAGCAGCAGTAGCAGCAGCAGCAGCATCAGCGAGAAGTCGCAACTCAGCAACGGCGCAACCAGCGCCCAACAAGCGCCGGCAACCAGCAACCAGCGGCTCCAGCAGCACTTGGGCCCCAGTCAGCCCGAAATGGCCAGCTTCCAGCAAAACCAAGTCCACTCGGCGAGCCAGCTCCACAGCCAGCAGCAGCAGCAGCAGCCGCATTACCACCACGCTAGCCAGCATCAGGCCTTCAGCCCGAGCCTATTCGGGCCAAACGCGCTCGTGCACCAGTACCACCAGCAATTCCACGAGCAGCAGCGACAGCCAGCCGCGCAGGAGGCCTACGAGCAGGTGCGCCAGGTGGGCCAGCAAACAGGCGGCGCCGGCTCGGCAACCGCGCCGCCTGCCCGCCAGCAAACTGCGCTCGCCCAGCTCGTCGGCCAGCACCTGAACGAACAGGGCGACCTGGACCACTCGATCCACCAGCGCCTCCTGCAGCAGCAGCAGCAGCACCAGCACCAGCACCAGCACCAACTCAACCCAATCCAACGCTACTCCCCTCCGCCAGCTAGCCAGTCGGCAGACAATGCGGCGCAAAGCACGCAGGCGCAAGTCCAACCGGCTGCTAGGTCCACGCGCTCAAGTCTCCCGCAAGCGCCCCCCTCCTCGGCAACCATGATTGCAAGCCAGCAGCAGCAGCAGCAGCAGCAACAGCAACACATAAGACTTGTGGCCGGCTTGCAACAGGCGCTAACCAACGGTATAGGCGCCGACCAATCGCCGCCAGAGGCAGCAGCCGTTGCGGCGGCCGCCGCAGCCCATCAACAAATCCAGCAACTCCAAACTCAGGCGGCCTCTCACCTGGGAAGCCACCAAANCCAGTTGCTTGCGGACTCTGTGTGCGGCCAATTCGGNCAGGAGTTCAGCGCAAATCAGTTGTCGCAACTGGTCGCGCCCAATCATCACCATCACCATCACCATCAGCAGCTGCAGCAACACCACCATCATCCGCATCAACACCAGGCCGGCCAGTTGCACGCTCAGCAGCAGCAGCAACACCAACATCAGCATCATCCGCACCCAAGCCTCCAGCATCATCATCTCCACCAGCCTCACGGTCAGCTGCAGCAGCAGCACATTCAAACCCAGAGAATAGGCGACACCAAAGGACACAAGACGAAACACTCCTCGCTGGCTTCCATACAGCAGCAGCACCAGCANCAGCAACAACAACATCAGCACCAGCAGCAACAAACCCAACCTGGTCAACAGAACGTTTGCGCCGTTTGCGGGGACTACGCAGCCTGTCAGCACTATGGCGTCCGCACCTGCGAGGGTTGCAAGGGCTTCTTCAAGAGATCCGTGCAAAAGAACACTAAATACGTCTGCTCGGGTTCCATGGACTGCGTGGTGGACAAGAGGCGCCGCAATAGGTGCCAATTTTGTCGTTACAAGAAGTGTCTGGAGGTTGGAATGGTGAGGGAGGGAGTTCGCACGGATAGTTTGAAGGGCCGTCGGGGGCGGCTGCCGTCGAAACCTAAATCGCCGCTCACGGCTGCGACAGTTGGCTCGTTACAGGTGATGGGCGACGCCTTGGTATCGATGATGGCCTCAGCAAACCAACAACAACAACAACAACAACAGCAGCAACAACAACAACAACATCATCATCATCATCATCATCATCTTCTCCACAACCATCCCCACCAACATAGTGCAATCAGCATGTACGCGCAACAGTCACAAGTTCATAACAATCACGCCAACCTCGACCAAACCCACCACCATCACCACCAACAACAACACACCCAAGTCCAAATCAAACAAGAACCACCCGCTTACCCGCACCTACTGTTGCAGCAGACAACGGAGGAGCAACCGCAACATATCCACCACGCTCAGCATAACCACCAACAGAATTCCCAACAAATCCAGCAACTTCAGGTTCAATCCCATTGTCATCTACAACAGTCGTCCAAGCAACTGGCATCGGATCTCAACTCAATCTCGTCCGAAACGCAGGCTCGAGCCTTCTACAACAATTATAACCACGGAGACTCGACAGAGAGTGATGCTGACGACAACATGTTCGACGATTCAACCCTATTGCAAATGGCTGGAGCTAGCTTGAACAGCCTACCCGAGGCTTGTAATAAGTGGCTAGACTAGGAGGTTCAGCAACGTGATTGAAGGGCTTTGCATGAATGAAAAACTTTGTCGGCCTCCGATAGTCAGCAATCAAAGGCGTTTTAGTTGAACTCGATTTTAGTTGTCAGCAACAGTGTGGTTGCAGACGTACGAGGTTGGTGATTGGAAGTATTAATCTTGGATGGTCGATCATAATGCTCCTCTGGCCTTGAAACATACCGGAAATGTGCTCACCAACTGAAAGCTGGGCCACAATTCTCGTTCAAATTCTCATACTCAGGAATTGTGTAAGCTAGTTAATTTACTCATACGAATAAGCTTTGCAATCTCGCACTTTGAGCAACTTCCAACTCAAACAGGAAACTTGAGCTGTTTGTTTAGCGCAACAAATGCTTCATTGTGGTTTGATGTAGATAAGCAATAGGATTGAATTGTGCGGGATGTCTGGAAAAGNTAAGGAGAAAGAACCTAGTAGCCTAAATGAAAGTATATATTCACCATGTGTGTCCCCAGGTGACGATTTTGATAAGTTTTTGAACAGCGAATTGTTGTTACCATTTATGGGTTCAAATTCATTACTATTATCGGCCCAATTTGTGTGGATTTGAAAAGTGTCAGGATAAGATAAAACTCGTTATCATCGAATAAAAATTCCAATCAAACAATCGATAATCATTTCCGTTGTCAGAATCATAGATAATGATTTTCAGTTGCTATTCATGAATCCGTTTATAGAATGAATAACACAACCGCCAGTATGGACAAAAGCACCAAACATGGGCCCCATTGCAGTAGAAACCCTCTAAGACCGATGTGCTTGGATTGGAATGTGATCATCCAAAACACATCAAGTTGACTATAGTTTGATCTTCCGTTATATCTCATCTCATTGAGAGTGTCAGCGACGTGACTGTGGCAGTTGTTGGTGATGATGTTGTGCTGCTGATTACGAAACTTTGTAGCCGATCTTTCNATTGCGCTATCCCAATCACGTGATTCTGCCTTACTGGGATCTAATCGCGCAAACTTGGTAGGCCGACCAAAGGTGAGATTGTCTACAGCAATATAATAGCTACCTCCAAAATCATATATGACTCCTTCAGAGTCAGCTATGCCAGTATGACCAATGATTGGTATGATCCATGTCAAAATTGGGAGAGGTGTCCAGACTATGGAGTGGGGATATCTGTCCATGATTTCAAATTGTATATCAACAAAGCCCGCTGTTTTCGAATGAATTTGAATGCGCTGACTGTCTCTTGTTGGAATTATCACCCTCGTAAGAGTTGTTACCTAAAAATCCTCTCTTGAAACTTGGCGTGAAATCTTCCGAGCGTGGTGTGTTTGCAAAAGAATAGTCAAATGAAGTTTCTCTTGATGGCTGTGTTATGTTCGTTGCTTTTAACGATTGAATCACTTTTTCCTCCTCCTCAAACGAACAGTGTATTTCGAAGGGAGGTGAGCTATCAAAAATAGGTTCGAATTTCACCGGCGCTGGTTCTTCAACTTTAAATCCGAATTCGCTCTCTTGAATACCGAGAAGTTTTTTCTCTGTCGGGCTAACAACGATCGGTTTCATNAATGTATGTGGCCAGAAATGAGTCAAGAAGTCGTAACAGGCGCTAGTCGTAAATACAGAGCATGCCAGCCATTCGAGCCATACAAGTATGGTTGATATATCGCTCAGAATTTTGATGTAACAGAGGTCGTAATAGAGTAACAGTGCAACTGATGTGTTGAATAGTGCCCAGTATGCCGCNTTCTCGGATCGCAGGATATCTCTTCGACGCTTTTGGACGCTTTCGGTGGTTGGACTCTTCTTCGGTGAAATCCCATTGGTTCGATAGTACAGGGATGAGGGTGATCTACTTGTGTCCATCTATGAGATTTTTGTTGATTTTTTGAAATAGTAATGTCATAGGACTGGTGAATCTTAATCTCGGTATAAATTGACGCTTTAACTTTGGTTCTGTTTGCACTTTGATTTTCGCACATGTATCTGTTCTTGGCTTCTCCTCCAGCCCACGGGCGAACCTCGTGCTGCGCGTCTCGTGCGTCTGGCGATCAGTTTTCGTTGTGCGCGCGGCATTGGGGGAGCGCCATTGTTGATCCGCCACATCGAGACGAACAGGAGTCCCTCTGGGCGAAGAAGTTTCGCGCCATCATCGAACTTCGATCAACCCATTGTTGCTGGCTTAACCCCTTTTCAATCTCTTAATCATAACGAACATAGACTTGCCTACTCAATCAACCATTAAAACTCTGAATATGGTTTCCAAGCTGTTCATCAGGAGACTCAGCGAACATGCCAAAATACCAACTAAGGGCTCGAAATTGGCGGCAGGCTACGATTTATATTCCGCCCATGACTATCTGATCAAGGCGAGAGGTCGAGAGATGGTCAAGACTGACTTGCAAATAGCTTTGCCGACAGGTTGCTATGGTCGCGTGGCCCCACGATCAGGATTGGCCTGGAAACACTCCATAGATGTTGGAGCAGGCGTCATTGACGAGGACTATCGCGGACCCTTGAATGTGATTTTGTTCAATTTAGGAGATCAAGATTTCGAAATCAAGCGCGGCGATAGGATAGCCCAACTAATATGTGAGAAAATTGAGCAAACTGATCTAGAAGAAGTTTCGGACTTGGATTCCACTGAGAGAGGAGCTAACGGATTCGGTTCGACTGGGGTCTAGATTTCAAGACTGTATTTCGGTCACTGAGAAATTAAACTACCGTAAGCTTGATTTAATATATTCATAAGGGGGCAGACTTTTCAGATCACCGAGACACGCCACCGAGGGATTCTTTGTCAACATTTTAGACGCGATTCTCCTGATATCCTCCTCTGTAACGCTCTCTATCTTCTCTATAAGTTGCTTCGGTTGTCTTCGGAAACCAGCTGAGAGCACCTGTCTTGCAATATCCTCGAAGACTATAGGCCTAATCTCTAGGTTGAGCCAGAGCATTGAAACGAGCTGTTTCTTGGCGCGCGCTAGCTCCTCTTCGCCGATGTGCCCATGGGCGACGTTCTTGAATTCGTTTATCACTATATCGACTAGGGGTTTGAGTTGCGATGGGTCGGAACTAGATTGTATGTAGAACAGACCAGAGTCTTCGTAGGATGAATTGTGTGCTGTTGAACTATGCACCCAATGGTATCGGTTCAGGACATTAGTAAACAAGCGCGTGAACATTCCCTTGCCGGGACCACCGGCAGAGAACGAACCTCCACCACCCATGAGCATGTTCATAACGCAAACGATTACAAACTCATCTAATTCGAGATGTGAACAAACTTCAAAACCTAGCTGGAAGTGGGCTAAATTTGGTAAGGGTGTCGGACCNAGGCTAACGTTAGATAGGTCTTCTTCAACAGCTTTCATGCCACCTAAATACAACGACTTCGGGCGCTGAACAGTGGTGGGCTGCTCGCTGGCAATCTCGGGGTTTGTTACCCATCTGGCAGGTTGATCAACAAAGTATTTTTGTGCTAACTCTACTAATCTGTCATGGTCAACTCCAACACCTGCAAGAACCATCCTTTCAGGTGTATGATTATGTTTCAAGAAATTGAACATCAGACTAGACGTAATCTTATCAAGACTTGCTTCGGGGCAAATCTTGGGTAAGCCTAGAGTACTATTTCCGTAAGCGGCTGAGTGTATCATCTCGCCCAATTGCACTTTCCTCTCAGGATCTAGAGACATGTCTTGTAGCTCAAATGATATCCTGCTTGCCGTCTCCTTGACCTCGCTATCAGTTAATTGCGGCCGTAACACCGCCTCGCCGAGCAGGTCGACAGCTGTTTCTAAATGCTCATTGACAACTGAGACGGCATAAACCATCAAGTCACGGGAACCTTGACAGTCGGTTGTCCCTCCAACGCGTGAGAGAGNTTCCAGAATTTGTTCTCTACTTGAAAACTTGCTCGTGGATTTAAACGCCGATCTTTCGATAAAATGTGATATTCCACTTGGGTAACAAGTTTCTAGCCGAGAACCAGAATTGATTGCAACACCTGCGATGCAATACTGACCAAACTTTCTTTCGGAGGCCACCCTCAAACCATTTTGCAATACGGTCACTTTTGTTTCAGTATCTCTCGAAGCGCTAGCTGTTGGGTAAATTACTTTAGGTAGGCCTGGAAGTGGCTGAGTCAAGGGGACTTTGCATGCATCCTGGTTTGACAATTGAGATTCAGCCTTAGCTACGTGATCAGGGACTGCATGTAACCGGCGGCTAGCACTTTGANGTGGACCTCTCCTTGGTAAAGAGGTTAGCCCTTTGATCAGGAGTTTAGAGGGCATTTCGAGGGTTGAATAAGGAAGGTTGTGTGGAACCAAGTCGGTAAATAATTGGCGGTGCATGTACGGTAAATGTAAGAAAGTTCGAGAATACTGCAACCTTTTTCCAGAAAATACCAGGGTTTGCACACGCCCCGGTGAATGGACCGCTCGCCTTGCTCTTGGATCGCTCAAAGCGCACACAAGTGAACCAAGATTGGAGAGCGAGAGAGTGAGCGAGTGAGCATGGCAAAATCGAGCATGGGATTCAGTCTGTTGGTAATTTCTAGAACTTACCAAGCGTTCGATTTAAACCGGCAGCAGGCTGTGTGATAAGTGGATAGACGAGCACTTTTACAATTCATTCGCTACGAGTCTCTCTCAGGATCAAAGCAAATTCTCTACATTACTCAACTTAACTGAATAACTTTCGCCCAATTAATTATATCAAGCCTGGTTTGTTCATAGCAAATATCGGTTGACTGACTAAATCGAATCGTCATCAGTTTTACAAATTAACCCAACACGATTGTCATGGCTGACGTTAAGGTTGACCACTCTGGTGACGCCGAGATGGCCGACGCCAAGGCAGAATCCTTTGCGTTCCAAGCGGAAATTGCCCAACTTATGAGCTTAATCATCAACACCTTCTACTCAAACAAAGAAATCTTTCTTCGTGAACTTATCTCTAATTCCAGTGATGCTCTAGATAAAATCAGATACGCTAGCTTGACCGACCCAAAGCAGCTGGACTCATGCAAGGACCTCGAGATCAAGATAATTCCAAACAAGGAGGCCCGGACCTTGACAATAGTCGACACAGGTATAGGCATGACTAAGCAAGACCTGATCAACAATCTAGGAACCATCGCTAAATCAGGCACCAAGGCTTTCATGGAGGCGCTCAATTCGGGCGCCGACATCTCTATGATCGGTCAGTTCGGTGTTGGTTTCTATTCCATCTACTTGGTCGCTGACCGTGTTGTCGTCACATCTAANCATAATGACGACGAGCAGTACGCGTGGGAATCTTCAGCTGGAGGATCCTTCACCATTAGGCGTGATTACAGCGAGCCCCTTGGTCGAGGCACAAAGATAGTAGCACATCTCAAGGAGGACCAGACCGACTTCTTGGAAGAGCGTAGGGTGAAGGACATTATCAAGAAGCACTCGCAGTTCATCGGCTACCCTATTAAACTAGTACTCGAGAAGGAGCGCGAAAAGGAGGTCTCAGACGACGAAGCTGAAGAAGACAAGAAGGACGATGAGGCGAAGAAAGATGAGGAGAAGAAGGATAACGAGGAAAATAAAGACGATGACAAGGATGACGATGATGACAAAGACGACGACGAAGAAGGCGCCAAGGATAAAAAGAAGAAGAAAAAGACGGTCAAGGAAAAGTATATCGATGAAGATGTTTTAAACAAGACCAAGCCCCTGTGGATGCGAAACGCCGATGATATCTCAGAGTCAGAGTATGGAGAGTTTTACAAGAGTCTCACTAACGACTGGGAAGAACACTTGGCAGTCAAGCATTTCTCTGTTGAGGGACAACTCGAGTTCCGTGCACTCCTCTTTGTCCCCAAGAGAGCCCCATTTGATCTCTTTGAAAACCGTCGCCAAAAGAACAACATCAAGTTGTATGTAAGGAGGGTTTTCATCATGGAAAATTGTGAGGATCTCGTTCCAGAGTACCTCAACTTCATCAAAGGAGTTGTCGACTCTGAGGACCTCCCACTCAACATCTCTCGTGAGATGTTGCAGCAGAACAAGATTCTCAAGGTTATTCGCAAAAATCTGGTCAAGAAATGTCTGCAATTGTTCGAGGAGCTGGCTGATCAAAAAGATTTGTATGCCAAATTTTATGAGCACTTCGGTAAGAACATCAAGCTAGGAATCCACGAAGACGCTCAGAACAAGGCAAAACTTGCTGAGCTGCTCAGGTTTTACACATCTGCCTCTGGCGATCAAATGTGCTCTCTCAAAGACTATGTATCCCGTATGAAGGAAAATCAGAAGCACATCTACTTCATCACTGGTGAGTCGAAGGAAGTTGTTGCGAACTCGGCCTTCGTTGAGCGTATCAAGAAGCGTGGCTATGAGGTTGTGTACATGACAGAGCCTATCGACGAATATTGTGTCCAGCAGCTCAAGGAATTTGACGGCAAACAATTGGTCTCAGTTACAAAGGAAGGACTTGAGCTCCCAGAGGATGAAGAAGAAAAGAAGAAGCGTGAAGAGGACCAAAAGAAGTTGGAGAATCTGTGCAAGGTTATCAAAGAGATCCTATCAGGAAAGGTAGAGAAGGTTTCTGTTTCAAACAGACTTGTATCCTCTCCATGCTGTATTGTCACCGGCAACTACGGTTGGACAGCTAATATGGAACGCATTATGAAAGCCCAGGCCCTGCGTGATGCAAGCACAATGAGCTACATGGTAGCAAAGAAGAATTTAGAAATTAACCCAGATCATCCGATCATTGAAGTATTACGCCAACGAGTTGAAGCCGACAAGAATGAGAAATCAGTTAAGGATTTGGTCATGCTCTTATTCGAGACCTCACTCTTGTGCTCTGGATTCTCACTCGAAGAGCCTGAAACTCATGCCTCACGCATCCACCGAATGATCAAGCTCGGCCTAGGTATTGACGAGGAGGACTTGCCTCAAGCTGAAGAGGCAACCGCTGAGGCTGAGGCTGCTGCCACCGCCGAGGCCACAGAGGATGTCAATAAGATGGAGGAAGTCGATTAGACTTGAAAAGCAGATTGATAGTAACGGGAGAGTCTATAATGCTTACATCGTTGTAATAAAACCACCAGTCTCGAACTAGCCTTTTGGTTTTCTCTCTCTCTTC
>Ga0058699_1000611_pt1 | contig 11031 bp, 9 predicted proteins | sample AgamicAtPe_FD_55078 | JGI IMG/M metagenome (GOLD analysis project Ga0058699, IMG submission 55078) | Agave microbial communities from Guanajuato, Mexico - At.P.e | ecosystem: Host-associated > Plants > Phyllosphere > Phylloplane/Leaf | place: Guanajuato, Mexico | collected 2012-10-15 | reverse complement strand
GGCTGACAAACCCCTCTAGACTTTTCAGGTAGAGTTTCCCGCCAGGTTTATCATGGATTGAAAACGCAGCTTAGATGGCGTTTGCATTTCTATGTAACTTTTCTCTGAATTGTGCGTGGCACTGCTACACGACTGGAATCGAGTCATAATGCGAGGTAAACAAATGCAAACCTTTTAACTTTTTGTTGTCCCATGATTTTGTAAATTTCGTTAATTCCAACAGTGCTGTAAATTTTGCTCAAGTCATAGGAAGATCATAATTATTAGTCAGTGTGGTGTGATCCACCAGATGTTTGGGATGATAATCCGTTGCAACCACTGAGAAGCAAATAACACAGGAATAACGGTATCATTTCAGATGGATTTTGCAATAACAGAGTACAACGCTTTGTCATCCATCTAGCAGCAATACATTGTATCAGGAAAGCCTCTAAAATCAATTTCCAGGGCCAGATCGACCCGTGAGATGACCTCAGCCATCATGAAGATCAGAATTAAATCATTACAAGGTAGCGAGTACTTAATTGACGTAAGTGATAAGCTTATCTGAACACTATAACTACCCTACTATTATCAATGCCAATCTAATCGCAACCTACTCATCAACACAACAGGTGCAAGATGACCAGTTAGTTTCAGAGTTGAAGATTAGTATTGGTCAGAAAGCTGATGGCCTTAGCGTTGGAAAACAAAAGCTCATTTACAAGGGTAGAACTATGCAGGACTCAAAGCCTTTATCTGACTACGGTCTATCAGACGGTTGCAAAATACATTTGATAGTAAAGAAAGATGACTCTGAAATCTCGCCCTCCGATAGATTTGAATCCATACTCAGAGATAGACTAACTCGACACTTTGCCCCGCAAGTGGTCGAAAAAATAATGGCAAATCTTAGGCATGAAATCGAGTCCGATATAAACTCGTCTTCGCTAGACGATCTCGAGCGTCTTGCCAAACAAAAGCTTAACATAAGTGACAACTGACAATTGTTGGTCCAATTTAGGTTCACCAACAATCAAAATGATACCCTTAGTGTGAATCCAACCGACTCTTTGTGAAATCAAGTGATGGATCTGCACAGATTATCGTCCATGATTGGGTACGCCACTTGCCACTGTTCCCCATTAGAAATAATTAAACGTTTTTGCCCCCAAGCTGCCTGAGGCCCCATCCATTTGCGTGGTGCAGGTTCGGTCATCAAATTACTTTAAACTTTATACCCTACGAATGTCAGGTTGCCGTTTCAATAGATAGCAGAAGACGAATTTATATTAACAGCAGAGTTCAGAAAAAGCTCCACATATTCTAAACTCTTCATCACATACGGTGCAGAACATCCTTTGAGGTAACGCTGGCGTCGAGATCGGATTAAACGGACGTGAGATTGTTGTCCTTATGATGAATTCCTTAACGGAGGGCCTCTGTTTTCCAAAGCTCCGGTAGATCTCACTTAGCGAGGGTTTTTTTTTCAATTGTCCGGCTATCTGGTCCAAGGCTTCAAACTCTGTCATCAGTTCAGAAGCTTGGTAAAACAAGAGTGCGACCAACTTTCTCAGACAATCTGTTGGACTCTGCGATAAGATCACTTCAGGCTGCGTTGCCAAATCAAAGCTCAGTTTCAAGCACAATTTATCCAGGGTCTCCCTGTCAGAGTCAAATATCGTACCTGCATCCAGTTTATCGTACGCGTAATCGATAGCGGTAGAGAAGAATTTATGGAGGGCCTTGGTTTCGTGGACTCGACGCATATTGCAACTATCATTGGCAACACACCTAATGCTCCAAACTGGCGCCTCAGCTGGGTCAAGATCACTATGTACTTGGGTGTCAGTTATCACTTTGTCGGATACTGGGGGCCAAATAGCAGCAACGTGTAAGAATTTCAGTATCCTATACGGATGCTCATCACAGTCATTCATCGCATCGACAACTTGTTCGAATGATGCACATGCCTTCATATCGTAAGTTCGAGCTCCTGTTCTCCGTCTCGTGGTCAACTTGACGAGCTCGTCTTCATCAAAACGCTCATTGCCGGTGAATTGTTCACTTGCTTCAACAAAAAGGTCGAAATTCTCTAGACAATAATTTAATCGGACGGTAGCTGAAATCGGATCGGTCAAGCTACAATTTGTTTTCTCCCTGAAAACGCTGATTAGCTCTGAGAGATACTCGTAGTGTTTCAATGCTTTGCGATAGTAAATCATTTCGTATGTCGTTCTTATGTTAAGACCCTCAGATATTCCCTGGTAGAAGTTGTTCTTTGGATTACGGATTTGTACAAAAATAGGTACATGGCAATCAGTATTCGCTAAAGCTACACTAGCTGAGCTGAGAATCAATTTAACTCTATCTTCTGAGACTATAGTATCGCCCCTCGGTATCAGTATGATAAAGCCTCTCAGGTTATACCAGCGAACGAGGCAGTGAGCTTTTGAGGCATAATCATTTTTAGTCGAAACTAGATCGCGGACACAATCCGGCACATGTTTTGGCAATTCATATTCACCAAATTCTCTCTCATCCTCCTGCCGGACCCGAGATCCTTTCTCGCAGTTGAATTCATTTATATCGCTGTCGGCATCTTCGAATGTTGGACTATCGGATGAGTCTCTTTCGCTTTGAATCTGCACGTTTGCGCTGCAGATCTCATCTTTCGGTATATTATCCAAGAACTGATATATAATATCAAAGTTGAAGTCCTCCAACCGTATTGTTTCACGTTTCTCGCACCAGAGACTTCTAGAGATGAATCCTGCTGGAAGCTCTCGGTATTGACTAATCGGATCCGATTGCTTTGATATGTTCCATTCGGTAAGAATTTCCTCCAAGTTTGCAATGAATCGCTCCCAATTTGAAGCAGTTGTGTGGTCGACTATCTCGAACACACCCTCTCCTTGAAATACTCGCTCGGCCATGAAGGCCATAGATTATGGTCTTACACGATGCAACATCATTTATTTGTTCTAGTTGTGATTACATACTATTCTTGAAAAGTTCAGTGTTTTTTCAGCCAATATTTGTGTTATGTTTTGAAAATAAATAATATCTCACCCCTGAAATGGAGATCATCTCAGTGCTTGAAGCGACTAAGTCTGTGCGAAGTTCGCGCAACTCCCACTTAGGAAATTTCAAGCCTTGTATATTCAACAGACTGCTTGGTGGTTCATCTCAAACCGAGACTCGCGAATAGCGAACTAGAGAGCACAATCGTACAGTGCCTTAAGTCATACAGTTTTGGAAATCAACGACGCCTTGCCTCTGGACCTCACCAATCCCTTGCTACGATCTACTTTGGGACACTAATGTCGGCGCGGAAGGATAATTGTTCCACTCGCGGGCATACTACACATGATCTATCATCCACAACAAGTGTGTGTAGGACTGGTCACGATAGAGCTCTTGGTATCCTCTCCAACAGACGAATGTTTAAAAACCTGTAATACTCTACTGCACCTTTCTCATTCCATCATCAAGAGATAAACGAAATGAGTTGGCCGATAAAAAGGAAAGCTGTAGTTCGGTTGGGGTTATATCTGTTCTTGGGTTCTCTGACTGCGCAAGCTTCTGGTTTGCAGCTTAGTCGTCTTGGACGAGCATCCTGGAACGACGGCCGCAAGAGACGAACTGAAAGGTACGGATAGTGACTAACTAGTTCATGGTTGGAAACAAAGCCTTAACGCAACACTGAATCTTTCCAACCAAATGCGCCTCCGAGCAATGATCGTTGTGAGTTGCCAAAATTTACGCCTACGTCAATCAATGTTGGGTTCATGATTGATTTAGAGGGATCGCACGAAGAAATGGGATGTCCGTCCAACTTGACGGACACCTCAATCCTTGTACATTATCATGTCCGTCCCCCTTATCCCGTCGAGGAAGCTGAAAAGTGTTGCCAGTGCATCAAGTGGTGTGCAAACTGACTTATGAGCTCGATCTGTGTTTATTTTAAGCGTATACAAATCAGATGAACTCTGCGTGATGATATGGAGTAACTTATGGCTCAGACTTGCAGTCTTTGATGGTTGGATGGGGCTTNCAGTCGATCGCTGTGCCAGGTCCGACCTTTGCCTATCCTCCCTGTGCTGAAATCAGCAGCTATGAAGTCGGAATAGATAGGTTCAATTCTGGGAGAATCAATCAATGGATCATATATAGTGAGTTAGAATCCATCGACTGTCAACCCACGACTCACAGTTCCTTCATCTTTTTGAATGATTGGGATTGGTTTGCAACTCGCATTTGGAGGAGCCGAAGCTGCAACTTAGGTTGCAAGACAAGCTAAGTTGCCTCTTCGGCTACCAAGGGCGAGCCCTATGAATTATCACGAGGACTTTCACCATTTGCAAGAGTTAAGACTAAATCAAGCTGAAGGTAGAACTCTAGGTAGCCGCTTTCGTCACGCATTATGGTCAAAAAGTTTGGGCCAGTTTCGACATTTGAATCAAACGAAACGTGTGATTTCGTTTGCGGTTTATTTACGAGTCATTTGTTGGAAGCGTTTGTTTTAGTTGTCTGGCTTAGGATCGCTGCAACCGAGTTTGAGTTCAATTGGGTAGCACAGTTAGCTTGGCTGCTTAGCAAACAAAACCCTAGGTGGATCATCAATGTATGTTTTGCGCACAAACTAAATGGCTCCAATGAGCTCAAATATAATTGTTATCGTTCATGGCACCCCCAAGCTTGGCTCCAATTGGCACNGAGATAGCGCAACGCTATCGAAAGCCATGGTAAAGCACACATGGAGCTCCATAGGCCGACTGGTTACTATTGGTGGCCAATGGTAAATACACGTTGATCAGTAGCTAGGTGAATCGGGCCGCCAGAACAAGCCATGTTTGTGTCTCCATTGGGAACCACTGGCCTTGTTTCTCGCGTTCGTGATACGTTTTAATGTCGAAAGCATTTAGATTCAGGAGTGTAATTCATCCGATTTGTTAAATATCCAAACGAGATGGAGACGAAGCAGCCTCTCAACAATCTAGGCANGTTTCCATTCAAATTGGATTGATTGGAGCAGATCGGAAGAGGAAGATGACTTTCAATGGTAATCTCAGAGCAGAGCCAGCATTTGTAAGCAACGAGAAGTTCAAAACTAATAGGAGGATCCAAAATGATGGAGGAAACTTAACCACTTGTTGTTATTCAATCTCAAATTTAGCTTTAATTGTGAGTTCAACTTCTCACTNTGAGCTCTATCACATGCAAGGTTTCCAATCTCCCTAACTCAACCCACTCTCTTCTCTCTCTCTCAACCATCAAACTTATCCGGACGAACTGCCAAGAGCTCAGGTAGCCTCCATTTTAGCCCTTCTTTTTTCCATCAAATTCTTCAATGACCGGTCGCTCTACGAGAATGGCGATCTTCTTCTCACCTTGCGCTTCTACAGACAACTGGTTTACATAATCGTTATCCTGCCGCTTGTCTTACTGGTGCCGCTATACAACGCAGCTAGCGCCTTCTTCCTCACCGAGCAGCAGAAGGTTGACATTGGCTCCTCGTTACTCTCAATGGTGAGTTGAGTTCAAGAAGTATCCATGTGTTTCTGCATAGCCTCAAAACTGATCAACTGTCCGCTTGGATCCCCTAGAAATGCATCTATCAGGTGCTAATGCTATTGTTGGCCTTCATAGGCTTGGTGTTCGTTGCGCCAAACATCAGACAGAGCAGTATTGCAAACCAGATATCGTTCGAGCTAAGGAAGCACATAGAGCATCGTTACGATAACGATTTCTCGTACGAATTCCTTGACAGCATACAGGAGGAGTACCAATGTTGCGACCAGATTTGGTATCGGACGACGGGTTTTAGTCAGCAGCTACCTATGTCTTGTCTCGACAACTTGAGCATAGCGCACGAGCAGGTGAGTGTTTGCCCATCCGAGCAGCCTACGAGCGCTTAGCGACATACTACAACTAAAACCCTGCCCCAAAAACTGCAGACCTGCGCCCAAGTTCTCGGCTCACTGGTCAGCACTAGATGTGCTGTGATAGCCGCAAGCCTGTTTGTTATTCTCATTGCACTCGCCGTGCTAACCTGGATCGACATACTCGAGATTCTGGCCCTCTCGAAGCAGCAGTACAATGTTGGCCTACGCGAGTCTAAGCTAGAGACGCCAGTGGAGACGACCAGCCTTACGCAAGCAGAGCGACCGATCGCGTTGGACGATAGTGACGAGCTTGTTGAAGAGATAAACAAGCGGCTACAATCGGGCGAGCGCCCGTTGCAAGCCCAGGCCCGTGTGTCCAGAGGTCGCCGGCTGGATGCGGATCGGGAGGGGCCAGCGCAGTCTAAATCCGTTGCAGAGGGCCAGTGGCCAGCGGCTGAGCCAGGCTACAGCAGACGGGGCCAGAGCCCAATTCTAACGCACGCCAACTACCTTTACAATCCGCCGCCGAGCCCCAGATCTGTTAGCCAAAGTAGCATGGGCAATGGGCGCCCGGAGGAAGTGCGCCTGACGCCCACCAGGGGAGTGCTCAAAAAGTCTTCCTCAATTCAGCGCATCGATTCAGAGCTTGAGCTCGAAATGGACGAGCAGGGGGAGGAGGAGGAGGAGGAGGAAGTTGGGGGTTCGTGATTATCAGAGGCAGATGCAACGAAACGACTCACAATCAAGGAGATCCCTTTTGAATGTTAGATTTGCTGAATGAAGTCGGTTCATTTATTGTTGTGTGTATAGTCAGTAATAAGTTTCATCGTGTTATTGTTGTTAGTTGAATTTAACCACCACCAGTTTTCAGACAGCCAACTCCGGGGCCTCCGCCCATCTCGTTGCCCTGCGGCTGCTCTCGAAAGCTCACCTCTCTCTCTCTCTCTCTCTCTCTAACGCGCGCGCGCCTACTCGCCATAGAACTCCTCGCTGGCCCTGTAGGAGCCCCCAAATTGGCCGGCTATACTTCTTGCCGGTCGCTTTGGTTTGCTCTTGCCCGGGAGCTTTCCAAGCTCCTTCTCAAGCTTGTTCATGCAGGTGATCAGTCGCTTGCCCAACTCGGCCTCCGTGTCCTGGCCAGCCCTCGGCTTGACGCCGTCCTCGTCGGCCTCATCGGACACACCGCCCGAACGAGCACTTATGCCGCGACATCCCTCGGCGTAAGGATTCTTCCTGAACGGAATTGGATGAGAGAAGGCGGGGTGAGCATCCAGTTAGTTTGGTTCTGAACTCCTCTTGATCCAAATTGGCCCTGGAGGGAGCTCAAACTTACATGCAGTCGGGATATGGGGTTGGAGTGGCCTCCACGGCGGAGATGGCGAGCACACAAGCAGAGAGCATGATGGCCACCAAGGTAGCGATGCGAGTTCCGTTGGTCTTCATCTTTGATTAGAAATTAGCTATTGTCAACGCCAAAAACTGGTTGTCTGAAACTNCTTCACTTACACTCAACGCGAGCAAGAGCAAGACTGACGAGCGAGAATGGAAATTGGAGACGAGCGAAAGGGAATTCAATGGAATTGAATATGTCTGAGGGGCTGCAAACAGTTTGAGTTTGGCCGAGGAGAACAAACAGAGTGGCAACGATTATGGGTATTGGTAGCAGTTTGAGGTTACAAAATCGCTGACTTGGCTCAAATTTGCGCGATTGTTCCTGTTGGTTTAGTTACAAAGTTTGAATTAGACGAGAGTTGGTTTACCTTGAGTTTGGGCCGAGACTGGGGCCGCCCCCACTCGCTTGCGGCTTTGCGGCCGCGAGCCAAGGAGCCAGACATGATCAGGATCAGGATCATGTCTGAGCTGCGGGCGCGAACGAGANCAGGTCGAGCGCCTTGGCCAACTTGCTCGCCTTGCTGCCGCGCCGCACGGGCACCTTCATGCCGCTGGGCGGCAACAGCTCCAGGCAATAGGCCGACCTTGCCGAGCTAGCCTGCCTGCACATGCGCTCCACCGTCTTGAGCATGGCGCCNGAGCCGGAAGTTAGGGTGGCCTCAAGTTGGTCGAGCGAGTTCAAGCCGCAGACTCCGTCCAGGGCGCCGATGGAGCATTCGCGGAAGCGAGCAAGCGCGCAGCAAGTGGGCCTTAGGGGCAGCGAGCGGGTTGGCTCGAAGAACAACTGCAAGGCCGCCTTCAGATCCTCCAAACATGGCCGCAGAGCTGGAATCCGCTGGTTGACGCACCTGGCCACCTTGAAGAGCCGCAAACGGAGGGCCCTGTTCGCCCTGGAGCCCTTCGCGGAGGGTTCGCAAATGGCCGCCAAGTCTGCCGTCCTGATCCTCTCCGTTGCTTGGGCCCCTCCAACTAGGGGGCCGCCCATGAGAGCGCCCTCTGCCTGCGGCGGCAGCTCCAAGTCGCGCAACTCGGCCACTTGGGGCGGCAGCGGCGGCGCCTGTTGCGAGTCCGCAAATGGGGCCAACATTGCAAACACCTTGAAGGTTTGGCATCGTTTGTTGTAGATTGCAGCGCAGCTAGAGGCTGCGCGCANCTCATCGCAGCGAACCTCCAACTCTGAATCGCTCTCAGGTAGCGCCTTGCTTGCCGAGCCCATGACGCCGGCAAAGCAATAGTCAATGTTCCTTAGATGACAGTCCATCTGATTTAATGCGCCCTCATCAACTGCATCCTTCTCGAACAAACTCTCGCCCCTTGGGAGTAGACTCTCGATTTCGTCCGGCCCATTGTTTTCGGCTTGAGGATCGCTAAGCAGTGGAGCCTTTCCATCAAACAGATCCAAATCCGCTAGCAACGGCGACTCGGTCGATTCGAGCTCCNTCTTGACTGTGAATCCGGTTCGAGCATTCGCCTGGTCAACGTTTAAATCCTTCTCCTGTCCGAGTGCAAATTTCTCAAAAACAAGGCACCAAAGGAGGAGGCCTGTCGCCAGTTTCTGCTGCCGCTGCCTGGAGTTCCAAAGCATCTTCTTGAGGAGTTGCCACTCTGCTCGCGCTTGCTGGCCGACTTGATTGATAGCTCGCAGCTGGTTTCACTCCTTTGGTTAGGTTAGCCTNTCGACTGGTCCTTTGAGCTGGCCAACACTGACTAAGTTTGCGAGAATGCTGCCCCAGCGAGAATCCGAGGAATCCAAGTGGCTAGTTTACTTTTGCTTGAGCGAAGACAAAACTCGTGCGACAGTTTTAATCTGCAAGCAAACAGCGAGAGCGCAAATCGGGGGAAGGTCAATGGGAGAGCGTCAAGTTTGGTTGAGTTTGGGACAAGTCAAGCTTCCTCGTCGTCCAATGCAACCGGCGCCAAGTTGCTAGCATGGCGAGAGCGCCGATCATCCGATCGGCCGCTCAGCCGGGAGCCAGGAAAGCTCCGTCCAGGTATGGGCTTGGGCGCGGCGACGAGGAAGTGGCTGGTGGGCGCGGCGGCGGCGGCGGCGGCGACGACGAGCGAGCGAGCAGCCTTCAAATAGACTCCAAGCGGAGGAGCGCAAAGAGTTGTAAGCCAGTTGTTGTGGGCTTAGATGTGGAGGAGCCGCCTTGGGGGCTCATTGTCGCGTTGGGCCCATTGTTTTGGTGGCGGCGCAAAGTGGCTGGAACTCGCGCGCGATGGAGCGAGCAAATCTCGCCACTCAGAGAGGCGCAACCATCGCAGTTGACTGGCTGGCCGCCTGCTCGCCCGAACTGTGGGGCGCCGAGCGACGCCAGCAACCTGCTCATGGCCGCGCCCACAGCTCGTAAATTTGGCCCCCGACTGCCGCTTTTGGGGGCCGGCCGGCTTGTTTACGAGCGCATTAGCGCGGCGCCTGATTAGCGCGCTCGCTCTTGCGGCCGGCGGAAGTGGCAAGCGGAGCTCCAGGCGGCGGCGGCGGCCAGAGGAACCCACACGAAGAGGCGGCCGGTTGCGGTTGTGGTTGCGCGTGAGATTTGCACCGGCCTCAAATTGACGGGGCGAGCTCAAGGGCGGCTGCTGCGGCGGCTGCAGCGGAAACGGCCGCTGCGAGTGGCAAATTGGCAACGGGGCCCGTCGCTCGGGTCACTTGTTGTGCCAGCTGAGTTTGCGCGCCGCTGCAGCTTGGGCCCAAGAGGGAGGGAGGCAGCAACCTCGCTGCCTGAATGGGACCGGCTTGCTTCGTGTTCGGAGTTACGCCCAATTGTTACACTTGCGCCGCTCCTCCCCTGCCGGCCCCTCGCTCGGCCCACTGGAGCTTGCAGCGGCGCCGCCGACAGGAAGCCGAGCGGGCCGCCAGCTTGTGCGCGCCTCCCCCCGCTGGCTGCNGCGGCGGCGGCGGCGGCGGCGAAAACGCCCAGCACCTCCGCCAATGCGAGCCNGCGGGCGGAAGTGGAGCGGCGCTCCCGGTGTCATCGCACTCGCAGCGCTCCTCGGCTCCCGTTTGCTGGCTCCGGGCGCCCTCGCTTCCGGCCTCCGAGCCAAAGGGGCTGGCGGGTTCAGTGAACCTGGCGGCCGCGCACACCTGCCTCGGCCGGATCTTAGGTGCGCGCGGAACACGAGCAGCCGGCCCGGCCGCCAGCTGAGCCTAACTGTTGCCGGTCGATGAACTCGGAACGTGGAACTTGGACTCGCCGATAGGATTGCGTTGCCGCCAATGGGGGCGCCCACGTTCGGCCGTCCCGTTGGCCAAGCCGGCCCTTCTGGCGGCCAGAGAGGAGAGGAGAGGCGAGGCGAGGCGAGGCAAGCAAACGGCGCAAACTTGGCCGACGAGTTCATCGGCCGGCCGCCACTCAAATCCATTGAGCAAATTTGTTTGCAATGATCGGCGCAGATGTTGTACGCTGCGGGCCCGGTTTTGGCTCGCCTGTGTCCCGTTATGTCAGTGGCCGGCCCGCGGAGTGGTCGTGCGAGCGGCGCCCCCCCCCCTCTCGCCGCTCAAGCCTCGGCCGCTTGCACGCGCTTCGGGCAGAGCGCAAAACGCGCCTCTGGCCGAGTGCATTGACACCAGCCGGCGCTCGTTGGGCGCCGGCCGGAGAGCTCGGCCAACGCGCTCGCAGTTGCCGGAATCAACACGTCTGCTGGCCCGCCAGTTTGCCGGGCCGGCCGGCCGGCTAGCTCGGCCGCGGACTGCAGCGGGCAGCCCGGAGCGGCCCAGTGGGCGGCGAGAGCGCGAGCGCGCGAGCTAGCCGGCTTGGCGGCCCCGAGGGCG
>Ga0058699_1000610_pt1 | contig 11054 bp, 5 predicted proteins | sample AgamicAtPe_FD_55078 | JGI IMG/M metagenome (GOLD analysis project Ga0058699, IMG submission 55078) | Agave microbial communities from Guanajuato, Mexico - At.P.e | ecosystem: Host-associated > Plants > Phyllosphere > Phylloplane/Leaf | place: Guanajuato, Mexico | collected 2012-10-15 | reverse complement strand
ATGGTTGACGGTAACCTGGGCCAACCGGTCGACTTGGTGGCCATCAAACAAACCTCAGGCTCCACAAGCCAGCTGGATCACTCGAGCCGCCAATACAACGGTTATGGCCCAGATAGCAACCATTTGAGCGCCTTGCACGACCAGCAGCAGTCTCGAAGCGCTGGCGAGCTCTATGGGCCTCAGTCTGGCCACTTGGCCTCAAGCTACAATGAAGGCCCCATCATGGGGGCCACGGCTCGCGCTGGCCAGTGGCAATCGCGTCCCTTCGAGCAAACGGCCAACTATCAGCCAAATGGCCACCAGAATCAGTGGCAAAACTTCCTCGCCAACCAAGCGGAAATCCGTGGACTCATTGGTTTACAGGTGAATGTGGACGAACGAATGAATCAGTTGGAAATATCTGTTCTATCCGCAATCAACATCGATCGGGATCTTAGTCAGGACTACTATGTTCGAGTCAAGATATTGCCCGAAAGGTAAGTAGCGTTGATTGGTTTTAGCCAAAACCACGAATGATTTGAGCCCCTCCTCCAACCTGTTCCTCTCCCTTCCCCTAGCGACCGATTCAAGCCTTGCATGACCCAGCCCAGCTCGGACATGAACTGGAAAGAGACCTTCATATTCCAAAACTTTCCAGTGCAACAGGTAAGTTTCGCTCTTCCGACTAAAAAGCACCTCGCACTCTAACAAACAAAAAAGCTAACAAAAACAACTGGCCCCATTGATACACGCCGCCGCTGCTGCCGTTTCTACTCCTCTTATGATTGGATAGGTGCACAAGATGGCATTAGAAATAGGGATCTGGGTATACGATGATGCACCGCGTCTCTCGACCCAAATCGCCCAGCCAACCTGCGAGGCTCTCATTCCAATTCAGAGTGCTCGCGAACGCAACACCGACTTTTGGCCTCTTCGACCGCCTCCTACATCACCCCAAACGCGCCGTAGATCTCTCAACGATTTGATTCGTAAGTTTTGTGCGCTTTTCTGTGGGCTCTGAGTGAAAACAAGGCACAACTTTTGCTCACTAACTAAACGTAACAAAACTCTTCCCTCATGTCCAGAAACACACTCAAGCCAAACAAACATGGCGCCAAACGGATTCCACCAGCAAATTGGCTATCAGATAGCCAGTGCACAGACAAACTGGTATCAGAAGCAGCCGGATTTAGCGCAACAAGCGATACAGGGCACACTGAATGAGCAGCAGTTGCATGTCCACGAAGGCCATCAAACGGTAGGCTTGTTCGCGGCAGAGCCAAGTTTGTCCGATAGAAATTTGCCAGAGTCGAGCAAGTTGCGAACGAAACCACGTAGAGCCAGCGATGAGGTGGCCGGAAGTTCGAGTCAAAAACTAAGCGCCCGAGTGAGTCCAGCTGCAAGCCGGCGCTCGATTTCCGTCATGAATGTTGGCGACGAGCAAACGATCTTGAGAAGATCAAGTCAAACGCCTGGCAGTCAGAGCAATCTACTCAAGGCACAACTGCGAAGGGACTCTGCGAGTCAAACCCAAGGTAACGGAAGCTTCGCGAGCAAGCCGAGCCCAGCTAGTGGAGGTGTTAGTCGACAGGTGGTCGATGGCCAAGCATTCGGGGTTACGCCATCAGGTAGACGGTCCTCGCTGGCAGGTATCCATTCCATGTCCGGATATAGGTCGCAAAAGAACAGCCAATCAGACACGGCAGATCAGGACTCGCCAATGGGATCCACGACTGGCCTGAGAAGATCACAACAGGTCACACCTCAACACTCTACTCTATTGTCGGGGACAAACGAGAGTGCAAAATATANGGCGCAACAACGTGCGTCTGTAGTGAGTGTGACTCCTCCTCAGGTTGGCGCTGAGGCAGGCGGCTCTAGGCGCGGCTCCACCGACCAACAACCCCAATTGCAACGCAAGGGCTCCTTCGCGATGGCCTTACGCAAACTCAAACGAACCATGAGCCTGACCAAGAGTTCGGACCAGGAGGCCTTTAGCAATCTCAGCAGCAGGCGGACCAGTTCAAACTCAACCCTTTCGAGTTCTGAGCTGCCCGAGGACCTGGGAGTCACGCCCCGCATTGCAGCCCATACAGGTAAGCGCGAAAGTGAATACCTGTTCACGAATACCAACCGCTTCAATAACCTACTCTAACAAATTGCCGACCAAAACTCGACCAGCAGACATTGTTGGACGCCTGAGGCTTAGTTTCATGCTTACGAAAGGCCAGCTCGAGGTGGAGGTTATATCTGCCCAGAAGCTCAAGTTTGATTGTGATAATTCGTTTGGTAAGTACTTGGCTGGTCTGGGCAAAACTTCCTCGGAAGGTAGGTCCACTAATATCAACTACTGTCACTCTTCCATTAGGTCTCTATGTCAAGATGTATCTCAAGAGCAAGAACAGAACGAATAAGCGTAAAACACGCGTCGTCCAGCCTTGGGATTCGCCCATATTCAAGCAAACTATCAAATACGACGGCTCGCTAGTCGACAACAAGTCACTCGAGGTCAGTGTTTGGCAGAAACAAAGTGGACTAAGAGGCAAACAGCCCATAGGTTTCACTGAGATTCGCTTGAGCGAGCTGAACCTGGGACAACTGCAGACTAGCTGNTACAATCTGCATTCGATGGAGATAGACTGTGGCTCTAGCGTCGAGGATTGAGATCGGGGACAAGTTACAACCGGTCTCGATCAACTTTGTGTGACTTGGCCTCAGGAACGATTAAAATCCTTGGATCTGTTGTGTTTGGAGAATAGATAACAATTCGATTAGTGAGGGGTGAAAAATTGGAAAGGTCCTGGGTATTCTTGGGTTGGCATCAGATTTAAAAACCAATTAATCATGACTCTCAGAGTGGTGCATGGTAAAGGTTCATCATTCCGCCTCGTGTTCGCTGTTAAAGTGTTGGTAGACTTACCTTTGCCAAAATTCAACCGTATTGTGCCCTCTAGAGTACGCGCTCGGCTAGAGATTGACTAGTATGATACCCACCATTGTCCCAGGCGTTGATTCGACTCGATAACTAGACCTCCTCGCGGATGACCCAAGTGAGAACTTATTGGAAAGAAGCCTGCCGGCATGGACCACCAGCCATGAGTAGCCCCTCACGCATGCTCGCTTGCTGATCGCGCTCTATTCAAATCTGAAAAATTTCGATTTTCGCTAATTTAGCCCTCCGCTCCTCACCTGTTGAAGCTCTATATGATCTGCTTTCTGGTTGGATGGTATAATGACTTATACATGACTAGAGACAACCAAGTTCTGCATAGTACTCTCAATACATCTGATGCTCCTCTAAGATCGAAATCATGGTGGTTCATCAAGCAATGTCTGCCCGTGGGGATCTCAATCTCCGACTGACGCTTCTCGAGGTCGAACATATAGATATAGTTTTGTTTCAGCCAAGAAATTCATCAAGACTTTTGAATTCTACTTATAATCATCACAGAATTAACTTTATTGGTCGGCTACCATGCTAGCCCGCAAATCTTCCTCAGGCCCTCGATGGTTAGAATCAGGTAGATTTTCTTTCGGATTGAGCAACATGGCGAGAAAAACAACGATGTATGAAAGAGCCACTAACTTGACCCTTTTGCCACGCTCAGCGTTAGTCTGGTGGTTACAGCACTAGTTGCTCGTCCCTATAGCCTTAAACAATTTCGCGAACTTTTCAATGAACAACCGATACCTTTGATGCAGGTTTCAACGTGTAAGTTTGGGTATAGCATCGATGTAGGCTAAGCGTTTGGTCGTTCCGGTTTAGCACGAAAAGTTACGGTAGGAAAAACAACCAACCATAATTTGCTTTGACGTTGTAGCGACCAACTCCAAAATTGGTACCGGTTCAGATGTCCGTTTTCTGGCTTCCCCAGTAGACAGCTAGTAATATGTACAAATTTAGTTTTGAAGTTCCGCACTCTTGAGTGGATCCTCTCAGTTGCTTTAGGACGGTTACTTTCTACTCTGAGACATCGAAATAAAGTCTAAGTAGCGTTAGTCAATTTGTTGCAAGCAAATTTAGAACATTTCCCGCTCTGAGTATAGCCAAAGAGTGAGGCACTTTTCAGTCGAAGTTTGAACTGATTTGGAATATAGGTGTTTATGAGGATGTGACCGAGCAAGCTGTTTGGGATGAATGTGTGTTGCATTAGCATTCCGTTTGTCTTAACTGGTTAACAAGGAATTAGTTTGTCAACTTACATAGAGGAAACAGCTCGGTCAAGTTTGTTTGCCTTCTCAATGTTTTGCGGGTCGCTGAACTCGCAAGAGAGCCTCTCAAGGCAGTGGTCGTTGTCGTTCAACAGACCATCGCAGGTCAGGTAGCTGGATGAGGGTTAACGAGTTTCAGATGATCAATTGAGTGTTAATTCAAGTTACTCAAATACGTTCTTCTCGCTTTAACTTGACTCACCTTGCCATCAGTTTGTCCCTATCTGAATCGCTAAATTGGACTCGTTTCAAATATTCGTTCACGGCCCTAGATTCACCTTTCTCGCTCGACGATACCACCGCTAGAGGTCCGCCATGATGGAAGAGGTCCGAGCCCGAGATGACGGAGGGCGAATAGGTTGGCTCGGGTTGTTGCTGATGGTTGCGTGGATACCTGTGCGAGCCGTCATTGTAATATTCCGTGCTTGGTGGTGGATAATTTTCCGCTGGCTCCGGTCGAGGTGGATAGGCTCGCACGGGCTCCGGCACGGGCAGTCTGATTGGATGGTCTACCTTGTGACCGCTTGTGCCCCTGTAATAGTTGCTCTGGCTCGGTTGGTACTCATAGTTGTGATTGTAGCTGTTTTGCGGTGTTTGGTGGTTGTAGTGGTTGGAGGCGCTCAGTTTTGGGCTCGAGTGATAAGCAGACGCGTAGGTGTTGGGGGCGTAAGTGGTGGCGTTGAAATGGCTACCTGGCACGGAGTACATCGGGCCTCGTGGGGGATAATTTCTAACCGCTGTTTCGTAGGTGTTTGTTGGCGGAGGGGGAGGAGGCGGTGATGGTTGGTGGTGATGGTGGTGGTGGTGGTGCGCTGGCAGTGGCGGCGGCGGCGGTGCCGGTGGAAGCTGCGGGCTTGGCTCTCGTCTGTTTGGGACCGAATAGTAGCCATCGTAATGATACGAGTCTGGTCCGTAGCTAGGCAACTCGTTGCGCCGATCGGTGTTGTTTGCATAACTAGAGAATCTAATGTCTCTCGTCTGATCATGACCAATGGATGCGTCTGTGTTTATGTGGTTCACTTGGTAGGGATTGTAAGTGTGGCCCTGAGGATGTTGGTTGTACTTATCCGGCGCTGGCGTCACATAAGCATGCCCGTTGTGATAATCGTCGCTCATCTGGGCCGACCTATCGTCGCTTGGCCCATAGTGAGAGATTTCGTTTTCAACAAGATTTACCCTATCCCTGATTGGCCTTGCAATGAATCTCCTTGGTTCCAACTCGGCTTGAGTTCCATTGTGCAGCCGTTTTAGATCATACTCCTCGACTCGTCTTGGGTTGTGTTGCTGATAGCGCTGTTGGGCGTGCATCTGTGGAACTCCCTCGTTGCGTCTATCGTGATAGCCAGCTTCTATGAAACCAATACTATCTGGGAGAGGTGTTGTCCTTATAAAGCTCCGCTCGGTTCCCGTGGCCTCATGTGGATCATACCTGNCGTCGGTCTCTCTAGGGTTCAGTCGCCTGTACGTGTTCGCATCAATGGGCGCATCGCTTCGTAGCTCGCTCTTTACCTGCGTCTTTAGTCGTTGCCTATCCCCTTGAGCATGATTTTGGTTGCCTTGAGAAGCCTGCAAGCTGTCCTTCATCAGCAAGGTCCCGAAATTTGCCAAAGCCTTTTTGGTGCTCTCGTTGAGAACTAAATTGGAGCCTCTCTCGCGTCCGTCAAACGTATGTCGATCTAAAGGCTCACTTTTGTTGCCTGATAGCCTGACTCTCGTTGAGATGACCCCGATGGGAGCCGACGGAAAACGACCTCGACCGCCTGCACTCAGACCCTCGTTAGCTGGTCCAGGTTGCTGGTAGTGCCGATTGTCCTCAAAGTGTCCAAACTCGTCCAGTCGCTGCCTATCGAAATGAGCTTGCGGATCGAACGAGTTTGTAGTGGCGATCTTATCAAGCATAGCCTTCTTTTTGAATAAACGACCCCTCACCTCCTCCTCCTGTCGGTCTTGCCCAAAAGAGGACTCGTAGTCGCCACCATCGGCTTGCTCACCACCCTTAGCCGGATCGTCCTCTTCATCTGAGTGCGTTATCATGGTTGCTATAATGTGAGCAGATTTACTCTTTGACGCATCGTNTTTCATGGGCTCCCCATTGTCAGATGTTAGCTTCGTCTTCCTGGCATCCATTTGCTCGCCAGACGAGCTCACANATCCCGATGATTCCATGGCCGACATCGTGCCCAAGTTATAGCCACCAACTTGTTTGCTCTGATCCCGATGCCTTAGTTTGATTAGTTTCAACACTTTCACACGCTTCCTTGGCTTGTCGGTGCTCTTATCATTGGTGTTCGTCGTATTCAGGAGGGATCTCCTGCTACGAACCAAGTTGCTCGCAGCAAGTGAACTCTTGATTTTCTTCGCCCCACTCGCTCCATCCGCCAAAACTAAATCGCCGCCAACCTCCAACGATCCGTTAGTTTTTGCAAATCTCGACGTTGACNATGTAGAATCGTCCGACGGTTCATCAAGAGAGTCAATCACCTTTCGCGACCAAACAGGGAGAGTCTGATTCCAATTGAATGAATCGAGTTTTTGGTACCTGTCCGATGCATCAGCCAGTGTTTTGTTCCCACTGCTGGTCACTAGAGAGACTGTGCGACGCCTCATTGGTGGCCACGTAGATACTGGATACAGTCTGGTGCTGACATCCTCCAAGTTGGTGGCATTCGAGCCCTTGTTTGGTCTACTATGGTCGCNCGCTAGTCTAGNGCTAGAGTACTGGTGGTGTTGATTTCTCGAATCCTTGTTTACTGTTGTCGGCTGCCTATGTTGAGACTTGTGAACTCTATCAAAGTAGCTAACATTCTTCGTATCGGCCGTCCTTCGGAGGGTTGCAAATTGGGCATCGAAATCAGCTCCCTCATAGCCAATGTCATAGTGATTTCTCGAATTGAAGTTAGTTGCTTTATCCTGCTCTTGCTCGTGCTCGCTCGCTGATGCTCCTTCATTTGGTGCCTCAAGGAGCAGCAGAGTGTTTGTGGCTAACAAGTTGACGGACGAATTTGAGCTACTAGCTGTGGCCATGGAGTCTCTAGAATAGTTTGAGGGTGGGCTGTCGCTCTCATTGAAGAAGGGAGGCGGACTGAGGGTGGTGAGAATGACGGCAATCTTCGGGTGCGCCGTGCTGGTTGTTGCATTTCTAGCGCCATTCTTGGTGGACAGCGCATTTGGAGCGACAGAGGTGGGCCGATGGCTCGGTTGCCTTTGGGGTGCAACAGTGGTGCCAGTGAAGTTGTAAACAAGAGGTATCGGTGTGAACAGTTGCGGGGCCGGCGAGGCGTTCGAGACCTGGCCGCTGCTCAAGCCGTTTATGTAGGTGCCAGGAATTGTGGTGTGAACTCGGCCTGAGTCGGAGCTGAACGGATTTGGTCCCTGATAGCGAGCAACCGAACTTGGCGACGACGCAAACATCAGGCCTAGAGTTGGCGCCAATAGTAAGGGCAAGGCGCTTAGGAGCAACTGGCCGGCGCTTGCAAAGAAATCGCTCGACCTCTTACGTCCCTTGTTCAACTGCGAGCTGCCCCTCGAGGGCTCAGGCTCATCCGATTGCAACTGCTGCTGCTTGATATCTGAGCTTGACTCGCTGTAGGACTGGCCTCTCTGGTGCCCGTCAGCGGTGGGACTGGCAAAGAGAACCTGCGGCACGAATGGGCTCATTTGGCTGGCGGAGGTCATCAGGTGCGCACCCCTCAGCGAGCTGTCGGCAAACACCGAATTCACCAGTGGGTCGCCATGGAAGCGGCCATGGTACTGGGGCTGCAAGAGCGGGTAGCCATGATACTGTTGCTGCTCGTCCTGATAAACATCCACCGGCCGCAAGTGGGCCGACCTCTGCCCTTCATATGGGCTGCTCGATGCAACTTGCGGCAGTAGGTAGGTTTTCCTATTTGCAAACGGGTGCGCAATATCGTTCTGAGCGAAGTTGTTTGCTTGCAACTGAAGCGCTAAACTCGGAGGCTCCTCAAAGGCGCCCATGTTGACTCCTTGCGTTGCTCTACTGATGGGAATCTCGTTTATCAAATGCGACTCCTGTTCTGCCTGGTTAACATAAGGATTGCTCGCCGAGGTCGCATGACTGTCCGCTGGATAAGCTCGCTGACTGAGGCGGGGAATCATGTTGATGGCGCTGAGCAATGGCTCGTCCGCTTGGTGGGGCAGGTAGCCAAACACTGCACTCTTGATGGTCGTCGTGTGTTCACCATGATTTGACTCCTCCGCCCGCCCCAATGGATTTCTACTATTTTGCGCAGAGGCCGAGTACTTAACTGCGGAATCTTGCAACGCAGACCCACTTGCAGCGTCTCCAAACTCTTCCATCTGGACTCGATTCGAGTTTGGCGACGACAGGCGATCCGGCCCAAGGTTCTGATTGAGCTCAATCTGCTCTCCTTGCTCATAGGCCTGCTGAGCCGCCTTTGGGGCGGGCGAGGTCCTTGTAACTGAGACTGCGACCACTGGGATGAAGCTGGCAGGCCGAGGATGGCTGGCGAGCTCGCCACTACTCGGCCCAACGGCGCGCTCGCCCTGCAGCTCGTAGCCAGTGGGATACCTTCGCCGTCTAACTGGATGGACAGACGGCGAGTGGAGCCCATAGAATCTATCGAGCGAATGTTCGGAAGCTGGCGCAACAGTTGGCTGCTGCACCGAAACAGAGCCCAAGAGGCCCCCTCTTGGGCCAGCAATGCCGCCGTTTGGATAGTAGGCGATTGGCGGGCGCAAAAAGCCATAGGGCTGCTCGGTGATTGTTGGCGGTCTAGTGTAGGCTTGCGCGGGTAGTACTGCCTGCGTTCCGTAACCATAACTTCCCGATTGGGATATTTCGCCAGTTGCGCCCACTTGATTCAGAAACTCTGGCTCCATTGCATAGTAATTGGCCGCGCTCCATCTCTTTGGTGGCTTGAGGTAAGGGTTGCTCGCTCGAGGCTCCTGTTGTTTGGGCATGTTCTCGTAGAAAGAGTTCTCCAAGCTCTGAGCGAGGCTCGAATCGGATAAGGTGTAGGCGCGATTTCCAAACACTCCGAGGAGGGATTTTTTCGGCTTGCTCTGCATAAGAGAGCTCGGTCGTGTGTAAGAGCCGAGGATTGTTGGCGAGTATCCGTTGCCCAGAAGAGCCCGGCCGTTCAGTCGAGAGCGATCAATTTGGGCCTTTTGGGGCCAGAGCATCGAGTTCGTGCGTTGCGTTGCATCGGGCTGGCCTTGGATTGTTTGCACACTTTGGGCTCTCCTCCTTGCCTGTTTGCGCGTTGGATACGACACTGTCTGCTGTCCAATTGGTGGCGCTCGAGCGGCGAGTAAATCGAACGTTGCCAAGCTGCTCTGGGGCAGGTATACGTGCGAGGCCGAGCTTATCGTCCTAAGTGGCATTGGAGTTGTCCTGAGGGAGCCGCTCGATCCAAACTTAGGTCTATGAGGCGAATCCAAGCCATAGTGGAGCCACCCGCTCTGTGAGCCAGTGGTCTGGTCTGAGTCGGGTGCTGTTGCTCTGGTTTGATCGTAGTCGATTTGCAGGAAATTNTCGTTGTCCAACTGNTACGAGTTTGGGCCCGAACCTCTATGGTCTTTGCCAAGCCCATTTATCATTTGGTCAGGCTCGTTGATAGAAGGATGAGAGAGGGGGAGCGGCGAGTTTGCGCCCAAGTTGTTTAGCATAAATCTGTTGCGCTCCCTGAGATCGTATTGGGTTCCAGAGTTGTGCAATTTACGCCGATTTCCTCCAGCGAAACCAGTTCGGGTTGCACTCGACGTTGGAAACTGTGTGCTCGTTGGGATCCATTTGTCGCTTGGATGGTAAACGAGAGATTGAGCCGTCGTGGTTGTTGTTGTTGGAAATCGTCTGTGACTGAAAGTGTCATTCAAGGCCGCTTGCTGTTGCTCGTGATTGTTGAACATGGTGAAGTCTTGGCCGGGTTGGCGTTGACTAGATCTGCTAAAGTTACTGCCGCCCACGACTGGATACTCGTAGACTTGGTCAAGCGGAATCTCGTTTTCGGCTCGAGTTGGCGACTCGTATTGGGGGCTCAGAGTTGAGGTTTCGTTGTCCTGGCGCCGCTCGCCAAGTTGTTGCGTTGAATTGCGCCCAACTAGTCTGCCTGCACCTGGTTGGCTCTGGTGCTCTTCGTCAAATTGAACCTGCGCATTGTTGGTTTGATTCCAGAGCTGTAGATCGGGCGAGCCGACTTCATCGCGCCCGAGCGAGTTGTTTGGGAGGCGAGCATAGTGGAGTTGGCCCGCGTCCGAGTCAAGCCGTCTGCCGCTCGNAGGTGCCTCACTCTCGAGGGGCACAATGAAAGGTTGCAAGGAGGATGGGGCCATTTGGTGCTCAAAGCCGGCGCTTGGAGTGACCGACTCAGACCAGTGATCGCCCAACCTTTGTGCAAATTGGCCGCCCGTTCGGGTGCTTGAGCTTGCCGAGCTTCCGGAGCNGCTCGAGTTGTTGGCACTTTGCTGCTCTTGGTTGGCCAATGGCCTCTCGTCGCTGGTCAGCCAGACTGGATTCAAATTCGAGGTGGCCGAGCATAGTTGGAGGAGCAGTGATAGTGATAGTGGTAGTAGCATGGGTGGCAGTGGCCGCGGGGTTGTAATTTGTTTTACTTGAAGCTTCTTGGCACCTCTGGTTGCGCCTGTTCTAGTTGTGGCAGCGCGAGAGCAGCTTGGGGCAGTTTTGTTGCCGTCGGTTAGCAACATGGTTGAGGCTTAGGGGCCCACACGAGGCTCCTTGCTTGACTCGCTTATCTCAGCTCGAGCACTTGTTGTCGCCGTCTCTCTCTCTCTCTCTCTCTCCCAACGAATCAATACTCGGACCTCACATGTTGTTCCAATCTCAAATTGAAAGCGCCTTGCCTGAACGAGAGCTCTCGGACCAC
>Ga0058699_1000608_pt1 | contig 11069 bp, 10 predicted proteins | sample AgamicAtPe_FD_55078 | JGI IMG/M metagenome (GOLD analysis project Ga0058699, IMG submission 55078) | Agave microbial communities from Guanajuato, Mexico - At.P.e | ecosystem: Host-associated > Plants > Phyllosphere > Phylloplane/Leaf | place: Guanajuato, Mexico | collected 2012-10-15 | reverse complement strand
CAGTGGCGAAAGTGGCAGCCACGAACGCAACCAGCAAGATAGTTCATTATCGGAAACTAAACGCAAGTTGAACAGGGAGGCAAGGGAGCAAATTGAAGCCATCCTGGCTCAAATAGCAACACCTACATCGCAAGCGAGCACTGAGGGCCGAATAACAGCTGCTGCTGCTGCCGAAACCGCAACTATTGACAGTTCTGCTGGCCGAGCGACCAGTTTTTGCGACGAGACGCCGAGTCCAGTCTGCAATGGGAGCGGTTGCGCAGGTAGAAACTCCAACAACAATGCTCAGGCGCCCCATTCAGCTGAGCCCATGGCAGAGGTGGGTTTAATTTGCGACACAGTTGCAAGAGACACGAGNGATGAGCAATGGAGGGAAAACGAGCTGGGTTGTTTGGAGCGTGAGAGAGACGATGGGCCTGTTGGATCAAGCGCCGAGAGGAGGTCGAAAGCAGAGCTCGAGCGCGAAATTGGAGCCGAAATTGGGGGCAGGGCNCAAGGGTTGCGGCAAGGGGCCGGTATGCAAATGATGGATACGGCGAGGGCGGCGCCGTACGAATGCAGCCTGTGTGTCCACTTGGCCGCCGTCGAGGCCTCAATGTCAGGGCGGCCCGACGGCGGCGGCGGCGAAGCTCGCGAGTCGCGCGCTCGGCCAGACGAGAGAGGCCCGACGACCGAGAGCGGGCTGGCTTCCGATTGCAAGTTGGCCGACAAGAGTCAGGCCTGGAACTCGGAACATTGTGTTGAGCGCCAACAGGGCAGCCTATGCATTTGGGGCGACATTAGGCCAGAGCTGGTTGGACGAGATTGTAGGTACCAAGTTCGCGCGAACCTTGTGATAAGGAGCAAACAATTTAACACTGACGATAGCGACCCTCAGAGGGCACCAGCNAGACCCTCAAGTGCGCACCCTAAACTCTGTCCCCTTGACATGAGCGAAACTAACCCTGCAAACTTAACAGCGGACGGCTTTAATCAGTCTTGTCTTGTTTCCGTTGAGAAGGGCGAGCGCAACCATGCCGGTGCAGCGATCGGTGGGCTTCAGAGGCGCCAGGCGAAAGTGTTGAGAGGTCAGTCGTTGGATGGGAATAAGCAGCAGCAGCAGCAGACAACAAATGCGGCCGTCGCGCAAAGGCAGGAAGACAAACTCCTCGAGCCAGGCGGGCAAGTCAATGTTGGGAAAGCTGATTGTCATCAACAGCAACAATGTCTCATACACGATACAAGGTAAGAATCTTCGTATTGTGCGCAAATTTTGCGCGGCTTTTATTCCCAAGGGTCGGAATTCCGGCAACTGAATCTTCCAAAGCAAACCAAAACTACAGTGAGCGCCTCTCTCGTGCCGATTGAGGGCTAAAAAGGGTCAATGGGTTCATGCTTCGCTTTTGGGAATTAAACAACAACGTCTTTCTCAGATTGAATTGGTTTGGTTGAAACACGAGAACTGGTCAATCTGTTCAGTTGAAGCTGTAATATTCGGCTTAGGATGCTGGCCAATTTTTTGGGTTGCACAGTATGCTATTAGAGTGAGAGCAGTTGGTGGTAACTTTGCCAAGATGGTAGCAGGAAAACTGAGACTCACAATTACTAAATTCTGCTGTCAGCTTTATTTAGCGGAAGTTTTCGTCTGCAACTTGAGGNCGGGACGCCTCGAAGAACCCAGGTGACCGCTCCGGGCGCTATAGGGCGTGAGTCATGCGCTCGCCAGGAACGAGCCAATCGCCGTTTTCGCTGTGATCATTGAATCCCAGATCGAGCCACGGGCAGGCTGATTAAAAAGTTGGCTAAACTTGGCCGCCCATTGTTCGATCTTGATCTATAGAGCCCTTCCATCTAACTGTATGCAGATGGCCGGCCATGAACGGAATTGTGCGCGAAAAGGCCTCCACCAAGCGAGGGCTCTGTCCATCCTTGAACAAAAACTACCAGCTAAATGAAGGCTGAAACAAGGGGATGGCGACGTATGAAGTTGACGGTTGGCAAAGAGGACCTAGATAGCTCTGACTGGCGATTAGTTTCCGGCTCGATGCCTCCCCTCGCTCGGTGTGGCCAACCGAGGGCTCTTGCTCACAGATGATTTCACTCTCCCTCTCGTCCGTCCCCCATTTAACTCGCTGAAACGCTCGATAATTCTCTTGACTTATTAATTTCAACAGAACCACGCTCACCTACAATGGGCAGCAAGCTCGACCAGCTGGCTTCCATCTGATCCGGCTAACATTCAATGGAAGGGAAGGAAGTGGAAGAGAGTATAATGGTTGGGCAAGAGCATTGTAATCCCGGCGGTCTTTTTTCGCTTCCTCAGCTTGCATTTCTGGCCGGAAGATGGCGCACCAGAAGGGCTGGTGCATCTGCCCGGAAGCTGACGAGCAAGCGAGTCACGGATCGAGCTTCTTCGTCCTATTTCGCCTCCATTTTACCATTTGACTGCTCATCGGGCATCCTGTTTGTCGCCAACTCTTGGACTGAAAACGATCGCTCGTTGTGACTGAACAACGCGATCAGTTGGACGCCAAAGACACGAGATGTTTTTGGGGGGGGGCGGAAAATCTGTCCTCCCTTGCCGGCTCCAGTTTGTTTCAAACTTTTGGATGTCATCGAGTAGAGATGGACGATACACATTGAACTTGCATGATACTCAAAAGGCTGTCGTGCTGCNAACTTGTGCCAATAAACTAACAAGTTGCCGGCAATTTGATCACGCGAGCCCAGTTTCTGTTTGGCGACTCGCGAACATGCCCGCCAGTCTGAAAGTGAAAGCAAATCCGCCCACTCTAGCGCGACACTCTCGCTATTTCTAGTCCCAAATTTGCGCCTCCAATGAGGTCTAAAACTGGAGCCAATCAGAGAGCTGTCCGTCTAGTCGCTCCCAAATCAACTTGCTGAGAGGAACGCCAATCTTTCGCCTGATGGCGGCCCCGAAGTCCCCACTCTGTCCGCAATCCGCCAATCGAGCGACCCCAAAGAGCGCGAGCGGTGGGCCATTAGAGCGGGCGAGCAGATATCGATTCGCTGCCAGAATCCAAATTAATAAAATCGCTGCGACTGCTTCCGTTTGTTTGTGTCGCTGGCTATGTTGTTGTTGTTGTTGCTGTTGTTGGCTTGACGTGTTAGCGGGAAGGAGCGCACATTACAAGTGCCACTTAGGCAGACAAACTGTAAGTTATCATGCGTAAAAATAATCTAACCTCCAAACTAGAGCCAATTCGTATGCAATTGCGCCGGTTGCGCCATTTCCGCCGAGCTTGTTTGTATTCAAGGAGCTGCTTTCGTCTGGCTTCCGTGTTTAGATTTGCGGCGCTCTGGCCGCGCGAGAGGCGAGCGCTGAGCTGGCGCCAATCCCGCTCACCTGGCCAACCAGCAGGCCTAACTCTCGGGGGAAATCTCACCGGCCGCCTGATTACATCTGTCTGCTGGCGAACAAACTCTGGCCAACACATCCAGGCGCCAAGCCAACCTCTCAATGGGCCAACTCTCAATGGCGCAAGTGGCCACCAGCACGCCGTCCACAGCGACATTTCCCATGTTCAGCCGGCGAATTAGAAACCAGCTGACCAGCCAACGAGGCTCCCAACTTGTTCCGTCGTATCCGATTACACACACACGCACAATATGCCGCCGCCAGGTGAGCCCCGTGGACGGCACATACGTGGGCGGTGACAGACAGAGGGGGGGAGACGGAGTTGGACGGGAAATCCATTAGGGGCTCCAAATTGGCCTTGCAGCTGCGCCAAGACTTCTGTCCGACCCACCTCTTGGCCGGCCGCTTTGTCTGAGCCAACAGTCCGAGGCGAGAGCCAGAATATTAAGCAAGGATATTCAGACCACCATGGCGGCCATTCTGGGCTGGCCGCGGGCGCTCCTCAAAGTGGGTTGGCCTTTGAGAATGCAGTCGGTGGGAATTAAACAAGTCAACTGTCTCCGCGCGGCTTGCTCAAATTTTGCCCATTGGCTTTGTCCGCTCGCAAGCATCGCATCCTGTCTTGTCTCAGCTTCCAAGCTAAAAACTGGCCGCCTGGTTTTGACGTTGAGCCTAAAGGTCTTGCATGCTCGTTGGTGCAAGTGGGGCAACCGAAATGGAGCAGCAATCGCTGTTGCTTTGGGCTCCAGTTGCCTCCAAAATATTCGGCTAGCGGCGGGGAATTCTATTCTATGGGCCCACTGAGGCCCATAGACTTAGCACTAAAAATCGCGTCGCTCTCTGCCGAGTTTTGCGCGCGCACTTCTGCCAGCCAGACGGCGCGCTCGCAGGCAGACACGCCGCACACAAACGGCAAGATCGGCAAGCCCGCAGTCGAGCGGTTGCGTGACCGCCCAGTGTGTCGCCTGTGCGCCGTTCCCATTGGCCCGCTCTCCGCTCAGCTTGCACCAACTGGTGCGGGCGCAAGCGCAACCAGCACGCAGTCTTCCACTTCCTCGTCTCCTCGTCGGGCGCAACCAACCCGCTGATCGCAATATCAGAGCAGGAAAGGAGCTGCGAGGGGCAGCATTGAAGGGGATGAGCTAGCGGGCACACGAGCGATTGGTGGGCGAAAATTTGAAGTCTTGGCTCGCAGTGAAAAGCGTATCAAGCTGACGTCCAAGTTGAGCCTCTGGCTTCACGTGAGCCAATCAAGTGGCCAGAGCGAGCGAGAGGAAGAGTTGAGGTGAGGTTGAAAGCCAAGCTCATGTCCGTCCTGAGCGCGCGATAGGTGAGCTTCAGTCGCTTGGGTTCCATCGATGAGCAAACGCTCGCAAGCCAGCCCCTCGGCCTGGTTCCCGCCGATTGCAAAGCGACCACATTAGCACCTCTGGCCGCAATTCTAAATGATNTGCGCTAAATTATGGTGAAAGTCGAAGGAGGAAGCACTCAAGGAGAAGGAGAAGAAAGGGCAGACTCATTGGCTTTAGAGGCTCGAGCTGCCCGGAATTTAGGTGAGCAATTTTGGGTTTTAGATCCAGCCTGGAGAGTTTGGTGGCGCTCGCCTGGCGTGTCGGCGCCAGCTGAGCTCGGCCTGCGAAGGTCAGCGCATCATCCTCTACGTGAGCTCGCCGGCATCGCCGAGAGCAATCAATTCTAACCCTTGCGCTTATGACTCATGAGCATCCGCCTGAGGCCCGGCCATTATTCATAAACAGGCCAGCGCTTGGCGCCATAGAAGCGGCAAATTTTCGACCCCTCAACATGCTCGAGGATTCGGGATTGGTGGTTGTCCCCCCCCCTTCCAACGCCTTAAGCTGCGCTAAACAGCCAAACCGCTCCACTTCACATCATATCATGTCTTTGGCTGGCTGGCTGGCTGATGGGCGGCCAACGAGCAACTATTCACTTTTCGCCACCAATGTCAGTGCCAAACTTTGACCCACAATTGACTCGCACGTTAGCGTGCGGATGCAAAGGCGAGCCGCACTTAACATTGTGGCAACAACCAAAAAGTATCGCCATCTCGCTGACCGACCACTCACCTGCCGCGAGAGATTCAGCCCCAGATGGGCGATTCGAGCGCTCATTTTCCCTCATTTGCTCCTCCTCCTATGTTAAAATCTCCCCGACTGGAAAACTCTTTGTCTCCTGTAGCCGGCTCGTTGATTGAAACTAGCCTGAATCACTTGGCTGAATACGCTCGAGAGGCCGGTTTATTTGCCTCCAGAGCAGAGCGAGCAAACCCGTTGCCTTACTCGCTTGAATTGGAGATGCCAAAGTATGAGAACGTCATAGGTTGAAACCTATCATGGCCACCTAGTGCCAGTGCCGAATCGTTTCCGCTAAGCCAAGCGCAAATGATCTCGCAACGCTCTCCTCAAACTGTCAACTTCTACTCCTAGAATCTAAACACTTTGTCCCACGAGAAATCCGACCTCCATCCAAGCGAATCCATGGTTTCCTAGTTATTATCCGCTAACTTGAACTCAAACCCCCGGCCAAGTTTTCTTTGATTGATACACACCAGCCAGGCTAGGCTAAAACGCTGACATAACAAACCATGCTCGAAGAGGGGGAGAGAGAGAGAGAGAGAGACGTCCTAGCTAGCTTTAAAACGCAACTCTCGGACATGTTCGGGCCAGCGTTTCGAGCGATATAAATTAATATTTGCTTTGTCAACAACAAACTTTGCTCAGATACCAAGCAAAGCGCATAGATAGGCCAATTTGTCCCCTCATCTCGACGCATTTCTCATATTGATTTCTCGACTCGTGAGCGTTTGGCCTCTCGTTCCATTTGATGTTATATTGCCATTCCTCCATCCAAGCTCCTCATGGAACGACTTCACAATGGAGAGATTCTTGTTCCGTCCTTGGAAGAGCTAGGATGGAAATATGGGGCCGATTTGTCGGCATAACAAACGGCCTAGCATGCAAATTTATGTCCGCATGAACTTGTTTGAGTTGTAACCCTAATCTTAAACCAACAAAACTTATCTCGCCCCTCCCACTTCTTGGCAGATCTGCAACCCTAAATCGCCGCAATAAATTGCCGTGCGCAATGAGGGGATCGGCGCTTCCGAGATTCACCGATTGTATCTCGTGTTGCTGCTGCATTGTAGCCTAGCGCTTGCTCGCTGAAGCTAGTGAAAGTTCGTAGGCCCTCAATGAGCAATTTATAGCACGAATATTGAGATACCAGCTTGATTAGAGCCAACTAGCGGGCTGAGCCCTCGCTGACTAATCTGCCCCCAAGCCTCGAGCCGTAAAGCTTGTTCGAACATCCACTTGCACCCCAACCATGCGATTTTCGGACTCGTTAGCTACAAGCTAGCCGTGGCATTTCTCAGCCGCTCAAGGTCAGAGCTGATTCATCGAGACAAACAACAATCAGCTCGGCTAGCCGCTGGGTCACTCACGAGCTCAGAGAGAACGAAGCTGAGCAAATCGATCCGAGGGTCAAACTTCATTGAGATGAGCCTCGATTGGCGCTGGTGTCGTTCGATTGCTGCTTTTCCAGAGGCTATGTAGATGCCTCGGCTGTGGACGATTTTTCTTGCCTGACAAACCGGCATCCATGAAGCTCCATCGGTCATCATCCATCAATTTAATGGGTTCCAAGCAGCGTGAGCGGGAGAGAAGACATAATAGTGTGGAGCTTGGAGTTTGCTATCCAATCAGGTGCAGAGATGCGCTTACCTTCAAGCTCCCAACTTGGGGTTGAGCGCGCTCGGCGTGCCTCATATGTGGCCACACTTGCTCTAAGCAGAGCACACATGTTCCACTTGGCCGACCGATATTGGCGCTTTGCTCGTTTTGTCCCCTAAACTGGCTATAAAGTGAACTTGCTCCTTGGTCGTGTACAACCGCCAGCCAACCCTATGTTCAGGAAGGCCTTTAGTTTAACCATCAAATCGAACATTATCCACCAATCATGTGAGGAGAATCTGTGGAGGGAGGAGGAGTACAACAACTCACTGGTCCATCCACCCCCAGATTTATCGCACGAATGTCTCGACCCAGCTAATGGTCTCGAGAGAGAGGACAGAATTTGTTCTCTCAAGCTTCTTAGTTTCTGGCAAACCGTTCAAAGTGGCCAGTGCAAAATAGAGCTCAAGTCCGAATTTCGGCATATTTCAATTCAGGCCACCATGAGGTAGCGAGCTCATTTGGATTCTATGCTCTTCAACTGGGAGATTTGATCCAGTAGAAGGCTTTAAGGCAAAGTATTGAGATTCTCCCCCCTCTAGCAGCGATCAATACTTGATCCATCGATATCAACCGAACGAGCGTGAGAGACTAGGAAAAAGTATGCCGATGAACTTTGGATCTCTAGTCTGAGGTGGTGAAACGGTTGCTATGGTTCGCAATTGTTCGTTGGCTCTTGTTCAAAGCCTGCTTGTTTCTAGCTCCTTTTCTTGCGTGCCAATCCGTTACCTCTACTGGGTGTTCAACTAAACATGAAGGCCGTTGGAAAGCGACAGACTGAAGGCCGCTCAATCCAACATTCAACGGGCAGGCACACATTATTTGGCCCAGGATGTGATGAATTGAACTAATTTTAACCAATGGCTCCAGCGACTCCGCATGCAACTCAAGCCGATGGGTATGCGTTTTTGGAGGGATTTTAAAAGTTTCTAGCTCCATTACTACCTATATGCAATATGTGCGAGGTCTGTTTATTTTACTAAGATAACAACACCATAAGTTACCTATTCCTGTTCGTTCTCCTAGTCCCGAGTTCGCAAATCTCTCAAAATCAAATAAGATCCTCGGGCTTGTTTCACACGGATTTGTTGCTATAACCAAGNTCGATGGTCACTGTAGAGCAGCAGTTGGTCTTAGATTCTTGAGAGAGAAGAGTTGAGTNTGCAACAAACTAGTTTGGAACTAGATTTGATGCTTGTGATCGAACCGGGCCAAGGTGAANGGCAGTGTGGCAACTTGGAACGATGTGTCCCCTTCTTTCATCACGGAAACTTACCATGATAGCTGATGGTTGACAAAATCTAGCGAGATTTCAAAAATTTCGCCGATTATTTATTCTGTCACCAGTTCAGATTCAACTAGGAGTAATGCGCAACCGACGCTCCACCTAGTGGGCGAACAAGCTTTTTCAAAACACAAAGCTTATCGACTAGCGAACTAACATTAATTCTCTCACCTCCAACTTTCCCTTCGGTTATCGCTTTGACCTTTCGCAGTAGCTACGCAAGTTTCAACAGACATTGATGGATCAAAAACGTCAGAGAATCAAAGCCAACAAGGACAGGCCACCGAGCCGATGGTAGTATCGGGCGAGGACTTAGACAATCAACAACCATTTGAACAAGCTTCGTCAACCGTTTGCGCCGAGAAGGGGGTTTGCGAGAGCTATGCAACAAAGGTGACAACAGGCGAGAGCAACTCAGTCGATCTAACTAGGCTCGTTCGCCCGAGCCGGCAAGCAGCAAGAGTCAGTGAACCACCTAATGGGTGCAAAAGTGAGTTTTAGATTTATCAAAGCCAATTGAAATNTCAGATTTTCTAGCTAACTTTAATCCAACAAACAACAAATGCACTCATCAAACGAAACAAAACAATGTCTAAATGTACTCAGAATTCCTCGTGAAGAAGATTTCGGGTTCAAATCAGCGAGCTCTCATCAGGAAGCAGCAGAGAGATTGTGTTGTTGAAGGAGGAAGAGGCGGCCGGGAGCCGTATTTGCGCAACGAGGGTCACCGTCCGCATTCTAGCAAGGGAGAGTTGGCCGCCCTTCAAGCAAGCAGAGGCAGGGAATCAGAGCAGAAGAGTTACAATTATACGAGATCGACAAGGGCAAAATCAGCAATAGCAACCAAGGGAGACAAGATGCACAAGAGACATGAGTCTCATTCAGCGGGTTCGCCAGTTTCGCCAGGATTGTCTGAGCAAAGTGGCAACTTTGAGAGAGAAAACCTAACATTTGAGTCAAATTCAGGCAAGCACAAGCCGGCCGCGTTAGAGCAGAACTCTTCAACGGAAGCTTCAACACTAGAATTGCAAACCTCGCGGACCTCAACAGATGGCGGTCTCGGCGGCGAGCCCTCGGCTGCGTGCGCCGAGGAAACGACCAGATATTGCGGAGTTGCTGCCAAAAGGTGAGTACGCAAATCGCCAGGCGTCGCTAGGCCCGAACACGCGTAGGCTTAACTATGGACCACGTGGCCACTTAGTGCCTTTTGGCTCAAATTAAGTACTCGTTGAACTGGCGCCTAGTTGATGCAAAATAACGTAGAAGCGCCAAGGGCAAAGCCATGAGGCAACTCGAACTGCNTTTAGTTTGAACTATAGCCACCGTGGCTCACGCAGAGGGGCACTATAGCGGCGAGGATTCCGTTTGCTCTGTCACCGGAATCCGTCCAGTTAACGTTGGCGACTACTAGAGCCAGTGAGGCGAAAGTAACTGCACTGAAGAGAGACGGTAACAAATAACACTCAACAGAGATCACTTTGCATACGCGGGCTAAACTTTTTGGTGCAAGAGGAGATAGTCTGAGCATCGGGCTTAGTTTGGGGGGGGGGGAGTTCGGCTTCCTCAGCTAAGCTGGGGGCTCTTTGGCGGGCAGGTAGATCTGCATAAATGGGGGTAGTGAGCCGGCAGGAGCGAGCGAGCGCGCTGATGAAAAATTGCATATGCAAATCGGGCTGGATCCAGTTGGTCGCTTACGCGCGCGCCACTAGATACAGGCTGGCTCGCGCTTCCAATGCCCGTTTCATAAGCTCGGCCAGTTCTTGCAATTGATTGGCCAAAGATAGCGGAAGTTATAGTTGACGGTGGGATTGGGCAGGAAGTATGCGAGAGATCGGAAAGCAATTACATGTGTTGTTGTTTTTCGCCCCAGATGTTGTGTGGCGCCTCGCATGCGTCAGACTTATTTTGCCAACATGTAGCTGCCCCGCCCCCATGGCGGCTTGCGTCACACAAAGCTGGTGGTGGTCGTAGGTTTGGTTATACTCACTCATCAAAGCCCATTCAACTGCTCAAGTGGTAGTCAGTATTTGGGCGGGTTAGCTTGGGATAGGTCGAACTACTTAGGGAGGAGGTAGAGAGTTCAACTCGACCAACTTGCGAGCCTGAGGCGAAGGGGTAAGCATTGGGCCGCANTATAGAGAATTTGTTATTACATCTTCACTAATGCAGCACAAATAGCCTCTTGAAAGAGACTTGTCCTTCCTCTCGCCCACTTTCGCAAACTTCGAGGGCTCATCTGGTTNGGGAGGGGTAAAATAATCAAATCTTGGCCAATTTTGCGCCTACAACCAGTCGCGTACATCGGACTCGCTGACGAAATAAATCGACAAATTTGCGTCCGCCCTTCCCACCTCATGAGCACGCCCATCAAGCAGGTGCGCTGGCCGCCTGAATCTCCGTGGCCGCTTTACCGTCTGGGAAAGGAGGTCGGATTTGCTCCGCTAGGTGTTTCTCTCTCTCTCTCAATAAATCATAATCTACTTAGCCAGCGGAACTTGTACTCCCGGCCAACTGGCGGATCTCCAATCGTTGGCTCGCAACTTTGCTCATCCACGATCGGCGTCGCTGCCGCCGCCGCCGCCGCCGCCGCCGCCGCCACTGTCAACATCACGACCGCGATCACGGTGTCCACTGAGGCCACCCGCTCGAGCCTAACAACCACTAATGGTCGGGCTCA
>Ga0058699_1000607_pt1 | contig 11076 bp, 11 predicted proteins | sample AgamicAtPe_FD_55078 | JGI IMG/M metagenome (GOLD analysis project Ga0058699, IMG submission 55078) | Agave microbial communities from Guanajuato, Mexico - At.P.e | ecosystem: Host-associated > Plants > Phyllosphere > Phylloplane/Leaf | place: Guanajuato, Mexico | collected 2012-10-15 | reverse complement strand
GAGTTTCCTTCCAACAGCCCTCCCTAGCGAAGCGATCTGATTCATCTTACTATCCCACTAAAGAGGTGAAATTTGATCAAATTTGCACCTCTTTAGTGGGATAGTAAGATGAATCAGATCGCTTCGCTAGGGAGGGCTGTTGGAAGGAAACTCGAGCTTATGCTCGAACTACGACGAATGCGTCACAAATCAGACTAAAGCCTGACTTGTCGTCTTAACTAGCGTAAAGTTGGAGCTGTTGGTTTGAATGCGAGGGAAGACGAAATTGGTGGAAAGAGATCGAGAGCGAAAGAAAGATGCTCTCGATTGTCGTCATCAACATTGTCCGCGCCTAATCTGTCCGCTCGGTGCTCAGCCGGCGAACAAACGTGTCACCTGTGCAGGTGAGCATGAGCTACTTGAACTCGCAATGCAGTGTAAGCGGCAAGAAATTAGTCGTTCAATAGATCTCTCATATCGCCAAGCTCATGACGGACGTTGGCTGCACCTGACCGCCGATGGTGGCACTGGCCTCGCCAGATGGCGCAAGGGGGCTGTTTGGGTCGGACGGACGGGAGGATGAAGAAATTGATATTGTGTTGGATGGATCAGTTTGCGATCGGACAATCATCGCGACCATTGTGTTCGCTTGAAATGGACTACCAACAGTCTGCCCAATCACCATCATCGAGCCAAAACTCTCCACCATCCTACCTCTATCCTAGGGAGTTGAAGCGGAAACACAGGGCTCCGTTCTCGACCGCAACTCTTTCGTCCGGCGCTCCAATCGGAGACTCTCTCTCTCTCTCTCCCCAACTGAAACTAAGCGACTTGCCGACCAAGGGACTCTAACGCGGCAAAGTAGCCCAAATTGATTGCCGGCCCGAGACTAGAACTCGTCCGACCTCGGCCCTCATGTCTGCAATCCTATGCACCGGGAAGCCGGAGGAGCTAACGAGACAGGTAAAGTCAATCAACCGATCAATCATCCATTTCGCCAAACTGGAAGTGCGTGTCTAGCGCTGGCTTGGATAATTGTTGCCCCTTCCAGCGCCGAGCCTACCTGTGCGCCGGCCGGATCTCGGTCCAATTCAGGAACTCTGGATGCGTTTGGCTTTGTCGTTCGAGTTGGAGCTTGAGCTTGAGCTGGGCCTGTTTTCGAATAAAGCTCGCGCCACCAACGAGCGCAAGTGTTGCGCTAGAAAAACTGATGGCTCTCGGGGCTCAGGATAGGCAGGGAGGGCTAATTGATGTATCCCAAGCCTTTGGGGGGATAGCGCGAGCNAGGGCCAGCCATCCGCCCACATTCGTGTTCACTGTTGCAAAGTTTGTAATCCGTTTTGTCCGCTCACGAGCATCCGGATGGGTTTGCATAAAAAGGTGAATTCGGCACAGGTACACGCCGGTGGCCAGGGCGGAGGGCCGAGAAATCGCTCCGATTGGACCGAGAAATCTCTCTCTCGCTCCCTTTCTGTACAACAATACGGAAGCTCGAGGGAAGCAGCGCGCTCGCTCGCTTACAACTGTCCGTTGCTACCACTCTCGTTGTTGTTTAAGTTTGAAAATTTAACTTACAGGTGGGTCTCTTTCGGTTGTGGATTGTAAACTAGAGCGCGGAGAGAGAGAGAGAGAGAAGAGAGGAGAGGTGCAAAGTTTGTCCCTGGAGACATGAGCTCCTATCTCCTTCTCCCAGCCTATTTGAATGCCTTACAAACTGGAAGTCTCGCCACTAAACCCGCGAATTCATGTGCGAGCCATTGGGGAAAACCTCTCCTCGAGAGTTGAGTTCGACGACACCCAATTGGGCCAGAATGATTTCCACAAAACGATCTGCACTACAAAGCCCGAATCGAAGCCTCGCCGCCCAAAACTGGCCACAGGCTCACCTGGCGCTCATCTCGAACTCGGCGGCGCCTCAAACTGGCCGGCCTCTTGGACAATCCCCTTTCTCACGCTCAAACCACCGAGCCGCCAACTAGAACCGGAGCTCAGGTGGCTGCCTCTACCTCGCGAGCTCGACTCCCCTAAAACCGTGCTAAATTTTTCCGCCGCTACCGAGCGCACGAAGCTCTGATCCGGGGCTCTCTGCGAGGCTTCCGTGGTTGAGATTGCGATTGCGATTGCGATNGAAGTGGAGGTGGAGATGGAGNNNGAGGCAGTGCATCATGAGAGCGGCCATGTCCACCTGGCCTGTCTCCTGGTCTTCGAGCAACAACAAGTGGCCCTTTTTGTGCTCGCCTTCTCAGCTCGCCGCAAACGAAGCTGGGCAACAAGATATGACGGTCGCAGAGTTGGAGGCTCGGCTAGATTTATTTGCTGCCATAATCCGCTCAGAACTTGGCTGGCAGAAGTCTCGAATCGGCATCAGCGCCTCCGAGTTAGCCCTGAGCAAAGGAGAGAAGAGAGGGAGACTATCCGCAACTTTCTCCGGACAGCTGATCGCTCACTCACTGACGCAAGCCGCTCGGTTGCCTTGCTCGCTCAAGCTAGCGCAACATACTAGCCTCGCTTGTCCAACCGACTGGCCACCTTCGCGCTACCTCCACGACCACTTATGTTGGTAATAAATTTAAACGACTCGAGGGCCTCTTGAGGGTCCAGTCGGTTGGACAAGGATTTCCTTGGGCACTGATTTAACTCTTTGGAACCAAGCAGAAGCGGCGGCCTTTCTAAAACTAAGTCCGTTCAACTGGTTGAGTTATGGGCTTCCAAAGTCTCGTTTATCTCTTAATTTCTAAGCGCTTGCATCGTGAAATTTCATCCCATTTCTCAATGAAGAATTTGACCGCATTTCCGCCCCACGAGGAAAGTTGCAAGGAAGAGGAGTAAAAGTTTGAGCGAGAGAGAGGAGAATCAATATTTGCGTTACTTTTATTGTCTCCTCACGTCAAGTTGGCTGTCAGAGTTTCAAAACGAAATGCGCACCAAACTCGTTGCCTGATATTTGGCGAGTCTGATTTCCGATGGATGGACTGGCTCACATTTCGGCCGCCTTTGCTCGGTTGCGCTGCTAATGGTGTCCGAGGTTGAGTTTGGGATGTTCGCTTGGGAGTTGATTGGAGGATTGGAAAGGTGGTTTAGTTTGCGCTCGCTGCACCTGTCTTGGGCGCAAAGAGTGCCGGGCGGCGGGAGAGAGAAGAGCGGAGGGGGCAGCTCACTGGGAACGGCTTTGGTTTACATAATCAACACAATTTACATAATCAGCCAGAGCGAAATATTCGTTGAAAATTATTGATCAAACTTAGCGCTCATCAATAAAGCGATTGGCTTCCTTTTGAAACAGAAACAGGCACAGCCATTGGTGGTCTCGTGCATATATGGAAATTTTTCCAAAAAACGTTAACCTGCGCCGAGAGGGGAGCCCTCGCGTTTTCTGTTAGCGCTATCCTCTCGCGTAAACTTTCACCGCTCCTCCTCCGCCTCTTGCGCTTCTTCGGCCACTCGGCCGACCAGGTGGACACAAAGACTCGCGCCTGGTTCGGTAGCGAAATCGGCAGTAAAATTGAATAAGAGTTGAATGAGACTAACAAGCGAGCGGGTTAATGATGATGATAATATCATTAGGCTCTTTAGCGCAAGGCAAGTCCAAGGCGCCGATAGGGAACGGGGCCAAGCAGTTGGTGGTGCCATTGATTAGGCCCACTCGTGAAACTCTCTGAGTTTTAACTCGCTAACTTGGCTTCGTTCGGGCTGCCCAACGAGCAGGCGGCGAGCTTGTTATAAGCTCAAACACAGGTGACCGATCTGCTCGTCAATCAGACGAATGATGAACTGACAGTGCGCTCGGACGCCCGAGGGTGAACTCGTCGCCGTCGTCGCCGAGCGTCCGAAGATATGGCCGGCAAGGGGGCGTGTTGCTGGCCTCTGCTCAGCAAGCGGCTCGTTGCCTTTGAGGCGGCCCATAGATTGGGGTGACAGGAATCAGGCAGGTAGCAGGTAGCAGCCAGGTAGACAGGCGGGCGAGCGAGCGCGGCGCAAGGCAGAGGCTTATTTGGGCCCGAGAGAGCGAGCGAGAGGCTAACAATCTCTTGATCTCCCACCCGCAACGCAGACGGACGGACATGGCGCGGATTGTTGGCTCAACGCGATACGCGACCCTGCCAGCGGCTTGAGGTGACGGCAAAACAAGGTTAACCTACTACGCCGCCGCCAATCACCTTGAGCCGGCTCGGGATAACCAGAAAGCAGCAAGCGGCAACAGGCTCTCATCCACGGCCAGCCGGTCATTGCTACAGTGGCTACCGTTGTCGTAGGTGTTCCCTTTCGTTGCCACCATCGCATCGTTAGCAAGCGAGCGAGCTGATCACTCACTCAGTCTGTTGACCAAAGCTGGATGAAGGCACAAACTTCAGCTAGCTAACAAGTATTGCGACCAAACTATCGCCTACCTGCCCGCCTCCTCTCTCTCTCTCTCTCTCTCCCTCACGCTGACCATCAAAGCTCAAACTCGACCCAGCGCGGCCGCTCACTCGCCCACTGTGGCTACAATGAATGCAGACGAGATGGATAGATCATTGTCAGATTGATGAATCTCGTCCATGTTACAGCTGCCGCCTTTATGGCGACGGCTCATCCGCACACGAGCACCACGCCGACGTGACCTTTNTGTTAAACCCCTTCAACGGTGAAATAGCGCAGCCCCCTTTGTCCCTAACAAACAGGTGCTGATAAGGGTCGCCTGATGTAATTGTCGCCGCAATACAAGCGCTCGGATCTACCTGCAGCCTGTGTGAAACCATTTTCGACCACCAATTAGCAACTAATGATTAGACTCATGAACAAAACGAGAGCCTAATTCTGCTCGTGTTCCTTGGCCGAGTTTAGACAAATTTCTCACTTTGGGTGCAAGGTTTGCGTGTTTGGGGGGCAGATGTTAGCCTAGGTAGAGCCAGGTGAGCTATCGTGTTTGTCTGAAACACAAACAGAGCACGCCTCTCCCCATCCAGCCTTGGCTTGTTCATGCANTAAATTGTCTCAAAGACAACGAGTTTATTTCAACTCCATCTAAGCCATATTTTTTGGCCTAAACTTACGACCGTGCAAATCTCACCTGTTTTGGCGGAAAAGCGAACAGCATTGATGAAAGGAAGNGCAATCATTGCCTAGCGCTCGTAAAATTAACCAAAAGCAAGCCGACTCTCCGGTCACAGGAGCTCGCAACATTCGTCTTTTAATGATCGCAACCAACAAGCTTTCTGTCCATATTTGGCTCTCTCTCTCTCTCTCTCTCTCTCTCGCTCTCGCTCTCGCTCACCTCAAACTCGCAGGTCCCCCTCCATTTTCCGTAATGAACTCAATAAAGGTCCTCCTCAGTCTTGCTCGAAACTCTGTCTGTCCTCTTGATCGAGCTTTCTCTCTGCTCGATGCTCGGCTACCTTCGCCCGGCGTCCGCTCACCTTCGGCCGAGATTGGCCAGCTCAATCTGAGCTGGCAAATAATCATGTCTAGCTCTGTTCGAGAGTTCATGTCTTCATGATGAATTCGAGCTCCGAGTTATAGAGCGAAATGATTGATTACTAGCCGGTCCAAGCCGAGAGGCTGGCAACAAGCTTGAGCAGAGAGGGATAGAAATGGGAGAAATCGGGGAGGCTTGAATGATATTATCAAAGCGGCTCTCTTTTTCCAGTTGCACGCCGAGTGGGAATCTGCATGCGATCTGTATTTGAAAGGCCAAGTCCGAAATAGAAAGCCAGGTCCGTGTTGGCCAATTCGGGCGGGAGAGAGAGAGAGAGGGGGGGGGAAACCACCTGGCGACTTGGCGGCCCAATCGGCGAGACGAGCAGGCGAGTTTCGGCCGCCAGGGAACGAACACAGGTGGACACTTTTGGCAAACCTATTGCATAATTTCGCATTATAAATANCTTGTCAAGGTTTGCAATTAAAGGCTCTAGTTGACAGCTTTCGAGGAGATCCCTCGCTAAAAGTGTAACGCAAACCGCAAACACGCAGAGCCGTCTAATCCGAGATTTCTCATTAAGCCAACAAACAAACAAGATGGCAATTGCGCAACGCAAACGGGCACCATTTTTATCTGTCCATTCACCTGTGCGTGCCTTTGATACACAAACCGCACGCGCTTCCTTTAAAAACGTCCGAATTGCGCTTCCAACTCGAATCGCACCTGCTCGTCGGGAAGCCCTTTTGGCACGAGGAGGGGGGGNCCTTGTTTTATTGAACTTGTTTTGGTAGTGCCCTCAGGTGAGCGATTTCCATCAGGTTTAGGTGGGTGAGGATTCTCTCGCGTTGTTGACAATGTCGTTGAATGGGGGGATGTTGCATGCAATCGGCGTTCATGTTAAAAGCGTTTGTTTTGGCAGAAACAAAGGAACGAGTCATTCAAAAGGCGAGCGCCTCTGGCAAAGCTTGCGCTAGCTAGCGGCCGCTTGACCTAGCAGCCTGAGCTCACCTGTAACGATGGGGCTCCAGTCGCTCTGGCCAAGTTGCGTCCAGGTGAAATTAATTAATCTCTTTCTTGAGAGCAGCACTGCGCGGGCATTCTTGTCCGAATTGGTTGGTGGGCGCCTTGAAATGGTTCACCTGCGAGCTGGCCACAGAGGCTGGAAATTATTATTAAGTTCAAGTTCATTTGAATGGCCGCAAACTGAGCGTTTTACCAACTTTTATTTCCAAACGGCTGACAAGCAAACGGAGATTAACCATTCAGTTTGCCTACTGTGCGGCAGCTTAGCTGATTTGAGCTTGATGTAAAACGCTCACTCTGCGCCCACTAGACCAAAACCATAGCTCACAAATCGAGCAATCAACCGCAAACTGGCAACAGGTTTGCCCAAACTNGATAACTGAAGGCTTAAAACCGCAATTTGTTTTGTGTCATCCAATCATCCACACAGAAACATTGATCGTTTTTCTTCACCGTTGAATTAAGCAAACCAACCAGAACAACCGGCCCTCCACTCATCTCGTGGCCACAGGCTCGTCTCTTAAAGCCAGACCAAAAACGATTGATCACTGAGAGGACAGGCTCGAGCCACCACTAAAACTAATTCATTGCGAGCGCAGGTAAATGGTTAATCTGCGAATCAAATATGCATGCAGATCCGAGGTCGCTAACGATCGCCCAGGTNGGTGGTTAGATGGCTGGTGTCTTATGGTCACGAGTGGCCAAGCAAGCGGACATCTAACGATGATCTAGCCGGCACAGAATTGGCTTTAGCGCTCGCGTTTGTCGGTTTGGAGAGTAATTAGCGATTAACATTCTAGCTGCTCGTAACACAATGTTGCTGATATCGATCTAGTTAAAATTGTATAACTCTCGAGTTTGGCTTGCAATTTCGTTCATTTAATTCAACGGAGCCAAGGGGGCAAACCCAAGAGGTCGGCGCCTTTTCACTATCCAACTCAAACTAACTTCATCTACTTAGCGGAGCTCGAGTGGCCCAATTGTGTGGTTGTAGCTTGTTGTCAGACCAAGTCGGTCCGTTGGCTAAGAGCTCCGGCCGTGGACCCAAAAACTGGCAACAAAACTCCACAGCGACGCAATCCAAAGACAACAATTTATCGCCCAGCGAGAACTCTGGCCCAAGATAGAGAGAGAGAGAGAGAGAGAGAGAGAGAGCTCAGATTGGTGCCGCCGCCAGTGAGAGCACTCATGCGGTTGCCATGGGGGCTTTTGGCCATAAATTGCGCCTCAGCAGCCATCAATTCCGACGCCTAAAAATCTAGGCCTGGCACTGATGGTCGCACTCAGATAACAGGTGCGCAGGTAGGCGCCAAGTTTCGTTCGCTGGCCGGCTGGTTGGCGCCCGGGGTTCTGGCGTCGAGCGAGCGAGCAAGCAAAGTATTGTTTGTTTCGCCTGGTGAAGACTCGCAAACCCTCTCCTCCAGCAGAGCACTGGGCGAGCACCTCTCCCACTTCTGCCGATATAAATCTACCATTCCCCGCCTAAAGTCGCCCCTCGAACCTCTCCTCCCAATGCCGAAGTGGAGCTTGCTCGCCAAGAGTGCGCCATCTCGATCATAGATGGCGCTCGGATCAGACGGGCTCGCTCAACCCAGAGGCCTAAAGCCAGTCTAACCAGATACTCGAACGAGAATTGAGTGTCTTTCGCCGCGGGCACCAGAACGGCGGACACTTTTCAACTAGAGAGCGTCGGCGAGTAAGCACGAGATGGGTTGGACAAAACTTTCATTATCTCGCTCAGTTTCAACTCCCATTGAAAGGCGCCGTCAATGGAGCAGGCTAATGATATTTGACCGCCCAACAATGGATCTGCGGACGATTCATGCTTTTGCAAAACGCAAGAGCTTGTAGAGGAGTCTTGGCAAGAAATAGAAGCGGCGATTATCGCAAGGCAACAATTAAACTCTATTATCAGTTTGCAGATCGGCCGCTAACCAGAACCAGGAACCAAGAGTGCGCGAATTCAATGCGTTTGCCTGAGGCTATCGATGGTGTTTAAGTGTTTGAATTGCGCCTGAATAAAATTTGGCGCCTTAGTCGAGGAGTCCAGGCCACCTGGCCGTCTCGTCTCCAGGTAGCGTCACTCTGGGGCGGCGTCGCAGCTCTCCAGCTCGCGGGCTCAGGCTGAGGGTGGGGCTGAAATTTAAGCTTGTGCATGAGCTCGAGCGAGCCGCCGAAAGGCTCTCGTCTCGGCGACAAGACGGATTCGAATTAAAGACGGAGCCGAGCAAGCCACCAGCAGAGGGCGAGCCAAGTCCGCGGGCCAAACTGCCCCCCTCTCCGCCTCCATCTCGCTCTTCATCGTCCGGCCCAAAGTGGTGGCTATAAATCAGCTGCCAGCAAGCCGGCCGAGAAGTGCCACCGAATGGGCTCAGTTCCGATTCGAACAGTGCAACTGCAAATGTACTGGACGCTTTTAATTCTTAAAAACTGCGCTCGCTTTTCCGTCACAACTGTTGCCCGCCTCTACCTTGGCTAATGTGCTGCAATCAGGCAGCGACAAGATAAGTCCATTTAGCAAATGGAGCCAGCCTTTGTATCAGCGCCGAGCGGTTTGGGTCTAAAATGGGCGCAAAGTGTTGAGAGAGCTCTCCGTTGCCGCCAGCCAGCTAGCTCGCCGAGAGTCGCTCCTTCGTCTTCGTCTCCATCTTCGTCATCCTCGTCCTCTCCTTCGTGCAACTGCGGCGCCTGTCTGACGACGCCCGTACGATGGAGCGCGATTTGAAGCCGAGGCGGGGGGGGGCAAAGCAGCGGCCACCTGGGCTGGCCGCTCAAACACACAGCGAAGGCTAGCTGGCTGCATGGAGCCCATTCGGCCTCAAACTCTCACTCGTCGCTTGACACTTTTGGCCGGCAGGAAGTGGCGGCCGCCAGCAAGGATGAGTTGCGTGCGAATAAATTGGTTTTGCTCGTTGGCTCGAGATGGGCAGCCGGTCGAGCCTTGCCAGGGCGGCGCAAGTGGCAGCTTTGTCACGGCCGGCGTCGTCGGGCCTTTCGGTTTGTTTGGGCCGCCAAGCTTGCTGGCTGGCTGGCTCGCTCGCTCGCGTTTCCCTCATCCGTCGGCCGCCAGCGAGCTCGAGTTAGGCTGCCCGCTCCAACCGCTTTCGACCTAATGATTAACATGTCCACTGATGTTGCTGCCGTTGTCGCGCAAAGCGAGATTTGTCATGAGATGGAATCGGCGTTAAAACGGGCCAGCCAAGCGCAAGGGTTTATTTCCGATAGCTTGGCTCCAGTTCGAATGGCGTGAGAGCGTCGCAGGCCGCCGCCAGCGCGCCGAGAGCTGGCCAAAACTCGAACTCCCCACTCGGCCACTAGAATTGGTTTGTCAGAGGGAGCAAACTCAGCTGGCTGCCTTCCACTAGCCTCTGGCCGGTGTCGAGTATCGTGCGATTGTTTGGAGCCGAGCGAGCGGCCGGCGGCTGCCTGCGGCCGCGAGCAGCAGGTAGCGGGCGGCCAGGTAGGCTTGCAGGAGAGGCTCGGCTGGCTGAGCTCAGCGGCGGGCTCGCAAATGGAGGCCGAGCGATGGAGGGAGCTGCCGCTTAATCGCTCCCTAAATAGACCGGCTCCACTTAGCTCTGCGCGCGCCCATAATGGTCGTCTTGGAGTAGAGCAGTTTGGATTTGCCTGCTAATGAATTGGAGTTGGCTGCTTGGGCGCTCGGCGAGCAATTGGAGCACCGGAGTTGCGTTCGGCTGGCCAACTCGAANTGGGCGCCCATTGTCTCTAGCTCGGGCCGGCACGAGCAGGTGCGGCGCATCGGCTTGTTTCGAGGAGATTGCTGAGCCTGCAGCGCCTCCAGCAGCAGTTTGGGGTGGGCGCAAGCGGCGCCGGCGGGACAATGGCGCCGCCCGAGGGTCGGGGGCGCTCGCAAACAACTGGCCAAACAACGCCAAGGGTTTGGCGCCTAGCCCGTTGAGCTGCGCCGGGCCGGCAACGAGCGAGCCAACCCAATCAACAGGTCGGCCGCTTCCACCATCGAGCGTCGCGAAGTGATCGCGGGTCGTGACTTGAATTTTTGGCCCGGCTTCTCTGGCCGCGACGCCGGCAAGGCAATACGACACTCGGCTTGTGGACCTGGAAGCCGAGCGAGCCGCCAGGAGGCGAGCCAAGCGGCAGCAGGAAGTGCGCTGCGAGAGCCGAGCTCTGTTAGCCTGGTTTGAGGGGGCTTCCAGATTGTCTCGGCGTCATCACGTTGGAAGTTGGCGGCGCAAACTCACTTTTCCATCTCATTGTCGTCCCCATCGGCGGCCTCCTTGTTGTCTGCGGCGCTTGAACACATTCAGGCGGAGTTCGTGCGCGGAATTATCCTCGCCGGCCAAGTCTCGCTAGGCGAGGCGAGTGGAAGTGGAGCCGGGCTAGCTCGTTGGCTCGCCCCTCGCCGCCAATCTATTGCCGGCGCTCGTTGGAGAGGCGGCAAAATTGGGGGGCAAACTTTGCTTGTGCAGGCGGCGGGCGAGAGTGTTGAATATTAATCAGCTGGCTCGCGAGTCTCGCGGCCGCCGGTGGCTGGCGCTCTCGGCCTGCTGGCCCACCGGCCGCCCGCCCGCCCCCGGCCCGCCCGCCAGGTAGAGGCGGCACCCGGGGGGCTGATTGATGGCGCTGTTGCGCTCGTTTCCGGCTCCCCCGAATGGCCAACAATGGGCGAAATTGGTGGGCAAATCAAATTGGCAATT
>Ga0058699_1000602_pt1 | contig 11137 bp, 8 predicted proteins | sample AgamicAtPe_FD_55078 | JGI IMG/M metagenome (GOLD analysis project Ga0058699, IMG submission 55078) | Agave microbial communities from Guanajuato, Mexico - At.P.e | ecosystem: Host-associated > Plants > Phyllosphere > Phylloplane/Leaf | place: Guanajuato, Mexico | collected 2012-10-15 | reverse complement strand
GGGGGGGGCATAATGGAATTTGGTAGCGCCAGGTTTTGGCTGGCGCAAAAGTGGCCCAAGGTAAACCAGAAGGAGAGAGGGAGTCTGCTTTTGGGCCAACCGTTGCAGTTCCGAGCCTCTAGTTGAAAGTCATATGAGATTGGGGCCAAATTGGCCAATAAGATGGGTCCGCTGGCAATATGGCTTCAGTCAGGCCGCTTGAGTTCTATTTCTGGGCCAGGTTTGTTGGCGCAGGCAAGATANCTCTCGCTCCCTCCTCCCTGGAAGGCGGTCGCGGCCAACTCGCGGCTAGTGTAATTACATTACGGACTTGGAGCAAGCAGTCTGGCCGCCCCAAAACCGGCAAACAACTGTTCCTGCTGTCGCCAGGGCAGCGATTACATTAGTCGAGTGGAGTATGGCGAGAGGGAGAGAGACGAGCATCAATCAGTTTGTGGGAGGCTTCACCGGCCAGAGCGCGCTCATGCCTCCCGCTGGCTGGTGTGTTTGTTTTCATTTTTAACCGGAATTGAGACGGCCGCCACTCTCTGTTCGGCTAAGACTTCCTGGCGAGCACTTTATTTTGTTTTGTAAATTCATCATNTTTTGCTGGCCCACACTCCTGGCNCGCGCTCATCTCGCAAACACGCCGCCCGATCCAAGAGCAAACAAGCGGCCTTGTTGCCAAATGGAGAGCCGAGTTCGCCTAAACGTTGGCCCGACCAACTAGGAAGACCATTCAACCTGCTCCAACCCTCAACATGAACCTGAATTCGGCCCCTTGGCTGCCCACTTCCAGTGCGTTTGCGTCAACGCTTCGTGGGCCCCAAAGTGGAGGTGATTAGGCAGATTGAGTGGGGTTTTAGGTGAGTTTGGGGGGGGGGCGAGAGTAATCAGGGTTATCGAGTGGCCTGGCGGGCGGCGAGTTCAGGTTGCCAAATTTGCAAAAGTGTCCCCTCGGCCTCTCTGCTTAGCGGGCGGCTTGGTTGCCGGGCAACGAGGCCCGCCGAGCTGAGGAGGGCTGGCGGCAGGGGAACGGAAGACAGGCCTCCTCCGAGGGAAGAGGAGCGGCCGCTCGATATAGTTTCTTGAGCTCGCGCGGTGGCGGCGCCAGCGTCGAGCTTGGCCGCCAAGACGCCGCGAGCAGTCACCAATATAGGTCCCCTTTGCCGCCGTTCGTCGGCTTTTGGGCGGCCGGCTCGGCACGGGAGGAGGGGGTGGCCTTAATTTGAGCCGACTCTGATTCGAGTGGACAGACGAGGGGCGAGACTTGGTTGGCGCCGGGTCTCCTTGGCAGTGTTTGCGCCCACTGGCGCGCTAATGAAGCCTCCTCATTAGCGAGCTGCGCCGGTTGGGTCCCCTTGGAGCGGCCGCGAGCTGGTTGGCCAAGGGGCGAGCNGCTCTCCTGGTGGCCGGTGGGCTGGTTGCCATTGTGCGGCTAGTCTGGCGCAACCCTTTGGCCCGAGCCGCTTTCGCACGAGTGGCCGGCGGCGCAGTCAGGAGCGAGAGAGTCGCTCCCTAGCCATTATCTGCCCATCTCTGTCGCCTAAAAATGTCCATTTTGGGCGCCCACCTCTCGCTCTGGCCCCGCTTCAAAGTGCAAAAATCCAGGCCAAGCGANCCCCTGTCGCATTGNGCCCGGCTTGGTCAGCTCGCGCTGGCCGGCCCACTTGCATTGTGCGCGCGCTCTCTTTGTTTTCGTCGGCTTAGTTAGTCTGCTTGCTTGTTGGTTGGTTTGTTTGTTAGTTTGCCGGGCGCCCTTTCTTCCGTTNTTGTGTCGTATGAAAAGGGAAAGAGGCGCAACAACATATCAATAAGGCTAATGAGCGCCAGCTGAGGTGGAGCCGGCGGAAGAGTTGGCATAGTTGGCCAAAATAACGCTCCCAGTTGCGTATAATGATAACAATAAATATCAATATTCTCCCCCCTCGCCAACTCTCCTTGGCCCTTTGTTTGTATATCTGGTTTGGGCTGCGCTGTTGATTGGACAATAATGATAAGCCGCCCGCCTGGCCGGCTAGCCTCTCGCTGGCTGCGGCCGCGAGCCGAATGGGGCTGCTCGCTTTTAACTTAAAGTGTCGGCCGCAGCCAGCCGCCTAATCTAAGCGCCGGCTCCCAAAACTGGCCTCCCCAAAGGTCTGAGCGAACGGGTGAGGGGGCAACACCAACGTNGTGACATATCTGAGACAATGGAGTCTTATCTCAAACCTCTCATCTCGGCCCGTTTTGGCCCCAAAGCGCCGGCATCCTCCGTCTTCATTAGGCGCCTAGTCTGCATTTGCATTAGCCTTTGCATCAGCGCCACTACCGCCGTCGCCGCCGCCGCCGCTCAGAGATCTGTGGAGCCGGCTGAGGGGGCGAGCAAGGGGCAAATCACAGCCCACTGATTGATTGGATTGTTTTGGCCGGCGCAAGCTGGGCTTGTGGTTGCTGGCGCTCCCGTTGCAGTGAGTTAGAATCGAGCAAACTAAGTGGAGGCAGAGTGAGCCAGTTTATGGGTCGAGCCAATTGGGTCGGCGAGATACTTGTTATCAGTTTGATGGTTGCGCTAAAACGCGCTCTCTTTTGCGCTAATTGGCCAACATTTGAGTGGCCTTGTTCGGATCCCACGATCAATCAAGTTGGGCCCAGAGCTCGAGCTTGTGCGAGCGAAGTTGCGTGTACCTCTGAGATGACATTAAAAGTCGGCCAAATAAACACGGGCCAAAGTGGAGGGCGGGCGGCGCGCAAATCAAGCCGCTCGGCTGGCGAAAGCATCCCAGCCAGACAGGCAAAGCGCCACGGAAGGCAACGCTCAAACTCCTTCGCCGCTTCCGTCGCCACTCTCCTCGCCGCCGACTCGATGGAAATGCAATCCAATGAATTAGGTAAATTAAGTTTAATTGGCTCTTCCGGGCTGAGTTGGTTGGTCGCGGTGTTTTGGTGGTTGGGCCGCCTCTTTGTGTCAGCGCGAGCTGAGCGAGGCGCCCGAGAGAAAGAGGGGGGGGAGGCTCACCTCTCGCCAGGCTGGGGGCGAGTTGGACTTACGCCTCCACCCGCCTCTCCAGTTCATTGCAGGCCCACCAAAGGAGCCACCAATTCGGGCCGACAGAGTGGAGGTATCAGTTTTGGTTTCAACGGGGCGAGAAAAATGGGATTGAGAGAGGAGAAAAACGGGCTCTCCGAGCAAATGAGACAAGGAAGCAATATGATCTCTATTCCAGACCAAAGGCCGAATGCCAACCGGCCAAGATCCTATGCTCACCAGACAAGCCCTTGCGCACTCATCTTAACGCTGCAAACCCGTTCAGCGCGCCCAATTCAAATTGGCTCCCCCCCCCCTCGTACACCTGAGCGCCCAACTCGGCAAGCTTGCAAACGGGACCAATCTGTCCGCACTGAAGGCAGCCACTGCGTCTCGCAATGGCCGCGCCAGCTTGCAACCCGTCGGTTGGGGCGCCCCGAAAGGCGAGAGTGCAACTTGAGCCGGCTTCTATCGAGCTCTCAATCTGTTGTCACACTTCATTTACTTTCCAATTGCCGGCTTCAATTGGAGGAGAGAAGATAAGGGCGAATATTCGCTCCACCTGGCTGATTGAGCTTCGCTCGGCAAGCAAGCGGCGGCTTAGTTTGTGTTGCACTTGGCGGGCCAAACAAACCTTAGCGCAATCGGGTTAAAGGGCACCCGGCGCTGGCTTACCCATCAATTCTACCTTCAGATTTGGAATTTAGTTTCAGGCTTGTTTATCATCGAAAGTCAGCCCGCGACCATATATCACTTGGGCCGGTTGAGCGAAGTTCAGGCCCGGTTCTGGGCTCGAGGTGGGCCCCAGTGTTTGGGCCGTTTGCCTTATCTGGAGGCGCACGCGGCCGAGCAAATGGGAACTTGATGCAAATCATCGCTCATCCCTCAAAGCCGAAGCCCAAACACTAACTCGAGCTCTACTCTTAGCTCGAGTTCAACCTCGCCACTCAAACTGGACTCGGCGCCCCCAACTTCCGGCGCTCGAGTTCGCGCGCGCCGGAAGTGGGCGGGTTGCGGCGGCTCTCATGTTTTGGTTTTAAATTTAAACGTTTGCTCTCGTCTGCTTTGGTTTGGTTTGGTTCTGTTTGGTCTTGTTGTGCCAGTTTAGCTGCGCTCGTTGGTTGGTTGGTTGGTTGGTGCGGCAAAGGTTCGACATTTGAATGAAATGACCGTTTAATTTTCTCACACGTCCCTCCGCTAACGAGCGGCGCATAGCGACCGAGTCTCTATGCTGGCGCGCCAGAGGAACCCAAACAAGGCTGCCGGCGGACGACCCTCTGGCTGGGGCCATTAATTGAATTCTGATTCCAGTTTGAGCGGCCCCAGTTTAGAAACATATTTTACAAGCCGAAGCTGCGAGCTGTTGTTGGTGTTGGTGTTGCTGTTGCTCCGGCCGCTCGGCTTTGCTATGGCGGCGGAAGGGAGAGGGCAGCATGAATGGTTAAATGGGCCAGCTCAAGTGAGAGCGAGCAATTTGTCAGATTTGGAGGCGCCACTTTGGCGCTGGGAGCGAAACTCATACCACCAACTGGGCCACGCGAACTCTATCGAGTCCATCAGTGTCGGCCGCCCGGTGGGCGCCCGCGCAGAGGTCACGTCGGCCCAGGTGAAGCCGCCGCCGCCGCCGCCGCCTCGCTCGCCGAGCGGCCGGCCCACCGACGAGCAGCTGTCGCCGGCGAGCGAGTTCACATAATAACAATTTTTCCTCAAGATCACGTCCAACCTGCAAGCGCCGCCCGACCGAGAGAAAGCCCACAAGTGCTGGCCTCTCGCTCGCCCGAGTGGGCGGCCGCTGAATTATGGCTTCATCAGTAATGAAGCCGACTGTTCCGCCCAACGATCACCTGCCAACTCGCCGCCCCCAGCCCCCCGCCTCAAGCCGAGACTTCTCGCTTCCTCTTGAAGGGGCGATTTCTGGCCGAGGTTGGCGCGGCGAGCGCATTATAATGCCATCCATCATTGGCGCCCCCAGTCGCAAATGGCTGGCTTGCCGGCGCGACGGCCGAGTTTAGATGCAAAACGCCGCCTCCCAGACAGACACAGGCGGCCCACTTAAACAGGTTGGAGGAGGCGCGTCGGGTTGATTGGCGGCATTGGGCCGGCTTCAGTTGTTTCCGGCGGGCGCAAGTTGGAGGCTGGCGAGCAAGGACAGGAGGAGCAGCGGCAGCGAGCTTGTTCGCAGACAATTGATTGATTGCCGTTTGGCTTGGCGCTAAACAAGGCTCGTTGGTGGCAAGTTGTCGCAGGATTAGGGGGCCGAGCTGAGTTTGGGTCTTTGGCGCGCAAACTCGCCCGCCAAAGACCCAAACTCTCGCCCGACAAGCAGAGGCGCCCCAGCCTCAACCTGCGAGCGCCACTCAAGCTCGCAATTGGCGCTAGGCGGCGGAGGCCCCCAAGGTGAGCGGAGAGTTGCGCTCCGAGCAGACGGCCGCCAGCTGGCCCAGTGCCTTTGATTTGTTGCCCGCGCTTCCGGTTCGCGCTGGGCGACACAATGGGCGCAGGCCGGCCAATCAAGTGGGCAAATTTATATTTAATCGTCGCCTTGGGCTTTGGCGCGCGAGTTTGCGTTTGCGGCGCTCGGCGCGCTCCTGGCGAGGCGGCCGCTTCTAATGGGACGGCCCGGAGCCAGCGCTGCGAAGGTGGGCTCATTTGCATAGCCGCTGGTCATGCAGGCGCCCGCCGGCCGGCCGGCCGCTGCTCGGATTGGCGCGACGAGAGCCGTATAATGGATGCGGTATTGGTTTGGCCGGCGCCGCAGCCGCCGCCGCCGCCGCCGATCGCTGGCCGGCCGCCGAGCTGCCCTGGCCGCTAATTGAATCCGCGCCCAGATTGGCTATTTCTCTTCATTAGAGTTGCGCCGCTGGCCGCCGGCAGAGGGCCAGTGGCGCAACCACTTTATTGCTCCGGCTCAGCTCGGCGGCCTCAAAACTTGAGATGAATGGACACAGGGAGCCGAGCGCGTCCGCGGCCTTTGTTAGCTTGTGTCCGCGCGCTTTGGCTCGCTTGCAAGCTTGTATTCAAATTACGCCCCTCGCTCGCTCGCTCGCCCGCCTCAATTAGAGCGGCAGTGGCGGCGGCCGGCCGGTTGGTCGGATTTGGCAAAACCTTCTAATGAGAACAATGGCCGCCCCGAGTTGGGTCGCCGTTTTTTGGGAATTTAAATTTGCAATCCGAGCGAGAGCGGCCGCTCGTTTAGTCCAGGCTGCCACCGCGCGGACCAAACGGAAGAGGGAGAGGGTTGAGCCGGCTTTATAATTAAGGCCGAGTGACCGGCGGGCGAAGCGAGCCGAGCCGAGCGCCGGGCTTTGCGTCAGCGGTGGGCGCCCTCTGCGCCGCTGCTGGCGCTGCTGGCGCCCGAGCGAGGCCAGAATGGAGCGCGCGAACTGCGCCGCTCGGCTGGCCGGCTCATATTTCGCGCCCGCTCGGCCCCAATTTGCGCCCCCCAAGCCGGACGGCCGGCAAGTCTCCAAAGCGAGCCGCTCGCACCGGCCGCTGGACAGACCAACCCGCTCACCTGCCTCGCCGAGAGAGCAGCCAGCGGCGGAGGCTGGCGCTCAAGTGGCGCCCAGACGAGCGAGCCCAACGCTCAGCGGCGGAAGCGGCGCCACTCCGGAACTCAATCTTGGCAAACCAAAACTGAAGCCAAACCAGAATTGGGAGAGAATTGGGACTCACTTGGCCGGAAGTAGGCTGCTAAATGCAAATTTCCTACGCAGCCAAACTATGGCCAAGTGGTTGGCGAGTTTTGTCTAAAGCGGGAAACTGTTTGCCTGCCGAGCGGCCGCCCATTTGAGTGGCGGAAACATAAGCGCCGCTCGTCTTTTACTTGTCACCGGGCGGAAGTTCGATTCCGAGCGGCCGCTTCGAAGGGGCAACGACAATCGAACTTCTATCCCACTTTGTCCAGACAATAAACTCAACTCGCGCTTGTCTGCGCGCACTCGGCCACTCTGGCGCCGAGAGAGGCTGGCACAGTTCTAACAAGTTAGTCAAGCCAACTCTGCCATCAGAAGCTGGCTTCCTCCAGCTGGACCGGAACTGGAGCTGGAGCGCAGCGGACTGGCCGGTCTTGGCGGGCGCAGCGGGAAGCTGGCGGTGTGCTTGGAGCGGCGAGCAGCCTTGAAAGGGCGCGCTGCTCGGGCCAGGTAATTAAGTGCTGAGCGAGCGCAACAATGGACCCGGCCTGCGCTCGCCCACTGCGCACTTTGGGTGGAGTCGCCGGAAGCGCTTGTTTGGCTCCTTGAGGCTCACTTGAGGCTGCGGCTTCCTCTCTGCCTGCCTGCCTCTCTCTAGTTTGCCTCTCCTGTTGGAGGCAAGCAAGCAACTTGTTGGCGGCTGTTCTTGTTCGCGTCTGTTTGCCGAGGGTGTCGCTGTCGCGGCTGGCTGGCTGGCTGGCAGGCTGGCGGGCTGCTGGGCGCGCGCCAGTCCGCTCAGCCGGCGCCTCGGCCGGTCTGCGGCCATGGAGCCGTCGAGCGAGCGGCGGGCCGAGCGTGCCGCCCACGCGACTCGGCGCGTCGCCGCCCATCGCCCGCCTGTTGAGTTCTGCTGCTGCAAGCGGCGGCCAGACTGGCTGGCTGGCGGCGCGCGCAGAGAGCGAGCGCGAGCGCGAGGAGCACGCGAACGGGGCGCGAGTTTGGCGGGCGGGCGGCCGGCCGGCCGGCCAGCAGACGATCGGCCGCATCAGAGCGAGCGAGCGAGCGCGCGCAAACCAGACGCCAGGTGCAAGCGGCCAGCAGCCGCGGACGCGCACTGGCCGCCGGCTGGACAGCCAGCCTCGTCTTCCAGGCGCCGCCGCCACTGCAGCCGCGTTCAATGAACCTTCATGGCGCCGCAACAAGCGGGCGGCGCCACTTTTAGACTGGCACGCGCAACTTTCAAACTCTAAGGGCGGCGTCGGCGCCGCGGAGGCTGACTGGCGGGCGGAGATAGCAAAAACGCGTTGCGCTCTCTCTCTCTCTCTGGCGGCTGCATTTATTTTCGCCTCTCTCGCCTGGCTTCTGTTGCTTTCCATTCACTGCCAATCGGGCAGCTTGTGCGATGCTGGCCGAGCAGCTGCAACTCGGCCAAACTTGCGCCGGCCACCAAATGATGCGCGCGCTGCCTCCATTCAGAGGCCACCTCCACCTTCACGTTCAGTTCGCGCAACAAACGGCCAGCGAGGTTTGCCGAGTTGTGCCCATAAAGAGCGGCCCTGTCGGTGTGAGGGGCAGCCGCTGGGCTTTGGTCTTGGCCGGGGGGTGCAAAATTGCAGTTCAAGTTCAACGCGATGAGCGCCGCTGCCGCCGATCGAGCCTTCGATTGAGCTCTTGTTTTGGCTCGCTGATGAGCGCAACTCTGAGCGACAAATTGGGGGCGAAACTGGCTCGCTTTGGCTGAGTCGAGCTCGCTAATTAGCTAGGCCATGTTTTCGGGCGGAAAAGCACCGCGGAATATCAATTAGCCGCATGTTTGGCAAGCTCGAGCCAACTCTCGCTTCCTGTTTGCTCGCCGCCCGCAGACAGTGACGAAGCAAAACGGCTGCTCCACTTGAAAGCTGGCCGCACAGCCAACCGATTGGTTTCGCTCGAGCCTCGCGAGCGGCGACTGCATTGATTTGCCCGGCCAGCGAGGAGCCACTTAAAGCCTCGGCTTCTCTCTCTCTTTGGGGACAACGACAATGGCCAAACTGGTGGGCGCAAGACTGTGCCTCTTGGCGGCGCTTTGCTCGTGGCTCGCGGCCAAAGTCAGCCATCAACAGGAAGCGAGCGGCGAGGAGGAGGAGGAAATTGGAGGCGAGCGGCGAGTTAAGGAGTTCAGGTGGCCCAACAAGCAGCTGAATGTGCTCATAGATCAGAGATCCATCAACAAAACGGAGCGAGAGATTCTGTTGACAATTCTCGATCAACTTGAGCACAAAACTTGTCTCAAAGTAAATCTCCTACCAAACGACTCAGTGAACCCATTCGACGCAAAACACTTGGCCCAAAGCGAGCGCAACTTCCTCTACATCTTCAAGTCCCACTTCAAATCCTACAATCGGCCAAATCCAGCGCTCGGCTTGTCCTCGTTTGGTTGCGTCCAACAGGGAAGACAGTCGCTCGTTCTGACCGACTTGGCCTTCAGGTGGCCGGAGTTGATTTTGCGCTACCACGTGTTGCGCTCGCTTGGCTTGGACCGGCTCGAGCGGCCTGAGGCGGAGGTGCGGCGGCGGCTCAACATTTTGCCGCTCAACCAGAAGATCGCCGCCAACGAAAAGGAGGGCCAAAGCGCGAGAGAGGAACCCTTCGATCCAGCGCCAGCTTACTTCGCCTACAAGACTCGAGTGGCCAGCTGGGCGGCGGCGGCGCAAGGGGACGAGCAGGGCAGTCGGGCGGAGGGCCAGGCTAAGCGGTTGCTCGAGCTGCTTAGCGAGGAGGATATTGCAAGGGTTAAGCAGCTCTACAAGTGNGCCGATCTCCAAAACAAGCTCTCGGTCGGCCCGCTTCCGTCTGCGCGCCAAGCGGACCAGCTGGAGCAGCTGAGCGGCAAGTCGGAGGCGCAGACTGGCGCCACGCTCGCCCCAGAGCCTCTGCCGCAGTCCATAGTTGACTCGCTAGTGCCGCCGCCCGCCTCCCAGCTTGACGCCGGCGGCCAGCAAGAGTGGGCCGCCCACACGGATGCCTACATCTCGCAGGCCGACCAGCTTGCCCTTGGCGAGCTGGAGGCTGCGCCGGCCCAAGAGAAGCCCTGCCGGCCGCTCGAATCCTGTCCGCTCGTCTCAAATCAGACCGCCGACTTGGGGCCGCCCGACGACGGCGCGCTCGATCGACCAATGCTGCTCAAGTTGGACCCCTTCCACGCGCTCGACCCGCAACTTAAGCAAGCAAACCAGATGAAACTCAGCCAGCCGGGCGGCGCAAACTTCAGCTCGGCCGCCACTTACCGGCTAATGGATGGACAAACTCCGGATTGGGCCAGCGAGCGGGCGGGCGGCGGCGGCGACCAGTTCAGGAATGGGGCCGCCAAGTCGGAGATGTTGATCTCGTTTGAGCAGGCAAACGAGCTCGCGGCTGGCGACAATCCGATTGCGGCGCTAGCGAGCTCGCAAGTGTTGAAGCTCTGCTCCTGCACCTGCCAGACGATGAGCCCGCAACCGAGCGCTCGGCCGCAAAGTTCCACGCCCTCGCCGCCGCCGCCGAGCGAGCCCGGCCCCTCCGACTCCTCGGCCGCGCCCACCGCCGCCACCACGAGCGAGCCTGCGACCGCGCCCACGCCCGCACCCACGCCCGCGCCCACTAGCCCGCCCCCTACTCCCGCAACGAGCACGCCGCCGCCCACGAGCGAGCCGCCGCCGCCAACGACAACGACAACAACCACTCTCGCATCAACAACGCTCACCACGACTGCGGCGCCCGCAGCCACGAGCCAGGCGCCGCCCACAACAGGCAGCAGCCAATCGGAACCGGTGGACCAAACGATGCAAACGCAAACGCAGACGCAGACCAGTGCAACGAGCAGCCAGCAGCCGCTCGTGAGCGAGAGCGCCTGCCAGCANGTGCAATGGGTCAAACCCAACAAGACTGTCTACGCCTCGGCCAAAATTGTTTGGGACGTTGATAGGGCAAACCAAAACTACTTCCTCTGCAACAACATGCTCAACGGGGAGCTCGTGCCCGGAAAGACGCACGGCCTCTCGTGCAAGCTTAGCAGCGAGGGCAAGGCGCTTGAGATGCACAACTTCAACGTGCTCACCAAACCGGAAAGCGTTAACCTAGCTTGGGTTCAGAGGAACAGCGACTCCTTCGGTGGCTCCAACTTGCCGGTTATTGGCGGCTACTCCAAGAGCCAGGATCCGTACATTGTGGCCAGGTGCTTGGTGCGCGATGAGAACAACGACATCATAACGCTCATCGGCTACGTCAACAGCCAAGGAACCGGCTGGTTCCCCTTCGACGACATCCAAATCGAGTGCTCCCAATACGATGTGCTCGCCTGCGTTAGCTGACCGCGAGCCAGCCTACAGAGCAACCAAATGTGATAGACCTGTATCCTTGTGGGCGCCTTTGCAGTGCCATTAAACTTTCCGACTTGCCAGCCTCCAGCTCCCAAATGCAGCTCGCCCCTTCCAGTCCCACTTCTTCTTCCGGCCGGCGATTCCGGCGGCGCCCCGATAGAGATCTCCGTGCTGCGGCGGCG